>Ga0315312_1000154_pt1 | contig 106861 bp, 108 predicted proteins | sample TDP7_MG_FD_203629 | JGI IMG/M metagenome (GOLD analysis project Ga0315312, IMG submission 203629) | Freshwater sediment microbial communities from Lake Towuti, South Sulawesi, Indonesia - TDP7 | ecosystem: Environmental > Aquatic > Freshwater > Lake > Sediment | place: Indonesia: South...
TGTCTGAACGAGAACAGTTACCGCTTTATAGCGGTGATTAACAAAAATGCAATAACAGTGATACAGAACCAGGCAAATATGTCCCCATAACGGGTATAAAAAGTCCTTCGGGATGAAAGAGCAATCTGGTCGGTAAGGTAAGTTATGGAACCTGCCGGTATTTCTTTCTTTATTCTTCCCCGAGAATCAACGGTAAAGGAAAGACCAGTAGTGGCTACTCGCACCAGACTTACATTATTCTCCACTGCTCGGAATATCGCCGCGTAAGCATGCTGGTAAGGTCCTGCTCCTACAAACCAGGAGTCATTGGTAATATTTATAAGAAATTCCGCTCCTTCTCTAACCATACGCCGGGCGATGCGGGGAAAAATTGACTCGAAACAAATCATCACTGCAAACTTTGCGCGGGGATGTTGGAAAATAGTAAATCTACTGCCTCTTTCGATATCTCTTCCCCGGGCACCTGCCACCAGCCGGCGGGCAAAAGAGAAAGGCCGCGGGAGGTATTCCCCAAAAGGTACCAACTGAATCTTATGGTATCTATCCAAAATTTTCCCCTGGGGAGAAATCAAAAAGGCACCATTAAAATATTGGTAATCAGGGTCTTCTATCTGCACATCCATGCTCCCAATCAGAAGGTAAGTATGTCCTTCCTGCGCCAGATTTCTTACTTTCTCCATTTCTGGAGAAGGAAGAGAGAGAAGAAAGGGAGTGGAACTCTCCGGCCAGATCACCAGTTCGGGATGCTGGGTATAAGCTTCGTGAGATAAACGAAGATAATTCTCCATTACCTCTTTTTCACTTCTTTCCCGACTTCCCAACATGTGAACATCCCCCTGCACTAAACTGACCGTGAAATTATTCTCCTCTTGCGTTTTCAGAGTGTGATTTCCATAGATCCAGCAAAGAAAGAAAACCATTCCCACCACCAGAATGATTAAAAGCTCTCGTTTAAAAAATCCCTTGCGGAAAAAGTAAAAGATAAGAGAAGCCAGGGCTACATTGCTCAGAACTATTAGAAAGGAAACCCCATAGACTCCGCTCATCCGGGAAATTTGAATGAGAGAAAGATTAGCATACTGAGAATATCCCAGTCCACCCCAGGGGAAACCAATATTTCCTATACCCCGGAGATATTCCAGGGCCGTCCAGTTAAATGGCAAAAACCAAACAGAACCCCAACCCCAACGCCGATAAAGAAGCGACTGCACCAAACCCAAAACTCCCCAGAATAAAGCCAGATATATAGCTAACAATACAACCAGCAACAAGCTGTTAAAACCAGAAAAATTACCGTAATGAACCAGACAAAGCCGCAGCCAGAAAAGCAATCCCAGAAAGAAAGTCACTCCCGCTATAAAAAAAGTAGCCCCCACCGTGAATAATTTTCTGCCGGGAAGGATTAAAATGAGAGGAACGAGGGAAAAAAATGCCAGAACGGAAATATCTTGACGGGGAAATGCTAAAATCAGTAAAATCCCGGAACTCAGGGCGGCCAGCAAAGATAGCCCCATAGAAAATTTTCTACTGCCCGATGAAAGGCGGGGGGCAGAGGGTTTTCTTTTCGTCTCCTCAGTAATCGTTAGAGAGCAAGTGAATATTGCCCACATGAACATTTTTTAATCCTGCCTCCCGGGCTACCCGATAACATTCCTGGGCATGGTGCCGAGAGGTGGTAGGTAAATCATAGAAATAAAAATGAGGATAAAAAGCTAAAAGAGAGTAAGGAATTTCCGGATCAAGGGAAGCAATAAAAGTAGCAATCTTTGTTACTTCTTGCGCATCAACATATCCCGGGACCAGAAGAGTGCTGGCAATTACTAATGGAGGTTCTCTTCTTTCCCGGGCGAGATTAGCAGCATAACGAAAATTTTCCAGTGTTCGCTGGTTACTCGTTCCGGTAAGGGCATAATGGAGGTTTTCATCCCCGGCTTTTAAATCGAATTTAATGCACCCTCCCGATTCCAAAGAAAGGTGAACTGCTTTTCTAAGGAAGGAAGGATGCATGGAACCATTGGTCTCCCAGCAAATACGGAGAATTCCTTGGGGCCTTAAAGATCGCGCAATTTTAGAAACAGTGAGGGCATGAGGCATTTGGGGAGCGGGATCGCCTCCAAAGAAGCAAATACAGGAAGTCCTGGAGTCCACTTTCTCGGCTAATTCTTCCGCCGTCAGGCGAGAAGCGCGGGCAAAAACAGTCTTGCGAAAATGCCAGTTCTGACAGAAAAGACAATTAAAACTGCAGGCGCGGTAAAAGACCGCCAGATTTTGGTATCCGTATTCCGGTCCCCGGGAATGAGCATAGCGGGGATAACCAGCTCCCAGTCCCCCCGGACAGACCCAGTCAGCGACGCAGTTAGTGGGAAGAGGATCATAGTACCAGTCAAGCACCCCTTCCCTTTTAGTTCCCGCCAGATGAACCATTTTCCCTTCCCGGTTGGTTCTTAATCCGCAAAAGCCACGCTCTCCCGCTGGAATCTGGCATTCATTTCCACAGAGAGTGCATTTCACTGCCTTCTCCTCCTTAGGGGGTTTTTCCGGCAGACGGAAAGCCCGGCGGGTTCGGGCGTGAGCCATCTCAATCAAAGTAGCCACCCGCGAGAAATCTTTACGGATACAATCCCCGCAAATACCTAAAACTTCGGCAATCAATTCCGAAACCCGGTGACAATTCTTACATTCTTCCGCTTTCACTTCTAAAGCGGATAAATAACGCATCTTCCTGCTACCCCGCCCCCTCGTAAAAAACAGGCCGGACATTTATTCTTCCGACAATAATCCTTACCCAGACGCACCAGCGCCGTTTCCAGATTCACAAAAGATTTACCGGAAACTTTTTCTTTTTCCCATATTTTTTTTAACTTCTGGAGAGCTTTCTCTCCCTGGTCATCTTTCTTCAGCCAGCCAATATTTTGAGCGGCTAAAATTACCAGCGGAGAAGGTAGGGGATCAGATTTTTCCCAGATTCCCCGCAATTCCCGCAGAAAAATATTAGTAGTAACTTCTCCTATACCCTTTCCCAAAGCCATAATTCTTTTTTCCAGATCACGAGTATCCTGAGCCGATTGGTGAATTTTGTGCAAATCCCCTCCATAATCGCTTTTCAAATTCTGCATTACTTCTAAAAGTTTGGTAGCAGTTTTAAAATCGTATCTTACATAACCCCCATCATCAAGAATACGCACCAGACCGTCCCATCCCGTATTAATAATTACCGAAGGGGAAATTACTCCCCGATTTTTAAATTCGAAATAGGTCCTCCGGGCAAGGGTTTCGCTAATCCGGGCACCGAAAAGAATGGAAGCCAGGAACCATTTAAAAATCTCTTCGGAAAGATTACTTTCTAAATTAATTTCTAAATCTGAGGAATATCTTTTACCCAGATTTTCCACTAAAAAATTAATTACTTTTTTTTCTTCCACCGACATGGAACTGTCAAATAAACTGGCAATCCCCCCTCCTTTAAATGAAAAATTTGCTCTACTTTTTTCCCCTCCGGAGTAATGGCTGTTATCCGGTATTTAGCGAACGACGCACTTCTCCTACCAGAGGAATTTTGGCGCCACAATTAGGGCAACTTCCATTCCGCAGATTGAAATCTACTACTCCGAAACCATAGCGCTGAATGAGCATTTTATGGCAATCGGGACAGTAAGTATGCTCCCCCGGATGACCGGGAATATTACCCACATAAACAAACTTCAGTCCCTGTTCAAAACCTATCTGGCGAGCTTTTTCCAGAGTTTTCACCGGAGTAGGTGGTATATGGGAAAGATAGAGATGGGGTACAAACTGGGTAACATGCCAGGGAGTATTTTCCCCTAATTCCACCATGATCCAGGTAGCCAATTCCCTTAACTCTTCTTCAGAATCATTGTAACCGGGAATAATATTGGTTACCACTTCTACATGCATTCCCCACTTTTTCTTAGCCCGCACTGTAACCCGGAGAATACCCTGGAAATCATCCACTCGTGCTATTTTTTTATAAAATTCCCGCCGGAATCCTTTAATATCCACCCGGAAGGAATCAAGATAGGGAGCGATTAGGTCCAGCGCTTCGGGGGTTATAAATCCATTAGTTACATAATTAGTATATAGACCTTCCTCTTTAGCTAATTTTGCCGCATGGAGAGTGTATTCCAACCAGATGGTAGGTTCATTATAAGTCCAGGAAATACCCTGACATTGATAGGATTTAGCGAGGGAAACTGATTCCTGGGGAGGAAGATTATAGGTGCTACCCGGCTGATTATCGATTTGGGCGTGAGCCAATTCCCAGTTCTGACACCCAAGGCAGCGAAAATTACAACCCAAAGTTCCCAAAGAATAGGCCCGGCTTCCCGGATGAAAATGGTAAAGGGGCTTTTTCTCAATAGGTGCTACTGCGGCGCAAGCTACCTGCCCATAAATTAGACTGTATAAAGTACCATCGCGATTTTCCCGGGTGCCGCAATAGCCTCTTTTACCAGGAGCGATTTCGCACCTTCGCTGACAGATGTAGCAGCGAACAGCGCCTTCACCGCAAGGTTCGTAGAGTAATGCCTCTTTCATTTAAGTAAAAAAGACAGGACACCATCATCGGTGTCCTGTCCAAGGGGAATAATATCGTCTCATTAAAATTCCACTACCGGGCAAGTAATAGTTCTTTTTACTTCGCGAATTGCTTGAATTTTTTTAACCACCAAATTTCCCAGAGCGCTCATATCTGCCGTTTCCACCTGAGCAATTACATCATAAGGACCCGTCACTCCTTCCCCTGTGCTCACACCTTCAATCTTTTTCAGAGCAACAAGAACTTTTGGCACTTTACCCATTTCTACTTCCATTAATATATACGCCCTTGTCGGCATCTTTTTTCACCTCCTTTATTGTTACCCAAACTCTGGTTGTTACCCAAAGTTTTTAAAACCTGTGCCTATTGTAACATATTATTACCTTTTTTCGCAACCCGCCCGCTAAAAGAATTTTCTTACCCTTTTCGCAACTTGCCGGCTAAAGGAATTAGGGGGAAATAAAACAGGGAATAAAAAAGGGCACCCGCGGGATGCCCTCTCTCTGAATATATCAAAAACTTACATTAATTTCAACGTAGAGCTCGATTTACATAAATTTTAGCCAATTTCAGCGTAAATAACGATTTACACTAATCTTAGCGGAGATAGCAATTTACCCTCACCAAGGCCCCAAATGAAGTTCCACCCCCAGGTCCGGTGTAAAATACCAACCTTAACTGACCATCAACCGCCAGGTTGCGAGTGAGGAAATACTGAACCCCTCCTACCGGTCCCAGGTAAAGACTGGAATAACCACCGGCACTAATTATCCCCACCGCTCCTCCGGCATACATTCCAGTTTGATTTTGGGGAGTAAAATTATAGCAGGGATTCACCTCAATACTGAAAGAACTGTACCCCGCATAATTGGCAATAGTTAATTCCCCCACCAGATAAAGCTTAGGATTCAAACCGTAGACGACTCCAGGACTGATAACCAGTATGGTATCCCCCGCTACCGATTCGAAGCTCGCTCCGCCTCCGATCCCGATTCTACCCTGCATATTACTGGTAATTACTTCTCCCGGAACTGCTGTTATCGCTAGCAGAACTATTGTTACTGCTAACATTACTACTAAAATTCGGGACATATTATTCCTCCCTTCAAAAGATTATTTTACTGACAAAAAGTTTTACCGCTAATTTAGCTATACATAGTTTACCACAATTTTGAAAATTTTCCAGTCTTCACCATCATTAATAGATACTTTCCTTTCCACAACCCGCCCAAAGTCACATTAATTTCAGCGGAGATAGAAATTTATCCTCAGCCGAGGCTCGAAAGAAGTCCCGATAGTCTCTCCGGAATAGAATACCAACCTTAGCTGACCATCAACAGCGATGTTTTGAGTGAGGAAATGCTGAATCCCTCCTACCGGTCCCAAGTAAAAAGTGGATGCCCCATCCGAACTTATCCATCCCACGGTTGCTCCGGCATACATTCCGGTTTGATTTTTAGGAGTAAAGTTATAGCAGGACTCCATACTAATGCTGAAAACACTGCCATACCGATATTGGGTAATCCTAAATCCTCCAAGCAGATAAAGGTTAGGAGTCAAACCGTAGATAATCTGGGGACTGGTAAAAAAGTCTAACTCCCCGACTACCGATACCAGAACGGCTTGGCCGACTCCGAATCCGATTCTACCCTTCATATTACTATTGATTACCTCCGCGGGAACTGCCGTTACAACTAGCAGAACCATTGCTGCCACTAACATTACTAACAAACCTCGGAACATAGTTTATTCCTCCCTCCACAAGATTATTTTACTGACAAGAAATTTTACCACTAATTTAACTAGACGATAGCTTACCACAATTTTGAAAATTTTCCAGTCCTCACCATCCATTAATACATACTTTTCGATTAAATCCGAAACTTACATTAATTTCAGCGGAGATAGAAATTTATTCTCAGCCGAGGCTCGAAAGAAGTCCCGATAGTGTCTCCGGAATAAAATACTAACCTTACTTGACCATCAATGGCAATATGTTCTATCATGCTATAACATTTTCGAAAAATATTCTTGACTTAAATATGGAAATAAATATAATAGATTTAGAAAAAGAGAACAAAACTAATCACACGATAAAAGTATTTTAGTAATGAAAGGAGATGGGATAAAACATATTTTAATGAACAGCAATTCTGTTCTAAAGTAATTTCTGCTCTAACGTAAGGGGAGTCTAACGTAATTCTAGTCTAACATTTAAAAAGGAGGGAAAGTAGGAATGATGAAAAGAAAACTTTTCTTGGCGACTGCGATGTTGCTATTTCTTACGCTGTCCTTTATGGGAACTGGTATAGGAAAAACCAAGGTTGTTTACTGGAGTCATACCTATGCCACGGCTGTGGATCTCACCAACGTCATGATTGAGGAGTTCATGAGAGAAAATCCCGATATCGAGATTGTATATGACCATGTTCCTCATGCTAACTTTGAACCAAAGCTCTTGGCCGCTTTTGCTGCCGGCACCGGCCCTGACGCTTATTGGATCGGCGATTGGGTTATGCCTAAGTGGATTCCTTTTGGCCTGGTGGAATCAGTAGACCACACCGTCTGGGGAGTAAAAAGTCAGGAAGATTTTATCAGACTTTTCGAACCAGGAGCACTCACCGCTTTTATCATGAAAGGAAAAGTCTGGACCGGCGGAATCTCAGAATATAATACCTTTAGCGTTTTTTATAATCCTAAACATTTCCGAGAAGCGGGTATACCCCTTCCCTCAAAGAGTTTGCCTATGACCTGGAAGCGGTTTTCTGAAATCGCTGAGAAATTAACTAAGTTTGATGCTAAGGGCGCCCGGGTCCGGAGTGGATTCGAGGGAGTTTATGGTGTGCCTATCTGGACGGTACTTCTATTAGAGCCGCAAATCCGTCAGTTAGGAGGGGAAATAGTAGATGCTGAAGGAAGGGCAAAATTGACCAGTAAAGAAAGCATTGAAGCGATGCGATTCTGGTACGAGCTAAAGACTAAATACAAAGCTACCGATCCGTCTTTCCAAATCGACCTTCTGGCTGACTTTGCTAAAGGGCGGGTGTCTATGCTTATTGCCGGTCCCTGGGCCATCTCCGTCATCCGATCCCACAATCCCGAGGCAGATATGGCAGTAATGCCATTGCCGGTATTTGAAGGTGGAAAGAGAGTTACTACCCTGTATGCCTGGGCCTGGTTTGTTAACCCCAAATCCACGGTAAAAAAGGAAGCCTGGAAGTTTGTTCGCTACCTTTCCACTCAGCCGATACGATGGTGGGACAAGGTTCGCTACATCCAACCTCTGACTGGAATCTGGCCTCAGCTCTTAGCTACTGAACCGCTTCTGGAAACTTTTATTGAAGACTTTAAGTATGCCCAGTACGAATTTCGCTCGAGAGACTATTATGAAATTTCCGAGATCCACACCCGGGCCTTCCAGCGCGTAGTTATGGAGAACATGAAACCCGAGGAGGCACTGAAAATATCTCAGGAAGAAGCGGAAAAATTATAAGTTTGCTAGCAGGGTAGTTTAAGGTATAAGGAAAGAGGGGGATCGGTCCTCTGGCGGCTGATTCTCCTCTTTTAATAAAACAATAAAAGGTTGAAGATTGAAAATCTGGAAGAGATACTCCAAGCGGGAAGTTATTTATGGTCTGATTTTTGCCTCTCCGGCAATTATTTTCTTTGGTGCCTTTTACATCTTTCCCATCTTTAGAGCTTTTCAAATTAGTTTCTATAAGTGGGACATCCTGGGAACTCCTAGTTACACCGGTCTAGGAAATTTTAAAAGGCTACTCACTCTGGGGGAATTTTATCAGTCCCTCCGCGCCAGCCTCTATTATGCTTTTGGCACCGCAGTTCCTATCTGGTTTCTTGCTATGGGATTCGCTCTGGCATTTAATAATAAATTCCGATTTAATACCAGTTACCTGGTTATATTCTATATACCAGTGGTCATCCCCTTGATTGTGTGGACAATTTTGTGGAGACTGATGTATCATCCATCCTATGGACTTCTCACTTTCGTTACCAAACCATTAGGTCTGGTCAATATTCCCTGGTTAACCAGTAGTAAGCTGGCCATGCCCAGCATTATAATTCTAAGTATCTGGAAGGGAACCCCTGCTTATATGATTATTTATTTAGCGGGACTAACTTCGATTCCTAAGGAATACATTGAAGCTGCCCAAATAGACAGGGCCACCAAGTTTCAAACTTTCCGCTACATAATAGTCCCTTTACTTAAGCCGGTCATCCTTTATGTGGTCATCATCTCGGTGATCATTGCCTTCCAGATTTTTGATCCTTTCTACGCCATGACTGCTGGTGGTCCGGGCTCAACTACCCGAGTGGTGCCTCTATTTGTTTACCAGTCAGCCTTTCACCATTTAAAAATGGGCATAGCGAGTGCCGCTTCAATAATTTTCTTCTCAATGATTCTGATTCTCTCATTTATCTTATTGAAAGTTTTTGGTTTTGAGCGAGAAGAATAAAAGTGGAGAAGACTAAGATAATACTTAAGGCCGAGCAGGCGAGAAGAATAAAGATTCTAAAGAAGATTTTGTTCTACCTCCTGATGACCATTGGTATGATAATCGTTGTTTTTCCTACTATCTACATGTTTTCAGGCTCTCTTATGACCCTGGGGCAGATTTTCTCCACTCCCATTCGTCTTTGGCCATCAGAGTTCCATTTTGAGAACTATCGAGAAGTTTTTGTTCGGTTTGACTTACATCGTTACTTTTTCAATAGCACTCTTGTCGCCATAGCAGTTATTGCACTTAACGTTTTCTTCTGCCCTTTAGTAGGATATAGTCTAGCAAAATTTCGTTTCCCCGGACGGGAACTTCTCTTCCTATTCATACTGAGCACCATGATGATCCCCTTTGATGTGATTGTCATACCTCTTTTTCTCGTCATTCATCGCTTCGGTTGGGTAGATAGTTACCAAGCAGTAATTATTCCTCAGGCCATGACCGCTTTCGGAATTTTCCTGATGAGACAGTTTATTCGGGGAACACCCGACGACTATATAGATGCCGCTAGAATTGACGGCTGCAAAGAATTCCAGATCTTTTACCGTATAATTTTCCCTCTCTCCATGCCGGCCATAACCACTTTAGTGATCTTAAGTTTTGTAGCCACCTGGAATTCCTTCCTCTGGCCCCTAATCGTTCTCACTTCCGACGCTAAGAAGACCCTACCTATAGCATTGGCGCGGTTTCTCAGCCTTTACTCTCAGGAGTGGAACCTCCTTATGGCCGCTTCCGTAATAGCCTCCGGTCCGGTTCTAATACTCTTTGCCTTCCTTAATAAACACTTCATAGAAGGTATGTCAGGATTAAGCGGCCTCAAGTGATAGAAAAAACTGGAGCAGCGTTTTCACGGCAAAAAATCCTCTTTTCACCGCGAAAACTTCTCTTTTCACCGCCCAAAATTTCCCAGGTTGTGTCTCTCTGCAGGAAACAAGAATAGCCACAACGTAACAGTCAACACCAAAAAGCCATAACCTACCAGTTTACATCCACGAAGTCGGTCCCCCTGTTAACTTTCCTCTTGACAATATCCCATAATCAGATTAACATTAAAATAAACTATAAAATTAAACAAGGGAGATTTAATAATGGCTACAAAGAAAAGAACTCATGTTGTAGTATCTGAAGAATTGGTGGAAGAGATAGACAGGCTTTCAGGAAAAAGGAAGCGGAGTTGGTTTATAACTCAAGCGGTAAGAAAAGAGATACAACGCTTAAATTTTCTTAAGGCGGTGAAGGAAACAGCGGGAGCCTGGAAAGATGAAGATCATCCTGAATTTAAAAAAGGAGTAGATAATTGGGTAAGAAGTTTGCGAGAAGAAGATGAGAAGAGACTAAAAGAGATAATATAATGGCTAAATATTTATTAGATACTACAACAATAATTACTCACCTACGAGGTAACCGAAAGGTAAATTCTCGCTTAGAGGAAATTGGCCAGCGAGGTGATATTGCTGGTTGTTGTTGTATTAATGTTGCTGAAACTTATGCTGGTATGAGGGAAAAAGAAAAAGAGAAGACAGATAGATTTATTGAAAGCCTTTATTATTTTGAAGTAACCAAGGAGAGCGCTAAATTAGCTGGAGAACTAAGGCAAAAATATGTTAAAAAAGGTAGAACATTAGCTACTACTGATGTAATCATTGCTGCTACCGCTATAATCTATGATTTGATAATTATTACGGAAAATGCTAACCATTATCCCTTCCCTGAATTAAAAGTTGAAGAAATCTAATTCTACTTACGTCTCAGGAGATTAGACTATTCGAAAGTCCCAAGGAATCTTGACAGAGGCTGGGAAAGAAAGTATACTACCATTGAAAATAAAAGGCAGAGAAATCCTTCTGTGCCGAAGTGGTGGAACTGGCAGACGCGCTGGATTCAGGGTCCAGTGAGGGAAACCTCGTGCGGGTTCGATTCCCGCCTTCGGCACCAGAAAATTCTTGGTAGGATAGGTGTTCCGCCTGTCCCACTGACAAAAACTATAGTGATGGAAGCACGGCAAGAATTAAAGCAAAGCCATGAAATTAATTAGCGAGGGAATTAAAGGTAGGGTCGCTAAATACTTTTCTACCCGACCTGAGGTAAAGTTTGCTTATCTATTTGGCTCACAGGTAAAAAATGATGCTGGTAAATTAAGCGATATAGATATTGCCGCATATCTTGATGAAAAAATAGATGAATATAAGAGATTTGACATTCGGCTTGATTTGATTGGTGAGATAGGAAGCTTACTAAAGACAAATAAAATAGACTTGGTAATTTTAAATGATGTGGATATATTTTTAGCATATCAAGTGGTATTTTTTGGAAAAGTTATTTATTGCAGAAACGAATTAGACCGTATCCGCTATGAAGCAAAAACATTGAGTCTGTATTTTGACCAACAATATTACTATGACCGCCATGCAAAACTAACTATTGAACGTATCGCAAAAAAGGGACTTTTATGATTGATTATAAGAGCATTGCCACCAGATTAGATAAATTAAATGAATATGTAAAATTCCTTAAAAGTTATCAAAATATTCCTTTTACACGATTTAAAAAAGATTATACCCTTCAAGGAGCAGTATGCCGCTATTTTCAACTAGCTATTGAATGCGTAACTGATATTGGAGAGATGCTAATAAGCTCTTTGGGCCTGCGTAAACCCAAAGATGCCAAAGAAGTGATCACCATCTTAGGCGAAAATAAAATCATTCCGGCTAACTTTGCAAAAAGGGTTGCTGCTGTGGCAAGTTTTCGGAATATCTTAGTCCATGACTACTTGGAAATTGATTTTAAAAAAGTTCATCACCATTTGCAAAATGACATACAGGATTTCGATTTTTATGCCAAAGGCATTGCACAATATATAGCGTCTAAAAAATAGGTGAATTAATCAACCAATTCGCTGAACTCACAGGTAATACCTTTTTTCACAAGGAGGCAAAAGCAAGCCCTCTTTTGGAGCTTACCCCGCTTAAAGAAATCTTTGATGTATAAGATACCGAATTATATTTGATATGGATGATGAAAACATTGTGATTTTGAGAATCGGACATAGAAGGAGCATTTACAAATAAAAGATAATCCCCCTTTCAGAACTATATTAACTTCCCTTATATTGCCTTCCGCCTAAGTTGGCAATTTAGAAAATATTAACCTTACTTAATTTCCGAGATAATTTTCTTTATTTCCTCAACTGTGGGGACTCTTCCGGATACCATAATTTTCCCATCTACAATCACTGCTGGTGTGAGCCGGACACCAAGTTTGGCATATTCTTTCACATCATAAACATGCGATATATCAGCAGCAAGATTAAGTTCCCCACAAGCGTCCCTTACATTTTCCTCGGTAGTCTGGCATCTTACACAACCCGGTCCCGCAATCTGGATTTTCATAGTTTCAACCTCCTATCTTAAACATAAAATCTCATCTAAATTAAAACATAAAATTTTCACTTAAAATATAAAATTCCCAAAAAACCAACCCACTAAAGTTCCCAGAATCACTATGGTGGAGACATAAACCACTGCTTTTTTAACCCCAAAGACCCTGGCAATAGCCAGCCAGTTAGGAAGACTCAGACCCGGTCCGGTAAGAAGCAGTGCCAATGCCGGTCCTTTACCCATGCCCAATTTCGTGAGGGTATCGACAAAAGGCGCTTCCGTCATGGTGGCAAAGTAACTTATAGCGCCAATCATAGTAGCAAGAAAGGAAGCAACAATTCCGTTCCCTCCCAGCCAGTTTCTAATCCAATTTTCCGGTAGTATCTCACCTATGATGCCTACAATAAAAACACCCAGTAAAAGCAGAGGGAAAATAACTCTTACAAACCACCAGGTCTCTTTTAGCCAACCTTTTATTACCTGCTTTGATAATATCTTTATGGCATAAACCGCCGTAAGTAAACTAAAGATAACCCAGACCAAAATCTTATAAAGATAAGAACCACTTCTTACCAGATAATTTGGTAAAAGGAGAGAAAGTAATATCAATAACAATAAAATTAAATGCTCCTTAGCGATAATACTTTTATGAGTAACTTGTTTTACTTCCTGAACGTTCACTGTAACGCTAACTGCTTTTTCTTTTCTTCCAAAAATGATGCTCATAATTCCACCAACAATAAAAGCCATAAGCAGAGCAGCAATAATCCTGGAAATTACTATCCCTCCGCCAAGAATATTTCCGGTGTAAATAAGAGCCAGTATATTAGCTGCCGGAGCAACCCATAGAACAATAAAAGCTGGCCCTACCCCCGCCCCACTATAATAAAGACCGCCCGCCACCGGAATAACCGTGCAAGAACAAGCCGCCAGGAAGAAGCTGGAAATGCCGGCTAAAGAAAATGACTTAGTTTTGTTAGCTTTCTCTCCCAGATAATCTAAAATAGCCTCCCGGTTGATAAAGGTTAGCATGGCACCGGCTAAGAGGAATGCTGGCACCAGACAAGTTAAAACGTGGGTAGCAATGTAACCTTTTAAAGCCAGAAGACCGGCAATAATTAAATCCTTGATTATCATTTTACCTCCTGCTCAAATTACCTCCGCCTCAAAATGGTGGCTTACACTGCGATTCTTTTCTCTTTTTTATGGGCTTATAAATGTTTTCCTCTAAAAATTTAAGAGCCGCTTCTTTGTCCTTATCCAGAATGATTACCTCCAATTCCAAAATATGCTTTTGATCCAAAACTACAGTCTCTTTTTCTTCAATCATCTGGAAGCCTATCTCCTTATGGTGACTAATTGCTTCAATGGTTTTTCTATACACCTTTTCATATTGATAACTATAACCGATTACACATATACATTAAAAAAGTCTATTGATTTTGTCAAGAAGAGTGAAAGGAGGAATAGCCTATTGATTTGAGGCCGAGTTTAAGATTTTGTCATGCAATGGCCGAAGTCTTGGTATAGATTATATCTTTTACCAATGTTATCCGAAAGCTGCTATCAAGTTTTTTCATAAGCGTTAAGAAAATCATCCCTTGAGATACCCGCTTGTGTGCAAATTATACGAAGTGTTGAGGCCTTTATCCTTGGATGGTTAGGCATAGTCAGAGGAATCTTCGTTCCATCCGGATTTATCCGTTCCATTGCAATATGTTCTCTTTCACGAATTATACGAAATCCTAAAATTTCCAGTGTTTTTATAACCCTCTGTTTTGGAGCATCAACCGGAAACTTCGACATTATTGCTAAACTCCAGCTTCAGCAACAAATGCCTCAAGGATAGGTGGCTCAACTTCTAGTACATCCTCCCCAAATGTTTCTATATGAAACCGGATTGCGGATTTTACATCCGAAAGGACTTCTTCATAAGTATTCCCCTGCCCAACCACAATGCCTTTAAGTCCTAATGGATAGGCGACATAACCGTCAGGATATTTTTCTACAATAATTTTATATTGTCTCATCGGAATTCCTCCTCTTAAGCCTTTATTCTTCTATTTAATGATAGCATAGTTCATAAATAATTACTAATGAAAAGCTTATGCCAGAAAGCATCTCTTTTTCCGTGATGGAAAGAAAAATGGTTCACCTTATACTGTGTTTATTAAATGCAAGAAAACACAGGAGAAAGTTCCAATCTTCCTTGACTTTTGTTTATTTTTCTCTTATTCTTTAAAAAACAGTTAAATACCACAAACTCTGTGGGAGAATTGGAAAAGTATAATAGACGAGGAAACATTGTTCAGGAGATAGTGAAACGATGGATAAAGTAGAACGAGCAATTGAATGTATTAAGAAATATGATCCTGAAAAGATAATCGTTTTTGGCTCTTATGCTCGAGGAGAAATTGATGAGTATAGTGATTTAGATTTTGTGGTTATAAAAAAGACAGATAAAAGATTTCTGGAGAGATTAATAGAAGTTGCCAAACTCATAGATACTGATTTAGGAAAAGTTGATGTCTTCGTTTACACGCCCGAAGAATTCCGGATGATGGTAAAAGATGGGAATCCTTTTATAGAAAATGTTCTAAAAGAGGGAAAGGTCGTGTACGAATCCAAACGGGAGGCATAAACTGTATGAAACTGAATAAGGAAGAGTCTTTGAGATGGCTTGACCAAGCAGAACACAACCTCGAAGTGGCAAAAAATAACTTTAAATCACTCTTTTACTCTGATGCCTGCTTTATGGCAGAACAGACCGCACAGGTAGCACTCAAGGCTTTTATAATCTATCACAGGAAAAGATATATATCGGAACACTCAATTCAGGAACTTGCTAAAATAAGTAGTGGTTACGATAAAAGATTTGAGGATTTAATCGAGGCGGGTAAAATCATTGACCGATATTATATTCCAACCAGGTATCCAGATGCGTTAGCAAAACCTGCTGTCCCTTATAAAACCTATATGGAAAAAGATGCCCAAGAGGCAATATGTTTAGTAGAAAAGATCATAAAATTGGTAAAAAATGCAATACAAGCAAGACAAAGATAATGGAGATTAAACACCCCGATTCTAGTTCCACAGAGAAGAATTTGAATCTGAAAAGGAGTTTAACTGCTGGCAATTCCCCGTGAGGATTTTAGCTGCTGGTTCCTTCCCGTAGAATGTGCGGGGTAATGAGAACTACCACCTCACTGGTAGAGGTAATGGTGCGACTGCTACTGAAGAAAAAACCAATAATGGACATATTCTCCAGAGAGGGTTAGCTGCTGGTTCCTTCCCGTAGAATGTGCGGGGTAATGAGAACTACCACCTCACTGGTGGTGGTAATGGTGCGACTGCTACTAAAGAAAAAACCAATAATGGGCAAATCTCCCAGGAGAGGAATTTTTGTCCTTTTAGTAAATTTATTTTGTTGACGCAGTCCACCGATAACAATAGTCTCTCCATCTTTTACTCTTATGGTAGCCTTAGCACTGCGTCGGGTGATAGATGGCATAGTATCTCTTCCGGTGGTAGAAAGTTCACTTACTTCCGGTTCTATCTCCACCGTAATTTCCTGCTGCTCAGTAACATAAGGGACAATTTTTAAGGTAACTCCTACATCCACCGTCTGTAAAGTCCGAGTAATCTCAGTCTCGGTGCTGAGATCAACCACAAAATATTCTTTCCGCCCCACAAAAATACTGGCGGGCTGACCTTCCAGAGTAGCTAACCGAGGATTAGCCCGGATATTAGCCTGGCCTTTATCCACCAGCAGTTTCAGTGACGCAAGAATTTTGCGGGTAAATTCCCCGGTAGTGGTATAGGTAAGTCCGGCTACCAGGTTTTGTATTTCTACTTCTCCTTCACTCACTGAGCCGGGTATTGATTGACTGGACCAGCCCCAGGTCCAGTCTACACCTAAGGTTTTACTGGCTTCTTCGGAAAGTTCCGTCACCATGGCTTCAATCATAATCTGCTGGGGAGGTCGGTCAATTTTCGCCAAGTCTTCTTTAACTCTTTGCACAACTGCGGGAGGGCCGGTAACGGTAATATTATTGGTGGCTTCATCTATCATGACATAAGGCTGGTAGAATTCGGATAGTAACCGGGGAATCTGTCCGGCTTTGATGTAGTTAAGTTTAATGACCTCAGTAGAACTGAGGATATTAAAAGCAGGATTTTTTAAATCGGCTGAACCTACGATATAAAATCCGTCCATTTTCTTATAGACAAACCCGTAGGGAAGCAGCATCATTTCCAAGGCTTTTTCCAGCGGTACATCAGTTAGTTCCAGGGTCACCCAGCCGGTTACAGTATCATCCATTAGAATGTTTATCTTAGCCTGGGCGGCAACATCCATCAATGCTTGTCGTAGATCGCTTTCCATAAAGACATTGGTAATAAGCGGCTGACTTTCTTCGGGATTTGCATTTTCCTGAGATTGAGAAGCAGTAGCCGTTTTTCTTATTACATAAATATTATTGGTATCCCGGAAAAATTCGTAATTTGTTCCTGCCAGCAATAAAGTTAACGCTTCTTCCAGCTTCACTCGGGCATAATGTAGAACTACCTTGCCCTGAAGGTCAGCGGGAAGAAAAAGAGAAACCCCTGCTTGTCGGGCAATATCTTCCAGTGTGAGGCGAAGGTCAGCGGTGATTTCTTGTTCTGGTTTACCCAAAGAAACCATCGGCGAAGCTTCCTTAACCTTAATTTGTTCACTGGTTAGAGCCAGTTGTTGATCTTCAGGAAGCAGTGGTTCTTCTCCCGGTGAAATGGAAGCGGCACTAATTATTAAAAATGCCATTAAGAATATAAAATACATCTTCTGTGAATTTGTCATTTCTCTTATCCTTTCATTTTCATAAATAACATATCAAATGGGGAAGTTATTTCCCCGAAGAAACTTTCCTTTTTCCGGCCGGATTCCCCTCCGGAGTTACTCCTTTCGATTCCTCCGCCTTCGGTCCGGGCGTTGCCGGTGGTGGTTCTACCGTGAAGGTGAAACTGGAAACAGCAGCCCTTTTTCCCCCGTAATTAACCATTGCTTCCGCTAAATATTCTCCCGAAGTTAGATTGGCCGGTAAAGCTATCCGTAAATCACGGATTCCATCCGGTAAGACCACATTAGAAACTTCTTCAAAATTTATCCGGCTTACTTCCTCATAGCGCGGTTCTCCTACGTATTCCATTCCTTCCGTGGGAGTAACTTCCAATAGAGTCTTCTTCTTGAGCACTATCATTCCCGTGAGAGTAACGTGAATATTACCTTTGTTTTTGAAGGTAGTAATTATGGCAGGACCACCAGTGTCCGGGCTGACTCCGGGCTGCATCTTCACAATTTCTCCTTCCAGCTGAAAATCCTTGCCCACGCTGACCATAAGTATCGAACCAGTTTCCGCCACCGCGCGGACAGTTTCTCCAGGTCGACCAGTAGCTTGTGCTTCAAAGATAATACTGGCGTATCTCCCTCCGGAAAGGTCAGGGGGTATTTTTACCGTTAAACGGACCGTTTTTTTCTCACCCGACGCCAGTTCGAACTCCTCCGGTTCCAGAGTTACCCATTTTGCACAGGACCAGGGACCTTCTATCATATCGATGGACTCCACTTCCCCTTCGGCATCCAAAGAAAGCATCCGCACCGAACTTTTTACCTTTATAGGTATTTCTACCTGACTGGAAACTATTATCCGGCTACTGCGGAAAGCTCCCCCTACCCCTTTTAAATCTATCAGCTCCGGCTCAGCGATAAAATTTATCACTTTCCCGGTGCCCGGTTTTCCGGCAGTTAGTTCCTTAGCGGTAATGGTGAAGGGGGCTTTAGCTACTGCCGGCCGAATCCCTCCGTATTTTATTCTCGCCTCGGCAATATATTCCCCGGGGGTTAATCTCCTTCGTAACACACTGACAAAATTTACCGTGGCCTCAGGAATTACCGTTCCACGACCGCCTCCTAAAGGTATTTCCATTAATCTTCGACCCGCTTTATCCCGGATGATTAAGGTTCCCTGGCCGAAGACATGAATATTACCTTCATTAGTGAGGGAACTAATAAAAATTAGCGCATCTTCCCCAAACCTTTCCCGATAAGTAGGGTTCTCCCGGGCAGACCGCACTTCCAATAAAGAAATATGGGCTTTCCGAGTAGCCCTGCGGCCAGAAATGGTTATCTCAATAACGGAGGCCAAACGATACTGAAAAACAGTTCCTCCCAGTCTTTCCCCGGGAGGAGCTTCTTCCGGGATCAGTTCAAAGACCACGGTGGCATACCTTCCTCCAAATACTCCCCGGGGGACGGAAACGGTGGCGGCAATTTCTTTGGCTTCCCCGGGGCCAATTTCAAACTGGGAAGGGCCCTCAATTCTTATCCAGTCCGCGGCGGACCAGGGGGAAGTGCCTTTTTCGGTAGGCTTATAAGCACCACTACGCTGTTCTAACACATCGGTAGCATAAACTTTAAATTGCGCCGGTTTAGTAGTACTTTCATTGATAAGCATAAAACTAACCGATACCTTCGCTCCGGGGGCCAGTTCCAGAGGAACCAGTAAAGGGCTGAGATAAAATGAGAGCTGGGAATAAATAGGGGAGGCAGTTAATCCTAAAAAAATAATGCTAAAAAGAATTAAAGCCCCAAAAAATTTTCTTACTTCCGACATAAACTTGGCACTTCCTCTTTCTAAAATATTACCATAAGTGGACAATTTAGACAAAAAAAATTCCTGGAAGTCCAGGTATAAATTAAGCTCTTCTTTTTTATAAAATAGTTCTTCTTAATATCTTAAATTGGGGCTACCAGAAAGCCAGTTTTAGAATTTAATCTCGTTGGAAATTAATCACCAAACGGTGCGAAGTTGCCTGTTCTCGGATCGATCCAGTACTTCATGTTGGTTAAAGAAAGAGTAACGGTAGCAGTATCCTCGTATTCGCAAGAGGAATCAGAATTATCTACCACTATCTTATTCCACAGTTTCCAGCTGAGGCCCTCATGCAGAGCTTCTGTATCCGGAATACCATCATCATCAGCATTTAGAGACCTAGCCGACCTCCAATCAGTGCTAGTAGGATCAGGAAGAGTAGGACCAAAAGCGTACCAGACTTCGATCACATCCGGTAGAGTTCCGCCCGGACCTGATGCATCCCGCACTAAATCCTCAAATCCCTCATAGTCAATATTGACAGCGTTGTTACTTTTGATGGAAGCAGTGATACAATCGGCGGCATAGGTGCCGGGTTTGCGAACTCTCCAATCCCAACGGCTACCGGAAAGTGACCACTCTATCCACTGGGCTACTGAGGCATGGATGGTAAAATCAACTACCCAATCCTGCTTGTTGCAACTCCCCTGTACTGGATACTGGGCGTAGCAACGCGCATCGGCGCTGAGGTTACCGGCTCCCATACTTTCCCACAAACCATCTACCAGTTTCCAGGCTTCCACTTCGTAAGCCGGATCCTTCGGGTCCGGACCGTTGTAAACCTTAGGGAAGGGAGGCCAACCCCAGGCCACCAGCGGAACGAGACACACCGCTAAAACTACTGCCAAGGCTAAAAGTTTTCTCACTTTTGTCACCTCCTTTCATAATTTTCTTCCGCGGCCATTTTTACTATTGCCGCGGAGCAATTTGTTACTTTACAGCATTGAATACTGGCTTCTGGTAACCCTGACATCATATCTACCTTTAAAAATGCTGATTCGTAACCGAAACCGTAATTACCCCTACATCTTCATATTCACAGGAGGAATTACAGACCAAAACTTCGATTTTATTCCACATACTGATAATTTCTCCGGGTAAAACCACATACTCCACATTATTTAGCTCTTGTGCACGGTACCAGGAAATGACATTACCCGGATTATTATTGTTGCCGGTGCCGTAAAAGGTAGCAATGGTCTGAATATCATTCTGACGTTGTAAGTCAGCAAAACCGCTAAAAGTGACCGCTACTATGGCATCCCCTTGCACGGAAAGATCAAAAGCATGGGCAGAAAAAATACCTGGTTTGCGCACCCGCCAATCAATACGACTGGCACTGATGGTAACGGTAACCCCGTCGGGACACTCCCCATCCAGCACCTTCACTTTTATGGGGTCAGTATTTTTTATGCTCTGACCGTTAACCCAGACGGTGGCACCGGAATTTAAATAATGCCAGCAGGGAGAAGTGTATTCCTGCTGTCCTCCGGGATTGATATCAGTATAAACCCGCAGAACCAAAGTTGCCTTGGTGCGGGGAGCTAAATTCCCAATAATCCACTCCAGGTGAACTTTCTCAGTTGCTCCGCTTTTAGTTAATATTACCGATGAACCGGGTGGATCAACCGAAATAGGAGGATAGGCCACTCCCAAATCTCCTGCGAAATTGTCGGTAACTCTGGTATTAAACATGGTTTTGGAAAAAGACTCATTAAAAACTTCAATGGTTACCTTCCACTCCACCAGAGTTTTAAGTTTTTTAACCAGGAAGGTATAAGGGTCGATTTGCTCGGCGATGGTAGGATCAGTGGTTAGTAATTCGGCAGTCTTGGTAAAACAATCTTCTACCGGATCATTATTGATTTCTAACGTAGCGTGAACGGTTAAAGAAGCCGTTCCTCCGACATTGCTACTACCGGCCGATGGAATGGTGCTGGTGAAGGAAGCCTCCGTTTCTGGATCCGCTAAAATCCAGTTACCGTCACTTAGAATATGGGCCGGATGAGTTTCCCATCCTGCGGATACTGTCACCCACCAGCACAAACTTAATACTGTAATAACCAGTATTTTTCGCCAGGGAATATCTTCCGGCTTCCTCACCACATTAACCTCTCTATCTTTAATCACTCACAATTATCTTACTTATTTTAATCAGCAATTTATATGCCATAATTACTTAAAACATACCAAAAAAATTTTCCTGCCTAAATAGCTGTGAATGCATGATTTAGAAGCGGTAAAAATTATAAGGGAAATATCATCACAGTTCTAAAAGCGGAAAAGTGGGCAAAAATTGTCACTTAAGTGACAAAAAATGTCTTTCCTCTGACAAAAATTGTTACCTCCCTCGCCCTTGACGGATCGGATAAATCCGACCCCAACATTATCTGACGAAGAGATTGCTGAAAAAAACCTGATTTTGGTAGTCGCAGGCTTTAGCCTGCTAAAAATGTCGTCGGAAGAAGGCGCAAGGGTGGTTAAAGGAAGCCGAGAATTCTTTAAAAGCCGAAGCCTTTAGCTCATCCATACTGTCCTCTTATATGGTCATGTTTCATTCCGCGCGGTCGATTCTTTTCTTTGATGGCTTTTAGAAAAAATAGGGAAAAAATAGGGACAGAAACCATTTTATCCAAACAACGAGAAAGGGACAAAAAACGCGATGCCTACTTAAAGAGTAACAGCTGGAAGGTTTTCCGGTTCACCGAAGAAGATATCCTCCAATCACCCGGCCTCCGCCGGAAAAGAATCCTTAAGGCGTTGCGCCCATAAATATTCAGTCAATGCCGTTGTGGTAGCCGCGAGGGCCTATTCCTGCGTTCTTATTAGGTCTACTTCCTAAATGAGAGATACATTAATTTGTCGTTGCAAGCGCAGGGTACAAAACAATCTCTCCGGAATTGCTCCCTTATCAATCCTATGATAAGGGGACCAGTGTCGTTATACTCCTCGCAATGATAGAAAAATATCTCCTTATTTATGCAAGGCTATAATAATACCCCTTAGGTAATCTACGTTTAAGATTTCGACTAAATCTATCAATTCCCTGGTCACCTCAGCGGGAACGATCGCCCAGTGCTGGGTGGGGCCGGCCCTTTAAATTTGGGTAAAAAAATCGTTATTGGTACTGCCCTTTGGTGGTTCGAATTGCCCTTTAACAACTTTTATGCTATAATTTTTTTGGAGGTGAAAAATATGGAGAAGACAAATAAAGCAGAAAGAATTGAAACAATTAAAAAAAGGTTTCATCGTGAGTGGCTTCTTATCGCTGTAAATGAAATCGACAAAGCCACTACCACCCCTCTCTCTGGAAAGGTTGTTGCCCACAGCCCTCACCGGGAAGACATCTATCAGCTTCTTCTTAAACCACCGAAAGCAAAAAAACTGTTGATAGAGTATTCTGAAGACTCCTTCCCTAAAGGTTACGCGGCTGCTTTTTAACCTATGCCAAAATTTAAGTTTAATCCCAGAGAAAGTATCATTATTTGTCATGCTGAAATAACCAATCAAAAAATAGAACTTTCGCTCAAAATGGCTCTTGATACCGGTGCCACTTATACCATGATCCCTATTGAAGTGGCTATCGCTGTCGGTTGTGACCCTCTCCGTTCGCGGCGAAGAATTGAAATAATCACAGGTAGCAGTGTGGAATATGTGCCCCTTATTACTGTTCCCAAATTTAGGGCCTTTGGAGTTGAAATCAAAGATATGGAAGTAATCTGTCATAACCTTCCCTCCCAGAGTCCTGTGGAAGGTTTACTCGGACTCAACTTCCTCAAAAAATCCCGAGTGGTTATCGATTTCTCCAAGAATATGATTGAAGTTTCAGTACCGATTTGAAGGTTATTCGGTAACCCTTGAAAAAATTCCTTAGCCTTTTTGTCTATTTCAGAATCGTCAGAATCAGCGGTAATGCCAAAACCTGCTCTCAGTCCCTGCTATCTTCACCTTCGGTCTTATTGGGAAGGAAAATGGGGACAGAGACTATTTTCCCCTTTCCTTTACCTTGGGTCTTTCTCGAGAAAAAGTTCCCCTCACCTTGCCTCTCCCTCTTAGGGACGAGGATTCTTCACTTTAAGTTCCTCCCCTTGGGAAATATTTTATAAACATGAAGTATACGAAAGCGGTAAACTTTTATCTTCTACCATTATTAAATCCGTGGAGCCAAATAAAGGGCTTTCTGATGACCTATTTAATCCGGAAAAGGTAGAGGTAAAAGGGCCGGCTATGCCCAACATAGAAGAGATAATGAAGAAGATGACCCCGATGGAAGAAGAGGAACAACAAGAAGAATAGAAAAGTGCGACTTATTCTTCTTTGCTAAAGGACTTTTTTATGGAATTGGCAAATTGCAAAAAAAGATTTAAGCTTTTTTGGGAAACCTCAAATATTTCTTCCACAGTTATGCGATGGTAAACATGAACGAGCCGATTTCGAAAACGAGCCATATCCTTCAAGGGTGTAGCTATTTCGGAAGGAATAATTTTCTCTTCTTGAAGAATTTCAAAGATTTCTTCGTATCCAGCCGGTCTTCGTAAATTCTTTACAGCAATGAGATGGCTTCCTATATCTATAGAGGCTTGGATAGTAACTAAAAGTGCCTCTTTTACTGCCCTCAACTTCAGTTGATTATCAGCGAGTTGATTAGGGGTAGAAGGCAAAGTAGACCTAATAAAGGAAAGATTCTCATTAATAATCTGTAAGCGTTCAGCAGTAGTTTCAAGGTCTATACCCATATGTTCCCTCCTCAATTCTTCTAAATAGATAATAATTTTGTTCATCCAAAACAAATTTGAAATCAAGATATTCAATTATCACTTGCTCTTCAAATTTTACCCTGAATGATTCATCTGCACAATAAATACACTTTCCCTTGGAAACTACTTTATACTTGAAGAGAATAGGAGAGTTAGCAAGATTTTTGACTTCCACATTTTCAAATTTCAAAATTTTAGCGATTTTTGATTCTAAATGGAGTTCCCTTTTTAAATTCTCATAAGCGCTGCGGAATGGAAAATATACGGCAATATCCAGATCGCTCAAAGCGGTTTCTCTATTTAAAGCATAAGAACCGTGCAGATAAGCAAGTGCTATATCTTCCTTTGCAAATAAGTTTTTTATTAAATTTAATTTCCCCTCATTAAGTATTATCATTTTTCTCCATTTTAACGACAATTGCTCCTTTAGTCAAACCACTCTTCCTCCTTTTTAAAAAATGTTGACGAGAATTTGGGATATGTTAGAATAGCCTCAGAAGTTAAAAGGCAAGGAAAATCTTTAAATCCAGGGACGAGTCACCTTTACCGGGAGGTAGTTAAAATGAGAGGAAAGAATTTTAGTATCTGGAAACTGGGTTTACACCTTTTGTTAATTTGCCTAATAGCGGGTTGCACAACTACGCAAGTACAAGTTCAAGAGACAAAATCTGCCGCGCCAGCAGCCGCACCGCAATATTATGGCCCTAAAAAGAGAGTCGCCGTGATGGACTTTGAGTACAAAGGACCGGCGGAGTGGAATGCCTGGAAAGTAGGAAGTGGAATGAGCGAGATGCTCATTACTGCTTTACACAAGACGGGGAGATTTATTGTAGTAGAAAGAAAGGAAATGGATGAGATATTTAAGGAGCAAGCCTTAGGAGTAAGCGGTGCCGTGAAGGAAGGAACCGAAGCTAAGATTGGCGAACTCTTAGGTGCCCAGGCCTTAGTAAAAGGGGTGATTACCGAGTTTGAAGAGACTAAAACTGGCGCCGGAATTGGCGGTGTATTTAAGGGAATCGCTATCGGAGTTGGACAGGTAAGTGGTTATGTAGCTTGTGATATTAGGATGTACGATGCCACCACCGGGGTAATTCTGGAATCCCATCGTTCGGAAGGAAAAGTTTCTAAAGGGGCAATAGCGGGGGCGGTAGTGATTTCCGGTATGACTATTGGTGGTGCTGCTTTTAACAAGACTTGCATAGGGGAAGCCACCCGCAAAGCTATTGATGATATGGTGGCTTTTATAGTAGCGAAGATGGAACCGATACCCTGGCAAGGGAGAGTTATATTAGCAAAAGGAAATGAGGTATACCTGAATGCAGGTTCGGGAGCAGGAATTAAAGTCGGGGATAGCTTTGATATTTATAAGAGGGGTGAAGAATTAATCGATCCTGACACCGGTCTATCTCTGGGTTTTGAACAGAGCAAAATCGGCAATATTCAAGTATCGAAAGTGGAAGATAAATTTTCTATCGCTAAGATTACTGCTGGTAGTGGTGGAGTAAAAGGTGATTTAGTAAGATTACCTACTGCGGAACCAATTGCCCAACCCATCGTGGAAAAACCGAAAAAAGAAATTGTCGGACCGCGGGTTATGGTGGTGATTCCCGAAACCCATCTGGGTAGAAGAATTCCTGATCCGGCAGGAGAAACTGAAATCATAAAGAGATTCTTAGAGGCAGGATTTGATGTGGTTGATCAAGCCCAGGTGCAGAAGATTCGTGAAGATGAGGTAGTGGCCCGGGGATGGAGGGATGATAAAGTTGCTCAGGAGTTAGGGAGAAGGTACCAAGCCGAGGTAATTATTATCGGAGAAGCGTTTAGTGAATTTGCCGCAACATTGGAAAGAGAAATGGTAAGCTGTCGAGCACGGGTGGAAGCAAAAGCAGTGGAAACTGCTACCGGGCAAATTTTAGCTACTGACGGCCGAGAAGGTTCAGCCGCCGATATTTCCGAGAATATTGCCGGTAAAAAGGCTCTGCGAGATGCGGGAAGCGAATTAGCCAGCTACCTCATCGAGAGAATTAGAATAGAGTGGAAAGAGAAACCAGCGGCCGCTCCCAAACCGTCGGAAGAGGAAGTGGTAGCACCAAAAGCGGAAGAAAAGAAGGAATTCGCTGTCGAAGGTCAGATATTTGAGAATGAGGGCTGGGAAATTAAATTGGTCTCCTACGAGATCCTCGCCGACGGGAAAATTCAATTTGGTTTCCTTTACAAGAATAAACTTAAAAAAGTAGAGCGCTTACGCCTCTCCGATCCCAAGGTAAATACCTATCTGGTAGATGATCTAGGATATCAGTATTTCTACGACAGCAGTTCACCTATCACTAGCGAAACCAAGGATTTTCCTCCGGGCATACCCTTAAGGGTTCTTATCGCCTTCCCCAAATTAAAAGCGGGGGTTAGCAGCGTTAACCTGGCTATCCGACATGACTACGGTCCGGGGCGGCCCGAGAAACCCTTTGACGTCTACTTTACCGAGATAGAATTAACCAGGTAATGATCGCATAAATTTTAGTGGCAGAACAATTGATGTTCCGAAAGTGTTTTGCCCCTTTAGGTATAAAAAGGTGAGAATTTGCTGATTTTAAATCAAATTTAAATTAAAGGAGGATAAAAAAATGTTAAAAAAAGTTAATCGCATGGAAATAGGAATTTTAATTGTAGCGGTAATTTTGATATCCTGGTTAAGTGTGGTGCTGGCGGTTGATTTGGCAAGCATTATTGAAGAGGCAAAAGCGAGATATGCAAAGTTCGACAAAGACGTCAAGGATATGACCATTGTACAGGAAACAAAGACAGTTTCCCCTGAGGGAAAAGGGATAACTTTAGAGACCAAGATTTTTAGAAAAGGCGAAAAGTTCCGGTTCGAAATTCCCATGCCGATGCCCGAGACTGCCCAGATGCCTAAAGGGATGGGCCCCATGGTATCTATCATCCTTTATGATGGCAAAAATATTTATATGTTTGCTCCTTTTATGGGGAAGAAAACACTTTCCGGTGAAGAGGAGAAACAGTATCAAAAAGAGAAAAATTGGTGGGACTGGCTTTCCGAAAGAGCAAAGGTTGTGGGAACCGAAAAAATCAATGGCCGTGAATGTTATGTGATTGAGGTCCGAGATGAAAAAGAGGTTCTGCTTACCAAAATGTGGTTGGATAAGAAAACTCTAAGTTTCATCAAAAGTGAAACCGCGGTGGAGAAGGGTAAAAAGGTGCTTTCAATCTCTTCTGATTTTAGGAAGATAAAAGGTGACTGGGAAATGCCTTATAAATTTGAGACGTTCGAAGATAGCAAGCTTCTAACTTCTTCTATTATTAAATCCGTTGCTATCAACAAAGGTCTCTCCGATGACCTCTTCAACCCCGATAAGGTAGAGGTGAAAGGTTTCGATATGCAGGAGATGATGAAGATGATGCAGCAGCAACAAGAAGAACAACCACAGGAGGAAGAACCAGCCGAAGAAGAGCCGGTAGAGGAAGAATAGTACAAAGTAATATTAGGACGACTTAATATTAAGGGCTTTCCAGCAAAACGAATTGTAACTAATCTCATAGATATCCCTTTATACAAAAGTTTGAAAGATTTGCTTTATAATAAGCAAACCAGATGGACAGTATTGATAACTGTCTATCGACCTGATCCGACTCGATGGATTAACTGGAGGAAAAGAAGGTAAAAATGAAGACTTTTGAAAAATGCCCGGTCTGTGGTGGGGAGTTAGTAGAAAAAGAGGTTGAAAAGCTATTACGGGGCGGCATTCATATTGCGGTATTAAAGGCGAATGCGGAAGTTTGCCTTCGGTGTGGTGAGCGCTTGTATTCTCAGGAAACCGTTAGAAAATTTGAAGAAATTAGAACAAAATTGGAACGCCAAGAAGTTGAAAGCTTTCAACCTTTAGGACAGTCTTTCCAAGTAAAGTAATATAAAATTGGCATATCTTTTAAGCGCATGTGGTATAGCTACGATGAGGAGGCGGATGTACTTTATTTAAACTTTAAAAAACCAAGTCATGCGGATGACAGTGAACTTACCGATGACGATATCATTATTAGATACGAAAAGGGAGAAATAGTAGGTATTACTGTTCTTCATGCCAGTAAAAGAAAAGCAATCATATGACCGACTTTAGTTTTTAAAAACTTGGGCCTCGATACTTTTCAGAAATCTTAGTCCCTCTTCCGCAATACTATCCGCTGAGGGAGCTAAATCTCTCCAAACTGCCGCTTGCTTCCCAAACTCTTTCGCCGCCTGGGGAGTAAAAGACTCAATAATTAGCCACCTCTTATAGCCAATTTCCTTTAGTGCTTTCATTACCCCTACCCAATCAATATGGTCTTTACCGGGAATACCCCGATGGCTGGCACAGCAGTGGAAGTGATATAACAGATCCCCGCCCGTCTTTATTGCCTTATATAAATTTTCTTCTTCTATATTCATCTGAAAAGTATCTAAATGCAATTTGAGGTTGGGATGGCTTATTTCCATTATTAGTTTCTTAGCATCCTCGGCAGTGTTTAAGAAATAGGATTCAAACCTATTTACCGGTTCAATGGCTATAAATAAGGAGTATTTTTTAGCGACCTCAGCCGCTTCCATTAGTCCTTCCTTACAGTAATTCCACTCCTTCTGAGTCCTTGGTTTTCCGGTAAATCCTCCCCAGGGAGCATACAGGACACCAGCTAATACATCACTTCCCAAATCAGCAGCTATCTTAATACATTGTTGCAGAAATTTTATTCCTTTTCGCCTTTTCTCCCGATTAGGACTAATGATATTACGTTCTTTATCTAGACCGGTAGAACAGACACATCGTAAACCGGTCTGTTCCATTTTCTTCTTAATGCCCGAGATGGGTAAAGATTTAAGAAAGGGATATCCTAACGGCACTTCAATTCCTTCAAATCCCATTTCCTTTAGCTTATCAAATAAATAAAGTTGTTTCTCTCCCAACTCGGGAACCCAAATTAGAGCATATGCCCCGTACCTCATTTATCCTCTCCTTTCTCCAAGCCAGTTTTAGAATTTTTTCGGTCGGTTAAATTATTTTGCTTACATATTATTACTTTGTAATTTATTTTTTATTAAATTTATTATTTTATCTGTCATATTTACCGAATCTAAAGCATCCTTTTCGGTATAGGTTTCATCTTCCTAAATGATGGGATAATGAAATGAGGGAGGATTTGCGGATAAGATCCTGAATGCGATCGTAGAATTGTGAATAAACTTGAGTATAAAGTTTTTCGTAAAGCAATCGGTTTTCATCTATTGGAAAAAACTGCTTATCTATTTGTACCATATGGGATACTGCTTCCTGAATAGTAGAAAAAAGGTCAACCCCTTTAGCGGCACAAATAGCTGCCCCCAGAGTAGTAGTTTCTACTGATTTGGTAGTCACAACCTTTACTCCCAGTATATCAGCAAAAATTTGGTTCCAGAAACTGCTGCGCGCAGATCCGCCATACATCCGCACTTCGCGCACCGGAGTCCCCGTCCCCTGCTCTATCATTTCTTTAGCGCGGCGGCATTCGTAAGCCAGCCCTTCCATAATTGCCCGCACCAAGTGGGACTTATCATGGTAGAGAAGAAATCCAAACATAACTCCCCGGGCATGCAAATCCCAGTAGGGGGCATGGGCACCGGAAAAATAGGGTATTAACATCAATCCCAGATTGCCTGGTAGAGCCTCTTCCGCTAAGTTGTAAATAGATTCCCAGATGTCCTGCTCATTTTTATTAACTTCGTAGAAGAAGAAATTGTCCTTAAACCAGTTCATTAAAGCGGAGCCGCCGCTGTGAATAGAAATTTCGGGAACATAACCTCCCAGAGGACTTATCTCTATCACATAATTGCACCGGGGATCCAAAGGTAGCTTCGGACAGTAAGTCTCTATGGTGCAGGAGGTCCCACCATTTATTCCCAATTGTTCGGCGCTTATAACTCCCGCTCCCAGGCTTCCGCAGGGTTGATCTCCGGCAGTAGTAATCACTGGAAGATTTTCTGGCAAGCCGGTTTCCTTTGCTGCTGGGGCATGAACATAACCGGCCAGTTCTCCTCCCGGTAAAATCTTCTCCACCCAGATCTCCGCTGGTAAATCAAAAATGGACAGAATATCCGCCGCCCAGGAGTTAGGATGAGCAATATCCAGACATCCGGTCATGGTAGCACTCCCAGCACCGGTAACTAAATTTCCCGTCAGCTGATAAATTAAAAAATCGGGAACTAATAAAACTTTATAAATTTTTTGGAATATTTCTGGTTCCTGGTCCCGGATCCACATCGTCATATACACTGACCAGGTCCCGGGATAATATCCTGTTCTCTGGTAAATTCTTTTTGCTTCTAACTTATTCTGAGCCTGGAGAACTTGCTTTTCCATACGCATATCGTCCCAGAGAATAGCATTGCGCAAGGGTTGGAGGTTTCCATCCACAGGAACAATAGTAACTCTTTGATGGGTTATTCCTATTGCTTTTATTTTTTTAGCATTTTTCCCAACACCTCGGAGAGCTTGCTTGGTGGCTTTACAGAACGCTTGCCACCACCATTGAGCCTTTTGTTCCGACCATCCCGGATGAGGACGGATTACTTCGTAAGAGGACCTTGCCTCGGAGATAATATTACCCTGAAGATCAAAGATAATAACTTTAGCCGAGGTGGTTCCCGCATCGACTCCTACCACATATTCTTCCTGGAAAGTCTTCTTATTCACCATAACCATTTCTTCTCCTTAATCGGCATTTATTTCCATTATCAACATTTTCCTCTCTGATAGGCATCTTATTTGATAACAACGTGTCCTTCCCGGATAGCTTCCCTCTCCTGATAGGTATCTCTTATTTGCCATAACAACTTTTTCTTCCATGATGGGCCTCTTATTACCATATTCCTTCCTAATGGGTATCTTATTTACCATATTCTTCCCTGATGAGCCTTTTATCTACCATTACTGCGTTCCGCCTCTTTTAGAATAGCCACCGTTAATCACATCTAAACTTATCACCAAGAAACACACCTTGGCAGCTTATTTACCATAACGACGTTCTACCTCTTCCAGAATAGCCCCTGCCGAACTGGTTCCCAGTCGATCGGCTCCCACTTCGATTAACTGCAAAGCAAAATCAAGAGTTCTTATCCCACCGGCAGCTTTAACTTTCATGCGGTTACCCACCGTTCTCCGAATAAGTTTAATATCTTCTACGGTGGCTCCCCGGGGAGAATGACCAGTTTTTGGTATATATTGAGTAATAACCCCGGTAGAAGTTTTTATATAATTGACCCCTTCCTCGAGAGCAATTTTACAGACCCTTATTTTTTCTTCTTCCATGAGATAAACAGTTTCGATAATCGCTTTGGTATTTATTCCTTCCGCTGCTTTTACAATACCTTTCATTTCCCGGTGAAGCACTTCGTCATCGCCTGACTTGAGGGCTCCGATATTCACTACAAAATCTATTTCCGTAGCTCCCAGATTGACAGCATTCTTGGTCTCAAACACTTTAACCTCTGGTGTATGGGAGCCAAAAGGAAATCCGATGGAAGCACTCACTTTTATATCGGTTCCCGCCAACTCTTTAACTACCTGGGGAACATTGACTGGATTAACACAGGCGGTGGCAAAATTATATTTCCTAACCAACTGGCAAAATTCCGAAACTTCATCTCGGGAAGCATCCGGTCTTACTAAACTATATTCTAATATTTTGGCAAAACTCTCTTTAGTGAAACGCATAAATCCCCCCGTTTTTAAATATTCTTATATAAAGATTATCCCCGACATTTCTCTATTTCTGAAATTTTCGCGCTTTACACTTTTCATAGTAGGCCTGGTAGAAATAGAACTTGACATCCTTTTTTAGTGCATATTCCATAAAATTTCTGGTAGTCCTCATCTCCGGATCCTCCCGGATTGATGACCAATCATGTTGCACATATCCCCAGACTAATCCCTTCTTAGAAATATAATCTAACCCTTTCTTTATCTCCTTTAAATAACCGGAAGTATTGGACCAGCCAATTCTATTCCGGAGGATGCAATCCTGCCATCCCTGAATGGGAAATTCTAAAATATCGGGAAATCCCTGGGGTTCATACCAGAAAAGCTGAATCTCAAATTCCACTGGTTGCCAGTCATTAGCATTGCGGGCATATGTCCGGGTAAAACAAATTCCCAGAGAATAAAGAATTTCTAGGATATCCGGTCTATCCGCCAGTCCACGATAATAACCATAGGGTCCGGTAAGACCGATACAATTAACCTCCAGATACTTCCCCAATAATTCATTGGTACGGGCAACCTCTTCTTTTATCTGCTCTAAAGTCCCTCCTTTAAATACTTCCACTTTGCCATCCCTTTCCTGGCAGACAGTTTTGAGAAGAACATGCGAATAAGTGTGCTGCTGGAAGTCGAGAATATCACTGTATCTTTCTTTTATAGCTTGAAAATGACCGAGATTATCCTCCAGAGTTTTCCCGCAAATAAAAAAGGTAGCGGGAACTCCCAAATCACGGTGTAGCTGAGAGGCAACTTTAAGAAATTTTCGCGTTTCCTCTCCGCTCTTTTCATCCAGGGTTTCCACATCGTAACCAATCAATAAAGTACCCTTAGTTTTAACTCTCCCATTAAATGTAATCTTTCTCCAAAAAATATTATCTGCAAGAAGATGAAACAACTACAAAAATCTGCATCTTATAGGGTCTTCCAACAGGCTTCTTTATTTGCCTAAGCAGGTGGCTTACTCATTGTTTCATCAACGAACTCTCCTGTAATAATTTGCAAACTCATAGGTATCATTATCAAGCATCAGCGCTTCCAGTAATTTTAAGTTCCTTTCTAAGAACAGCCAAGTCTTTCTCAACCATGCTCTTAGCATCCTCAGGCCTAAAGTACTGAGAGGCTGGTCTATCAAGCCACTGAAACCGTCGCCCTGCTTCTATCCGGTAGAGACTAAGATAGCGGGCAGTCTCGCTATTATCTCGCAATTTCCTGAAACTTATAAAGACATTTCTATTGAGTTGTCTCTCTACTATTCTTTCTCGCCAAGCATGACAGGTGTATAGCAGTTTACCATCCAGTCCCACAGGTACGCTCGTTTCGGTATGTTTTTCTCTTCGGTTGAATAACCAGCATTCTAAATAATGAATAGCCGAATAAAAAGCGGCAGTAATTCCCCAATCGTGGAAAGGAGGTTCCTGAACAAGTTTAATTGCAAGTTGCTCATTATGTTGCGCTTGAGATAGATGCACAGAATAATCAGCCATATTTATTTTGAATAAATACAATAGGCGCTGGGATGAATAAAGTCTTTTTTTTCTGATATCCCAGCGGGAGGATAGAAAAATTCAAAGACTATCTCGGGATATCTTTTTCTAATATCATATTCAATATCAAGAAGACCATCCATTAAGTCATTATCATACTGAGTAATAGAAAGAAGTATCTGAATTTGTAATTCTTCCCTATATTTTTGGACATAGATGGAGTGAACCTTCTCAATCTGGCTAAATTTACTCACAATGGCAAGAAATGCTTCTTGTTCTAATTCCTTGAGCTCCTTTTCCCTCTTAAGCCTGAGTCTTGTCTGCGTGCGATCATGCATAGGTAGGCTCATAATGTTACTTGGTAGACTTACGGTGTTACTTAGCCCTCTCATAATGTCACTTGGTAGACATACCGCGCTGCTTAGCCAGTTCCTAATATCGCTTGAAATGTATAAATTCCTGTAATCAATTTTAATACGCTGGGTTTCGATTTCTTCTGTCCGTTGAGAAGGATATGAAATATAAGGAAAGTTACGTAGCGACGTAGCAAGGAGAGCGACGGAACTAACTTGACTAGGAACAAAAGAGGACTCTCTTTCAATATTTAAATAAGTTGCTATAATTGCCATCGTTTATTCCTCCGTCCTTTTTAAATGCATTTCTATCGTCTCATGCACTGCCTTACCGCATTCTCTCAAGAATCTTTGTAATAACTCCTCATCAAACTCGTATGCCTCTTCCGCCAATGTATTTATATCTATATGAAAAGCGATAAATTTATTTTGCTTGGGTTCTGATATTTTCCGGGCTGATTTAATTCGTATCCATTTATTTACATTAATCCCTGCGATTGACTCTTTCGTTAGACAATGCAATTCTAATTCAAAAGGCTCTCTTATGGGAACTTCTTGGCGGATATACTTTGAAAGTAAATGTTCTGCCCCAGGAGATTTTTCTAACTCGATAATCCAGTCGGTTACCATAGCGGACCTCGAAAATTGAGTATAAATATTTTCTTTAAAATACTGATACATTAGTAAAAATTTCTCCAAAAAACCTGGAACAGGGAATAGGGCCTTCTCATCCTCTTCTTTATATCGGAATATAAAATCAAATCTATTTTTAGCAATTGATAGGTTGTAATGGTCATCTTTTGATTTTAATTGTATCCGAGGAATTTCCAAAGGTGCTTCCTCAGGTAGTGGCAATATAACCGGATCACCGTCAAGAATACCAGATAGAACTTCTTTAAGCGCATTAGCGGTTTTTAATTTATCAACTATTGCAATTATAGGACTAAACAATACTAACTGTACCTGGTCAAGTCTTATATTAACCATCTTTTTCTTCTCCTTATTTAGAGTGGCCTTTTAAAATACATTTTAACGCTTACTGCTTAAAAGTCAAACCGTTTTTTTCCCCCTTTTTAAACCTCTATTTCCTAAATATATCCTCCAATTTTAATATCCTAAAAATTATGAAGGAAATGATGTTATAATTGCAAAGACAATATAGATAACCAATAACAATGTAAAATTTTAAAAAGTGAAAGGAGGCCTCAGGAGCGAGTGCGTAAGAAACTGGGTGAAAATATAGTAAAGCAATTAGAAGAAATAGTGGGGAAGAACAACACGTTCACAATAGCCAGCGATATGGAGGCTTATACTCACGATGAAACACCGGGTCTCCGAGGGACACCCGATGCTGTAGTTCGGGTGCAGAATCGGGAACAAATTGTAGAAATTTTGAAATTGGCTAATTCCGAGAGAATTTTTGTGATACCGCGTGGTGGGGGTACGGGCTTGAGTGGAGGTGCGGTGCCTATGTATGGCGGTATTGTCCTTTCCCTGGAGAAAATGAATCGCATCCTCGACATTGACACCCGCAATTATATGGCGGTAGTGGAGGCAGGAACGATTAACGGAAATCTTCAACGGGAGGTGGAAAAATACGAACTTTTCTATCCCATTAATCCGGCAAGTATGGATAGCTGCACTATTGGCGGCAATGTTGCCGAAGCAGCAGGTGGGGCTAATGCTGTCCGATACGGAACTACTAAGGATTACGTAACAGGAATGGAGGTGGTGCTTCCTACAGGTGAAGTGGTCAGGGCAGGAGGAAAACTAATGAAAAACGCTACTGATGATGGTTTCATTCGTCTTCTTTTAGGGTCGGAAGGAACGTTTGGGGTGCTGACGGAAATTACCATGCGGCTTATTCCCAAGCCAGCGGCTACCCTGGTTTTGGTAATTCCCTTCCATAGCATTGCACCAATCAGCGAGGCCGTCGCAAGGATTTTCGCCAAAAAAATCATTCCTACCATGCTCGAGCTGATGGACAATAAAACTATTCAGGTATGCGAAGGCTATTTGTCCACGGAGATTCCGTATCATCAAGCAGCTTTTCATCTCCTGGTGCGTCTGGATGAAGAAAGTAATGAGAATTTGGAAAAGGTGGCAGAAATAATCGGTGAGATCTGCCTAGAGGCAGGGGCACTGGAAGTATTAGTGGCCGCCGATACTCAGCGCCAGGAGGAAATCTGGAAGATAAGAAGGTCTATCCATGATGCTCTTGTCCACAAAGCCAGTTTACTGGCCGATGAAGATGTAGTGGTTCCGCGTAATGAAATTACCCGGCTCATTTTAGGGACTACTGAAATCAGCAAACGACTTTCGCTCCCGGTGGCCTTCTTCGGTCATTTAGGTGACGGGAATATCCACGTAAATTTCCTGCGCGAAGATCGCTCTATTGCAGAGGTTGAGAAGTTACTACCCGCCGCTTTGCTGGAACTTTTTCAACTGACAATAGGTTTGGAAGGAAAGATATCTGGTGAGCACGGTGTGGGTTTTTTTAAGAAGCCCTATCTTCACTTATCAGTAGATGAAGGATATATCTCTATTCTCCGCAGGATTAAAAAGGCGCTGGATCCCTCGGGAATCATGAATCCTGGTAAAATAATCGATTAAATTAAATAATTAAATAGGGACAGCGCCCATTTTTTACAGCCGGAGGACAAAATATAAACACGGGAAATTGGGGGAAACTGGGAAAAATGGAGACGACGCCAACTTAAAGGTTGCCACGAAAAAAATGGGCGCTGTCCCTATTTTAGTAAATTACTTTATTGAGGGGATATTCTACAATTCCTTGCGCCCCTGCTCGCTTGAGTTCGGGAATTAGTTCTCTTACTATCTTCTCATCTACGATAGTTTCAATAGCCACCCAATCTTTCTCGTAAAGTTCAGAAATTGTTGGTCGCCGAAGAGCGGGTAGCAAACGGACAACCTGCTCCACTTTGGCTTTAGGAGCATTCATTTTCAAACCAACTTTGGAAAGGGCCTGCAGAGCACCCACTAACAGCATAACCAGATTTTCTATCTTGCGACGCTTTCGCTCCTCGGACCAGGATTTTTGATTAGCAATAAATTTAGTGGTAGATTCCAGAACCACATCAATTACCTTTAAATGGTGGGCCCGTAAAGAAGTGCCGGTATCAGTTAGTTCCACAATGGCATCCACCAGTTCCGGAACTTTAACTTCGGTAGCTCCCCAGGAAAATTCCACCTCGGCTTTCACCTTTTTCTCCCGCAGATATTCGCGGGTAACATTTACTAGTTCGGTAGCAATCCTTTTGCCCTCCAGGTCATGAACACTATTAATAGACGAATCTTCCGGAACCGCTAACACCCATTTAACTTTCCGTAAACCCTGACGGGAATAGACCAGATCAGCCACTTCCACCACTTTGGCTCCATTTTCCAGAATCCAGTCTTTACCGGTAATACCACAATCCAGTAATCCCTCCTGCACATAACGGGGAATTTCCTGAGAGCGGATAAGCCTCCCTTCTATCTCTTCATCATCAATGAAGGGAATATAAGATCTTTCATCCACTAAAACTTCATAGCCCGCCCTTTTAAAAATATCAATAGTGGCGGCTTGAAGACTGCCTTTAGGAAGGCCAATTCTTAACTTAGCGACCATTCCAAAAATCTCACTCCTTTCCTTCATTTAAATGTGCTCTTTATAGGGGAAATAGGGTCACCGTTCCATTTATTGGTGAAAATTAGTAGTCGCCTCCTTAAAAGATTGCCACTGGAAAAAATAGGCGCTGTCCCTATTTTCCCGGCATTTAGATAATAAATTCTTGCCCCGCTTCCGGAACCAGTACTTTAATCCCGGTATTTTTCAATTTCTCACTGAAGTAAAAGGGATTACTGGTATGAACCGGAATCAAAATTTCTGGCCTTATCTCCAGAATCATGCTTAATAATTCCTGACCGGTAGCGTGACCGGAAGCATGAAGACGACTCCCTTTTTCAAAACCCTCGGCCCCTAACTGGAAATGAGCCAGCCAATGCTGCAATCTTTTCTGGTCTATCCTCTGTTCTTCATCCTGGGCTTCACTGCTGGAATAAATATAAATACCTCCAGCAGGAGGATCTATATCGATTAAATGTTTAATATCAAAAAAACTTAAACAGAGAATATATTCCCCCGGATTCCGATGAATTTGTTCCGGATAAACCATCTTTTCTTGCACATTTCCCAGCAAGTTTAATTCCCACGAGCGCCATTTCTTGGTTTCTCCGTAAATTAGGATATCATTCAGCGGGAGAAGATGCCAGGGTTCATTAGCTGCCTTTTGCATGGCCTGAAGTAAATACCAGTCTTTGATCAAAACCACCAGCTGGCGTCCCGTTTCCCGAGCAATGTTATAGAAAGACTGTAACCTTTCTATGTGCCGGGGAGCAAAATCGGCAATTACCAGGCCGGTTGTTTCCCTTACTATTTTTAATGCCCGGGCAAAAACTTCTTCCTCGGTCACATTTTCATTTTCCTCCTGAGTATTAGTTCCCTCACAAAGTAATACTTTTACCCGCTGGCTAGATACCTCATTTACAAATTTACGAGAAAGAAAGGCATGATCACCGTGAAAACGCAGATCACCAGTATAAACTATTTTACCGGTAGAGGTTTCGATAGTGAAAGCAGCGGCTCCAAAAATAGAATGATCTACATAGTGATAATTTAATGGTAACTGCCCGGTGCCTTCTTCAATAATGTAAAGTTCTCCTGCCCATCCTTTACTGCTACGAGAACTCTTCCAAAAATTCTCAGGAACATCAAGCTCCGGAAATCCGTCAAGAAAGACGAATCGCCGAGGAGAATACCAATCTTTACTTCCTTCCAGAATCCTTTCCCGGCAGGACCGTGGTGTAATATAAGTAACTTCCTGTTCAAAACTGGATCCGGAAGTATCTTGCATAGCTTTAGCAATATAGGCAGTCATGGCGGTGGTGAAAATGGGGATACTCTCTTTTAGAAAAGAAATATAACCAGAATGGTCTAGATGGGCATGAGAGAGCAAAACACCGTGTATTTCTGGAATCTCACGGAAAAGAGGGTTCTTCATCACTCTCTGCCAGATTTCACGAGAAATTTCCAGATCCTGTCGGTAAATACCTTTCAAAGGAGGCAACAAACCCATTACCAGAAGATCCAGTAATCCCGTTATGGAACGGGGCTGGAGGTATTCTTCATAAAAAATACTTCTCCGGCTAAAAGGGATACCGAAATCCAAAAAATAATTTAAATCATCTTCCAGAAGAATCTTGTTCCCGCCAATTCTGCCCGCTCCATCATAAATGGTAATTCGCATATCCTCAAATTACCGGTATTATTTTGCCAGTATCTTGCTAATTTGGGCTTATTATACCACTTTTCCCATCTTCTAACAGCTTAAATCGGCATCTGCGCTAAGACCAGCTTCTTTACCTCTCGTCGGTTATCTCTTATAAAAGTTACGGTAAGACTATCCCCCACGGATTTACTCTGAACCCCCGTCAGGAGATTGTCCATATTGGTTATAGCTTTATCATCAATGCTGACAATCACATCGCCAGGTCTAATTCCCGCCTCGTAAGCGGGACTATTGCGGACAACTTCTACAATTAATACCCCTTTATCCACCTTTATATCATAAAGGGCCGCTACACTTGGATTTAAAGTAACTCCAGAAATTCCCATCCAGGGACGGACGACCTTACCATACTTTAATATCTGGTCAATAATGGGTCGAGCGCTATTAATAGAAATGGCAAAGCCAATATTCTGCCCTTCGGCAGCTATCGCGGTATTGATACCGACTACTTTGGCTTCCATATCAACCAAGGGGCCACCACTATTTCCTTGATCCCGACCTATAATCCTTCCCTTAAAGCTCTGGCCATCAGGCAAGATGACATCTAACTTTTGAGCCTCTGCTACTACGTGATTATTGGTTATTTTATTAAGGTATTTTGGGTGCGTCAAGTCTACTTTATTATAGATACGTAATCTTAACTTGCTTCCCTAAAAATTAACTTGCTTCCGTAAAAAAGAATTGATTATAATACCAGTGAACTGGGAAGCGTTTTCGGTAAAAGGAGGATAAACTATGAAATTTAATTACCGGCGGGTAATTCCCTGCCTGGATGTAAAAAATGGAAAACTGGTAAAAGGAGTCCATTTTATTAATCTGCAAGAAGTGGGTGATCCGGCGGAGGCTGCTGCTCAGTATTCTACCGCAGGAGCTGATGAATTAGTATTTTTAGATATAACTGCTACTGTGGAAGGACGTCGGACAGCTCTGGATACCGTCCGACGAACGATAAGTCAGATTTCCATCCCGCTTACGGTAGGAGGGGGCATTCGTTCCCGAGAAGATATCCAGCTCCTAATAAAAGCAGGGGCCAGCCGGGTCTCTATTAATACCGCAGCGGTACTTCGTCCCCAGCTGGTGGAAGAAGCAGCGAAAGAATTTGGTTCCCAAAAAATAGTGGTAGCCATTGACACTCGTAAAAATACCCAAATTCACTCCGGATTTGAAGTAATGATTAATGGTGGACAGATTCCCACCGGTCGGGATGCAGTTGAGTGGGCAAAAGAGGTAGAAAACCTGGGAGCAGGGCAGATTTTACCTACCAGTATGGATACTGACGGCACCGGTCAGGGTTATGATATTGCTATGACCCGGGCTATTACTCATGCTGTCGGAATACCGGTGATTGCCTCCGGAGGTGCCGGAAGCCTGGAAGATCTTTACCGGGCAATTACCGAGGGTGGAGCTGATGCAGTGCTGGTAGCCTCCCTTTTTCATTTTGGCAAATCTACTGTGCGACAGGCAAAGGAATATCTGCATTCCCGGGGAATCTCGGTTAATCTAACCCAATAATTTTTCCAAGGAAAGGAGAAAGAAAATATGCCTCGCGTATTGGTAGTTTATTATTCCAGCACCGGAAATACTCGCCAAATGGCAGAAGAAGTGGTAAAGGGAGTGAAGAAAGAAGGAGTAAAAGTAGAATTGAAAGAAGTAGCCAAAACTAACCCCGAAGATTTATTAGAAGTGGAAGCAATTATTATGGGCTCCCCTACCTATTATGGAACTATGGCTGCTCCTTTAAAAGAATTAGTGGATAAGAGTGTAAAATACCATGGAAAATTAGAAGGTAAGGTGGGAGGAGCTTTTTCTTCTGCGGGAGGACTGGGAGGAGGAAATGAAACTACCGTGCTCAGCATTTTACAGGCCCTGCTGGTTCACGGAATGATTATTCCGGGAACCAGTGACGGATGTCATTATGGGCCAGTGAGTGTGGAAGCTCCCGACAAAAAAGCTGCTCTTTATTGCCAGGAGCTGGGAAGTCGAGTAGCTAAACTGGTAAAGCGGTTGGCCACCTGAAAAATCTGCGAAATTTGTTTAATTCTGATTACAGCATCTCTTTCTTGCTCATCAGTGGTCAATACCAAGTAATCTATCCTTTCCCGCTTCAGGCTTCCGAATTTTCCCACCGGAGAGAACGTTCCACCGCTTTTTTCCAGCGCTGGTAAAGCCTATCTCTTTTAGCGGAGGTTATTGCAGGAATAAACTGGCGATCGACTTCCCATTTATTGCTAATTTCTTCCTGCGATTTCCAGAATCCAACCGCCAGTCCAGCAAGAAAAGCAGCTCCTAAGGAAGTGGTTTCAATAATCCGAGGCCGGATTACCGGGACCTGTAAAATATCGGATTGAAATTGCAACAAAAAATTATTTTCCGAAGCTCCTCCGTCTACTCGTAATTCTTTCAGAGATAATCCGGAATTTTCTATCATAGTATACAATACATCCACCGTCTGATAAGCGATGGACTCCAGGGCCGCCCGGATAATATGTTCTTTACGGGTCCCCCGGGTGATTCCCAAAATAGCTCCCCGGGCATACATGTCCCAGTAAGGAGCTCCCAAGCCTACCAGAGCGGGAACTAAGTAGACACCATCGTTATCAGGAACCCGGGTGGCCAATTCTTCTGTTTCATGGGCCTCTTTTATCAATCCCAATCCATTTCTTAACCACTGGATAACTGCTCCGGCAATAAAAACACTTCCTTCCAGAGCATATTCCAGTTTTTTATTAATGCCCCAGGCAATGGTGGTAAGAAGTCCGGAAGAAGAACGGATGGCTTTATCACCGGTATTCATGAGCAGAAAGCCACCAGTACCATAGGTATTTTTAGTCTGACCAGGGGAAAAACACATCTGTCCAAAAAGTGCTGCCTGCTGATCTCCGGCAATACCAGCAATAGGAATCCCTTCCTCCAGCACCGCTAATCGGGAAGTATAACCATAGATTTCACTGGAAGATTTTACTTCCGGAAGAATAGTGGATGGAATACCCATCAAAGAAAGTAATTCCGGATCCCAGATCTTCTGGTAAATATTAAAAAGCATGGTCCGGGAAGCATTGGAATAATCGGTAAGATGAACTTTCCCTCCGGTAAGTTTCCAGACCAGCCAGCTATCAATGGTGCCAAAAAGAACCTCCCCTTTCTCCGCCGGTATTGGCAATCCCGGAATATTTTCTAATAACCACTTAATTTTGGTTCCCGAAAAATAGGCATCCAGCACCAGCCCGGTTTTCTCTTGAATACGGGGAGCCCATCCGCTTTTCCGCAGATCTTCACAAATGGAAGCACTACGGCGACACTGCCAGACAATCGCCCGGCCTACCGGTTGGCTGCTATTCTTTCTCCACAGCACAGTAGTTTCCCGCTGGTTGGTAATACCAATAGCGGCTATCTCCCGAGAAGTAATTCCTCCTTTTCCCAGGGCTTCTTTAACTGTCTGCTGAGTGGTTTCCCAGATTTCTTCCGCATCGTGTTCCACCCATCCCGGTCGGGGATAATACTGAGTAAAAGTTCGGTAGGCCCGGGACCGCACTTTGGCTTCCCGATCAAAGATCATTACCCGAGTTCCAGTAGTACCCTGATCAATAGCCAGAATGTAACCACGCACCTTAATTTCTCTCTTTACGGAATCTAAATCTTTTATAGAGTTCCATTGCCCATAGAGGAAGACTTCCCAATCCTATAACTATTAACCAGTCAAAATAACTTAAGGGATAAGTCCGGAATATTTGCTGCAAGGGAGAAAGATAGGTAACCATCAGTTGCAATAAAATAGAAGAGCCTACTGCCATCAAAAGATAAGGATTAGTAAGAAAACCCAGGCGAAAGATGGATTTTTTTTCGCTACGACAGTTAAAAACGTGGAATAACTGTGTAGCCGCCAGAACAGTGAAAGCCATCACTCGGGCTTCTTCTAAGGGCATTTTTCTCCACTGGAGTGAAATCAAGAAAGCAGCCAGAGTGCAAAAAGCAACCAGCACTCCCTGAGCAAAAATTAACACTCTCTGTGAGCGACCGAGCATTGCCTGGTCTACCGGACGGGGAGGCTGCCGCATTACGTCGAGTTCCGCCGATTCCACTCCCAGCGCCATAGCCGGTAATCCATCGGTTACCAGATTTATCCAGAGAATCTGGATAGGGCGTAAAGGCGTCGGAAATCCTAACAAAGAACTAATAAACATAGTCAAGACTTCTCCCGTGTTACAGGAGAGAAGATATTGAATAAACTTTTTGATATTATCATAAATATTCCGGCCTTCCTCAACCGCGGCTACGATAGAAGCAAAATTATCATCGGTAAGAATCATATCCGATGCCTCTTTAGAAACATCAGTCCCGGCAATACCCATAGCAATTCCAATATCGGCTTCTTTTAATGCCGGAGCATCATTAACCCCATCCCCGGTCATGGCTACTATGGAGCGATGTTTACGCCAGGCATCGATAATGCGCAATTTATGTTCTGCCGATACCCGGGCATAGATGCGGATGCGTTTTACCATATTTGATAGTTCTTCATCACTCATCTGGTCAATTTCCGCACCGGTAACCGCCACATCATTGGGTTCCAGAACCTCCAGTATCTTTGCTACTGCTAATGCCGTATGCTTGTGGTCACCAGTAATCATTACTGTTTGGATACCAGCGGTGCGACATTTCTCCATAGCATCTTTCACTTCCAGACGAGGGGGATCCATCATGCTCACCAGACTGACAAAAACCAAATCTTTCTCCACTTCCCGGGGATCAATATTTTTGTTTCCGGAGGGTAATATCCGGTAGGCGAAAGCTAAATTCCGAAGAGCTTCACCGGCCAGTTTTTCATCTATGTGCAGAATTAACTTTCGTTTCTCTTCCGCCAGGGGAACAATATTCCCATTCTCCTGCAAATAAGAACATAACTCCAGAATCCGAGAAGGAGCTCCTTTAACCAAGGCATACTGCTTTCCCTGACGGTCTTGATAAATTACCGTCATCATTTTTCGCGAAGAATCAAAGGGTATTTCCTCTCGCAATTGATATTCCGAAAGTAAATTTTCTTGCCACCAACCCGCTTTGGCGGCCATAACCAGAAGGGCTCCTTCCGTTGGATCACCAATGATTTTCCAATTATTATTTTTGATCAGGCGGGCACTATTACAGAGTGCCGCGATAAGTAAAGTCCAGCGTAAGCCTTCCATTTGCCCGGGATCGATTATCTCCTCTCCCCGCCGGAATTCACCCTGGGGTTGAAAACCCACTCCTCCCACTTCTATGAGCTGGCCATGGGCATAAATCTTTTTCACCGTCATTTCATTTTTGGTTATGGTTCCCGTTTTATCCGAACAAATAACACTGGTGCATCCCAGCGTTTCTACTGCCGGCAATTTACGGATAAGTGCATGCCTTTTTACCATCCGCTGAACACCAATAGCCAGGCAGATAGTAACAATAGCTGGTAGCCCTTCCGGAATAGCCGCTACTGCCAAACTCACTCCGGTGAGAAACATTTCCGCGAGATTTCCTCCCCGAATAACACCCAGCAAGAACACCATCCCACAAATTCCCAGAACAGCGTAGACTAACCATTTTCCAAGTCTTTCCAATCTTTTCTGGAGAGGAGTCTCTCTTTCCCCTACCGTCTGAATAAGACGAGCAATTTTCCCCAGCTCAGTGTTCATTCCGGTAGTCACCACTACCGCTCTCCCCTTCCCGTAAGTGACGGTAGTTCCCATAAAGACCATATTGACACGATCTCCCAGTGGAACTTCTGTTTCTACTAACTTTTCCGGAGATTTGGGAACGGGGACCGATTCTCCCGTAAGGGTAGCTTCTTCTACTTCCAGACTGAAAGTCTGATACAGACGAGCGTCGGCGGGAACCAGATCGCCCGCTTCCAGAAGGACAATATCTCCCGGGATAATATTTCGGGAGGGAATAATTTTTACTTTGCCATCTCGCAAAACTTTGGCCATAGGAACTGCCAGTTTTTTAAGAGCCTCCAGAGCCTTCTCCGCCCGGGCCTCTTGAACAAATCCTAAAATGGCATTAAGAATTACAATAACAATAATGGTGATACTATCCATCCATTCTCCCATTATCCCTGCCACTAAGGCCGCCGCTATTAAAACCCAGATGATAAAATCGGCAAATTGGGAAAGGAGGAGACGGAGATAAGAAAACTTTTCCTTACCAGTAATTTCGTTAACTCCATATTTCTCTTGCAGGGAGAGGACATCCGATTCCCTCAATCCCACTGCTGGGTCTACCGCCCAATAATTCAAAACCTCGGTAATATCTATAGTATGCCAGGATCGGGAAAACATCTCTTTATCTCCCTTTACTTTTCCATAATGGATAGTTGGAAAAATACCTGCTGGCGGATGTCAGGAACCGCTAATAGAAAACGGTTGATAATTTCCGGTAATTTTTCCCGATTACGAGCTTCAAAACGAAAAGTAAGTAACGGTTCAGTAACCGAAATCCGGGCTAAAGCCCACCCTTCAGAATATTGAACCCGGATGCCATCCAATTCCGAAATTTCTTCTCCGCGAGCTCCCTCCCGGATAGCGGACAGAATTTCTTCCGGAGAGAGGTTTCCATAAGGAATACGAATATCAGGAGTAATATAATAGGTAGGAATCGCTTTTACCATTTGTGAAAGTTTTTGCATCCGATCAGTAACTATTTTCCCCATGAGTAAGGAACTGTAAAGAGCATCATCTCCTCCTTCTAATAAATCGTAAAAAAAGTGGCCACTAATTTCTCCCCCGAAAACCGCTCCTTCCAGAATCACTCTTCGCTTGATGAAGGCGTGCCCCGAACGTTCCACTATGGGGATACCTCCGTCCTGACGAATAGTTTCCGGCACTATCGTGGAACACTTAATGTCATAAACCACCTTACCTCCGGGCTTGCTGGCTAAAAGTTCGCGCACCAAAATTATTATTGCTTTATCGCCAGAAACTACTTCCCCTTCATCATCCACAAAGATTACCCGGTCCCCATCCCCATCATAGGCGATCCCTATATTCGCGCTCGTTTCTTTTACTTTTTGGACTAAATCTTTCAAATTTTCTTTAATCGCCGGATTGGGATGGCGATAGGGAAAAGTCCCATCTGGTTCGCAGTATAATTTTACTACCTGATAATTCAGACTTTCTAAAAGGGCTGGAGCAATAAGTGATAGGCTACCACTCCCAGCATCAATCACTACTTTTTGAGAACGAGGGGGAGGGCTAAAAAAGGAGGAAATAAATTGCTGATATTCTCTTATTATCGGCCGGGAAATTACTTTGCCCGTTCCGGAAAGATACTTCCCTTCCTGAATTATAATTTGTATATCCTTCAAGTCTTCTGGAGTTACCGGAAGAGCTTCCAGGACTATTTTAAATCCGTTAAACTCCGCCGGATTATGGGAGGCGGTAACCATTACCCCTCCGTAAATTTTCCAGTGACGAAGAGCAAAATAAAAAGCGGGAGTAGGCACCATACCTATATCCACTACTTCTGCGCCCGTATGAATAAGCCCCTGAATCAGGCTTTCCTTAAGAGAAAGTGTGCTGGGACGTAAATCCCCTCCCACTACCACAGTTTTTCTAACTAAACGAGTCCCCACTGCTCGCCCGATGGCATAAGCTTCTCTTTCCGTAAGGTCTTTCCCATAAATCCCCCGGATATCACAGGCTTTAAAAATACCCATTATTCCCAACCTCTTTCCCGACAAAGAGCACGAAATTGAAGATAGCGGTCGCTATAAAGGGAAACTTTGTCCGGCTGAGGATAGATAACCTTATTTACCCGTAGCATATTTTTTACCGCGGAAGTAAGACCAGAATAGTAGGTGCGGGAAGCAGCAATAATAGCTGCTCCCATTGCCGATTCCGTAATCAGGGGAAGATAAAGAATCTTATTGAGTATGTCAGCCCGGATTTGTAACCAGGGCTCGCTACGGGTCCCACCTCCGGTAGTATAAACCTTATCCCCTAATTCCGCACCCAATTCCTTTACCAGATCATAGCACCATCTCTCTACATAACCTACACCTTCCAGATAACCAGCATACAATTCGTACTGGTCACGAGGGTTTCCTTCTACAAATCCCTGAGCCTGCTCGTTGATAAAGGGAAAGCGTTCTCCTCGACGCACCAAGGGGTAAACAATTAGAGAGGAAGGAATGTAATCGGGAACCTTCTGGTTTAAATGCGAAAGCTGCTGGTAAGAAAAGATTTTTCCCAGACATTCTCCCCCTACGTTGCTCGCTCCTCCAGGAAGCCAGTAGCCCTCAGGATGGATATGGCAGTAAATCCTTCCCCGGGGATCCTTGATCAAACAACGGGAAACTCCCCGGATAACCAGAGTCGTCCCCAGAGTACTATTCCAGTCCCCCGGTTCTACCGCTCCGGAAGCGATAAAGGCCGCTGTTCCATCAGTAGCTCCGGCAACAACTTTGGTGGTGGTCTCCAGGCCGGTCTCCTGAGCGCAATTCCGGGATATATGACCAATAACTTCACCGGTTTTCACTACCCTGGGGAGTTTTCTTAAGTCAACAGCGAAAGATTCCCCAATAAAATCCGGCCATTGATTTTCCACCAGATCGAAGCCAGTTTTTAAAACATTAGAGGTATCGGTGACATCAAAATTACCGGTAAGCTTACCGTTTATATAATCAGTAGCATGAATAAATTTATACGTTTGACGATAAATTTCCTGCTCCTGCTCTTTAATCCAGAGTATTTTGGGAAGGGCAAAAGATGGTTGGAACCGGTACCCCATTTTCTCCGTCAAGTTAGCAGCAGATTCATTAATTCGTTCCGCTTCCCGGGAAGCCCGGCTATCATTATAAAGAATTGCCGGTCGTAAGGGATTACCTTTTTCGTCTACGGGAATTATGGTCCCGGAAGTAGAATCCACCGAAACCGCCCGGATCAAAGAGACGGGAATCTCCTGCTGCCGCAGATGCAAAATTATCTCCTGGAAGGAGCTACGGGTAACTTCCCACCATTGATCAGAATTCTGCTCTATCCATCCTTCTGGTAATGAAGAAAAAATTGTGGGAAAAGACCGGGATACCTGAGCTACCAGTTTTCCTTTTTCACTACAGATAATAATTCTCACTCCGGTAGTTCCCACATCTATTCCCATAAACAGAGCGGCTAACTTTTCCCCGGACAATTGACTAATAATCATAATTTTATTCCTTTATCTTGAAGATATTTCTTGCTGATCATAGCGCTTATCCTGGGAGTAAGCCCAGTAGTATCCAGTTCTACCACTACCCATCCTCGATAGTTATTTTCTTCTAAAACCTTAATTAATTTCGTAAAGTTAACTATTCCCTCTCCTAGTTCCACAAATTCATTATCCCGGATATCCTTGAAATGAACATATTTAATACGATCACTATAAGTCCGAAAAACTTCCACCGGATCCGCTCCCCCTCTTACCAGATGGGCAGTATCCGGGGTAAGAAAAATTAATTCCGGAGCGGTAGACTCACAGAGCCAGGTTAACTGTTGCCGATTTTCCACCATGGTTCCGCTATGAGGGTGATAACACAGCTGTAAACCATAATCGCAAGCAATTTTTCCGATCTCATTGAGAGTGGAAGCCATCGTTCGGTAATCTTCGGTGGTATTCCCTTCTTCTTTCTTCCGCCCTCCTCCGAGAATAACTTGCGCACATCTCATCTTATTTAAAAATTCTATGGTTCTTCTAATTTGAGAAATCTCTTCTTTCAGTTTATCTCCATCAATGAAACTCCCTTCACAATAAATGGAAGTCAGAGTTAAACCCCGACGGGCCAATAGTTCCTTAAATTCCTCTACGCGGGAATAATATTCCTCCAGGCCAAAAGTCTCAAATGCCTTATATCCTACCTCAGTAATCTCGTCCAGTGCCCGCAAAAAGTCTTTCCCCCAGGTAATGGTATGATAAGCAACTCTCACCGGCATTCTCGCTCCTCCTTTTCCACCGCTCCTTCCACCCTCTAAGAGCGATTTCCACCGATTTTAACACCCCACCCGGGGATTGTCAATCAAACCCAGGCCTATGTAAGCAGTTCTTTTTCCGTGACAGGGATCGGGCAGCATATCGAACAAACTCTCTTCGACGCTCTTTCCAATAATCCTCCCATTCTCCATTGAGCTTCAAGAGCCTGAGTTTCAATAGAGGATTAGCACCCTTCTTATACCAACTCATCCCTCGCTTCTTAAACCTACGAGCCACCGTAATATCTACCGTCTTCTCTACCGGCCCTAATCCATAACCCTTCACCTTTGGAATATTCTCAATCCAGTCCAGATTACTTCTGACGTAAGTCATCGCCTCCACTATCTTTTTCCTGTCCTGCAGTCAGCGTGCTTCCGGAAGGGAGGTATAAACTGGATGTAAGCCAGCCGCTTGCAGGGTCCGCCTTTTTTATTTGAAAAAGAGCTGTTTCATTTCCTTGACCTTACTTCTTACCAAGTTCCAGTAATTCCACTTATCCCTTTCCCTTGCCCTAAACAGCGCATTGCAAACAAAGTCAACAGCTTGCAAACCTAGTGATTTTCTGGAGTCCACGTGATCGATTTTTAAGTCCGTATAGACCTTATTCCTTCCCCAAAGTTCAGTTTTAATGTAGTCATCAAACCGCAATCCATGAGAGATTTTGGTAATCCTCAGGTCCACCACAATCGAAACTTGCTCAAACGCTTTTTCAACAAGATATGGAATAAGCAATAGGCCTGTGGCATAGTTATAAAGAATATTTCGCCAATGCGAGGCCAACTATCCTTTGGCATCAGGAGTAAGTAGAGAGCTTTCTCCAAAAACAGGAGTATCTCTTTTATGTTTGTGTTCCAGTTAACCGATGCATTTGCTGCGGGAGCGGTAGAGGACCTCGGTAACGAGCACATTATCCCAGTAGGCCTTGGGGACGTGATAACTCTGCCGCAAATTTTCAGATTAAACCTTGGTCAAGTCGTCTTCAAAAAATGTGCAAAAAGGAACCTTTTTGAGAAGGGGGTCAGATTCTTAAATGACTTGACAGGTCAAACTCGCATACTTCTGACAAAGAAGATAACTTCTCACCTGGCCCTGTCAAGATGCTAAAATACAAGACTTGACCCCCATTACCCCACTTTCCTTCTACTTGCCCCTCCAGAGGGTTCCCTTGAATCTGAGGCCGTAGAGGGCATTGGGTCCGCGAACTATCACTATGTTGGCTTGGGGTCCGTTTATGGTTACATCAAGCCATAGGGAAAGGCTACCACTAGCAGGCAGCGTTATCCCAAAGTCCGGCGTTTCTACTTTCCCAACTTCCTGAACATCCAGATTAAGCGCACCTTCACCTAGATATCTGGATGTGTCTTGCCCTCCCACAACGATTATTTTGATTGTTGCGCTCCCCTGGAGCTGGTGCTTTGTCCCCACTTTGATATGCGGCGGCATGGGAATTGTCGGACGACTCTCGGCCGTCAAGAAGGCCACGCCTGTGTAGGGACCCGTGACCTTACCGCTCATATTGCTCGTCATGAGACTCAGGGTACAGGTGACCGTCGAATAGTGAAAGGTCTTTTGCGCTGTGTCTTTCACATTAATATGCCAAAGGCCCTGGTCTTTCTTCTTCCTCGCCGCCTTCTGGATCTCTTCCCAAGAGACCTTCCTTACTCCGTAGGCGGACAGGCTTATCAGTTCGGCCGTCAGGGTAGTCTCGCCACCACTGGGTGCAATGTCGGTTGGAATAACCTCGTAGGTATCCTTTTCAGGAACATATTTGATGATGCTGACGTCTTGCGGAACAGATCCCTTCACAGTGATACTCAGGATGATAGGAAATTGGAATTGGACACTGTTCTTCTCACCTTCTCTCCCTTTTTCCTCGAGCAGGATGCCTTTGGCCAGAATGTCTTTCTGATCGGAAAGAGGGCATTCAGTTAGGGATGTCGCCACCAAGGTTAAGTCTTTCTCGAGAGCTTGTTGCGGAAAAATCAGACTGATCTTTTGGCCCTCTGATGTTGTTAGCACTATCTGTCCCCCCTTCTCAGCCGATATTGTTTTCTCCATAGCCTTGCCTCTGTCTAGGATATAGGGAGTGGGTGTTGGAAATAGACTTATTTCATATTTCTCCTTTTCTACTTCTGTCATAGTGCAACCAAAAAGTCCTGCTAGTAATATTCCCGTCACTGACACCATCCAATAAATATTTCTTTTTTTACGTTCCATTTTTCCACCCCTCATGAAAATATAGTGCAAGTATTTTTTGCACTAATATTGTTAATAAGATGAACCCTTTTTCTTTTCAATCACGGAAAAAGAAATACTCCCATCAAATTAAATTGGAACGAACTTATTTACAACGAACCTATGATATTAGCTCCTAGCTCAGTGTCTTTCAAAGAAGATCGACTATCCTCGAAGTCCACGATATTAACAAAAAAAGAAAAATTACCACTACTTTTATGGTTATATTCTTAAATGATTTGACAAGGACTACTACTATCACCAAACCTTGCGAAAATAAGGACTTTATTCTTCTTTTTTATTTAAAGGTAAAAAAGGTAAAAATCGTTCCTATTCTTGGGTCACAAGGGCTCCGGGATAATAATGGGCCAGTATCTCCTGATATTTGTAGCCCCGTAGTGCCATTTCTCCGGCACCAGTCTGACACATACCCACACCGTGGCCCCATCCACCACCTATAAAAGTATATTCGGAAATCTTCCCCTCTTCCAATCTTACTTCTATTTTGAAAAGGTTACTCTTCAACCCTCCCAGAGAAGATCGAACAAAATCATTTTTAACCTCAAAAACGCCATTAGTCCCCACAATCATTACCTTTTGCACAAATCCCGCTTGACTTCGTGCCCCGGGGAATATAGTTATAAGTTCCCCAATGTCAAAACGGCGGCGAATAATCTTTTCCAGTTCTGATTTTTTAAATGTTATTCTCCAGCGAAAATTGTTCGGTCCTGCCAGTCGGGAGTTACAAAAAACCTCCGGTTTTCCGGTAATCCATTGATCTAACTGATAGGGGCGTAAAGGAAAGGACCAGTTTTCCAAAATCTCTTTCCCATCCAATATTCCCGAAGGAAAGGAATCTTTGGAACCCCAGGCCTCGTCTACCCCCTGGGTATGACCTCCACAGTTACTGGAAAAAATTGCCGAAATAATCTTCCCCTCTCGAACCAGTATTTCTCCGCTGGTCTCATTAACTGCTCGATTAGTAGCAGGAGATTCCACTATTACTCCCGAATATACGGCACAGTGAACGCCGGCACAAAAATCATATCCTTCCCGCTGGTGTCTTCCCAGGTTTGCTACCGCTATCGTACGAGCAGCTACTGCCTGGGCTTTGAGAGATTCCATCGGCCAATAAGGAAGTATTTCTCCCGGAACCACACTGTAAAGATATTCTTCCAGGTTAACTATATTAATTATTCGTAGCCGATTTTTTCCCCGGGGGACGATCATCATTTTACCCCGGTATTGACGATTTTGAAATCCTGCCCAGAAATATCCTCGGCCATAACTTATCTCAAACAGAGCTATAGTAGCGGTAGGTTGGCGGGGAATTATGATCAGGGGTTGGTAAAATTTCTCTTCCTGCTCTTCAAACTTGTTTTTAATTATCCATTCCTCTCCCCGGAAAAAAATCTCCCATATCTGATGGGATTTACCTTCTAACAGAATCTTCTCACTCCCTAATTCTAAGATGGTGAAATCGGAGCCACATTTAAACCCTACCCAGTCCGTATCCCCCAGACTCACTCTCACTTCCGGAACTGGCGAAGTCAATACTACCGGCAAAACGGTAATATTCTGTAATGCTTCACGCCTTTCCTCCCTTTCCCGCTTTTGTTGTTCCACAATTTCCAAAATATGGGACGCTACCTCCTTCTTCCGGATACGGACCTCTTCATCCTCGGGAAAAATTGATAACCACTTTTCGTACCGGGCAAGAGCCCGTTCATAATCCTCCATCTTCTCAAAAATGGAAGCCAGCCGGAGATGAAGAAAGATACAACTAGCGTCTATTTTCAGAACTTTCTGGTAAGCTTGAACCGCTTTCTCCCATTCTCCCATCCCCTCATAGATCTCACCCTGGCGGACATAAGCTTCCACATACCGGGAATCAAGTTCCGCTGCTTTTTGATAAGCGGTGAGAGCTTCCTCCTGGCGGACTTGCAACTGGTAAACTCTTCCTAATCCGAACCAGGCGGGAGCATAATCATTTTTCTGATTCAGAATTTCCCGATACTGGTCCTCCGCTTCTTGCCATTGGCCTAAATAAAAGTAAGCGGTGGCCAATTTTTCCCGAAAGTAAAGGTTATCCGGGAAAAGGCTGATCAGCTGGTGGTATTCCGGTAGTGCTTCCATATAGCGGTACTGGTCATAATAAAGAGTAGCCAGATCGGCGTGTAGCTGCCAGTCGGAAAGACCTTGTTTTAGAATCTCCTGCCCAAGGGCGGAGGCCTCTTCCCATTGTCCTCGATAATAGTACTCGAGGAGTTCATTTCCGCGATAATAGTTTTCGCTAAGCTCTTCTCCGCTAACCGGTGTAATCACCAAAAGAATTATTAATATTAGCCACACCGCAGTTAAAATTCTTGGGGACACAATCTTTTCCTCTCCTATAAAACTCTTTAAAAATTCTTTTTAACTGCCGAAATTTTTGTGATTACCATTTAACTTAATGAAGAGGAGGGGTAAGGACAATTCTTCGTTCTTCTACCCTAAGGGATAATCGATAACGAACGGCCACACCTTCTTCGGTGCTTTCGGAAATATAACTTCCAAACTGTAACCCTACCCGGCCCAAAGGATTATTAGTGAAATAAGGACCAAGAACGGTGAGCAAGTCTGATTCATCAAGTATTTCTACCGGATAATGCCCGTAATCCGTCTTATATAATTCCAGAGCTTCTTGTAACTGGGCCAGTGCCTCCTCTACCATCTGCATTTTCTGACGACTGACCTGTTGTTCTGCCCTGGGGACTAACCATAGGGAAACTGTTATCCCCAGTAGGGCTCCGATACCAATACAGATAATTACCAGAAATACAGTAAGCAGAATTTTGGTACCTTTACGATAATAGGGACTGAGCCAAAGGAGGGGTAATCCTACGGGAAGAAAGAAGATTAGTAGCAAAATAACTGCCCAGGGACGATAGTACCAGGGATAAAATACTCCCTCTTCCAAAGATTTATCCTCTGGAAGTCCTTGCGGTTGAGAGGGATAATTACTTCTTTCCATAATCTTCAAGAACCTAATTTTCTCGCTACATCCTGCATTAAATCTTTCAGCCGGGGGTAGGTATCAAGGTATTTATGATAATAAAACTGATAAATTTCGTGATGCCCGGGATCGGGTTCAATCCGATGGGAAACTTTCACCATCTTTTCCGAAGCGGTCACCAGGTCGGGATATCTATTTGCCCCCACGGCGGCACAAATTGCCGAACCCAGGGTAGGGGCTTCCGCTACTTCGGTAAGTGAGATCGGGAGATTGCATACATCGGCATGAATCTGAAGCCATTGATGGCTCCGGGCTCCTCCCCCACAGGCATAAACCTCTTCTACTTTGAATCCTCCCCCGGCCATGGAATCTAAAATATGGCGGGTCCCGTAAGCGGTCCCTTCATAAATGGCCCGCATTAAATGGCCTACTCCATGTTTGAGAGTCAATCCCCAGATGACTCCGCGGGCCAGGGGATCCCGATAGGGAGTGCGATTACCCTGCCAGTAATCCAGCACCACCAAACCTTCGGAACCGGGAGGGATGTGGCTAACTTTTTCATCCAGTAACTGATAAACACTTAGTCCCTTCCGTTCGGCTTCTTGAAATTCCTGATAGGCAAAGTTATCAGCAAACCATTTCACTATTGAACCGGTAGATACCTGCCCTCCTTCAAGAGCCCATAATCCCGGTAGCACGGCATCGGGATAGGGCCCCCACACGCCGGTATTATAAACTGGCTGCGAAGAAAGGGCGAGATGAACAGTCGAAGAACCCAATACCAGAGCCAATCTTCCCGGATGCACTACATTCAATCCAATAATTCCGGTATAGGCATCGATCCCACCTTGAGCTACTACTGTCTGGGGACTCAGACCCAATTCTTTAGCAGCTAAAGCCTGAAGAGTCCCCACCCTTTCTCCCAGATAATAGATAGTAGAAGGCCACTTCTCCAGTATATCTTCCAGACCAATTTGCTGAAGGAAATCCCGGCGCCATCCCCCTTCTGGCCGGGCATAATTCCACTTGCAAGTGATATTATTCATGCAGGCGGTCCAGCATCCGGTAAGTTTGTAAGTCAGGTAATCGGTAGCTTCGATTATTTTATGCGCCCGGAGATATATTTCCGGTTCGTGACGTTTTATCCAGAGAGCCTTAGGAATCATCCACTCAGGAGAATCTTTATCTCCCACATATTTAAGAATGGGATGGCCGGTCCGGGAAACAAATTCCGCTTCTTCCACTGCTCGGATATCCATCCAGATTAGAGCACGTCGCAAAGGATTACCTTTCTCATCTACCGGCAACATGGTACAGGAGGTAGCATCATAACTCAAGCCGATAATCTGGGAGGCAGAAAGGCTGCTTTTCGCCAGACATTCCTGCACCGTAAATTTTACCGCTTCCCACCAGTCAGTGGCTTCCTGCTCTGCCCAGCCGGGATAGGGATGATAAACCGGATATTCTTGCGTAGAAAAAACTACCGGTCTACCCTCTAAATCAAAAATTCCAGTTCGTAAACTCTGAGTCCCGAGATCAATACCCATTAAATATTCAGCACGGTCAGGCATTCTTTCTCCTCCTCTATATATTTTGTCTTTCCACACTTTTTCGCAACCGGCCTATAGCCTGAAAAACATCTTCCTCCTCAAAGATGGCGGAACCAACCACTAAAATATTAACTCCTGCTGCAACCACCAGCGGTGCTGTCTCCACAGTAATACCACCATCCACTTCCACTTCCGCGTGGGAATTAATTTCACGCAACCGCTGACTAATAGCCTCTATTTTCGGGAGACATTCGGGGATAAATTTCTGTCCTCCAAACCCGGGATTAACCGTCATTACCAAAACTAGATCTACCAGGGGAAGAACCGGTTCCAGAAGGGGAAAAGGAGAGGAAGGATTAAGAGAAATTCCCACCCTTACTCCACAATTTTTGATGGCCCGTATGAGGGAAATCGGCTGCGGACAAGCTTCAATGTGAAAGGTCAAGATATCACTTCCCGCATCCACGAAATTTTTCCAGTATTTTTCTGGATTGGTAATCATCAGATGAACATCAAAGGTTAGCGAGGTTTGCTTTCGCAAAGAGGCAATAATGGGAGGTCCGATAGTAATATTAGGCACAAAATGACCATCCATCACGTCCAGATGAATCATATCCGCCCCGGCAGCTTCTACTTTTTTTATCTCCTCTGCCAGACGGCTAAAGTCCGCCGATAGAAGGGAAGGAGCTATTTTTATCATCTTAGAGAATCTTCTCATGAACCAGGATATTGTCTACATAAATTTCGGCAATGGCTTCTCCTACCACACTTACTACCATTTCCAGACTTAGATGTAGTGGTCGGATTTCACTACACACCTGATGATAACCACGGTCGTCAATGACTACCACCTGAACCCACTTTTTACCTTCTTTTTTGGGAAAGTCATAACGGATGGTTACGTAACGGGGAGTCCATTCCTGGGGATTATTCTCCGGAATGCACAGTTTAAAATCAATAACACCTCCCATCTTAACCCGGGAAGCGGGTTCGGGACTCTGACTTACAATAACACCTCGTAATCGGGAAGGATCTACTTCATAAGTAATATGACCTACTTCCAATCCCAACTTTTGAAGGTATCCTGCTATCTCCCGCATTTTTTTCCCGGTGAAATCAGGAAGGCTAAACCAGATTTCTCTTTCTCCTTCGCTGACCAGCAAATTTACCGGAGCGCCTTCTCTTACCTCAGTAGAAGACAGTGGAGATTGAGCAATAACCATTCCTTTAGCCACGGAATTGGAATGAACCCGGGCAATTTGACCTAATATTAAGCCGGCAGTCCGCAGGATTCCTTCCGCTCGCCCCATGTCCTGACCCCGTACATCGGGGACCTTGGTCAGCTCAAAACCTTTACTTAATACTACCCGGATTGCTCGCCCTTTTTTAACATAATCTCCGGGACCTGGTGACTGGGAGATAATACATTCTTTAAGGACCACGTCGCTAAACTGTTCCTGGTCTAAACGCAAAATTAATCCTAATTGCTGTGCTTTCTGAGAAGCTATTTCCCACCGCTGACCGATGAAATCGGGCACAATTACTTCCTGTCCTTCCATAACTAACCGCATAGTAAAAAATCCACTTAAAATTCCCACCGCCACCAAGAATATAGCAAAAATGAGATATTTCCAAACCCGGTAGCGAGAACTGACATTTTTAACTTCCATTTACTTTCTCCTTTGATCTAAGAACGCGAAGTCTTAACTGTCCGCAGGCGGCGGAGATGTCATGGCCCCGTTCTTTACGAATAGTAGTGGGAATACTTGCTCTTAATAAAATTTCACCGAATTTCTCAATTGTTTCCGGAGTAGAGGGAACAAAATCGGTTCCCTCTACATAATTGAAAGGAAGAAGATTCACGTGACAGGGGCGTAAATTCTTTAACCACCGGGCTAATTTCTGAGCCTGCTCGGCAGAATCATTTAATCCCCTTATCATTACGTATTCAAAACTTATCCGCCGACCAGTCTGTTTTAGGTATTCTCGAGCAGCTTTAAAAAGTTCCTCCAGCGGATAACGGAGATTAATCGGAACCAGTTTATTCCGCAGCTCGTTAGTAGCGGCATGCAAAGAAATTGCTAAATTGATCTGCCATTTAAATTTGGCCAGTTCCCGGATGCGGGGAACTATTCCCACGGTGGATAATGTTATGTGCCGCATTCCGATATTTAGACCCTGCCGGGAATTCATTAATCGGATAGCTTTCACGGTTTGCTCAAAATTTAGTAAGGGTTCTCCCATCCCCATAAGCACTACATTATCAATGCGAATCTGATTATCTCTCTCCATCACCATAATCTGTTCTACTATTTCCCCAGCAGTAAGATTGCGGATAAATCCACTTTTACCAGTAGCGCAGAAAAGACATTTTAGCGGACACCCTACCTGGGTAGAAAGACAAGCAGTATTCCATCTTTTCTGGGGCAAATAAACACACTCTATTAAATTTCCATCTGCTAATTGCAATTGATATCGAGTAGTTCCATCTAAGGTGGAAAGCTGTTTTCCTATAGCAGTTGATTTTTCAATGTTTAAACTCCCATCCAATTTTTCTCGCAGACTTAACGGAAGATCGGTCATTTCCTGCCAGGAAGTAACCCGCTTCTGGTAAAGCCAGGACATTACCTGACAAGCCCGGTAAGCCGGTTCTTGCCAGGAAGTGAAAAGCTCCTCCAGTTCCGATAACTCCCAGTTTATTACGTTCTTTTTCCCGTCAATCATTGATTTTTTACCCTTCCTGTTATTATAGGAGAGGCCTGCGTTAAAGTCAAACAAGGCGGTGGGAAAAAGTTCCGAATAACGAAGGAAAAATTGACAAATCTTTCAAATCTTATTAAAATAGAAAATGCTAATGAAAAGGAGGTCCTGATAAGAGAATTAGTAACCAAAGTTCGAAACAGTAATAATTTTATGAGGAGGTGAAAAAGAAGAGATAATAAAAAAGGCAAAATATCTAAATAAAAGGAGGACAGGTAAAGATGAAGAGGACATTTCTAATTTTTCTTACTATAGGCGCAGTTATTTTATCATCTTCGCTAGGTGCGCTGGCTCAGAAGAAAGTGGTAGTTTGGCACTTTGGAGGCTTGCCGGCCGAGCATAAATGGGTGGATGATTGCATAAAAGACTTCAACGCTACCAATCCAGGAATTAAGGTAGAGAGAATAGAGAAAAGCTGGATGACCAAAAGCGAAGAGCTAATATCTGCCTGGCAGATGAAGGCCATGCCTGATATTATCAACCGAGATTCGGTCTCCATCCCCGATATGGTAGAGATGGGAATGCTTGCTCCCTTAAGTGAGCTTTTCGCCAGTGATATTACCGCCATGAAAGATCGCTGGCTTAAGCCTTGCTGGGACTTGTGTAGCTATAAAGGAGTGCAGTATGGTATCCCCACCTATGTTGATATTGCCCCCATGTTAGCCTACAACCGCAAGATGCTGGCTAAAGCGGGAATAGCGGTTCCTACCAATTGGCCCCAGGTGACAGAAGCGGCTAAAAAACTTAATACCGCTGACCACTACGGAATTATTATCCCGGCTACTTTAGGATTAAATGATCTGGAAATTTTCATCGGGATAGCCTACGGAAACGGAGGACGTTTTCTCAGTCCGGAAGGAGATAAGGTGGTTTTCAATGACAAAGGATTCGTAGATGCCCTACAACTCTATGTTGATCTTTTCACCAAGCATAAGGTAACTCCTCCCGGGATACTGGAAATTGATTATATGAAAACCATTGAACTTTTCTTGAGGGAAAGAACGGCTATGGCTTTAGGAATGTCCTGGTTTCCGATAGTAGCCCAAAATCTGGGAGTCCCGGAAGGATTTGAATACCGCATGGCCTCTTTCCCCATGAGGGAACCCACCACCGGCAAGTATCCTCCCGTGGCGGCTATCATGGATGCTACCACTACCTACATGCTGATCACTACCAGCAAGGTCAAAAAAGAAGCCTGGGAATTTATGAAATGGGTAACTCGTCCCGAATCCATGCGTATGTGGGCGGGAGTAAGAATTCAGGGAAGAGTACCTACTACCCATGAAGGCTTTAATACTCCAGAAATTGCTGCTACCTATCCCGATCTGGTAAAAGAGCATGAGAAAGGCACCATTTTCAAAGGCGCTATTTCCATGCCTTCTTTCCCCGGGTTTACCGAAATGATCAAGATATTTGGTACTGCCTTCCAGGCGGCTCTTATGGGAGAACCGGTTCAAAAGGCACTGGACAAAGCAGCGCAGGAGTGTCAGGCAATTCTGGAGGGGTTATAATTAAAGAGTGATTTTAAGCTCCAGGCAGGTAAAAAATCTGCCTGGAGCTTAAAAAGAATCACAAAAAGATGCCCCCGTCTTTTATAAAAATTAAACAGAATCTTTTCCAATATTTCTATATACTTCCTCCCGTCATAATTATCATTACTTTCATCATCATCCCTATATTTTATGCTGTTGATCTCAGTTTTTATAGTGTCCATCTCATCAGACCGGTAGTAAAGTTTGTTGGTGTGGAAAACTTTCGCCAAATATTAAAGGATAATACTTTTTGGGAAATTTTTTCCAATTCCATCCGGTGGATAGGATTTGGGACATTAGGAACGCTACTTATCGGATTGGGAATTGGTCTATTTTTAAATTTGGAGTTTCGCCTAAATTCTCTGGTAAGAGGTCTTATTTTTATACCCTGGATTATGCCCGAGGTATGTGTGGCTTTTGCCTGGCGGTGGATGCTTAACTCGGAGATGGGGGTAGTAAACGAAATTCTCCGAGTTCTTAAATTAATATCCCAATATATAGCCTGGCTGGCTAATCCTAATATGGTTCTTTATGTATGCTTATTTGTTGCTATCTGGAGAATCTATCCCTTTATTGCCCTTATGATTCTGGCTACTCTCCACGGAATTCCCCGGGAGCTCTATGAGGCGGGAGCAGTGGATGGAGCCAATCTATGGCAAAGATTTTACTACCTTACTCTACCCCAACTGAGATTCGCCCTCACTATTGGCGCCCTTTTAACTATAATCTGGCTTATGAATAGCTTTACTACCGTTTTTATCATGACCGAAGGAGGACCCCGTCATTCCAGTGAGATTCTTCCGGTCCTCATTTATAAAACAGCTTTTCAAGCCTATCGATTAAGCCGAGCGTCAGCTCTTTCCCTGATCAACTTTAGCATTTTACTTATCTTCAGTTTGATTTATCTCTGGGTATTTAGAAAGCAGTGGAGGCGAATCTAAATGAAACATAATAATTACCACCGACAAAGTTTCGCCCATAAAGGCAAAAAAGTTCTCATTGCCATTGTAGCTATCTTTATTGTAACGGTCACTCTCTTACCTTATATCTGGCTTTTTATTACCTCTTTCAAGGATTACAAAGAGGTCTTTGATGTTCCTCCCACTTTTATACCTAAAGCTCCCACTTTGAGTGTTTACAAAGGGGTATTTACCGGAGAACAGTTGGGTCGCCATGATCCCTGGCTCCTTTTCTTCGCCAATAGTTTAATAGTAGCCGGTGGAGCAGCACTTCTTTGCACTCTCATAGCATCTTTTGCTGGCTATGGATTTGCCCGATTTACTAATTTGAAAGGAGGAGTTTTACTTCTAATTCTCATTCTTATCTCCCAGATGTTTCCGGGGCCTTCTCTACTTATCCCGGTATATTCCATGCTGAGAAGATTGGCTCTGGACAATACTCGTTTGGGTCTGCTTATTCTTTATACCTCCTTCGCCCTTCCCTTTACTACCTGGATGTCTATGGGAACTTTCCGTAATCTCCCGCAGGATCTGGAAGACGCAGCAAAGATTGACGGTTGTTCGCGCATTCAAACATTTTTACGTATTGTTTTGCCAATCTCAAAATTGGGTCTGGTAACTACCGCTTTGTTTGCTTTCCTTTTAAGCTGGAGTGAATATCCTTTTGGCCTGGTATTACTGAAAACCCAGTCCAAGCATACAGTAGCCGTTGGTTTAGGAGCTTACCTGCGAGAGTTTGATGTCTTTTGGAATGAAATGGCAGCAGCTACGGTATTAATGAGTTTTCCCCTCATTTTAATTTTCCTCTTGGTGCAAAAATTCTTTGTGCGGGGTTTAATTGAAGGAGCGCTATCGGGATAATTTAGCCCGAATTTGAAAATTAGCAGCGGTTAAATAGACCATTCGAGGATGAAAAATGACCTCTAAAGAGAGATTTTTAGTTGCTCTGGAACATAAAGAGCCTGATCGAGTGCCTACTTTTACCCATCTTACCCCCCAGATAGCAGAAAAATTGGGTAAAAAGATGAACCTCCCCTGGGAACCGGAAGATTCCTGGCTTTCCACCCGTATTTCCCACACCGAGATTCTTCTTAAATTGGGAAATGATGCTATTGGCATAGGGGCTACCAGGGCTAAAAATGCTTCCACTCGACAACAAAAAGATGGAACCCTCGTCGATGAGTTTGGCTTCGTCTATAAAAGAGTTGGTCTTTACGATGAAATAGTAAAAAGGCCTTTGGCCCATGCGGAGACTCTTACCAATGTAGAAAAATTCTCGATGCCCGATCCCCTGGCGCCGGGGAGATGGGATCTAGCAGAAGAACAAATAAAACGCTATAGGAAAGAGTTTGTTTTAATAGGAGATTTGGAGGCCACCATCTTTGAATTATCCTGGAATTTAGTAGGGTTGGAAAAATTTCTCATGGATTTAGTTCAGGAAAAATCTTACGTTTTTGCTCTGATGGATAAAGTTCTGAATTATAACCTGACTGGTGGTAAGAAAATGGTGGGATTGGGAATAGATATGATCTGGACCGGTGATGATTTTGGCACCCAGAAAGGGATGATGATTTCTCCTGCTTTCTGGCGCAAGATATTTAAACCAAGGATGTATAATATATTTAAACAGTTAAAAGGTATAAATCCCAAAATAAAAGTAGCTTATCATTCCTGCGGTTCTATACTTCCTATTATTCCTGATCTAATAGAGATAGGGGTTGAGGTTTTAAATCCTATCCAGCCTCAGGCGGAGGGAATGAATTTAGGAAAATTCAAGAAAGAATTTGGAGATAAATTAGTCTTTTTCGGAGGAGTAGACGAACAAAAAGTTCTACCGTTTGGAACTACCAAGGAAGTGGAGGAAGAAGTCAAATTAAGAATTGCCCAAGCCGGAAAAGGGGGAGGATTTATAATTGCTCCCTCTCATAATATCCAACCTGATACCCCCCTGGAAAATATCTACACTTATTTCAAGGCCATCAAAAAATACGGAACCTATCCCCTCAATCCTTAATTGTCTTATCTTAATTGCCACCTCATTTAGCGGGAAAAAACTTGACAGTAAGATTATCCGGGTATATACTTTCCACGAAAAGTAAGGGAAATTTACCAGTAGTAACAGTATTCCAAACGGGACTTGCGTTTAGAAGAAAAAGGGAATAAACATAAGGAGGAAGGGGATGAAAAATAAAGGTGTAGCAGCGGTTGTGATATTACTGATGCTGCTACTGGCCACTGGCTCTGCTTCCGGAGAAATGCGGGGAAGTAGTCGACCAGGAAGAAGCGCTATTAGTCTGGGAGTTATCAGTTATCGGGGATTGGGTATTGAGGGAAGACTGAAGTATAACTTTTATGCGGAACCAATTTTTGAAACCAACAATCTTTCTCTAGAGCTTTTTACCAGCCTCTCCTTAAGGGACGATACCTACTTTATGGAAATAGGATTGGAAGGAGAATATAACTTCACTCCTGATAAAAACTATGCTATTTATCTAGGTTTAGGTGGAGGATATACTGGCGCTACCGTGGGAGCAATTACCGCCACCTTTATGGAAGGATTCGCTTATCTCAGTCAAGGATGGGAATATTTTCTCTCACCCCGTCTGAGCATGGATATTAAGGTCAAGGAAACTTTTGCGGGTCCGGAGACTTACCTGGGCGGGGGCGTTTTCTTCCGTTACTATTGGTGAGGATAAATCACTACGGAACGACAGAGAGCACACTGTCCACAGGTCTGGAATGGAATTACCACCACTCGTTTCCCCTTCAAAAATGAAGCGCGGGAATCACCGGTTTCTACTATTTCCCCGGCGAATTTATGTCCGAGAATTATATTAGGAGGATTTTCCCGGGCTTCTCCCAGCGTGTGCAGAGCCCAGGGATTTTCACCCTGATAATATCGCAGGTCACTACCACAAATACCACAAGCCATTACCTTTACCAGCACTTCCCCTACTGCTGGCTGGGGCACGGGAACTTCTTTCACCACGAGATTACCCGGAGATTTCAAAACCCCCGCTTTCGTATATTTACTCCTTTCATCTATATTTATGCTCCTTTCGTTTACTCTTTTTTGAAAATATTGGGGAACCGCTCCGGACTTAATTGGGTAAGAGGAAAGGAACTGGTACCTTCCAGAATTAACTCCGCCATTATTTTCCCAGTTACGGGAGCGAGAGTAATACCATCTCCCTCATGACCGGCGGCAATATAAAAATTAGAAAATCCGGGCATCTTCCCCAGGATAGGTAATCCATCGGGAGTAAAGGGTCGTAATCCTGCGAAAGTACGAATAATATTTACTCCCGCCAATTTGGGAACTATTTTCATAGCTTTAGTAGCAATAGCTAAGATACCCGTGGGCGTAGTTTCCCGGCTAAAACTAACAAACTCTCGGGTACTACCGAGGAGAAGATTGCCCCTCACAGTTTGTTCCAGAACAAACCCCAACCCCAGCTCCTCTTTCTCTCCCTGCGGGGGAGGAATAAATTTCACGGTCAGGTAGCGGGCGGATACCATAGGGTGATGAATGATAGGAGCAATGGGCTCGCTTACCAGAACCTGACCCCGTCGGGGAATTATGGGAAGTTTAATTCCTGCTTTTAAGGCGATTTCGGCCGCCCAAACTCCGGCAGCATTAACCACTATTTCCAGCTCCATCTCTCCTCTATTTGTAACCGCGGAGACAATTTTATCTCCGCGGAAACGAAATCCCAGCACTTCGGTATAAAGGCAAACTTCTGCCCCCTGCTTACGCGCCTCCCGTAATAGAGCGAAATTAAGGTTGAGAGGATTTATCTGTCCATCCGAGGGACAATAACTAGCTCCTATAACATAATGAGGATTCAATTCTGGTTCCCGCCGGAAAAGTTCCTCCGGTGGTAATAGGAAAATATTTTCCCCTTCTTGGCAGTGCTGGCTGACCCAGGATTCCATAAATTTCCATTCCTCGGCGGTTTCGATAATCACCAGACTGCCGGTCTTCTTATATTCCAGATTATCTTCCAGTTCGCTACAAAGAGAATCTAATAGATGCAGGCTTTTTCTTGCGAGTTGTAAACCAATTCCTGGGCTTTTGGTCTGAGTAATAATGAAACCATCACAGGCTCCGGAAGTCCCGCTGGCGGGTTCAGATTTTTCTACCACCAAGACTTTCTTCCCTCTCCGGGAAAGATAATAGGCGATAGAACTGCCAATCACTCCCGCCCCGATTATTAAAATTTCGATCTGCGAACGCATATTTAAGATTCCTTTTCCGCTAAGATTCTTTCCCGGCAGAAATTCGTCCCAGAACGGATAATGGAAACGCCCTTACCGGAGGTCGAAAATGAGACCACTCTACCTCTGAAGATTGTATCCCAATTTCCTCCTGGAGAATACGGAGGAGCAACTTATAACAGAAACGACCCTGGCAAAGGCCCATTCCCGCGCGGGTAAATCGTTTAATTCCCGCCAGAGTATAAATCCCCTGGCGGATAACTTCGAGAATTTCCTGGTAACTAATCTCTTCGCAGCGGCAAACAATAAGGCTTTCTTTTCCTTTAAGGCTTTCTTTTCCTTTAAGGCTTTCTTTTCCTTTAAGGCTTTCTTTTCCTTCAAACCTGTTTTTTCTTTTAGCTTCGGGCACTTTATTTTCCTTTTACCGACTTTATAGTTTTCTTAATTGGCCAAATACTGCGGACCACCATAGCCAGTTCTCGGGGAACAGTTACATAAATAACCGCAGTAAAATTATAGCGGGGAGGATTAGTTACCCGGACTACCGTGCCTTCGCCTATTTCTTTCCCTTCCCGGTTTCGAAGCCGGACTTTATCCCTCGGGCGAGGAAGGGGCAAAAATTCGTATGGGAGCCCAACCAGCGCCCCGTCAGGGGAATAATTGAGGTCCACTAAAAAAATTGCCAATCCTGGACAAGCAGGAATGCAACGACCACATCCGGTACATCTTTCCGCTAAAAACCGGGGTAGATTGGTTATCGGCACTCCTACTTGAATGGCACCGAAAGGACAGGCCGTCTCACAGGGATTGCATGGTATTTCTTCCAAGCACTCGATTACTGCCACTATTCCCTGAAGCAATCTTTCCTGATTAGGATAGCCCGGAGAATTAACCAGTTCTTCGGGAGCAGGTATCCCGGTAAATTTTAAACCTCGGCATTCAGGCATGATTTTTTGACCATATATTTATGGTAAAAGGATATTATCTGCTGCTTAGTTTCCTGGCGCAACTTATCAAAAGGTCCCGCTCTTAACATTTGCAATCTTCGCCGGATATCCTCTTTAATCAGGTAGCCATATTCTCTCGGGAGATAACCCAACCTTTCTGCTGCTGCAATCCCCGCCAAGCGTCCTTCTTCCATAGCGGTAGAAGCCTCCTCAACTCCGGCCACATCTCCCGCTACATAAATACCGGGAAAAGTAGTCTCCATATCCTCACTGTGAAGGGGAACATATCCACCTAATGAAGGTAAATAAGCACAGCGACAACCGGCTATAACGGCTAGTTCTACCAGAGGACTGAGCCCTACCGCCAGACATATCAAATCCACCGGGAAAAATTTCTCAGTTCCGGGATAATGATGACCATCCTTATCTAAAGCTACCACTACTGCCCCTTCTACTTCTTTTTCCCCCAAGGCCTCCTTTACGGTATGGGATACAAAAATGGGAATTCCTTCGCGACGCAATTTACTGGCATGAACCCCATATCCACCGATAGTGGACATGGCTTCTACCACCGCCATAACCCGGGCACCGGCCTGCAAAAGTTGAAAAGCAATAATTAATCCCACATTCCCTGCTCCCACCATGAGTACTTTTTCACCCGGAAGTACCCGATGTAGATTCACCATGGTCTGAGTGGCTCCTGCCCCCATTACTCCTGGTAAAGTGCTACCTGGAAAAACTAATGGGTTTTCACTGGCCCCGGTAGCTAAAACTATTGCTTCGGCCTTTAAAAAATAGCTCCGATTCTGATGAACATAGCATAATTGATGCTCCGGGAAGATACCCACTACCGGGGTTTCGAGTTTTACCTCCACACCTAATTCTCTGGCTTCCTTAAGTAGTTGATGACCAATTTCCCTGCCCCGAGTTCCGGCCCAATGTTCCTGAGAGCCAAAAAATTTATGAATCTGCTTAGACAATTGTCCTCCCGGACAAGAACTTTCATCCAGGACAGTTACATTAACCCCCTGACGAGCGGCTTCGATAGCTGCCGAAAGACCAGCTGGTCCAGCACCCACTATTGCCAATTCTATACAGCTGGTAATAACTTTCTCATCTTCAGGAGGAAAATTTATCGGGGAAGAAAATATTCCAGAAGAAGACCCCCAGCCTATTTGAGTTTGGATTTTCATTTTTTCCCGGACAGGAGTAATACAGGTACGGACATTAGGAATGCCATCCACCATCATGGCGCAGTCCGTACATTGACCGACAGCACAGAAAATTCCCCGGGGTTGATTTTTACGAGGAGTATAACGAAATATTCTTATCTTATTTGCCAGAAGAGCGGCCGCTACTGGTTCCCCTTCCAGAGCAGTAATACGTCGGCCATCGACTTCGATTTCTACCTGGCGGCGAGAAGGAATCCTGCCCAGTACCGGATGTTGTTTTACCCTTCGCGATTTCATAAGAACTTTTCCTGATTATACCGCAGACTGCGCAGGAAGAAAATATGTAGGGATGTGTCCATCCCTTATTCTATCACCACCGCAGCTGATGAAGGGGGGATGATAATTCCATCCCTCACTAATCGCCACTTAGGGTCATCAACCAAGCGATAGCGACCAAGATGGCCTCCCTCTTCCAACATTACCTGAACAGTAACACCTTTATGTTCATCGTAATTGGCTACGATAATTCCATATTTACCATTATTGCGATTAACAAACACCGAATAGGGATGATAAGGCTGTCCTCCCACTGTGACACTTGCACCAATCTCGTGCCGAAATTCACCATCCCAGAAATATTCTCTCAGTTCAGAACGCAGTGCATCCATTTGCCGACCATAAGCTATCGTAAGTGGATAATCATCAAGGCGACCTTTGAAGTTGTATGGTTCATAACTGATGATGTAGCGATACATCAGGCATTGATTGATCATATTGCGATCATTGAAGCCGGTCACGGCAGTCATTAAGAGGGCATCAGGAAGCATATAACGCGATAGGGGAATATGTTCCTTATTCTCACTACGGTGATACGACAAGTGGTAGACTTCAAATTCCCAGTCGTAGCAAGCTTCACCAGAGAACAGGAATTCTTTGTTCACTGACCTTGTAAGACGAGCGAAATTCTCGATCAGTTTGCGGTCGTTGGCATAAACTGGCGCTCCGTAACGGTGTCCGTGACTGATATCAAAACAGAGCAATGCCGGAGAATGATGCAGACATTCATCAAACAAAATGCCGTCAGCACCCAGTTCCAACGTTTTCTTGAATTCCTCCTCACAGACTTGGAGATACTCGTCACTAAGAAAACACATGGGGATGAGGCGCTTAGTATTGATGTCCAGAAGTTGTGTAGCCGTCTGATACTGATATCCTTGATAATGATAATAGTCACCATAGGGATCTTTGATAGCTAATCGCACCAGGTCCTTCCGGAAGCGCTCGGTAGCGCGATCTGCCCAGGTAAACTTAGAGAAGAGAATAACCTTGACCCCCAGAGCTTGAATTTTGGCGATAGCTTCTTTCAACTCGGCAAAGGTTCCCAGTCGGGGGTCAGGATCATGTGAAGGATTGCCTTGATCCTGGCCGCCACTATTCCATCCCACCAATTGTATTGCTTTAACGCCGTGGCGAGCACAATCCTTCCCGATCTGAACCAGGTCACGGAAGGGCATGCGTAATTCATCTTCCGGGGAATTGATGTGAATCTGCTGCCAGGCATGAGGCTCCCTAGTCCAAGCCGGAATTCTGGGAGTTTTCATCCAACTACTACGCCAGTTCTTGTAAATATCCACTCCATTCTGCCAACCACCCTTAAAGGCTTCTAAGGCGATCGGCGTCAGGGAACGCGTTTCTCCTGGCAGGATATAGGGCACATGCACGGCGGCGAAAAGAGTGGCAACGTCTTTACCACTAATAGTTAGCTCCTCAGGAACGCGGGCGTTAATTGAACTACCGTAGCCCGGACGCAACTCAGTATGCCAGGCTACCAGCTCACTACTAGGCGCACCGACACCAACATAAAGCCCCTGTTTTGCGCCACGTAGGAGTATATAAGGCGACATCGGGACCCCGCTAGCAGGTGGCCAGGGACTAAACTGAGTAGGATAATCTACTCCGAAATAGCCTTGTAGATTCTGATAAGTTGGCCAGAGAGACCACTCCTGGCAAGTGGCATAGTTATAAAGGAAGGTTTTGAACCATTCCTCGTCTGGCGGATGTTGCACATCGCCCAAGTATGGACAGTAGATATTTTCGACCGTATAGTCTGACCGATTTTCAACAGTCATGGCATAAATTGCCTGGCGGGCGGTCAGATTCACCTTCAGGGTGAGCCTTATGTCATAACTTCCGCCATATTCAGACGACACCCCATCCCATATGAACGTTACATTACGATGATCAGCAGTTACTTGGACAGATGTTGTCTTTTGCTTCTCACCGAAAACAGGGTTATTGCGCCGCCCCGATAGAGGAACCAAGAGCCGGAAGGAAAGCCCCAGACGAGGACGGTTCAAGATTTCCCAACCGGTGGCGACGGCAGTTAATCCCACCAGCGCACCATTCTCACGGGCAAATTCCAAACGGAGCGTTTCGTTTTCGAGCGAAAAAGTCCTCATGCACAAAACCTCCTTTAACAATAATTTCGAATGGTAGTACCTTCACAAGAATGGTTATACTTTCCCAAGCGATCGGCGCCCTCACAATGAACTTCATACTTTAATCACAGCGTTCACGACCAGACAATACCAGCGCTCACAGCCAGACCTTGGATGAATGAGTTCTCCAGAATCTTCCTGCTATCAATGACCGGTTGCGAGAATGCCACCACTACACGGAGGAAAGTGGTGCAAACCTCCAGATTAGCCGACCCATCACGAAAGGAGCCGGGAAGTATTGTCCTTCCCGGCTCCTTAAATACTCATCTTTTATTTGAGCTCTACTTCGGCTTGCTTTTTAGCATCTTTTATGGCTTTGGTCACTGGAACTCCGTCAAAAATCATCCTATCCATGGCGGTAGTGAGCACACCCTCGATAACTGAATATTTAGAACCAAATTGCATAACGGGAGTATCACGCAATAGTTCAAGACCAATCTTAAACGGTCTCTGTCCTCCAAAGAAAGGGTCCTCCCATTTAGACAGTTCTTCCAGAGCCTGCACATTAACAGGAAAGATTCCTCTTCTCCTGGCCTGATCAGCCTGAGCATCTTTGGAGCATAGAGAAGCAGCAAGTTCTTTAGCCAGATCCGGATACTGAGTCTGTTTAGAAACCAGGAATATACCACCACAGGTAAAATCAGCTCCGGTAGGTGGGTCTCCTTTCCTCCAAGGCAGCATCCTAGCAATTCTCCATTTTCCTACCAGTTCTGGCTTATAAGCTATATCCTTGAGGGCAAAACTTTGATACCAATACCACATCGGCAAACATGCCCATCTTCCCTCTTTTACCTTCTCATAAGCAGCAGGAGTCCAAGGACTGGAATATTCAGCAATCTTATATTTATTTACTACATCCACCATATACTGAGCCACTTCGGCTACGATGGAATTGTCAAAGAGAAGTTCGTTCTTGATGTTAGAGATCTTCCCTCCACGGCTTTGGACAAAAGGCTGCAGCTGGCCAGCAAATATAACGCTCATATATCTTTTATCCGGTATGGTGATTTTCTTCCCTATTTCTAGGAACTCCTGCATGTTGGTAACATTGGTGGTAAAATCTATCCCCGCATCGTCTAAAATATCCTTACGATAAAAAATAACAAAGGGTCCGGTATCGTAAGGGGCACCCATGAGTTCCCCTTCATGGGTCCAGCGATAATTGATAGCTTTTATAAAAAGCTCTTCGTGATTGGGAATAAGATCAGTTAACGGGTAAATCGTTCCCATCTCATAGTATTTACGACTCATAGTATCCACTTCGAAGGTAACATCCGGTGCACCCGTGCCCGAGACAGTGGCAATTAGAAATTTATCATGTAAATCGCCCGGCCCCATATCAATGGCTTCTATTTCGACATCGGGATGCTTGGCCTTAAATTGCTCTATCTGGGGAGCAATATCTTTCGTGGCCCGAAAATCCCAGCCCCAGATAACCAGCTTTTTCTTTTGGGCAAAAGCCGGATAACCGGCCCCTGCCATCACTACCAAAATTACTAACGCGAAAATTAACATGAATTTACTATACTTTCTCATAGTCTTCCTCCTTTTGCCAGTTAAGATTTAAAGATCCTGTGCTTTCCGAAAGGGAATTTATACTTCCAAAATCTTGGAAAGAATTTAGCTAAACCTATCACCTCCCTTTTTAAGCCCCGCCCGTGTATAAAAGGCGGAGATAAAACGACTACTCTTTCACTGCCCCCAGAGTAAGACCGGCTACTAGCTGTTTTTGCATAGCCAAGAAAATTATCGAAACCGGTATCACAGAAATGACTGAACCGGCCATCAGTAGACCATACCGAAACTCCTTTTGTCCGACAAATCCCGAAAGTCCGACCGGAATGGTAAACATGCGAGGATTCCTCATAAAAATTAAGGGAGATAAAAAATTATTCCAGGAGGCAAGAAATGCATAAATAGCCAAAGCTCCCACTGCCGGTTTAATCACCGGCAGTACTATTCGATAATAAATTCCAAATTCCGAACACCCATCTATTCTCCCACTGTCCAACAACTCCGTGGGCACCCCTTGAATATATTGTCTCATAAGAAATATCCCAAAGGCATTGGCACTACCCGGAAGAATCAAAGCCCAGTAAGTATTTATCAAACCCAACCGTGAGAACCACATAAAAAGGGGAATAATGATTGCCCATACGGGAATAGTCATGGAACTTAAAACTACAAAAAACAAAAAATTTTTACCGGCGAAGTCGTATTTAGCAAAGGCGTATCCTCCCATAGAACAGAAAAATATTACTAATAAAGTATAAGATACACTTATAATCATGCTATTAAAGAGCCACCTTTGAAAAGGAGTTTCCAAAAGCAGACTTCGATAATTTTCTATGGTAAAGCTTTGAATAAATATCGCTGGTCGTTCAAATATTTTACTCTGTGGTTTGAAAGAGGAAGTCACTGCCCAATAAAAGGGAACTACAGTAAAGATGGCCGCCAAACTTAAAATTAAATACATTATTACTAACCGGTATCTCATCCTCTTACCCCTTTCCCTATGTTAACCCTGCCCTCTTTCCTAATGTCTTCACTTGGAACAAAGCCGCTGCCATTATCAAAATCGTTAAAACATAGCCTAAAGCAGCTGCATACCCCAATTTGAAATACTGAAATCCACTCTGGTATAGATACATAGCCAAAGACAAAGTAGTTTCTCGCGGACCTCCTTGTGTTAAGATGAAAGGTTCTTCAAAAAGCATGAGAGACCCGATAACAGTGATAGCGATACAGAAGAAAAGGACCGGAAAGAGTAAGGGAAGAGTTATATGTCGGATGATTTGAGAAGAAGTCGCCCCATCCACCTTGGCCGCATCATACAAATCGTTAGGAATATTCTGCAAACCGGCTAGCATGATGACCATTTGAAAACCAAACCATCTCCAGGTCCCAACCATTATAATGGAGGGCAAAGATAGCTGAGGACTATCTAACCATCGGTAGTTTCCAGGTAAACCTATTTTCCTCAGGACTATATTCAGTAATCCCACATGGTGATCAAGAATTAGCATCCAGATAAGAGCGGAAACGGCTAAAGAAGTAACCACCGGTAAAAAGAAAATTGTGCGATAAATGTTCCTCCCTCTAAACTTTAGATTGAGAACTAACGCCAATCCCAAAGCAATTAAAAGATGAATAGAACCATGACCTACAGTATAGAGAACCGAGACTTTTAGACTCTGATAAAATCTGACATTGGATAAGAGATTCAGGTAATTTTCCAATCCCACAAATTTTACCGGGGAACCCACCATCAACGTTATCTTTTGCAGACTCATCCAGAATCCATAAAATATAGGAGCCAACTGAAAAGCACAAAACATTACAAAGAAAGGAGAAATAAAGAGATAAGGAATAATTTTTCTCTTTATCGACACCATTGACACCTTATAAGCGATTTATTACTAAATCCAGGTAACGTTTGGATTGACGGGATACCTCTTCCGGAGGCAATTGCCAGTATTCCTCACGAAATATCTCTACGGAAAGATAGCCCTGATAACCCTTTTCTTTCAGCGATTTCAGCATGGAAATAATGGGAATAACCCCCAGACCAGGATAGAGCCGATGAGAATCTTTTAATTGGTCCTTAGGTAAAGACTGGCAGTCATTGATATGAACAATTAACATTTTCTCCACTGGTATAGACCGGATATCCTCCAGCTTTACTGAAGATTTATAGTAATGAAAAGTATCCATTATTAATCCCACTGCGGGATGATCCGCCCGCTTAATTACTTCCATTGCTTCCCGGGGACCGGGAACCAGAGGGTGCATTCCCAAGGGTTCCAGCGCTATTTTCACTCCCCGCTTCTCCACCATTCGGGCGCATTCTCTGATTTCCGCGGATAGAGTGTCCCAGGCTGCACTCTGTGGAATACTCTCCTGGGGAGCATCGGGGCAGACCAGTAAAGTATCACATCCCAGTTTCTGAGCCTGCCTGGCTGCCTCTTCCAGTTCGGCACGGGAATTGTTATTATCAGAAAAAGCACGTATAGATAGGGGACAAATACTGGCTACTTCCAAGTGATTTTTTTGCAGCATATTTTTTAATTCCGTCAGAGAATGACTTTTCAAAAATTTCTTCATTTTAGGATACCAGATTTCAATCCCTTCAAATCCGGCATTAGTAGCAGTCTGAATATCTCTCTTTAGAGGATAGGGCATGGTAGTTGCTCCGTTAATACAGGATTTCATCGCAATACCTCTGTTATCATTCTATCAATCAGAATCAGGCTTTAAGTGCACCGGCGGTAAGTCCGCTTATAAACTGTCTCTGCAATAAGATATAAAGAATAATGACCGGAATGGTGGCGGTGGATAAAAAAGCAAATACGTAGGTCCAGTCGATAACCCTCTGGGTAAAAAATACATAAAGTCCTAATGGAATAGTCCGAACCGAAGGTTCGCGAATAAGCAGGAGGGCGAGAAAGAACTCATTCCAGGCTCCCATCCCCTGAAATATAGCGATAGTTGCTAAACCTGGTTTAGAAATAGGGAATATTATCCGCCACAGAATTCCCAGATAAGAACAACCGTCAATGAGAGCGGCTTCCTCCAGTTCCCGGGGAATGGAAATGAAAAAGGCTCGCAATAGAAATATGGAAAATGCCAGCCCCCCCGCAGTATAACATAAAACCAGGCTGGTTCGAGTATTGAAAAGGTGAAATTTTCGGATAAGCACATAAAGTGGCACTGCAGTTACCTGAGCGGGGACAATCATGGAAATCAGAAAACTATAAAATAAAAAGGTACTGCCCGGGAATTTCAAACGAGCAAAGGCATAAGCAGCCATCGCCGCTAACAGACCTACCAGAAACACCGTGAAAAAGGTTACCACCACACTATTACCAAAATATCTTCCAATATCGGCTAATTTCCAGGCTTCTTTATAATTTAAATAAGCAAATTTTTGGGGAAGACCCCAGGGATTGGAATAAAACTCTCCTCCCGTTTTGAAAGAACTAAAAATCATCCACAGCGCAGGATAACCGATACTTATTGAAAATAAAACTAAAATCAGGACAATAAAGACCTGACTGATAATTTTAGGATGGGGTCTCATTTTATCCTAAAATTCGTATTTCTTCCCCTGCATAATTCTCATCTGCAAAAGGGAAAGGATGAAAATTATCACAAAAAGGGTATAAGCAATCGCCGTTCCGTATCCTACCCGGTAAAATTTAAAGGCCTGAATATACATATGGGTGAGGACTACCTCGGTGGCATGGAAAGGCCCACCCTGAGTTACCACGAATACTAAATCGAAAACATTAAAAGCTCCGATCAGGGAAATTAAAACATTAAAAGTGGTCACCGGGACCAGCAAATGGATAGTGACATGCCAGAAAAATTGTCGTTTGGAAGCACCGTCAATCATTGCCGCCTCATAGAAAGTCTGGGGAATACTTTGTAAAGCCGCCAGGAAAATAACCATATGGAAACCAGTCCACTTCCAGATATCAATTCCAATAAGACTGTAGAGAGCAATGCGCGGATCGGTAATCCACTCCCGGATCAGGAAATTTAAATGCAATCCCTGCAAAAGGGTATTAAGTAAACCAAAAGCGGGATTGAGAATCCAGGACCAAAGAATACCCACTGCTACAAAAGACATTACTACTGGCATAAAGAGAATAGTTCGGAAAATTGTCCTTCCCCGGAGACGCTCATTTAATAACAACGCTAGAAAAAGTCCCAGAAGATTTTTACCGGTCACGGTTCCTAAAGCATAAATGGTATTATGGAGCAGAGAAACTTTAAACAATCGATCATTAAACAGAACTTCACTAAAATTTTTCAATCCGATAAATTTCATGGGACGTAAACCGTCCCATTCCTGGAGACTAATATAACCCCCATAGACAATAGGGTATACTCGGAAAACAATATAGAGAATTAGTGCCGGAACTATAAGAAAATAGGCAGTAAAATAAATAGCATTCTTATTATAAAAACGGCGCCACCAGTTCATAATCACTAACCCAAATACAGAAAATGTCGGAGAGAAAAGCCAGCCCCAGTCCATGAGGCTGGCTTATTTTGATTATTCTACAAATTTATATCCCCTAGTTACTAATTTATCAAATTCTTCCTGGACAAATTCCATGGCCTGACGAGCAATCATCTGACCTCCTACCACCGCTTGAATACCCTGTTGGAAGGCACGATTAACTTCCGGTGGCCAGATCCAATCCAGAAAGACTTTGGTATGGGGTAACATTTTCTGACCCATATATATTGCCAGAGGATCACTAGAACCGGCAACATTAACATTGGAAGTGTGCACTTGCCTTTCTATTTCTGCTAAAAACTTAACATTCTCATCCCGGGAAACATACTCGATAAATTCCAGAGCCAGCTCTTTACGACTGGGGTCAATTTTACTATAAACTCCAGCAGCGATGCCTGCACCTCCGCAGGGCTGGGGACTGAATTGAGGCTTTAGTTTAGGGAAGATAAATGCCCAGACATTATCATTAAATTCCTTGGGACCATTCATCCGGAAACCGGGTATTTCCCAAGTTCCACCATAATGCATAGCCGCCTTTCCTGCCATAAAAATAGCGAGAGAGGCTTCACGATCAAGGGCATTTACCCCTGAAATGAAAAGACCATCCCGGGCAAACCGACCAATAGCATCTATAGCTTCGATATATTCCGGATGGGTAAATTTGATCTCGTTCTTAAGGGTGAGAGCGGTCTTTCTTACCGAATCATTTCCCGAGGTCTGCCCGTAAGTTTCAAAAATCCACATAGGCCACATGTAAATAATTTTCCCCATGTGGGTGAGAGGAGCAATCCCTTTAGCCTTAATTTTTTTACCGATGACCGCCAGTTCCTCATAAGAAACGGGTTCAGAAGCTCCTACATCCCGGAAATATTTCTTGTTGTAGTAAAAGCCAGAAGTACTTACTCCACCTACTGATACCGCATACTGCCGACCAGCGAATTTGTAAACATCCTTGGCAAAAGGAATGAGCCGGTTTTCAATATAATCTACCTTCCCGCTGAGATCCATCAGTATGCCGGCGGTGGCGAAATACCTCGCATCCTGCCCATTAAGGAAGAGAACATCTATCTGCTCTCCTCCGGCATGAGCGGCCATAAACATTTCCATAAAAGTTTCCGACATAAAACCATAGTTTTTAACTTTAACTCCGGGATGTTCCTGCTCAAATTTGGCGTAGAGTTTATCCCAGGCCTGTTCCGGAGCAGTAACAATTCCCCACACAGTAAGAGTAGTTTCCTTAGCGAAGACCCCACTAGTTATTACTGTTAGCCCGACAACTAATACCATTAGTATCGTGTAACAGAGCATTTTTCTACTCATAGCCTTTTCTTCCTCCTTTGGCAATTTAAAAAGTAATTTTTATCTCTTCCTTATAAAATCTTATCTATCTTCTCACCTCCTCGGACAACTGTCATAGTGACTTAAATATGGAATTTTAACCCGGTGAGTTCTTTCCAAATTAGTGCTTGATACCTATTTTTTTATTAAGCAGGGCCCCGCAGGATTCCCGGATTACGAGTTCTGGCTGCAATACATTGGTCTTAATGCGTGGGGGACGACCGATTATAAGCTGATGGAGAATGTCCACTGCCATTTTGCCCATTTTCGCGGTAGGTACTCTTATGGTAGTAAGAGGAGGCTCAAGGAAACTTACGAGGTGGATATCATCATAGCCCACAATCGCTACATCTTCCGGAATACGCATTCCGCGTCGCTTGATCGCTCGCATTGCTCCAATAGCCATTAAATCACTGGCCACAAAAATCGCTCTCACCCGAGGGTTACGAGATAGAATTTTTTCGGTAGCTCGGTAACTTCCATCAATTTCGTATTGTCCATTTTCGATAGCACTTTTATCAACTCGTATCCCGTGTTCCCGCAGGGCCTGCTGGAATCCTTTTAACCGGTCTATTGCTGAACGTGAGTCAGATGAACCGGCAACATGACCGATACACTGATAACCTTGACGAATTAAATGTTCCGTGGCTAATTTTGCTCCCCGAACGTCATCGATAAATACTCCGTAAGTTTTAACTCCGGGGAAGGGATCAAATACCATCACTACTGGAAACCCGGTAGTTATTAACATATAAAGATAGCTATTCTTGTGTAATTTATAGGCACTCTTGGATGCCATAACGATAATCCCATCGACTTGACGACTATGCATCGCCCGCAAATGTCTTTCTTCAGTAAAGGCATTTACTTCGCAATCACATAAAAACACCTGATAGCCCTTTTCTACTGCCGCCAGCTCCACTGCTTTTATAAATTCTGGGAAGAAGGGACTGGAAACATCCGGAACCATCAGCCCAATAGTTTCCGTTTTACCACGAACCAGACTTCGGGCTACTACATTACGAGAATATCCCAGTTCCTCGATAGCTTTTATTACGCGAAGATAAGTTACCCGATTCATCTGGCTCAGATTGCCATTGAGGACATTACTCACAGTGGTAACCGAAGTCCCCGCGCGTCGGGCTACATCACGAATAGTAGGATTCATTTGCTGAAACGTTTTAGTTATAATAGCAAATCCTCCCTGTTTGTCAAGTCAAAAATTCGGCCTTGCGAGGAAACTGTTCGGAAACGTTTTAGCAATTATTCAGTATCATTTCATTGGCCTCTATTGCCCATGGATTTTGCAGATAAAATTTTCCTCCGGAAGTTTACATCTATGCTCATAACTGATATAATTAGGATAACAAAAATATCTTAAAGGTAAAAATCGGGCACCATATACCCAGTAACTTTATTTACCCAAAATTTATTAGAAAGAGGGGGAAGAGATGGAAGCTATCGTATCGGTAAAAACGTCAGTGATTGGGAGAAGAATGCGTTATGAAATCGAACTGGAAAAAGGGCGCAAAATTGTAGTCTGGGATAGCGATTTAAATTACGAGAGTCCCAAGGTAGGCGATAAGGTAGAGATTGAAGAAGGGAAAATAAGATTGGTACGCGGTTAGTCTACTTTGATTGATATCACCATTACAACTATCGTCCGGTAATAAAAGGAGACAGGAAGTCTTCGTACAATAAAGTTATAGACATTTGTTGTTAGTTGTTTTGAAGAACTAAAAAATTTCAGAAGGACAAAAAATTTGGGGAGGAAAAAACGGCAGATGAAATAATCGGCCTGGAAACTATGAGAGGTAGAATCTTGTTTCGAGTTAGACATCTGTGGATAATAATGGTGGCAATATTAATTATTGCCGGTTGTGCCCGAGTTCCTAAAATAACTCCTCGTCCCAGCGTGGAAGCTTACATCATTCCTTCTACCGAAATCCTCAGTATAAGCAAAGCTGGTATAACTATTAACGCCAAGGCACTTAGGGACGCTACTCTTTCCCATCGAGTTTATCGATACTTTATACCATTCTACGTCAGTATCCGCAATAATCTTGATTATAAGATCTGGTTTTCTTTTCAGAACTTTATTCTTCTCGATGAAAAGAGAGAGCAATACAGTGTGGTAAGGCCGGAGGAAGTGAGTAGAACTTTAGTGGAAACCCGAATAGACCGCACCTGGATTACCGTTGGATGGGAAACCACTTTTCCTGACCAAGAATCAGCCATGGGATTAGGAGTATACTATGGCTTTCCGGAGGTAACGCCCACCGGTGTAGTGGATGTCTTTCAAGAGGGACCGATTTATCCCCACGCCCAGAAAAGCGGCTATATCTTCTTTCCCCGGATGATTAAGGGCAAAGAATTGACAATGGTTGTTTTTTACCATGACCCGCAAACTGGTGAAGAGAGCGAATTCCACTTCCCCTTTACGATTTCCTGAAGGTAGAGATATAAAAGAGTTATGCCAAAAAAGTCTTTGTCTAATCAAGAATCAAAAAACCAAGATTCCCTTCCTCAATTAGTGGATAATCTTGTTTTTGGGACAAAAAACTTACTCCGCGAAACTAGAACCGAAGAAGATTTAAGAATTGGTTTTGAAAAACTTTTAGAGCCGATAAAGAGAGAGTTAAATTTTAAATCAACGCCCAAGTATGAGAAATCCGTTTATAGCGGTCGTTCAGACGCAGTACATGGGCAAGTAATAATAGAATACGAACCGCCAAAATCATTTTCTTCAAAGAAAAATATCAATCATGCCTACCATAACCCAACCCGGTAATTCCAAGCAGGGAAGAGCGAACGATGGGTATACGGAAGAAGGAGGTGATCCGTGCTGAGGGGAATTCGTTTGTCACCTTGCTGATGTCAAGCGGCAAGGGATTCACGTTCAAGAGGAGGTAAACGATGAAAAACAACTCTCTTAGCAAACTTGGAGGAATCTGCGCCATACTTGTCGGTATTTCGTATGTCGTAGTTGGCATCGCCAACTTGCTAACGCCGGCCGAGCAGAAAATTGGAGCCGATGCGGCCGAGTTCTTAGCGTCCTTTGCGGAAAACTCGGCCATGTCTACGCTTGAATATTGGGCTTTCGCGCTGGGTGCGGTTCTTGCCCTCGCGGTGGTGCCGGCTATTTATGACAAAGTGCGCTCCGCAAACAAGGGCTGGGTGGACTGGACGACCACTCTGGCTACATTCGGTTTCGCTTTCATGGCGATACAATACTTCCGCTATCTGGCCATTTATCCTGGAAGGGCAGCGGACTATGTGGCAGCTGACGCAGCGACCAAAACCGCGATGGAAGCAAATCAATCTATGATGGCTCTTGACCCACAGGGCTGGCTTACGTTCGGTGGCGTTGGCTTATGGTTCCTGGTTGTCAATCTGCTCGCGCTCCGTGGGAACATCTGGCCCAAGCCCCTGGCCTATGTGGGAATCATCGGCGCCATCGTGTACTGGTTGGTTGTGCCTGGGTTGGCCCTCCAGATAGAAACATTAATTGTGATTGCAGCAGTGTGTGCCGTGATCGTGGCGCCAATCTGGTACATCTGGGCAGGGCTAATTCTACGACGGGCAAGTTCGTAGTCCATTTGACAAACACATGTTAGGGCGGGATAGCGCACCCGCCCTAACATGTGTTTCTGCCAAGCAATTGTCCGCTGCTCTACGGGACGCCCGGTTCCCAAGTGAAGAGGGCCTCGACCTGCAATCAAGGTGAACGGGAAAAGAAAAAACTGGCGGGACGATTTGGGGAGGCCTATATTGAATACAAAAACAGTACGTCTATATTTATGCCTGACTTTGTAAAGATGCTAAAGAGTCTCAAGCAATAAGGTGCGCTTGCATTCAGAGCGCAAGAAGCGGACTAACAAGAACTGTTGGGAACCCCTGCCAGACGAGTGACCGAGGCCGAGGGAAGATAATAGATTCAAACTTGGTTTAAAACGATCCACCATAAATTTTTTCCTCCCCCAAAAAGGCGGTGGGGGTTATACCCCCTCCAAGGAGCGTAAGCGACGGGTCGGATAAATCCGCTCCCTATATTTATATCCCCCTCAATATAGCAAGCTCTCCCCAGAGGGAAAAAAATTATGGTGGTGTTTGCTGGACGATGTCAGAACTTTCTTTGAGCAAAATCCAGACGCCGATTGACGCAAAATTGCTTCGCAATTTTGCTGACGGCTCGCGGGCAAAAATTTTCCTCCCCTTGAACCCTTCCAATTTTTGCCCGCTCGCCGAAAGTTTTTTACAAAATTTTTTGTGCCGTTTTTTAATTCTTAAAATTTATTGCGTATAACGTTTTGCGGATAAAAGAAGTTGCCGAAGGCAATTTGGGCGAACGACTGCAAGGAGTGAGCCGTTTATCCGCTGTTAGGCGAGGTGAGGGCGAAGCCCGAAAGTGCAACGTCCCCGAGCACCGCAACGAAGTGAGGAGCGGAGGCGTATGACGCAGGGCAGGACTTATTTTTTTTTCTTCAGGTGGTTTTAAATGTCGAAAATTAAAGTAAAGTGATAGATCATATATTATTTTGAGTATTCCAGAGAGAACAAAGGAAGAGAAAGCAGTCAGAAGAAGTCTACTTGCAATAGTAGGGCCAATCGATGAAGCTATTATTCTTGTTACATTTGTTGTTGAGGTAGCAATTGATCTTTCTTCAGGCTTTACAATTGCAACGATATAAGATTGGCGAACAGGTATATCCATTTCTGAGAGCAACTGACGAAGCAAATAAAATGCAGCTGCAAGGTAAAAAGAAGGCATAAATGGTATTAGGATTAAAAAAATGCTAGAGGGAATGTGAGTAAAGACCATCGTATTAATCAAACCAATTCTTTGCGCTAATTTTCCAGAAATATAAAAAGAAAATGCTTCAAGAAGCCCAGTGACAAAAAAGATAGAAGATATAATAGTAAGCGGGATATTAAACTTTGAATAGAACCAAAGTGAGACGATACTTGTTATTACGAGCCCGCCTGCAAAAGAATCTATTCCGAAAAGGAAAGATAGTTTTGTAATAATACTCCTAGTTCTTTTAGTTAACTTGATTTTTTCTTTAGTAAATTTAATTTCAGCTATTTTTGTGTAAAAAAGAAGAGCAATTACATTTAAAATTAGGTAAAAGAAAAACATAACTTTGAATGAAAATACTTTTTCTATGCCAAATCCCTGTAGAAATAAGGGTAGCGAGCCAAGAAGAGCTCCAACAGAAGCTGATAAAGTGGCTATGATATTCCAAAAGGAGAAAGCTTTTGTGCGATTTTTATCAGTAACAGTAGAAGGAATATATGCTTGTTCTAATGATAGAAAAGGACCAAGCTCACGACCGCTTGGACTTATGAAACCAATGAGTGAAGCCAGAAACAAAAATATAAAATTCTCAGTTAGAAGAAAGACAGATACGCCCACTAAACTTAATAAAAGGGGAAAAAGTAGCATTTTTTTAATTCCATATTTAACAGCATAACGCCCCGTAATCAATGTAAAAATAGCACCTCCAATGATAGCCGCACTCAACAAAAGACCAATTAATAGCGGTTGAAAGCCCAATTCTTTCAGGTAAATTCCAAGCAAAATACTAAGAAACCCATAACCAAAGGAACGAATTGCTCTATTGAGGAAGATTATTTTCCCATCTTTCGTTATCCAATCCATTTTTTAATCCTCTTGCTTAAAATAGGCATATAATGCATCATAAACAGCAAATTGTTTTTTCATGTTGTCCTGGTCATTTTTGCTTATTAATCGAAAGCCGTCAGCAATAATTCTTAAGCCAGCCGATTCAGGCGTAATGTTGATATCTTTTGGCACATCAGCACCGTGAACAACTTTAGCTAATTTTTCAATTGCTTTATCTTTAATTTTGTAATGCTCAACTAGAACTTCAAAGGTACATTTTCCATCTTCGGAATGAGTAAAATTAGCCCCGGGAGCATCAAAGGAGATTGCATTTTCTTTTTCAGCTACAGAAAGGACTTGATTAGCTGGAACAAAGATAAACTCTGCTTTCTTATCAATAAAATTCTTAATAAGCCATGGACATGCAATTCTATCGACTTTTGCTTTTTCTCTTGTTACCCACTTCATTTAAAACCACCTCCAGAGATTATATTTAACTTATATACAATGCATATTAAAATGTTGCTAAAAAATTCAATGTTCTGCCCGAGTAATATGTCGTATAACTCGTTTCTATACGAATTGTTTGTATGATATCGACCTTTTTGTTGCATATTATACGAACTTAATATATAATTGTTAGTGAAACTATTAGCGTTCATCTACTGATTTTATTTTATCAACTTTATAGAAAATATGCAAGAATATTTAGAAAAAATAAAGCAGGAATTAAGATTAAGAAATTACAGCTTTAAAACCATAAAGGCTTATCTCGGTTGTTTAAGAGAATATTTTGAGTTTAAAAAATTAAATTTAGAAAAAATAGACGAAGAGAAAATAAAGCAGTTTTTATTAGATAAACAAGACAAAAATTATTCTTCGCAAACGATTAATCTTTATCTAAACGCAATAAAATTTTTCTACCGCGAGGTATTGAAACTTCCTCAGAGGATAAATTTAAAATTCGCCAAGCGAAGTAAAAAACTACCGATTGTTCTATCAAGAGAGGAAATTAAAAATATCATTGAGGTTATCAGAAATCCGAAGCACAAATTATTAATCTCTCTGGCTTATGGCGCCGGCTTGAGAATTAGTGAAATTGTCAGTTTAAAAGTAAAAGATGTCAATTTGGAAGAACTGACTATCCATCTTAAAAATGCTAAAGGCAAAAAAGACAGAATTACTATTTTTCCTGAGAAAATCAAAAATGATCTTCAAGGCTTAATCGCTGGCAAAAATCCAAACGATTATGTTTTTGAAAGTGAACGAGGCGGAAAATTGACCGAACGGACCGCTCAAAAGGTTTTTGAAAACGCGCTCCAGACAGCCGGTATTAAAAGAGACGCTACTTTTCATTCATTAAGGCATAGTTTTGCGACACATTTATTAGAAAATGGTGTTGATGTTAGATATGTACAGGAACTTTTGGGTCATCGGAACATTAGAACAACTCAAGTCTATACCCAAGTAACAAATCCAAAACTTAAAAATATTAAAAGTCCATTATAATTAAGTAAGCTGTAAATCCCTTAAATGATTTATAAAAACGGCACAAAAAATTTTGTAAAAAACTTTCGGCGAGCGGGCAAAAATTGGAAGGGTTCAAGGGGAGGAAAATTTTTGCCCGCGAGCCGTCAGCAAAATTGCGAAGCAATTTTGCGTCAATCGGCGTCTGGATTTTGCTCAAAGAAAGTTCTGACATCGTCCAGCAAACACCACCATATTGAATTAGCTGCCTCACTCGGGGCTTCGCCCCTCGCTTCGGCAGGCAGATTTGCGAGAAAATTAAAAGGTTTTTTGAAATCAATTGAGAGTTTTTGCTGGCTGATTTGGCGGTTCGCAAACTTGGAAAGTTTGCTTGTTTTGAAAAACGAAAGCCGATTCTTTTCTTTCGCCGAAGGCAAAAGGCAAAGCGAGATTTTATTAAATTGTCAGTGTAAAGCGTTGCCTTTTTCAATAATAATTAAGGAATAAAAAACTATGATTAAATACTTTATCTATTGCAGAAAATCAACCGAGGAAGAAGAAAGACAAATTTTGTCTATTGAGGCCCAGCTTGCCGAGCTTCGCGATTTCGCCAAGCAAAACAATCTTTTTATTGTTAAGGAATACACGGAAAGCAGAACAGCCAAAGAGCCGGGGCGACCTATTTTCAACGAAATGCTTGGCGAAATTGAAAAAGGCAACGCTTCGGGAATTTTAGCGTGGAATCCCGACAGATTAGCTAGAAATTCAATAGACGGCGGACGGATAATTTACCTTGTTGATACCGGAAAAATCACCTCGCTAAAATTCCCCACATTTTGGTTTGAAGCGACGCCGCAAGGAAAATTTATGTTGAGCGTCGCTTTTGGACAAGCGAAGTATTACACCGACAATTTAAGAGAAAACATTTTGCGAGGAATTAGACAGAAGATACGCCGGGGCGAACTTTCGGCAAAAGCCCCGCTCGGCTATTTCAACGAACCTCGTTTAAGAACTATTGAACCTGACAAGAAAACTTTTAACAAAGTGAAAGAAATTTTGCGGGCTTTTGCCACCGGGAATTACACCTTGTCGCAAATCAGAGACAAAATGTTTTCTCTTGGCTTGGTTGGGCCAAAAAGCGGAAAGAAAATGTCTTTGTCTTCGGTTGAGCATATTTTGAAAAATCCGTTTTATTACGGACATTTTCTTTACCGCGGCGAGCTTCATCAGGGAAGCCATAAGCCAATGATTTCAAAGAAACTTTTTGACAGGATACAAGAGGCGTTAAGGGATAATGGCAAGCCCCGCAAAAAGCCCAAAGTAAAAGATTTTCCATTTTTGGGTTTTGCCAGATGCGGCGAGTGCGGCTACGCCATTACCGCCGAAAAGCAAATTAAAAAAAGCGGGCTGGAATTTGTTTATTACCACTGCACCTATAAAAGCAAAACTCAAAGATGTTCACAACGGGGCTTTTTGCGGGAAGAAAAATTAGCCGAGCAGATAAAAGAACAATGTCAAAAAGTTTCTTTGCCTGATGTTTGGCGGGATAGATTTTTGGATAAATTGAAAAAATGGGAAAATGAAAACCGCCAAACATCAGACCTTTTCGCTCAAAATCTCGAAAAGAAAATTGAGGAGTTGAAAACAAAAATAAGCCGGCTAACAGACGCCTACCTTGAAGGAACTTTTGAACTGGCCGAATTTCAGCAAAAGAAAAACGCCCTGATGAGCGAAAAGAAAACTTTGGAAGAAAAATTATCTGATTTTGAGCGAAAAGGCAATCATTGGCTTGAACTCACCCGAAACTGGATAATTGAAGCCAACCAAGCCAAAAATCTCGCTTTGCAAGAAAATTGTTCGGAGATGAAAAATTTTCTCAAAAAAATCGGCTTGAACCGCCAAATCAGTCAGCAAAAACTCTCAATCGATTTCAAAAGACCTTTTAATTTCCTTGCGAATCTGCCCGCCGAAGCGAGGGGCGAAGCCCCGAGTGAGGCAGCTAATTCAATATGGTGGGCGATACTGGACTTGAACCAGTGACCTCTTGCATGTCAAGCAAGCACTCTCACCACCTGAGCTAATCGCCCACCTTCATTTAATATTAGAACTAATTTATATTAAAACTAATCAACCCATTCTGTCAAGGAGGAAATGAAACCTTCCTGTTAAGCGAAAAAGTAATCTAAAATTTAACTTGTCCTGAATTAATTAAACTTATAATGAATTGCGCTTCCGGGTATATCTATTGATAAAATTATACGGAGAGGGAAACGGAATATCACTGGCGGCATTGAGTTGGGCGATCTCATCTGGGGAAAGGTTCCAGCCCACGCTGCCCAGATTTTCCTCCAGTTGCTCCGGGGTGCGGGCACCGAAAATAGGTGCGGTAATACCTGGTTGCTGCAGGAGCCAGTTGAGAGCCACTTGAGCCGGGGTCTTACTTCTAGTTTTGGCGATAGCGGTCAATGCCTCTAAAATCCGCCAGGTGAGCTCACTTGCCCTTTGTTCCGGCATATCTTCCCAGCGATCCCTCCGACCGGCACGACTGCCGGGAGGAGGTGGCTCACCGCGTGTGTACTTACCAGTTAGCCAGCCTCCTGCCAGGGGTGACCAGGGAATAACTCCTACTCCTTCGTTGCGACAAAGTGGTAGTAGTTCCCACTCCGGACTCCGCACTAACAGACTATATTCTGGTTGCAAGCAGTCAATGCGAGTCCAGCCGTGCATGCAACTCAGCATAAGCGCTCGATCTAATTGCCAAGCCATGAAATTGGAAGCCCCTAAGTAGCGAACCTTACCAGCCCGCACCAGGTCGTCCAGCGCTTGCAGGGTTTCTTCCAGAGGAGTGGCCATATCCCAGCAATGCATCTGGTACAGATCTACATAATCGATTTGCAGACGACGCAGACTGTCCTCGATGGCAGAGAAAATGTGCTTACGGGATAAACCAGTCTCATTAGGACCTTCACCAATAGGGAAATATACTTTGGTAGCTACAACGAAATCGTCTCTTCTACCTCGCGTCTTTAACCATCGACCTAATATGGTCTCCGCCTGACCTCGATTGTAAATGTTGGCGGTATCGAAGAAGTTACCTCCTGCTTCCACAAAGCGGTCACACATAGCATGTGCTGCCTTCTCATCGGCACCCCAGCCAAAGGTCTGGGTCCCAAAGCAAAGTTCTGATACTTTGAGCCCGCTTCTTCCCATAAAGCGGTATTGCATTCCTATCCCTCCTTATTAGTCTTATCAAAAACCAAGATCTGCCAGAATGCGGATTATGTCATAGAAATTATCGTATTTAAAATATTCTATTCCTTTATCCCTACAATAATTGGCTAACTTATCTCTAGCAAATATAATATCCGCCTTTTCCGAGGGACAAAAATCAGTATAGTTATCACCGATATATACAATGACATTGGAATTACTCCAATAGTTTATTAATTGCTGGAGCTTGCAATTGCCAGCATGGCACTTGCATCTCCTGCTAAATACTTTTCCTCAAAGGATTTCCAATCAGCACGGGCGAACTTGCTCAGTATCGCATCCGTGACATTACCCCTGGTAACGGTCCCATCAAAATCAGCAAAAATTATTAACTTTTTCATCTCCCTATAATATTAACCTTCTTATTCTTTAACGGCTCCGGCAGTTAATCCTCCCACTAAATGTTTTGAGAGAAGGAAAAAAACCACCAGCATAGGAATAGCAGTAATAATTGATCCCGCACTCATATTATTATAATAAGTAGAGAGGTCAGTAACAAATCTTGCCAATCCCAGAGAAAGGGTAAATCTCTTCTGAGTTCCCAAAAGAACAAGGGCAAAAAGAAATTCGTTCCAGCTCACTAAAAAAGCAAAACTTCCCACTGCCGCAAGACCTGGTTTGGCAACCTGCAAAACTATTCGGAAAAATACCCCCGATATTGAACAGCCATCAATTTTGGCGGCATCTTCTATTTCTTGAGGAATCTTTCTAAAATATCCATATAGCATCCAGGTGGAAAATGGTACCGAAAAAGCTGCATAAAGTATAACCAAGACTAAGTGGGAATCATAAAGTCCCATTTTTTTAACCACACTAAATATAGGAATAATTATTGACGGTCCAGGAAACATCTGGGCAATTAAAATTATTACCAGAATAAGAACTTTTTTGGTGAATCTTATCCTTGCACATGCATAAGCAGCGAGAGAGGAAACCAGCATGGTAAGAAATGTCGCCAGTAGAGCAACTTTAAGAGTATTCACCATATATAAAGCAAAAGGCCTCTCTCTCCATACATATAGATAATTTTCCAAAGTTAAAGTGCGGGGAAATATACTAGGAGGGAAAGTAAAATGAACTTCCGTGGTAGTCTTAAATGAACCGGATAGTATCCAGAAGAAAGGGAAAAGAGCGACCAGGAGCATAAAGGCAACCATCAATATCCAGTATTTGCTTAGTATTTTGAAAATAATTTTAGTGGATTTCCTTTTCATCCTCAGGCTTCTTTCACCACCCTCAGCAATTTGAGGTAAATTATACTGAAGACTAAAATAATGAGAAAAAGAATAGTGGATAGAGCAGCTCCCTGGCTTAGACGAAAAGCCCAAAAAGCTAAACGATAAATATAAATTGCAAGAGTGGTACTAAAATAAAGAGGTCCCCCCTGAGTCATAACCCAGGGTATGCCGAATTGATTAATCGTCCAGATAAATACTATTAACGTGCAAATTAAAAGGACGTACTGTAATTGCGGCAAAGTAATGTACCAGAAAATCTGCAGTTTGGAAGCTCCATCTACCTCTGCTGCTTCATTTAGTTCCGCAGGTATGGTTTTGAGACCAGCCAATACCATGATAGTAACAAAAGGATATGTTCTCCAGATTAAAACAGCAATACAAGCCGGAAGAACAGTTCCCTCGGATGCTAACCAGGGATAATAAGATTTAATTAGTTTCATCCACACCATTACTTCATTAATTATTCCTACCCCTCCATCCAGCATCCATCGCCATACGGTGGCTATTACCACTTCCGGAAGAACCCAGGGAAGGAAAAGTAGAACACTTATAAAATCATTAAATCTAAAACTTCTATTTAAAATGAGAGCTAACCCCAATCCTATTAGCATGGAGAAGAAAGTTATGGCTAATAGCCATAAGATAGTATTGTGCATGACCAGAGTGATATTTTTATCTTCTAAAAGACGGGTATACATTTGGACTCCTACAAAAGGAGCTCCCGGCTTAAGAAGATAAACTCGGTAAAAACTCATCCTAATAGCTTCCGCTACCGGGAATATGATCATCAAAAGGACTAGTCCTAAGGCAGGGGTAGAATAAGCATACCCGGTGATACTTTCCTGCGTTTTCTTTTTCATTAACGTCATGGAACATAAACCGACCCCTCCCTTGCGCAATAAATGGAAGGGAGGGGTCGATAGGGGATGTTTATTCCATCAGCTCATCTAGAACTCGTTGGCATTTCACTGCTGCCTCTGCTAAAGCTATTCCGGGAGTTTTCTTTCCCAATAAGGCCGAGGCAATGGCATCATCGGTTATCTTATCCATTTCGGTAATACCTACGAACGCCGGCATTATTGCCAGTCCTTCAAAGAGTTTACCCTCCTTATATCTTTTGTAGTAGAGCGGGTAAAGTTTTTGAAATTTATCACTTTCGAGTGCCGCGTTGCTGATCGGTACCCTTCCAATAATGGTTCCATCAGCCCACCCCTTTAAGGTTTCATCGGAGGTCATAAACTCAATGAACTTCCAGGCTGCTTCTTTATTCTTACTGGTGGAGATCATGCTAAAGTTAGTAGAAACAGCATAGAATCCGCTGGCGGGAGGGAATTCCCCCTTACTGAAGGTTTTTCCCGGTCGAGGAAGAGGGCCAGGAGCCCAAGGGAACCCCACTGGAGCACCAATATCTAAAGCCAAGCCAGGAAACCAGGACCCACTAACAAACATAGCCACTCTTCCTGCACAAGCCATCTCAGTGATTTTCCACATATCCAGATTAGGGGTCTCCGGAGGCATAACTTTATGCTTTCTATACATATCCACATACCAGGATAGTATGTCATAGCTAGGGGGAGAGTTAAAAACTACCTTCTTCCCATCTTCACTTATCCAGCGACCCCCTGCCATCCAGAGCAGTTTTCGGAACCACATAGAGGTCTCCACCCCTCCACCGGGCCAGGCAAATCCATATACATCTATAACCCCGTCTCCATCTTTGTCTTGGGTTAGTTTTTTGGCAAATTCGGTAACTTCCTCCATTGTTTCCGCAGGCTTATCAGGATCGAGTCCCGCCCTGGCAAACATAACACGGTTAAAACCGAGGAGATCCAGATCTATGTAGGTAGGAATCTGCCAGACATGCCCTTCGTAAGTAACTGGGGGAAGAGCCTCTTTTACCACTCTTTGACTATACTCCTTAACCCCCTGAGGGAAATGCACATCCAGAGGCACAAACATTCCCATGGCAATTCCAAATTCTGGGATTATCTCACTCATCATGGAAATTACATCAGGAGCAACTCCTGCTTGGTAGGAGGTAATCATTTTTTCTCTGCGGGTTCCCCAGTCCTGAGGAGTATAGACTACTTTTATTCCCGGATTTTTAGCATTAAATTCCTGAATTCTCTTTTGGAAGAAAGAAATTTCAGTAAGCAGCCCCCCAAATTGCCAGTAATCGATGGTGACTTCGGCCGCTACTACTGGAGTCCACAAAAGTATTAATAATACTATTCCCAGAAATAATATTTGCCAATCCTTTTTGCTAAAAAATTTCATCCCTTTACCCTCCTTATAATTATTTTTTACGTACCTTCTTCTATATTTTTAACTTTCTCCTCTAATCTACTTAGGTTTTTCGGGTCTTTGATCCCCACCCCCCGACTCTTACCTTCTCCCTATATCCTGGCCTTTAACTTTTCCGGTCATCTCTAAATTTCGCACCCAACCGCGGCAGCTGCGGGTATGACCTTTCCCCTACCTCCCCAATGGTATTAATCCTTTAACCAGATAACGTTGGAGAAACAGGGCTATTATAACTACAGGAGTTATGGCGATTACTGCCAAAGCAGAAATATCCCACCATTGCGGTCCTCGCTGGAAGTGTTGAGCAGCAATTAATAAGGGGATAGTTTGTGACTTATTAAAAGTCAAGAATAGAGCGAATAAAAATTCATTCCAGGCAAAAATAAAGCAAATTAAGTAAGTAGCTGCTAAGCCAGGCAAGATCATAGGGATAACGATTTGGAACAATGTTTGCATGCTGGAAGCGCCGTCAACCATAGCTGCCTCTTCGGTGGATCTCGGTAGATGAATTAAAAAATTCCTCATCATCCACACGGCAAGAGGCAAATTGAAGGCAGTATAAGTCAATATCATTCCCGGTCGGGTATCAATGAGATTAACTACTTTAAGCATTATAAAAAGAGCCAGCACAGTAACAATGGGAGGCATCATTCTCTGAGAAACTATCCAAACAAGGATATCCTGGTTACGCCAGAAAGCAAACTTATACTGAAATCGGGTCAAACCGTAAGCGGCCATAGAGCCGAATACCATAGCGAATAACGAGCTAATAGTGGCAATAATCACACTATTAATAAGAGGCCTTAATATCATATCTCGTTCAATGGTTAGCATCTTTCTCCAGGCCCACAGAGTGGGTTTGAAATCAATCCAGGGGAAGAACTTAGGACCGAGATAAACATCCGCTTCTCCCTTGAAAGAGGTGGTGACTGTCCAATAAATGGGAGATAATACAAAAATTGTCCAAGCAATTAGCAATATATAAGTAATGATAATGGATATAGTTCTCACCGTTTCACTCCAATCTTATCTCTTGGACTTCTCTCAACCCCAGCAATAAAATGATGGAAACTACCATGACGGTGATGAAAAGGCTAAAGGCGATAGTGGACCCGTAGGCCAGATCGAAGGTGCCCAACCCTTTACTATACCCGAAGAGAGTCATACTTTCCGTTTTCATCCCGGGGCCTCCCCCGGTCAAAATGTATATAATATCAATGATTTTAAAAGCTTCCAGGAGCCGGAGAAGAACAGCGGCCACGGTGGCAGGAGCCAACAAGGGGAATATAACATGTCTGAACTGCTGCCAGCTGGAAGCTCCGTCCGCCTGTGCTGCTTCAATCAATCCTTTGGGAATAGTCTGTAAGCCGGCAAATAAGATGAGAAACATGAAAGGTGTCCATTGCCAGATATCGGTTAAAATAACAGAATATATAGCAATCCTGGTATTAGTTATCCACTCAACGGGAGCGAATCCCAGACGAATTAAAATACCATTAATAGGTCCGTTAAGAGTCCCAAACATCATCCTCCACATATATCCTACGGCAATAGGACTTAGCATCATAGGAAGTAGGAATAAAACCCGGAAGATTCCCCGTCCTTTAATCTTCTCGTTGTTGAGTAACATAGCTAAGCCAAGTCCTAAAAGATACTGAACGGTTACCGTTACAATTGCCATAAAGAGGGTATTCCGCATAGCATTTCCGAAGCGATCATCCTGGAACAGTCTAATCCAGTTCCGGATACCAGCAAAATGAATACCTAACCCGCCGGTGAGGGAAACTCGACCGAAAGTTAAAGAAATTGAGAATAGAAAGGGGAATATAGTTAAAAGAAGCAAAATTACTACCGTGGGGGCAAGAAAAACTCTTCCTACTTTCTTACCCGTAAATGCCGCTAATAAATTTTTCATTAAAATGGCTCAATAAAAGAATGGCTCCATAATTTAAAAATAGCCCCCACAGACTTTAAGAGTCCAAGGCCTGTGGGGGCATCATTAAAATCTTGACCTTACCAGACAGGCATCCCTAAAGATTCTCGGAAGTACTTCTTTTGCTTATCTTTACCGAGTTTTTCAGTTATCCTATTCCATTCCTTAGCAACATCCGCCATAGCCTTCTCCGCAGTCTTTTCACCAGCGAGAGCCTTGGTAATTTCGGTCTCTAAAGCCTCCATGTACTCAGCGGTACCAGGAATTCTAAGGTCTACCTGAACATTAGGATGGGCTATCGTCGACTCTATAGCTCCTAAATAGGCGGCAGGGTTAACAAATCCAAATTTATACCATCTATCTAATTTTGCAAAATGTGACTTCCGGTAGGGATTAAAGCCGGTCTCCGGGGTAGTTACATCGATGTAACTAATATCCGGGCTACTCAGGTAAGAAAGAAAATCGTATGCAGCCTCTTTATTGGGACTATTGACATCAACGGAGCCAACCCAGCCTCCGAAGGCCAGATAAGGAGCAGCATTTTCTATTGGAAATCCTATCCATTTTGCTTTCCGATAGTCCCAAACGCTGGTTGCTCCAGGCAGTATGGTATAACCAACTTTTCCCCTTACCTTAGACTCAGGCCCGGTATCGGAAAGGACTCCAATATCCCCCCAGTCTATACCTAAACAAGTCTCCCCTAAGTGATAGATGGTCCTTACCTCTCCGGAGTCGAAGCCTATCATCCCCGGATAACCAAACTTCAGGATTTCTATCCAGTCTTTAAGGGCCTTTACATGGCCAGGGCTGTCGACCAGGGCATCCATAGTATCAGGATTGAAGAAGAGACCATGCTGACCGGGGATACTTACATAAGCAGCCGCTCGGGAGAAGAAAAGCCAGCTTGACTGTCCCCCTTTTCTCATAAACTCTACTGCGCCATATTCTATCCTGCCATCGCCATCCCAATCCCATCCGTGGAAGAATTCCGCTATATCCCGGTATTGCTCCCAGGTCCTTGGAGGTGTTAAGCTATAACCATATTTTTCTGCAAACCGTTTCTGGTACTCAGTGTTCTCAATCGCATCCTTGCGATAGTAACACATGTGGCTATCTCCGTCGAGAGGAATACCAAAAACGGTAGGCCCCCAAGCCGCAACCCTTTCTCGGTAAACCGTTAGCACATCTGTCCAGTCTATTCTAGTATCTTTCTTGATGAAATCGTCCAGAGAAAGTAAGAAATTATTGCTGGCGAAGTCTCCTAACCAACCAGAGCAGTAAATAACTATGTCATAGGCTTTAGCCTTCAAGGCAAACGAGCTGTACATCTTGGTGTATAATTCCGCGAAAGGTGCAGTTATAAGTTCCACTTTCCCACCGGTTTCCTTTTCCCAGTCGGCCTTATGTATCATCACCGGTTTGGCAATATAGGGCGGGGTTTGGGTAAATACCCTGATGGTGACGCCTTTGAATCGTTGGGCAAAGACCTCTCCACTTAAACCGGTAACGGTCAATATAACCGCCGCTACAACTAATAACCTGAAGAAACCTTTTTTAAACATTTTTTTTCTCCTCCTTATTTAAGTTTTATGGTGTCACGGAATAAATACTTTTTTAGTATTCATCACCCCCTTCGATGAAGTACCCTTACTTCAAAAATTCGAACCCTTATTAATATTTAAAATCCCCCCCTCCTTACCCTGCTTTTATTATACTAAAAAGAAATCCTCTGTCAACCAGATTTTTATCACCATCAATTCCTATAATATATTTTTCAAAACTTTTTTCAGCTGCTTGACTTCATCAGCAGTTGCCGGAACCAGAGGGGGACGAGGTAGCCCGGGATCAAAACCTACGATTTTTAAAGCGGCCTTTAGCAGGGGTACCGGATGAATTCTCCCATTCATAGAAAAAGCAGTAAATAAAGGATAAAGCTGATAATGAATCTTCTTTGCTGCCTCTATTTCTCCCTTTAGAAAAAGCTCAATCATTTTTTTTATTTTGTCGCCTACCAGGTGAGAACCACCGCTGACTACACCGACCGCCCCTTGCGCCAGAGCAGCTAAAACCATAATATCATCTCCCGTGTAAACGGCAAAATTATTGGAGGCTACCCGCAGAATGTATTCGGTGACCTGAGCGGGATTTATAGCGGTTTCATCTTTTATCCCCACAACGTTTTTTATTTTAGCTAACTTAACCAGAATATCGGCGGAAACATTGACTCCAGTAAAAATGGGAACATTATATATCATCACCGGAAGATTCGTGGAGCTAGCCACAAGTTTATAATATTCAAAAATTCCCTGGGGAGTAGGTTTGCAGTAGTAAGGAGTAATAACCATAACCCCATCTATCCCTATTTTTTCCGCCTCTTTTGTAAGAGTAATTGCTTGCATAGTAGAGGCCGCACCTGTCCCTGCCAGTATTGGACATTTATTTCCGATGGTTTCTTTGACACTTTTATAAAGATTTAGGCGTTCTTCTAAAGTAAGAGCATGAAACTCACCTGTGGTTCCCCCCACTATTATAGTATCGACAAAACCAGAATTAACAATTCGCAAGGCCAATTCACCGGTACGCTTATAATCAACGGCAAAGTCCCTATCAAAGCAAGTAAGTAAAGGGACCAGCACTCTTCCCCATTTAGCATCTATTCTCTCCATTATTTAACCTCCCATTTTCTTAGATCATCTTAAATTACTTTTTACCCCTACGGGAATAATTTAATCAATTCTCTTCCCGAATCTATCCTTTGTAGCCAAATAATCTTGGTAGCCAAAGCACTGTCCCTGGAATATAGGTAATTATTATCAAAGCAGCTATTTCAAAAACCAGGAATATTAACATTTCCCGGACCACTTCAGAATAAGGAGTTCCACTGACACCACTAGTAATAAAGAGGGTGGGAGCGTAAGGTGGGGTATCCAGACCAATCATCAAATTGAGAACGATTACCACTCCAAAGTGAACCAGGTCAATTCCCGCCGCCTTAACTATCGGTAAAATAATGGGCACCAGAATTAATAATAAAGGCGTGGTATCGAGGAGGCAACCCATACCCAGAAATAGTATGTTAAGAAGAAGGAGCACCGCCCATTTATGTGACAATAATCCCGAGGCCATCAAAGGACGGGTAAGTAAAACCGGTATCCCCTCTCTAGCCACTATATAACCAAAGATGAATGAGGAAGCCACAATGAAGCTAATAAACCCAGTGGCTAGCACGGTATCGGCCAGAACCATATAAAGTTTCCTCAGTCCAAATTCCCGGTAGACAATAAAACAGAGGAATAATACGTAGACACTCACTATGGCCGCTGCTTCCGTAGGAGTAAAAACCCCTCCATAGATACCACCGAGTAATATTACGGGAGCCATGAGGACGGGAAAAGCCCTCACCAAACTTCTTAAAAATCCTCTCCAGGAAACTCGCTTCCCTATTGGGTAGTTCCTTTTGCGGGAAAGAATATAAACCAGCACCATCAACAGGGCCCCTAAAATAAAACCGGGAAGGAATCCTCCCAAGAAAAGAAAACCCACCGACTGTCCCGAGAGCATAGCATAAATGACCATAGGAATGCTGGGGGGGATAATCGGTCCTATGGTTCCCGAGGCGGCGGTGACCGCGCAACTAAATGGCCCATCGTAGCCCGCATCTTTCATGGCTTTAATTTCTATGGTTCCCAACCCGGCAACATCCGCTATTTGGGAACCAGTCATGCCAGCAAAGATGATGCTATCTATAACATTTACATAACCAAGCGCTCCTCTATACGGACCCACCAGAGTTGCTGCAAAGTCAAAAAGGCGGTCAGTAATTTTACCGGCGTTCATAACTTTGGCGGCAAAGATAAAAAGAGGAACCGCCAGGAGGATAAAATTACTCTCAAAGGAGATGACCATATTATCCAAAAGGAGCGCTAGATCCAATCCCTCCAAAAGAAGATAGATGGCAGAACTAATAAACATTCCTAAAGCAATAGGATATCCCATGGCAAAAATAGCGGCAAATACTATGCCCCAAACAATTACTCCCATGGCGGAACCTCATGAACGGTAACTTTTTTCCCTAATAATTCCCTGATAAAGGAATATATCCAGTAGGAATTATGGATAAATAGAAGTAAAACAAACAAGGGGTATACTAAAAGAAGGTAGGTCCAGGGTATCCTTAAAGCCGAGGCTTTTATCGGATAACACCAAAAAGCATATCTTATACAAGGAACTATTACAATAAGCAATATAACATTGACAAGACTATCAAAAAATATCTCGGAAATTAGCTGCGCTCGTCTAGGTAATTTCTTAAAAAGAATATCACATCTTATATGTCTTTGGTATCTTTTCGCCAGTGCCGCTCCTAAAAAAATAACCCAGACAAAACTATAAGTAGATAGCTCAAATGCCCAGGGTAGGGAATGATGGAGTATGTATCGCCAGATAACTTCAATGGTGGTGGCGAAAATTAAAATAAGGAAAATAACTACGGGAAGGTATACTTCGAAGAAATCGAATATCCATCGTAGAATTTTCTTTATCATTGGTTTATCCCTTTACATTTACTTTGCCCTTTTATATTTATCAAGGTGTACTGAGGAAAGGCAGAAAAAAACCTTCCCCCAGTACACCTTCCGTATCCTTTACATGGATTGGATCTTCTCGTACATCCCTTCACCCCAAACCTTCTCGTATTTCTTATAAAAATTACTAGCGTTGGTCATGAAAGATTCTTTATCGGGAATTATAATCTCCATACCGTATTCTTTTTCAAATTTCCCTAGTAAAGTGGCCTCTTGCTCCAGAACCATTTGGTTCATGTAAAATCTTGCCACCATAAGGGCTTGCTTAATATACACCCGGTACTTTTCGGGCATGCTTTGCCACAATTTCTCATTTATGGCGGGCATGATAAAACCTATCTGATGACTGGTAAGCACTATATAGTGAGTCACCTCATAGAATTTGGCCGCTTCGTCAGTGGGAAGAGGATTGTCCTGGCCATCGATAGTTCCGGTTTTGAGGCCTAAGTAAACTTCCCCGAATGCCATAGGCGTGGGCTCTGCTCCCAGAGCTCTTCCTACATCAAGCCAAACAGGAACATTAGGCATTCGCAATTTGATACCTTTCAAATCCTCCGGCTTTCGCACCAGACCGGCTTTTTTGGTTAGATTAAGTTGCCGAGTACCTAAGTACCATAAATCCAGAGGACGAATTCCCGCCCTTTTGGCAATTTCCTCTACATATTGCTGACCTAAAGGCCCAGCCAGGACGCGGTAGGCATGATCCAAATCTCGGAAAAGGTAAGCTGATTCAAATATACCAACTTCCGGATAGGAAGCAAATTCCGCAAACCAGGCGGGAGAGGTATCAATGGTCATTTCCAGAGAACCCCGCATAACCGCCAAAGTAGCAGTTTTCTGATCCCCCAGTTGACCAGAGTGAAAGACCTCAACTTTGATCTTACCTCCGCTCAAAGTATCGACAACTTCGGCAAATTTTTTCATGGCTAAAGTTTGGGGTTGGATGGGGGCGGCTACAGTATTGAAACGAAGAGTATAAGTTACTTCTTCTGCCAAACTGACCGATGTCAAAAACCCCACTATAAAAATGCCCAGGATAATAATCTTTCCTTTTTTCATTCTCCGAGACCTCCTTTTTAGTTTTGTTCAGACCCTAAAAATCTCTTTTAGATCTTCTTCCATCATCACCTCCTTTTGCGAAAACTAAACCAATCAGGGTTATATCCTAATTCTTCTTGATATTTCATTGGCCGTGGCCATGACCAGCTCCGAAATAGCGGGAATTCTCTCTAATGTAAGACGCTGGGAGGGACCGGATACGCTGATGGAAGCGAAGACCTTACCCTCCTGATTGTGTATAGGGGCCCCCACACATCTCACTCCTTCTTCGTGTTCCATGTTATCAGTAGAATAACCACGGAAGCGAATTTCTCTTAATTGTTCTTTTAATTCTTGGGGATCGGTAATGGTATTCTCGGTAAACTTCTCTAAACCTTTAGTAAGAATGATCTTATCCACCTCGTCCTCGGGCAAGAAAGCTAAAATAGCCTTGCCTACCGCTGTGCAATGAAGGGGAGCACGTATACCAATAACAGAATAAGTGCGCAGCCGTTTTGTCGACTCGAAGCATTCAATATATAGCACTTCCCCCTTATCTAATATGGTGAGATGCACCGTTTCATCAAGTTGGCGATTGAGTTCTTTCAGGTAGGAAGTGGCTACACTGCGTAGCTCGAAGTTAGCGCGGGCGATATTACCTAACTCAAAGAGCGTAAGGCCCAAACGGTAACGCTGGTTTTCGCGATTTTTCTCAACAATTCCTTCTAAAGCCAGAGTATTGAGAATGTTATAAACTGTGCTCTTAGGGATTTTCAGTTTCTTGCTAAGTTCAGTAATCCCCAGTTCCCGCACATCAGGATTGAAAGATTCCAAAATCCTGACCGCCCGCTGCACCGATTTAACAATATCTTTGGCCATTTTGTTCAATATATTGAACGATGTTCGAATTTTTCAAGAATATGATAGCAAATTTCCCTTCTCAAAGTCAATAAATTTAACCCAAAAAATTATTCGGTGGGTATATTTACGGGTTAATTATTCCCTTATTTTCAAAATAAGGGCTATCGTCTCGATGAAGGGTGGAGAAAAAAAGAGCGTTTCTGTTAGGGAAAGAGTAGTTAGCTCTCGTCGAAGGCATTCTCCGGTGTCCGGGGAAAACCAAAACACCTCTATTTCCGAACCGGACAAATCCTTAAGCCTCACCGTCACCGGACCGAATGAGGGATGGAATTTAGCCATCCAGCCCAGAATTTGATTCCCTATCCGGCAGGAGAATAGCTCTACCGGGGGTGAAATATGAAATTTATGCTCCTGACTGCCCTGCCAGGGTCGATTCCAATTTACCTGGCTAGCTACCCGGGATAGTGGCAAAAATTGTTGGAAATCTTCATCCGTGAGGTCGCCAAAGGGATCGTTTTTATGAGTCCAGGGGAAAGCACTCATACCTTTAGCCCAGGCACTCCAGATTCCAAAAGAAATAAATTTTGCCCGTTCCCGGACTTCTTTACGGGGAGCGAATTCGGCGATGATTGTGGGTTTGGGCATTTTTTCCAGGTGGGAAGCATAGTTTTTAATTACCTTAAGAAGCTTAAAGGGATCGTTGGTTTCCCGGTAAGTATGGATTTGAACTATATCCACGGTGGGAAGGAAAAAAAGTTCCGGCCAAAAATTGTCTCCCGTAAGAGATACGGTAATCGGATGATTATGAGGGTCGATTTCCCGAATATAGCCGGATATCAATTCTATCCAGCGGAAACAGATATCATGCCAATTTTTCTTTTCTAAAACCATAGGGATATGATCGGGACTGACTCCGTTTACCTCATTGATGGGCTCCCAGGCCAGAAGAGCAGGATGAGAAGAATAACGTTCCACCAGAAACTTTATCCGCGCTTTCTGGTAAGCAATAGCGGCGGGCAAGGTAAAAATCTGGTAGGGATAACTAACCGGACCTCCATTTTTACGGTTATAAGCACTCTCACTCCAGCGGAAACGAAAAGCATAGTGGTCAAAAAGAGCCAGTATGATGTAGACACCTTCTTTCTCGGCTATCTGGAAGAGATTATCCAGACGATTTAGATAATAATGGCTGTATTCTCCCACTCGGGGTTCGAAACCCGGCTCAGCCACAAATACCCGCACGGTATTCATTCCGCTTGCTTTCATAAGTTTCAGATATTCTTCCGGGGTAAGGTTATCCCGGTTATTTTCCGAGATATAAACAAAAAACCGATTCATACCAATGGAATAAAAAGGCTCTCCTTTTCTCTCTAACATCCGCAAATTAATGGAAGAAAGTTTGATCGATTCTCCGGAAATGGGAACCGGCATCAGAATTAAAATCAGAACCATAAACATTCCTCGAGAAAACCATTTTAGTGCTATTAGTGACATAAATTTCTCCACTCTATTCTACTCTATTTTACTGAGAAGGTATTCCGTCAGAACTTTAAATTATCCTTTTACTCCGCTAATAACTATTCCCTGAATGAAATAACGCTGACTGAAGAAGAATAGAATTAAGGGGGGCAGGGTAAATACCAGGGAAGCGGCCATTAGAAGATGCCAGGGGGTACCTCCATAAGCGGCAGTAAACCAGGATAAACCAATACTCACTGTTAAAAGTGTTTCTTTATTTAGATAGATCAGAGGCCCGAGATAATCATTCCAGTGCCACATAAAAGAAAAAATGATTACCGCTACTAATGCCGATTTGGAAAGAGGGAGGGTAATATACCACCATAACCTCAGATAACTGCATCCATCAATCTTGGCTGCTTCGTCCATCTCCCGAGGAATCCCTAAATAAAACTGTCGAAGTAGAAAAATTAGATAAGCACTTCCGAAAAACTTTGGGAGAAGTAATGGACGATAACTGTCTATCCACTTCAATAGGGAAAACATAATGTACTGGGGGATCATAGTTACCTGATAGGGTAGCATCATGGTGCTGAGAACCAGGATAAATAAAATGTTACTGTAACGAGCTCTTAAACGAGCAAATCCGAAAGCGACCAGAGAAGAAGAAAACAATTCTCCGATAACGGCCACGGTAGCGTAAAAAAATGTATTGCGGAAAAAAATGTTAAAGGGCATGAAAGTCAGTGCTTCTGGATAATTCTCCCAGTGAGATCTTACCGGAATTAATTCTGGAGGGAATCTTATTACAGTGAACCTGGTCTTGAGTGAACTGTTGAACATCCACCAGAGGGGGAAGATAGCTACCAAGGCTCCCAGTGTTACCAGAATAATTACTATTAACCGGCCTATATTCTGGCGAAATCTCTCACTCGTCCATCCACTTACCGCAGAAGTCCTTGCTTCCATCATAGCTACCTCTCGGCTTCATAGTAAACCCAGGAACGGGATATTTTTAAAACTAATAGGGTGAGCAATAAAATTACCAGAAAAAGAATCCAGGCCTGGGCGGCAGCATAACCCATACGAAAGTTACGAAAAGCATTCTGGAACAGGTAAAGCACATAAACCAGAGAGGCATAGTTAGGCCCCCCTCGTCCCACGGTGATTACGAAGATAGGAGTAAAAACCTGAAAAGAACCAATGATACCAGTAACTAACAGGAAAAGAATGGTGGGGGAAATCATGGGGATGGTAATCCGGAAAAATTTTGCTAAAGGTCCGGCTCCATCCACGGTAGCGGCTTCATAAAAGGTGGTAGGAACACTCTGCAGGCTGGCCAGAAAGATAACCACCGCCTGACCGACACCCCACAGACTCATTATGGCGAAAGAAGGTATTACCCACTGTTCACTGAAAAACCATTGGGGGCCTCTAACCCGAAAAATTTTAAAAATATAATAATTGACAATTCCAAAGTCGGGATTGAGAAGCCACTGCCAGAGAAGAGCTCCTGCTACTGCCGGAGTAATGGAAGGTACATAATAAAGAGTTCGATAAAAAGGCAGAAAAGGAACCCGCTGGTTGAGGAGCATTGCAATTAACAAAGCGACCATCATTCCCAGCGGAACGGCCAGAGTAGTATAATATAGAGTTATTTTTAATGATTTCCAGAAAAGGGGATCGCGAAAAAGTTCCGTGTAATTACCTGCTCCCCGGATTTCAGGAACTGAAACCATATCGTATTTGGTAAAACTGAGCAAAAAGGAAACTACTACTGGCCCCGCGGTAAAAACTATTAAACCGATAATCCAGGGGAGTAAAAAGAGATAAAATGCCCTTTCTTCCCGCCTTGCCTGAGGTGATAATACTCGCACTTTACAATCTTCACCTCCGGAAAGAAAAGGGGGAGGAGATAACATCCCCTCCCCCTGATTTTTACTTTTTAGCGTACTCCGCCTTAATCTTCCGGAGAGTCTCTACAAACAATTTCTCACCGTCCTTCAAGGCGTCGGCCGCCGTTTTCTGGCCTAAGTTTATGGGGTCCGTAAATGCCCGGAGAGCGCTATCAATCTGATCAAATCTTACCAGCAGGTGATTAGGAGATTCTATCCCATTCCGCAAACCTCCGAGAAAGACTTCTTCCATCTGAGTTGAAGTCATGGTGGGATATAGTTCATAGAACACCGGAAGTAAGGAATGACGCCCCTGAGGAGCCCCTACAGCCTTCAGATATTTCTCCTGTTGCTCTTTACTTACCAGAAACTTTAAAAAATCCCAGGCGGCATCAGGGTTTTTACTAGTTTTGGCCAGAACCCAAGGGTCGGTAAAAATAATGCACTTGGCATCAGGATGGCCTTTAGGTAAGGCCGCCGCACCCCAAGGAAACTCCTTCTCTAATCCTTTGAATACCCACCAGCCCCATCCTCCGGTAGTGTACATAGCTGCTCTTCCCGAGATGAAGGGATTACCCATAGCTTCCAGGGCCACTCTCCCCGCCTGGGTAGGAGAAACCTTATTCTTGAAAACCAGATCCTGACTAAACTGATAAGCCTTAATTACCTGAGGATGAGTTACAAAGGCTTCTTCGGCGAATCCGGTTTCATAAGCGGAGGCCGGAAAAATATCCTGACCGAAGAGGAGAGGCCAGGCGGTTCCGGGCCAGAAACCATCAAAATAACCGTAAATCGCTTTGGTAGGATCGGCATAGTCCCGGGTCAGTTTTCGGGCATAATCCAGAAATTTATCGGTAGTCCAGGTTTTATCCTCCCAGTCAGTCGGTGGATGAGCCAGGCCGGCCTTGTCAAAAAGACCCTTATGGTAATAAAGGAAAGAGCCGCCGCAGGTCAAACAGGGTAATCCATATATTCGTCCACCTACTTTATAAAGATTTAAAACTTCCGGGATAAAGTCACTCAAATCGAACTTTTCTTTTTCAATAAAAGGAGTAAGGTCGGCAATCATACCCCGGATATAATAATCCATAAAACCACTCGCACCCCAGTGTGACCAGATATCGGGAGGGGTTCCCGCAGCAAACATAGCGTTTAATTTGGGTTCGAAATCATCCCACTTAACAATGATTAAATTAATCTTAATATTAGGATTTTTACTTTCGAACTCCTTAATCAACGTTCTTTCCCACGGTTGCTCTTCTGGCTGACTGCGGACAAACCAGCTTACCGTAACCTTCTGAGCCAATGCTAAACTCACGCCCAGAACTAACACTGCTACTACCACAACGGTAATAGCTATTAATTTGCCGAAAAGACCAAATTTTAACATCATCTTTCCCCCCTTTTATTTTAGATATTAATCTTATCTTCACTAACTTAATTCTCTTTCCTCCCGGCATCTAAAATTGGGGATTAAATAGCACTTAAGCTTCACAATCGATATTGAGAAAAAATATCTAAGGATTATTCAATCATATTCCAGCAGGTTATTATAGTTTTCGGGTCTTAGAGGAAGGCCTTAAATATCACTGGTCTTTTAAGCAATGCGGAATAAAACAGCGGAATAAAACAATGGTAGAGGCTAAAATCTATAGCAGTTAGGAGTGCTCAAACTTCACAGGTAATGACAAAAGAACAATATTGGATTTCACATCGCGCTTCTACTGGGAGTGACCGTCCTGAACTTCTCCCCATTTTTAAATGCTTACTTCCCACCTCCCTTCCTCATAAACATTTATCCTTTTTATATAAATAGCATAATAAGATTTGTTTGTCAATAATTTTTGGCGGAAAAAAATGAAAATAAAGAGGGGCCCGGGACAGGAATTCCTGTCCCGGGAAAAATTTGCCCGGGGAGAAAAACGGAGTCTTGTCCAACCGTCCTACTCCCCGGACAACGAGAGAAAAAGTTTTATTCCGTGAATACCGGCGTAGGGGTAGGTATTGCTGCTTTAAGTTCCTCAATTTGAGCCTGCTGTGATGTTACCATTTTTTCCAGTGTGGTTATTCTCTTGCTGTAATCACTGCTTTGCTTTCGCAGCGTGGAAACACGACTCTCCAGAGTTTTTACTCGACTAGTCAGGTTGGCCGTTGCTTTTTCATTCTTGGTGAATCTCTCTTCTACCGTGCGGGCAAAGGAATCCATCTTTTCGGTCAATTCTGCCTTGAGCCCAGTAAGTTTTTCGGTAAATTCGGTTGAAAGTTTAGTAAACTGATCCGTCACTTCCCTCTTGTAATTAGCCAAATTCTTCCAATCCATAACCAGCGCAATAATTAAAGCTACTACTACCACGCTGACAATAATTAACCACACTCTTTCCCCTTTCATAATCTTTTACCCTCCTTTCCCTGAATTGCACTCAGCTCTTATAAATGGTATAATAACATAAATTATAGGGCTTCACAAAATTAGAGATTTTTAACGAAGGACTTAATGAAGCGGATTTTATCCAGGTTATTGGTTAGGGCAGCGACTTTAGCAACAAGGAGACATGTAATATGAGCAAGGGTGCAATGATTAGAAGTAGCATTAAGACCAATAACAGAAGGTTCTTGCATACAAATAGAAAGAAGCCTGGAGAAGATTCTTTCTTCACCTGTACGAAGATTATAAAGTTTTTTGAAATTTTTAGAGCCATAATCAATAGACTTACGAATATCCTCATCACATCTGAGATAAGCAGTGCAACCAGTTCCTTTAATAAATTTAGGATGCATCCATGGGCAGAAAGGATGGATAGCTCTAAACTTTTTAGAATGAATTATTGGGCAGACAAATTTAAGACGTTCTCTGCCTCTATCTTTAAACTTGCCCCAATAGAGCATTTCAAATCCTGCAATGCAGATTCTTGCACCGGATATGGAGACTTGAAATTGAGAATTCAATCCTCTTCTTGGATTGAATGGAATAATAGGTTGAGCACGAAGGATATAAATTATGTATTTTAGGATGTATTCAACATCATACATGGAGTCACCGAGGACAACCTTTGGATTAAAATTGAATTCTTTTTGCAGCTTATCAAACAAAGGGATAAACATAGTCTGTTCAGACACATTAGCAGGCAGAGTTTTCTCCACGAGTGGCAACTCTTGCGGGAGGTCACAGATAACATGATTTCTGTATCCCCAAAAGTAATTGACTTCTTTTCGGGATTCGTTTGGATAGTGGATAACGACACCGAGCCTGCAGTCAGGGTCGCCAGCGGGAATTTTTGTCTTATCAAATCTATCCTTACAAGATGTTTTAAGGTTATTTTCTTTGACATTTGCAGGAAATGCACAAGAATCTATAGAGAGGTATTTGCCCTTAATAACTTTGAGTTTAATCAAATCAGAGGCCAGATTGTTTCTTATGGTTTGCAGGAGAGAATTATCGGTGTTTCTTAAGAATGCGGAAAATCTTTCAACAGAAGGAAGGGCATTAATGTTAAAGCCGAGCATATGTGATAAATCCAGATTATCAGATAGGGTAGCTACAAGGTCAGATAGAGTAGGAATGGAACGGAGATTTTTATATACGAATGCTTTAATTAAAGCAGGCTGTGGGACTTGTGGTCTGCCTACAGATGAAAAATTCTTTTCATTGACACAAGACAAATCAAGGCAGGAGAACAGGATTTCATATCTTTTAAGAGGGGGCACATTTACAATATCTTTTGGATTAAAGAGTAGAGATTGGTTTGGATTAAATTTAGGCATCATATCCTCCTCTAATTTTGTGAAGGTCAAATATTTTATGTAGACAAGTGAATAAAGAGATATTTTTATACAAGGTATTATAGAGGGGTGAGGTGAAATAAAAGCAAGTAATAAAGCGGAAGGATGGAAGAAAGAAAAGAGGGTTTCACAAAATTATTGATGAAGTTTTGAGAAACAAATAAAGAAAAAATTCACCTCCACCCCTGTAAAAAGCATAGAAAATTGGGTGAAAACTAAGAATTTAAGAAAATGGGGTTTTGAAGACCCGCATAAATAAAGGGTTTGCAAGGTGGAGGTGAAAAATAAAATAAGGGTATCTGCAAACCCGCATCAGATAAGGGTTTCAGAATTTCGTGAAAGGCAT
>Ga0315312_1000155_pt1 | contig 106328 bp, 90 predicted proteins | sample TDP7_MG_FD_203629 | JGI IMG/M metagenome (GOLD analysis project Ga0315312, IMG submission 203629) | Freshwater sediment microbial communities from Lake Towuti, South Sulawesi, Indonesia - TDP7 | ecosystem: Environmental > Aquatic > Freshwater > Lake > Sediment | place: Indonesia: South Sulawesi...
CGGTGGCTATTTTCGCTTTCAAACATTTCGAGTCCTCTCTCTGATTGGCTTGCTGAAAAATCGTATTCGGATATTCCTTTATCTGAAGGACGACTATTTCGCCGGATACTCTTGGCAAATAGGCGCTCTTGAAAAAACGGTCCGGGCCAGCGGGTTTCAGGAAGTACGTATCCATGACAAAGTAGATTGCACAAGCAATGCCCCATATCTGATAGGTCAGCCCGAAGGACACGTGTGGTGTACGGCAAGAAAGGGGCAATAGTAAATGATACGATTCGCCCGTAAACAATGAGGAACCAGACAATGAAGAGGATCTTAGTTACAGGCGGGAGCGGCTTTCTTGGGTCTCATCTCTGCGAGAAGCTGCTCGAGATCGGCAACGACGTGCTCAGCGTTGACAACTACTTCTCTGGCAGGAAGGAGAATATCGCTCATCTGATTGGCAACCCTTACTTTGAGGCGATGCGTCATGACGTGACATTTCCGCTCTATGTAGAGGTTGACGAGATATACAACCTGGCCTGCCCGGCGTCTCCGATTCATTATCAGTTTGACCCTGTGCAGACAACGAAGACCTGTGTGCACGGCGCGATCAACATGCTGGGGTTGGCTAAAAGACTGAAGGCCAAGATACTCCAGGCATCCACAAGTGAGGTGTATGGGGATCCGCAGGAACATCCGCAACCAGAAGGCTACTGGGGGCATGTCAACCCGGTAGGCACACGCTCATGTTACGACGAAGGGAAGCGGTGTGCGGAGACATTGTTCTTCGATTACTATCGGCAGCACAAGCTTAGAATAAAGGTAGCCCGCATTTTCAACACGTACGGCCCACGGATGCATCTAAACGACGGGCGGGTAGTGTCGAATATGATAATTCAGGCACTTCAGAACAAACCCATAACGATCTACGGGGACGGAACACAGACGCGGTCGTTCTGCTATGTGGACGACATGATTGAGGCGCTGATTCGGCTTATGAACTCGCCGGACGATCTTAAGGGGCCGGTCAACCTCGGCAACCCTACGGAAACCAGTATTCTGGTACTAGCGCAGACGATCATTGAACTTACGGGCTCAAGTTCATTATTGCAGTTTCAGGAGCTTCCTTCGGACGACCCGAGAAAACGCTGTCCCGACATTTCGCAGGCTAAGGAGAAGTTGGGCTGGGAGCCAAAAGTGCCTTTGAAAGAGGGACTGACGAAGACAATCGGGTACTTCGAAGAGCTTCTGACAAAGGGCGAGCATCCGGCCTAAGATAGAAGGTGAAACAACAATATCGAAACGCAACAGGCAATCGGACAAGAATAAGACACAAAGATATATGTGCTTTCGGTCTATGTGTTGGTGGCAATAATCAAGAAGCAATTGAGTCTGTACTTAAATCTCTACACAATTCGACAGATTTTTAGCGTCATTTTATTTGAGCAAGTGTCTTTTTTACAAATACTTACGGAAGCTGACTCGAAACCGACCATGTTACTTCTTGTAACCGATGGGTGTTATCTGACTTACAACCGGACAGTAGTGCCATGCAATTTGAGTGCGATTAGCCTGGAGGTTTCCCTTGACAGATAGTATGCGCGATGTTATAAGGCTAAAGCAGGAGCAGGATGTAACCGATGATAAATATTTAGGCATGGAAGCATTTGCCAAACTCTCGGGCGGGCTATGAGAGTGCGCTATGTCACCATCAAAGGAGTGTTTTGGAAATCGGGAATGCCCCATCATGGGTACCCGACGGGCGCAGAGCGCGCTTGCGCTGTGCTCCTGGAGACGGCGCCATTGCAGGGGATGCCTTCAAAGCGGTGGGTATCCCTCACCAACGTGCGCTTCTTACCAGGCCCTGTTCGCATGGCCACGATGAGAGGATGAAAGATTGTGCTGGGCGTCACCAAGGCGAATCGGCTAAGTCCAGATCATGCATGTAGGACGGCAGAACTGGCGGTCAATGGGACAGCGGACGCTCAGCCCAGCGGGAAATCTTCCGGGCACATAGGGTGGTAGAACTGACCGTTGCGAGAGGACACATACCGTAGAGGACGGTGATAAAAAGTGGAAGCACTTGTCATAGGAGCGGGACCAGCGGGGCTGACCACCGCATATGAGTTGAGCCAGCTCGGCGTCCAGTCTACTATTCTCGAGGGTGATATCGTAGTAGGCGGCATCTCCCGCACGGTCAATTACCGCGGATATCGGTTCGACATCGGCGGTCATCGTTTTTTCTCCAAGGTTCCTTTGATCAATGAGTTATGGCAGGACATGTTGGGGGAACAGTTCCTGCTGCGTCCCAGGCTGTCGCGAATACACTACGATGGTCACTTCTTCGCCTATCCTCTGAAAGCAGCCAATGCACTGCGGGGGCTGGGAATTGGGGAAGCTGCGCTTATTAGCCTGAGTTATGCCAAGGCGAAGATTGCACCGAGTCTTCCCGAGACCACATTCGAACAGTGGGTATCGAATCGCTTTGGATGGCGGCTTCATAAGATATTCTTTAAGACATATACTGAGAAGGTGTGGGGCATGCCCTGCAGCGAGATCTCGGCGGAATGGGCGACACAGCGGATCAAGAACCTCTCGCTCATGGAGGTCCTTCGAAACGCTTTCTATGCCAACGGGCGAAGTAAAGACGGCCAAATCATCACCACTCTCATTGAACAGTTTCATTACCCTCGCTTTGGACCTGGCATGATGTGGGAGCGGTTTGGATCATTATTGCGAGACCGCGGCATTGAGACGATTTTGGGCAGACGGGTGGACAAGATCTGGCACCGCCAGGGACGTGTGGAGTGCATCGGCGTCCGGAGCGGCACGGGGGAAATGATAAAATTGTCGGCTGATCAGTTCATTTCGTCCATGCCGTTGCGTAACTTGATTGAATCGCTGGATCCCCCGCCTCCGGACGAGGTCCTGCGAGCAGCCGCTGGGCTGCGATACCGCGATTTCATCACCGTGGTTCTGATGGTTGGTCGCGAAAATGTCTTTCCCGACAATTGGATCTACATCCACACCCCCGAGATAATGATGGGGCGTATCCAGAATTATAAGAACTGGAGCCCAGACATGGTCCCGGACCCTTCGAAGACCTCGTTGGGCCTCGAATACTTCGTTTCGGAACATGATGACATGTGGTCCTGGTCAGATGAGAGGCTCATCGAGCTGGGCATCAAAGAGTGTGCGCAGCTGGGCTTCATCGAGCCGGACGAGGTCCAGGACGGTACTGTTGTCAGAATGAAGAAGGCCTATCCTGTCTACGACCAGGTCCGGACGGGCAATGTGGCAATCGTACGCAACTATCTGGCTGGATTGGAGAACCTCCAGACGATCGGTCGTAACGGTCAACACCGCTACAACAACATGGACCATTCGATGCTAACGGGCCTCTACGCAGCCAGGAACGTCGTCGGAGAACGACACGACGTGTGGGCGGTCAATGTCGATACCGAGTACCACGAGGAGGTAACCCCTGAGAGAAAGCAAACTGTCTTCGCCGGCGCCACGATTGAGCCACGAGAGGAAGATTTGGATCTTGCCAATGCCTTAAGAGCAGCGTTAGCGAGGTTAGATCCGGTGGCGCTGGGGCTGGCGGTAGGCATTGTCTGCGGCCTCGGGCTCTTCCTCGCCACGGCGGCCCTTCTGCTCAAAGGTGGCGATCCTGTCGGGCCGAGGCTTGCGCTGCTCGGACACTACATGATTGGCTATCGAGTTACGTGGACAGGGGCACTGGTGGGACTGATAGAGGCAACAGTGATCGGATACGTGATCGGCTGTGCCTGCGCGTGGCTGCACAACATGCTCATTAACGGCTATATCTTCCTTATCCGGCAGGTTGCTGAAGCAAGGGAACGCCGTGACATCCTGTAATGAGACAAATGTCCAGTAAGAACGAACGTAAAAACAGAGCGGATGTTGATCGTCAGGTAATGCGGGCTGTCGCTCGCCTGAAAGCCGGCATTCTGGGCGTGGTGTTCGGTTTGATCTTTGGTGTCGGTCTTTTTGCCATGACCGCTATTCTGCTCATTGAGAACGGGCCGAACACCGGCTTGCACCTGCGTTTGCTCGGCAACTATTTCATTGGCTACAGTGTCACATGGAAGGGTGCATTCATCGGGTTCCTGTGGGCCTTTGTCTTAGGTGCCCTGATCGGTTCGTCCATCGGTATCGTTTACAATCGGATTGTCGGGATTCGCACGAACGCGCGGAACAAGTAGGGACGACATAGGCTGTTTGCGTCCCCGACGCCACATGAAAATTGGAATCGACGTCACATGTTGGTGCAATCGGCGCGGCTTCGGGCGTTTCACCCGCGAACTGGTCACGGCCCTGATCCGACTGCCGGTCAACGATGAATACGTGCTGCTTGCAGATAGACAAACTGCAGAAGCGACGAAATTTCCCGGGCCCTGCCGGATAGCCATCGCTGATACATCGGCTGCTGCGTCACAGGCCGCCTCGGCAGAGGGCCGCCGCTCCGTTAGGGATGTCTGGGCTATGCGGCAACTGGCTCATCGCGAGGCTTTGGACGTTATTTTCTTTCCGGCTGTGTACTCATATTTTCCGGTCCATCACGGCATTCCATGCGTTGTGACCTTCCACGATGTCATTGCCGAATCCCTGCCACATAAAGTATTTCGGTCTTGGCGCAGCCGGCTTTTTTGGCAACTCAAATGCAGGCTGGCATTGCGCCGTGCCAGCCACATCGTCACGGTCTCTTTGGCATCAAAGGAGGCTTTGATTCGTCATTTTGGTCTTTCATCGGAGCGGGTTAGCATTATTAGTGAAGCGCCAAGTGCAGTGTTCGCTAACGCAATCAATAGAAAAGGCATAGATGAGGCAGCTCTGAAACGTCATGGCCTCCAACCGGGCGAGCGATATATTCTCTATGTTGGCGGCATCAGTCCTCACAAGAATCTAGACGTGCTAATCGAGGCGTTCGCTGCAGTTCGCAGCGATCCGCAGACGCAGGATGTGCGGCTTGTTTTGGTGGGTGATTACGCTGGTGACGTGTTTAACACTTGCTACGAGCACCTTCACGCGTTTGTGAACCGCCGCGGTCTTCAGCAAGCCGTGTACTTCACAGGTTTTGTCCCTGACAAGGATCTTGTCCATCTGTACATGGCGTGCGAGGTGTTCGTGCTGCCATCGTACTTGGAGGGATTCGGGCTGCCGGCAGTAGAAGCGATGGCCTGCGGAGCGCCGGTTCTTGCCAGTAATGTAGGATCATTGCCCGAGGTGCTGGATGGCGCCGGGGAACTGTTTGACCCGCACGACGTGGCAGCGCTCGTAGGCTGCCTGAAGCGAATCCTGCGGGACTCCGTCTACCAGCGGCAATTGCAGACCCGCAGTTTGCGACGAGCTTTGGATTTCTCATGGGAAACGTCGGCATGGCAGATGAAGAACATCTTTGAAACAATGAAGGCCTGATAACGCAAGTGATCTGCCACATATTCCATTCGGTTATTTTCCCGGCTTTCTGGGTCTTATGAACACAACTCCTGACAGACAGGCGTTGCGATTCTGCCTGGTCAGTACGTTCTATCCGCCGTACAACTTCGGCGGCGATGGGATCTACGCCCATAGGTTGGCCAACGGCCTGGCGCGACTCGGCCATCAAGTGACCGTATTGCACAGTCCCACGGCCTACGAGATGCTCGCCGGCGCAGAGCCCTGCGGATCCTATGACGATCATGAGAACGTGACCGTCCGTCCTATTGGAACCCCCTTGGGGAAACTCGGACTACTGGCAATACAGCAAACGGGGCGGCCAGGACTGCAAGCACCGGCACTGCGACGGTGGCTCGATCGCGGAAGTTTCGATGTCATCCACTATAACAACGTATCCCTGCTGGGCGGGCCACATGTGTTTTCTTACGGAACCGCCCTGAAGTTGTGCACATTGATCGAACACTGGCTAATCTGTCCCATGCACGTATTGTGGAAGTTCGGCCGGGAGGTGTGTACCAAGCCGTCCTGCTTTCTCTGCACGATCCATGGCAGACGTCCTCCACAGCTCTGGCGATACACGAGTTTGATGCGGCGTGCCGCCCGATCAATTGATGCCTTCATCGGACCCAGCCAGTTCACCATGCGGATGCATAGCGAGCGGGGCTTGCGCGGCATGATGATCCAACTGCCCCTGTTTCACACCGAACCTGACTGCTCGCTGGAAGCGGACAACCCCGTGAACGGCAGCCGGCCGTATTTCCTGTTTGTTGGACGCCTGGAAAGGATAAAGGGCGTGCAGACAATCATCCCAGTATTCCGCGAGTTGCGCGATGTGGACCTGGTTGTTGCCGGCAGCGGTACGTATGAACAGCAACTAAAGCAGATAGCGGAGGGGGCACCTAATATCCGCTTCGTCGGCCGGGCTGATGCACGGCAGCTACACCGCCTGTACCGCGACGCAATTGCAACCATTGTTCCATCGCTATGCTACGAGACATTCGGCATCATCGTGGCCGAGTCCTTCGCGGCGAGAACACCGGTTATAGTCCGGGACCACAGCTCCCTGCGGGAGATTATTGAGAGCTACGGAGGGGGCTTTACGTTCAGCACCGAAGGCGAACTGCGTTCAGCGATCGATCAGTTGAGGAGTGACAAGAAGCTGCGCGACCGTCTTGGTCAGCAGGGACGCGCCGCTTATGACGCCCAGTTCGGTGAAAGGTCATTCCTTGAACACTATCTGGCCGTGGTCCGTCGGCTTCTGGCCGCGAAGCGAGTTCCCAGTACAGTGGAGATGGACCCATGACGGACAACAGACGCAGGCAGTTCTGGCGATGCTATCAGCAGATTTCAAAGAGCTTCTTTATTCGACATATATGGGCGGCAGTGCATACGATAATGGCCGTGCGGGTTTCCTATATCGTGATGGCAACTTGTATATCACAGGTTCATCTGATGGTAATGGCCCTATGAAGAAGGCTTTTCAGAAGTTCAACGGTGGCAAATTAGATAACATTATATCTAAATTTGAATTAAGAAAACCGAACCATTCATATCTTCATAAGTCGTTGAAATAACAAGTATCTAGCGATAACACTATTGTAAGCATCTGTTTACTCCTACAGCGCAATGTAATGTCGAAAATTCACTTTTCTTGGATAAAATTCGAAGCACGAAATCCCAAATTCGAAACAATATCGAATGTTCAAAATACGAATTTCCAAAACGCAAATGCTTGATGTAGTATGTGCACACTTTTGAGGGTTCCCGCTGGGCGGGGTCCCAAATACCCACCAACGAGGGCAGAAGTTTTGGATTTTTGTCATTTGGATTTGTTTCGGATTTCGATATTCGGATTTCGGATTCGGCGACCAGACATAACTATTTTGGTGACAATATCTTACAAGCGTTGGGCGGCGATAGGTTGCGCTGTAGAGTTATTTTTCTGTCGCTATGCTCACCAAGTCTTGATGCCATGATGAACCATCCGGTAGTTTCTTATTATAAGAAATGATGATTAGCTTAAGAATGTTTTCTATGCCGTTATAGAAATTGTGAATAAGAGCAGCAACCCCACCTAATTCGAGAGTCGAAAGTTTCGGCAGTGATTTATAATTTGGCAATTCTGCGAGGACATGTTCGATGTTTTCTAACTCAGCCTCTACCTGCTCACGCCGTTCGGCCATACAATCGGACCCCATCCCGGTAAACTAACCTATTAAACTTAGTATCGCTTGACAGGTCTATAAGGTCAACAGGTTTTGATAATTCGAAAAGTAGGTCTCCGTAAAAATCAAAGAATTTTTCCGGTTCAATACCTATGACAGCCAAGTCGATGTCATTTGCTTGCCTATTTAGATCAATGCTTGAACCAAATAGAAAAACTTCTTTAACACGATATTTTCTGGCAATATCTATTATTTTCGCCTTGTCCTGTTCCGAAATCATAATGTGATTATATTAAGCAATGCCGACCCTGTCAAATAAGACAGGCTCAGCCATATTGTTACGAAGCCGAGCCCATCTTGTGGCCGGGACCAACAGTATAGAGGCGTTTTTTCGGCTTGGTGTTGACGTGGGAGGCGACTATCTTACCCACAAAGATTACATGGTCGCCGGCAGCTTTTTGCCATTCCAGAGTGCACTCGAAATTGGCCACAGCATCGGCAAGCAGTACCGAATCAATCTTTTTCGCTGGCTCGATTTTGCAGTCAAATTCGGCAAATTTATCGGTGTCCCTGCCAGATTTTGAGCCGAAAAATAAAGCCGCCTTTGTCATATCCGTGGATGGAAACGCGATGGTGAAACACTTTGAGTGCCGGATGGTTTTGATTGAATAGTGAGTTTTAGCTACTGCGATTGCCATCATTGGCGGCTCACCGGACACTATCATTGTCCAGCCTAACGTAACGGGGTTGGCTTTACCCTGCTTGTCTTTGGCTATGGCTATTATCACCTGTTCAGGATACTTGGTCTTGATGGCTTGCTCGTATTTTACTGGTTTTTGCATTGACTTTTCCTCCTACTTATTGGACACATAGCAACCTGCGGTAAAACCGCAGGCTAAATATTTAGCCCCGTGTTTCACACGGGGTCCTCAGATTGTTTAGAATACGTTCGATATTCTCAAATTCAGCCTGAACCTTCTCGCGTATGTCAGCTATAGAGAGCAACTGCTTCCCGTTTCACCAAGGCATTAAACTTCGTATTCTGCGAGAGGTCTATCAGGTCTACCGGCTTTGAAAACGCCAGGATCAGTTCACCATATAAATCGAAGAACTGTTCGGGAGGGATGCCCTGCACCGCTAAATCTATATCGGCTGATTCTTTCTGACTGTCTGCAGCCGAGCTAAAGAGAAAGACTTTCTCGACCCCAAATCGGCGGGCAAGTTGTAAAATTGCAGCTTTGTCCTTTTCTGAAATCATAAATATATTATAGTAGCCTTTGGTGGATGTGTCAAAGAATAGATAGACAACGGAACGAATCTGGTTTTGGAGCGCATGCAATGAGTACAATCGGTTTTGTTGGCGCCGGCAACATGGCTGAAGCCATGATAAACGGTGTGCTAAAAGCGAATGTTTACAGGCCGGGTAAAGTTTTTACCAGTGATGTTCGGCCTGAGCGGCTCTCATACCTGCGAGAACACTATGGGGTCAGAATCGCAGACAGTAACGCAGAACTGGCATCGAAGGCTGATATTCTGGTTTTAAGCGTCAAGCCACAAAACATGACCGAAGCTTTGGAGAGTATAAAGGATGCAGTTAAACCTGATGCCCTTGTAATATCCATCGCAGCAGGCATAAAAACAGCTAATATTTCTGCGGTTCTGGGTGACGTCGCGATAGTTCGTGTAATGCCTAATATGCCGGCCTGGGTTGATGAGGGCGCCAGTGTTCTGTTTGCCAATGAGAAAGCAAAGGCGAAGGTTGAAATAGCAAGGCTGATTTTCCTATCAGTAGGCCAAGCGCTTGTTGTTGAGGATGAGGAGTTACTTGACGCGGTCACTGCTGTGAGCGGGACAGGGCCCGCATATTTTTTCCTTTTAATGCAGGAGATGATAAAGTCGGGCATCAAGCTTGGCCTGCCTGAAGATGCAGCCAAAGAGTTGGTTCTCCAAACCGCCAAAGGCGCCGCGTTACTCGCTGAGAAGGCAGCCGAAAGCGGTGAAACACCGGCCCAGCTTACCAAGAAAGTCGCCACTCCAAATGGCACTACTGAAGCAGCGTTTAAGGTCTTTGCTGATAGCCATTTCGATGAAATAGTATTTCGGGCTGTACACCGTGCAGCCGAGAGAAGCCGCGAGCTTTGTCAAGAAAATCAAGTATCAAAAAGCAAAATGTAAAATCAAAGAATTCATCCAGCACTTAAATTTTTTAAGTGCTGGATTCTATAATCCCTCGGCTTCACTCAGGACAGGTTTTGAATTTTTATCTTTGATGTTTACTTTTATATGAAAAAAGGACGAGGTCAGAATACAATTAAGCTAAAATTGTTCGCTTTCAGAAACGAAAAAATCTTCCCAGGTTATGGCAATCTCAAGGTAAGGCAATCTTTTCCTCGCGCAATTGCCGAGGTCAGAAAGAGTTTAGGCAAGAGCTACGCCCTTTACATTGATGGCAAAGATATAGTTACCGATGAGGTTATTAGCTCGATAAACCCTGCGGACCCGGATGAGGTCATTGGCTGGGTTTGCCAGGCTGGGACAAAAGAAGTTGAAGACGCCCTTATAGCTGCGCAAAAGGCCTTTCCAAGTTGGCGTGACACTCGGCCCCGTAGGCGAGCCGAATACCTGATTAAGGCCGCTGCAATTGCGCGCAAGCGAATATTCGAATTCTTGGCCTGGCAGATCCTTGAGGAAGGCAAACAGTGGGATCAGGCCTACAACGACCTGGCTGAGGGCATTGATTTTTTAGAGTACTACGCTCGAGAGATGATCCGCCTGGGTCGGCCACGGAATATGGGCAGCTACGCCAACGAAATTAATCAATATTTCTATCAGCCCAAAGGTATCGCGGCTGTCATCGCACCGTGGAATTTTCCTTTCGCCATTAGTTGTGGGATGTGCGCTGCAGCGATCGTTACCGGCAATTGCGTGGTTTTCAAACCGTCCGATCGGTCGGCTGTAGTAGGTCATCACCTGGTAGAGCTGTTCAGCGGAGTTGGCCTTCCAGCGGGCGTTTTTAACTATACTCCGGGACGTGGTTCGGTTATCGGCGATTTTCTGGCGGACAGCCCCAAGGTCGGCATTATTGCCTTCACCGGCTCTATGGAAGTCGGCCTGAGAATAATAGAAAGGGCCGGCCGGACACCCCCAGACCAGCTCTCCGTAAAGAGAGTTATCTGTGAAATGGGCGGCAAGAACGCCATAATAATCGACGAAGACGCCGACGTCGACAAAGCGATACCTGCTGTGCTTTATTCGGCTTTCGGCTACCAGGGGCAGAAGTGCTCGGCCTGCTCTCGCCTTATAGTGCTTGACAAGATATATGATGAGTTTGTCCCACGTCTGGTCGAGGCGGCTGGCAGGCTGAAAATTGGCCCCGCTGAAGACCCACAATATTACATGGGAGCGGTTATCGACCAGGCTGCTCAGAGAAAGATTTTGGAATACGTCGAGCTTGCGGCAAAGGAAGGCACGATTCTTTATTCCAGCACGGTGCCGGAAAAAGGCTACTATGTTCCATTGACAATCGTGGAGGGCATAACCCCCAAAGACCGGCTGGCTCAGGAAGAAATCTTCGGACCGGTGCTGGCTGTTATGCGGGTAGTAGACTTCGACCAGGCTATTGAGTGGGCCAATTCTACCAAATTTGCGCTGACAGGTGGGGTATTTAGCCGCAATCGCGAGCACCTGGCCAGATGCCGCAGGGAGTTCCGCGTGGGCAATCTGTATTTCAACCGCAGTTGCGTAGGGGCTCTTGTAAAAATACAGCCTTTCGGCGGTTTCAAGATGTCCGGTGTCGGCACCAAGGCCGGTGGCCCGGATTATCTGTTGCACTTTATGGACCCACGGTCGGTAACGGAGCAGCCCTGACGAGCCCCGAAGGGCTCGGTTTAGCCCTGCCCTTTAGGGCAGGGTACCCCCAGGCTGGCCTGGGGGTTAAACAATTATTCTACAATGATTGCCTCCACGGGGCACTCATCGGCGGCCTGCTGCACGGCATCTTCGTACTCGGAAGGAACCTCATCTACCTTGACCTGAGCCATATCGTCGCCCATCTCGAAAACTTCCGGACATGTATCACAACAAAGCCCGCAAGCCGTGCAGGTATCTTCGATCCTTACCGTCATAACAAATCTCCTTAATGACCATCGGTTAGTAAGGCGCGCGATTATTGTACAGCACTATTCGATAGTCAAGAGAAAATGTTCACCTTTTATAAGGTTTTACAGGCAGATTTTTTAGGGCTGCGGATCTTCCTGAAAGAGCGACTGGTTACAGTTAAATACAATTTTATCAAATAAACGGTGGCATTTTTAGGGCTTCGCCCAGCAGGATTTGGATTCGGCGGGCAAAAACTGTCGACCGGGCATCTTTTTGTGGAAACCTCACAGTTGCTCTGCTATACTGGCTTGTGAATCCTGTATTCTGAGTTCTGCTATGGCTTACACGGTATTGGCAAGAAAATACAGGTCGCAGACGTTCGATGACGTCATCGGGCAGGACCCTATCTCCAAGACGCTCAAAAACGCCATAAAGACCGGCAAGGTCGCGCACGCGTATCTTTTTACCGGCACACGCGGCGTCGGCAAAACAACTATGGCAAGAGTGCTGGCAAAATCCCTCAATTGCCTGGCCGTTGACTCACCCACCACGCAGCCGTGCTGCAAGTGCGATAGCTGCATCGCCGTAAACATCGGCGAAGATCTCGATGTTATCGAGATTGACGGCGCATCAAATAACGGTGTCGAGCAGGTCCGGCAGCTCAGGGAAAATGCAATCTATCGCCCGGCCCGCGCCAGGTTCAAAATCTACATCATCGACGAAGTCCACATGCTTACGGTGCCAGCTTTCAATGCCCTTTTGAAAATCCTGGAGGAGCCGCCCAGCCATGTAAAATTCATTTTTGCGACTACCGAGCCGAATAAGGTCATCCCGACTATCCAGTCCAGATGTCAGAGGTTCGATTTCAATAGTATTAGTGCCGGAAAAATCGCCGAGCAGCTTAAATTCGTGCTGGAACAAGAAAAAATAAAGTACGATGATGACTTGATTTTGCCGCTTGCCAAGATGGCAAATGGCTCAATGAGAGATGCGCTCAGCCTGCTGGATAGACTGATAAGCACCGGCATAGAACCTTTGACGGCTGGATTGCTCCAGGAGTTTCTCGGCCAGCCCAATAGCGAAAAGATTTATAATCTCATAGGCCAAATCGGCGACAGCAATGCAGCCGGAACGCTTGCCGCCGCAGAGGATTTGATCAGCACCGGCCTGAGCGAGGTCCAGATTGCCGATGCCCTTATTGACTTTATGCGTGACATAATGGTGATAAAATCCACAGGGGGTGAAAGTAACCTTCTGTTCCTGACGGCTGAACAACAAAAGCAGACCAGTGATTTAGCTGAGAAATTTGACACGGCTGCACTTATTTACAACATAACGGCTCTTGAAAGGCTACGCTGGGCTCTCAAAAACAGTGATACACCCAGAGCACTTTTGGAAGCGACGCTATTGCGTTTTGCGCTGAGCGAGCATTTCCTGAACGTTGACGAGCTTATCTCACAAGCCAAAGGCGGTTCAGTTGCAGCAGTTAAAAAAAAAGAACGCATAATCGCCCAGAGTGAAGTCGGCGGTGAAGTACAACGCGATGCCCAACGAATAGAAGATGCCCAGCCACGAGCGACCCCTGCTGCTGCAGGGGTCTTAGCCCCGGCCACTGGCCGGGGTACCCCTGCCGACAGGCGGAGGCTAACGCCCCCGCAAAAGCAGGGCGACGAGCGACCAAGCAATTTTGTACCTGGCGACGAAAACCAGACAAAGCCCGCGAGTAGTGCCAAGCAGCCCAAAATCACCAGCCAAAGGAAGAACGAGATAGTTAACGACCCGGCTGTTAAAATGGTCCTTCTGGGCCTGAACGCAACAATCACCGGCATAGAAGAAAACCCAGGCGATTGATTGTTGGGCAAAGCCGGCACCAGAGGCTTGGGCTTAGTAACGCGAGACATTCACCTCGGTCATAGTACCCGTAACCAGAAAGATTATCCGCTCGCAGATATTCGTCACGCGGTCGGCGATCCGCTCAAGATTGTGCGCGGCCCAGATAAGATAGGTGGCCCTTGTAATCGTTTTGGGGTCCTCAATCATATACGATAATAGCTCGCGATAGACCTGTTCATAGAGCAAATCAACCTCATCGTCGTCGTTGCAAATAGCCTTTGCTGCCTGCGCGTCCCGCTTTATAAACGCATCAAGACTTCTGGCAAGCATACTAACGGCCTTTTGCGCCATCCGGGGAATGTCGACCAAAGGTTTAACGGGCGGCTGATCGCCATACAGCAGGACAATCTTGCCGATACCCTCAGCATAATCGCCCATCCGCTCAAGCTCGGTGACGACACACAAGACAGCGACGATTTCTCGCAAGTCACTTGCCACCGGCTGTTGCGTTGCGATGAGATTGATGCACTTTTCCTCGATGTCCCATCGTTTCTTGTTTATAAGGGCATCATCATCTATGATCTGTTTACCCTCAGCGACGTTACGTGCCTTGAGAGCTTCTATCGAGCGGTTGATCGCTGTAATGACCATCTCGCCCATAGCGATAACTTCTTTTTCGAGCTCTTTAATGTGCTCTGCGAAACCTTTCCTGATCATTCTTATCTCCAAAAAATCAACCGAAGTGACCGCTTATATAGTTTTCGGTAAGTTCTTGTTTGGGATTAGTAAAAACTTGGTTTGTTTGCCCGAATTCAACGAGTTCCCCCAGGTACATAAACCCTGTGTAGTCTGACGCTCTTGCCGCCTGCTGCATGTTATGGGTCACAATTACCAGGGTATATTCCCGCTTGAGGGTTTGCAGTAATTCTTCGATTCTGAGTGTCGCGATGGGGTCAAGTGCCGAGCAAGGCTCATCGAGCAAAATTATATCGGGTTTTAGAATCAAAACCCTGGCGATACAAAGCCGCTGCTGCTGCTCAAGCGTGAGAGTGTGGGCGTTCTTTGAGAGTTTATCTTTAAGCTCCTGCCAGAGTCCGACTTGCTCAAGCCCGCTGCGGATGCTCTGGATAATTTCATCTTTTCCGTCCAGCATACGGTGAATACGCAGGCCAAATTTGAGGTTATTATAGATCGATAAATCAAAGACGTTGGGTCTCTGAAAGACCATCCCGACCTTTCTGCGCAAAGAAATCAGGTCGGTATCTGGCTTGAGAATATTGCGGCCGTCGATAGTTACTTTGCCTTCGACCTTAACGTTTTCGATAAGGTCGTTCATTCTGTTGAAGCATCGCAGAAGAGTGGATTTGCCGCATCCAGAAGGCCCCACAATGGCGGTGATATTCTGCCCCGGAATTTTTATGTTTATATTCTTCAGGGCTTGGAAATCGCCGTAGTATAAATTCAGGCCTACCGTCTCGATTTTGGGCACAAATTCCATTGGATTCGACAAGCTCACCACAAGACTATCCGAATCTTCCGCTAATATAGTCGTCTGTGCGCTTATCACGCGGATTGGTAAAAAGCGTAGGCGTTTGATCAATTTCAACCAATTCGCCCATCAGGAAAAAGCCGCACCGCTCACTGACACGTGCTGCCTGCTTGGTGTTGTTCGTTACCAGTATCTGTGTATAGTTCTCTTTGAGCTGCTGCATAGTATCTTCCACTTTGGCGGTCGAAATTGGGTCCAGTCCCGAACAGGGTTCATCATACAGAATAACCTGCGGCTCCACTGCGAGAGTGCGAGCGATACAAAGCCGTTGCTGCTGTCCGCCAGATAAACGCACCGCTGGCTCACTAAGGCGGTCTTTGACCTCGTCCCAAAGATAGGCCTTCTTCAAGGCGGTTTCGACAATTTCGTTAAGTGCCTCCTTGCGGGTAAAGCCGTGAACCTTAGGGCCGTAAGCGACATTATTATAAACACTGACCGGCAGCACCTGCGGCAGGGCGAAGATAATGCCGATCTTCTTACGCAGAATATTATCGCTCAGGGCTCGGATATTCTGCTCGCCCAGGAAAATCTCGCCGCTCTGCCGATAGGAGGTGTTAAGATAATTAAGTCTGTTTAATGCGCGCAAGAAGGTGGTCTTTCCGCTATTGGCAGGGCCAATAATTCCGAAAATCTCGTTCTTATAAATCTCCAGATTCACGCCCTTTAGAACGGTAGCCGAGCCGAAGCTACAGTTCAAATCAATAGTCCTTATTATCGTTTCTGCTACCACTGTTTCTTCTTCCTGTAATGTACTCGCAACGTTGTGCTCACAAGGTTCATTAGGAACACCAGTGCTATAAGCACAAAAGCAGTACCAAAACTAAGTTTGGCAGGCATATTCGGCACCTGTGTGGAAATCACGTAAAGATGATACGGCAGCGCCATAACCTGGTCGAAAACCGAATGTGGCAGCCGAGGCAGATAAAACGCCGCCACCGTAAAAAGTATCGGCGCCGTCTCGCCCGCTGCCCTGCTGAGGTCCAGCACTGTGCCGGTAAGGATTCCAGGTACTGCATACGGTAAAACACAATATCTAACGGTCTGCCACTTTGTCGCGCCAAGTGACAAGCTTATCTCTCTGAAGCTTGCTGGCACCGATTCAAGCGCCTCTTTGGTGGCGGTAATGATTACGGGCAAACACATTATGGCAAGCGTCAATGAGCCTGCAAGGATAGATGTACCCAGCCGCAAGAAGAGTACAAACAACGTAAAACCAAAAAGACCGTACACAATAGACGGGATTCCGGAAAGGTTCACAACCGACAGCTTAACCAAACGTGTGAAAAAACTTTCTTTGGCATACTCAACCAGATATATCGCAGATAATACCCCCAAAGGCACGGAGAACAACATTGTGCCGACGACAAGAAGGGTTGTGCCGACTATTGCCGGAAAGATGCCCCCTTCTTTCATTCCGTTGCGAGGAGCCTGTGTAATGAACTCCCAGCTTATAGCGCCCATGCCGTTTCTAACTATGTAGAGGATTATCATCAAAATCGGCATGACGACAAATAGCGTAACCAATCCGAGGACAAGGAATGCAATTTTTTCGCGCATTCTTGCAGCGCTCATTTTCTTGCCCTCCGCAGGCAACTGTCAGCTATGAAATTTATTATGAAAGTTATTATAAACAGCACCAAACCAACGGCAAAAAGGGCGAAATAATGCTCCGAGCCGCTGACGGTTTCACCCATCTCGCCGGCGATTGTAGCCGTAAGCGTCCTCAATGGCTGCAAGATAGATTTCGGCACAACAGGGGAATTGCCGGTAACCATCATCACCGCCATCGTTTCACCAATGACTCTACCGATCCCTAACATCACCGCAGCAATAATACCCGATGAAGCTGCGGGCAGAACAATCCGCCAGAGTGCCTGCCACCTCGTCGCCCCCAGGCCGAATGCCGCCTCTTTGTAAGTTCTCGGCACACGTACCAATGCATCTTCGGAAATGCTTATAATCGTCGGCAGCGCCATAAAAGCCAGCAGCAGACTCCCCGTAAGCCCGCACATACCGGTACGCAGTGCAAAGGTATGCTTCAGAAATGGGCTAAGCCAGACAATGCCGATAAACCCTAACACAACGCTCGGAATCGAAGCCAGAATCTCGACCAGCGACTTCAGCACATGCTTTAGAGATTTTGGTGCGACCTCGGCAATGAACATAGCCGAGGCAATGCCCACAGGAACACATATAATAATAGCGCCGACCGTAACGTATAGCGAGCCGAGAAATAACGGGACGATGCCGAACCTGGGCGGCTCTGAAATGGGCAGCCAGTTCCTACCGAACAGAAACTCCCCGACTTTATATACACCGAACAAAGATAAAGAATCTCGCAGCAGAAATGAAAATATCAAAAATACAAAAATGATGACCAAAAGGCCGCTTAGCTTAATGGATGATTCTATAATGTATTCGCTAATCTTTCTGCGCAATTGTGTCTCCTGCTTGTCAGGGCGTAGGCCTTGCCGCAGCCACGATCGGCACAAACCCGGTCTCTTTGAACTGCTGCTGGCCCTTTGGACACAAAGCAAAATCTATGAAAAGTTTAGTTGCCCCCTTTGGCTGGCCGTTAGTATAAAGATAAAGCGGCCTGGAAAGGGGGTATGTTTTTTTGACCACATTCTCCACGTCGGGCGGATAAAATTTATCGTCCTTAGCCACCAGCAGCGCTTTTATCCGTTCAGAAACGTAACCCATGCCTAAATAGCCTATCGCTGCTTCGTTAGTTACAACCTCTTCGACGATAGCCTGCGAAGAAGTTAGTAGTAGCGTTTGAGCGGAAAATTCTTCGGTGCTATCTTTTTTGCCGAGCTGGATTACCTCCTCCTTGAAATATATATGCGTGCCTGAACTAACCTCCCGCGATAGTGTAACTATAGGAAGGTCTTTTCCGCCAAATTCCTTCCAATTAGTTGTTTTTCCCGTGAATATTTTGTGCAGGTCGCCAATAGTTAATTTATTGACGGGATTATCCTTGTTTACAATCACGGCGATTCCATCGTAGGCAACTACAAATTCTTTTGGAAAGACGCCGCGCTTGTTAGCGAGCTGTATTTCCTTAGGTTTCATCTCGCGTGAGGCTGAGGCAACATCGCAGGTCTTATTTATTAGAGATGCGATTCCCACGCCGGTGCCGCCGCCCGTTACCGCTACAAACACGTATGGGTAGTCCTTCATAAACTCCTCGCTGACTTTCTGGACGGCGTTAACAATGGTATCCGAGCCTTTGATCTGGATAAAACCGGCAGGCTCATTCGGATCGACAGTTTTGGCGCACCCGGCTAAGACCAGCATTGCCAGAGCCATTACTATGGGTGTAAGTTTTGCAGCCATACGTCCTAAAAAGCGATCTTTAATGCAATCCCGAGTACATTTATATCGCTCCAGTTATCGCCCGACTTTGTCGATTGCAGCAGGTAGTAAATCTCACCTTTTATGTTCTCTGCAAGATTGAGGGAAAAGCCCGAATAAAACCTATTCCTGCTGAACGCCTCGCCCTCAAGGTTAAGAAACACTTCCTCGGCGAAATAGGGTTGCAACTTCAGCGGCGTAAGTTCAACGGGCAGTTTTACCGTGACCTTATTTCGGTATCGCCACATATCTTTCTTGACTTCTCTATCTCTATATTCTAACCGCGACCTATCGCTGACATCAAGCCCAAAAAACTTGCCGCTCAACGTGGCGTTTAGATGCGGCCGGTTTTCATATCGCCACTCGCCCGAACTATCCTCTTCAAAGACTTGCCTGTAATTGAATCCGAGGCTTACCCAGTTTGCCAAGCCTCTGTAGACAAACCCCAGGTCGGAATGATGATAATAGAGGTGCCCGGCGTTATCGCCGAACCTGAATTCCTCCTCAAAGGCAGCGCCCCAGTTTTTGCTAAGATTGGCGGATGCTCCGGCGGTGCTCCAGAATTGAAAATTGCCGTTCCCACCGGCAAAACAAGGTGCAATTAGAAACTGCCCTGCCGCCAGCGTTGCGTAAGCAAAAATCACTATTGCCAGGCGATTGCGCATTCGTGCCGCGATTATATCAGGCGCAGCCTGACGACGCAAAGGCATTTTTCTTCGCCCGTCACTGCATACGGTTCTGTTCAATCATTGACATTGGATGTGTCGGTATATATAAAGGACCTCCGTTCACAGCCCCTTCGTCGCAGAAGCGTTGTATGGTATGACTACGGCCTACACTGAGAGTTTGAATAGGCTGATAGAGGAATTTGGCAAGCTGCCAGGCATCGGCCCCAAAACAGCGGAACGGCTTGCTTTCTACATATTAAAAGCTGAGCCGGCTGAGGCGTTGGCTCTTGCCGATGCAATAAGAGACGTTAAAACCAAGATCAGCCGTTGCGAAGTCTGCTACAACTGGTCGGAGCAGCCAGTCTGCCAGATTTGCTCGGACGCCCGGCGTGATAAAAGCGTGATCTGTGTTGTCGAGCAGCCAAAAGACGTCGTAGCTCTGGAAAAAACCGGCGCCTGTAAGTGGGTTTATCACGTTCTCGGCGGACACATTGCGCCGCTGGAAGGTGTCGAGCCGGAAAACTTAACCATTGACAAGCTCATTCAGCGGGTACGCAGCGGCGGTGTTACGGAAATTGTAATGGCCACTAATCCCAATCTGGCCGGAGACGGTACCGCACTTTATATAAGCTCTCTGCTGAAAAATATGGGCGTGAAGATCACTCGCCTAGCAAGAGGACTTGCCACCGGCAGCACCATTGAATATGCAAGCAGCAAAATGCTCACAGATGCAATAGTCAGCAGACAGCAGTTAGAGTAAATTTTGGTTCGACACGAGATACACCCGGCACTATAGTATTGTTATGCAAAGTGCCGAGTTTCAGCAGCATCCTACCAGTAACAAGAAAACATTGTCTGAGAGGTGAGCAAGGCATGGCCAAGATAAAGAGTGTTTCGATGATTGTTTGTACGCTTTTTCTAATTACATTCTTTATGAGCGGCTGTCAGACCAAAGATGTAAGTGTGGATACAAGCAAGGCTGATAAGCAAGTAACGGGCGGAAAATGGAAGATCCTGGCTGATGTTCCTGTTCCCCGGTTCGGCGGTGCCGGGGCTGTAGTGAATGGTAAACTCCATTTATTCGGCGGAGTAAATATGAACCCGCATACGCTAACTGGGGCGCTTCTTGCGCGAGCCGTGAACTTGCACCACATTTATGACCCGGCTACAAACACCTGGAGTACAGGTGCACCGATGCCCGATAGCAAAGGCTGGCCGGCTATTGCCGTCTACAAGGATATGATATATCTTTTCGGCGGCGATAATAAGGCAATAGACGTGACCATGACAGATACGGCCTGGATGTACGACCCGCAAACGGATAAGTATGTGGATATCGCACCTTTGCCGCATCCGCGCTCATATTGTTATGCGGTGACCGTGGGCGACTATATTTATATCTTTGGCGCAAGAACATTGTGGTCTGACGGCAAAGCCGATCGAAGCACCTTCCGATACGACCCGGCAGCAAACACCTACCAGCGAGTGGCAGATATGCCTGAAGGCGCCAGATTTATCGTCCATGGCAGCTACAATGGGTATATTTATGCTGTTCACGGCGAAACAGACTTTGAGACGTACGCCGATGGCGTTCTGAAATACGATGTGGCCGCAGATAAATGGACAAAGCTCAATATCCCGCGGATTGAGCAACGCAAGTGGTATCTGAGTCAACATTCTACCCACGCGGCGATAGGACCAAAGCTGTTTATCTTAGGCGGCATAAGTAAGGTCACAAACAGAAGAAGTGCCCGAGCCGCCTATTTTGATATGGAAACGGAAACTTTTGGCCAGGTTGAGCCGATGCCGGCTGGCCGGTGTTGCGCTGTCGCTGGAGTAATCGACAATAAAATATATGTGGCCGGCGGTTTCTGGGATGTGATTGAAGACGCTTGCGACTGTAAAGAGACCTGGGGTTATCCATTTCCGTAAAATCAGATAAAAGGGCCACATATCTATGAGGGAAAAATCCGATGAAGAAACAACATAGAAGTCCCCAAAAGCCTCTCTGGAGCCTTTCGCGTCGTGATTTCATTAGTGGTGCTGCTGCGGCTGCCGCATTTACAATCGTTCCCAGGCACGTTCTGGCAGGAGCAGGCCAGACGCCGCCCAGCGAGAAGCTGAATATCGCTGGGATCGGCGTGGGAGGCCGAGGGGCCGATAATCTTGGCACTATCAGTACTGAAAACATCGTCGCGCTGTGCGATGTGGATGCCAGGCAGGCAGAAGCCACCTTCAAGCGGTTTCCGAGAGCCAAGATATACCGTGATTTCCGCCGGATGCTGGAGGAGCAAAAAGGCATTGACGCGGTGGTAGTCTCCACGCCCGACCATACACACGCTGTAGCCAGTATGATGGCCATCAAAATGGCTAAGCATGTGTACTGTGAAAAGCCGCTGACGCACTCGATACATGAGGCCCGCAAGCTCACCGAGGCCGCTCGCGAGCATAAGGTGGCCACCCAGATGGGCATCCAGGGCCATGCCGGCGAAGGAATTCGTCTATTATGTGAATGGATTTGGGATGGGGCCATCGGCCCGGTGCGCGAGGTTCACACCTGGACAGACCGGCCAAAAGGCTGGTGGCCTCAAGGCATCGACCGGCCAAAGGAAACGCCGCCAGTGCCGGACACTCTGGACTGGGATTTGTGGCTGGGCCCGGCGCCGTATCGCCCGTATCATCCCGCGTACGTGCCGTTCAAATGGCGCGGCTGGTGGCACTTCGGAACCGGCGCACTGGGCGATATGGGCATACATAACTGCTCGCCTATCTTCTGGGCGTTAAAACTCGGATACCCAACAACTGTGGAGGTAGTCTCCCAGGAAGGAGCTAACGAAGAAACGGGGCCGACCAAATCAGTTCTGCGATATGAGTTTCCCGCTCGCGGGGATATGCCGCCCGTGACGCTGATGTGGTACGATGGGGGCAATATGCCGCCTCGGCCCGAAGAACTCGAAGAGGGCCGTCGGCTTGGCGACAGCGATGGCGGCTCACTTTTTGTAGGCGATAAAGGCAAGATATTAGCTCCAGGCTGGTGCGCGGCAAGTCCACGCCTGATACCAGAGTCAAAGATGAAGGCCTACAAGCTGCCGCCCAAGATTATTCCCAGGTCGATCGGGCACCACCAGGAGTGGCTTGCAGCCTGCAAGGGCGGTAAGCCAGCCCAGGCCAATTTCGACTTTTCAGGTCCGCTGACCGAAGTGGTGCTGCTGGGTAACATCGCGATTCGTACGGGCGAAAAAATATACTGGGATGGACCTAACATGCAGTGCACCAATGTGCCCAAGGCCAACGAATATGTGCACTGCTCCTACCGTCAAGGCTGGACGTTATAGAGATTGGCGCCCGGCACGTCGAAGTTTTCAGATTGCGAGCGGGATTTGACGAGGTCTTCAGGCACATTTCTGATATAATGGAACGCAACAAGGCGCGAGTCGAGAAACGTAGTAACTCAAAGCACCGGGTGCTTGTATGAAATTGGAGATGACCGGAGAAATGCGGATGGAGCAGCGGATGAAGCTGGCTCCGCACATGATTCAATCAATGGAGATCCTCCAGCTTCCGATCCTGGCACTTCAGGAAAGAATCGAACAAGAGCTCAACAACAATCCCGTTCTGGAAATGGCTGAGCCTTCAACTACCGATGAAAGTGAGCCTGTCGAGAAGGAGCCTGAGGATAATATAGACCAGAAGGACCTGATCATAAACACTGACAATAATAAGGTCGAGGACTTCGAAAGGCTCGAAAGTCTTGAGGACAATTTCAGAGAATACATAGAGCAGGCTGAGCCTTTCTACGCCCGCAGGCAACCCGACGAGTCAGACAGAAAACTCGAGGCTATCAAAAATACTGCTGCCCTACCTCTGTCTTTGCACGACCACCTGATGGAGCAGTGGCGGCTGGTTGAAGCTGACGAGGCGGTAAAAAGAGCCGGCAGTACAATAATAGATTATATCGACGATAGGGGCTATCTAACCGTAAGATTGGAGCAATTGCATAACAAAGACCGGGCGGAATTCACCCTCGATGATTTGAAAGAGGCGCTGCAGCTTGTGCAAAAATTAGAGCCTGCCGGTGTCGGCGCACGCAACCTGAAGGAAAGCCTGCTTATCCAGATGGCGCAGAGTCCCGACGATATGAGCTTCGAAGCTCAGCTTATATCCGAGCATATGGATACGCTGCTGGAGAATCGCCTGCCGGATATTGCCAGGAAGATGAATTGTAGCATTGAGAGAATCAACCATGCGATCGAACGTATGAGCAAACTGGACACTTCTCCAGGGCTGCAAGTCGGCCCGAACCAGAACCATCCTATTACTCCTGATGTAATAGTTGAGCCCTCGGATAACCCGGGCCAGTATCTTGTGCGATTGGCGGACACGAACTTGCGGGGCCTTAAACTAAGTCCCTATTACATGAGGATGGTAAAGGATTCGAGGGTCACTGAAAAAACGCGAAAGTTTTTGCGGAGCAACATCCGGTCGGCTCAGTGGATTATGGACGCGATAGAGCAGCGAAAAAACACGTTGTTGAAGGTCACCCAGACGGTGGTCAAATACCAAAAAGATTTTTTCGACAGAGGTCCGCTTTATCTTCGGCCGCTGCCGATGTCTAAAGTCGCAGCCGATGTGGGGGTACATCTGGCTACGGTTTCCAGAGCAGTAGCCGGCAAATATGTGCAGTGTCCCTGGGGGATTTTGCCGCTGCGAAAATTCTTTAGCGGTGGTATGGAAGACGATAACGGCCAGGCTCATAGCTGGGAAGCAATAAGAGTCAAACTTCAGGAAATCATCGATGGCGAAGACAAGACCAAGCCGTTGAGCGATGACCAAATCCGCGAAAAATTAGCCGAAGCTGGCATCAAAAATATTGCCAGGCGCACGGTAGCAAAGTATCGCAAGCTCCTAAACATACCCACCGCGAGATTCAGGAAGAAATACTGATTTAGCTACCAAGACTCCCAAAATTTCCTTGTCAAAATTGCTGATTTGGTTTGACACTATGTTATTATATGAGTATATAATCACACAGTAATTTAGCCGGAGTTTTATGATGTTCTATAAGAAAAAGTGGTTGTTATTTCAAAAACAGGCAGAAATCGCAAAGGCGATAGCACATCCGCTGCGAATCGCGATTATAGATTTTCTAAAAGACGGTGAGCAATGCGTCTGCGATATTGCTCTACACGTTGGCTCCGAGCGCTCGAACGTTTCGCGGCATCTTTCAGTAATGGTCAATGCCGGCGTCCTGGAGTATCGTAAAGAGGGCCTGAAGGTCATTTACAAGCTCAAGACGCCCTGTGTTCTGGATTTCTTTTCGTGTGCGGCGGCTTGTTTGAAGCAGCAGCTTAAAGACAACGAAAAATTGCTCAGAGTCCTGTAATATCAAGACGTTGCTATGAACAACAAAAGAGAATGGAAGATATTTGCGGCCCTTGTTTCCATCTTCATCGTGGCTTATATTCTGCCGTTGGGCAATCCTAAAATTCAGGAAGCGATCCAGGAGGCGTTTCGGCTTTTGCAATGGTACGCCCGCAATCACACGCTGGCCTGCGTGGTGCCGGCTCTTTTCATCGCAGGGGCCATCATTACGTTTTTGTCCCAGAACTCGGTGATGCGTTATCTCGGTCCGAACGCCAATCCGGTTCTGGCGTATGCGGTGGCTTCAGTAGCGGGCTGCGTACTGGCAGTCTGCTCGTGCAGCGTCCTGCCGATGTTTGCAGGCATTTATAAACTTGGCGCAGGACTTGGTCCGGCAACGGCTTTTCTATATTCCGGGCCAGCAATCAACGTACTGGCCATATTCTTAAGCGCTCGCGTACTCGGTTTTTCAATCGGCTTGGGCAGATTCATTGGAGCTGTGGTTTTTTCGGTGATTATTGGCCTATTGATGGCGTGGATATTCCGAAAGGGCGAGCGTGAAAAAGTTCAGGCTGCTCTGCAAATGCCTGAACCAGAAAAACCTAAACGGCACATCGCAAAGACGGCTTTGTTCCTTACCAGTATGATTTTGTTTCTGGTCTTCAGCGACTGGTTTAATCCCGGCAACGTCATCGTTAAAACAACCGATGGTCGCCAGTTCAAGGCGGTGGTCCTTCAAGAAACAAAAGATGCGGTGCGATTCCAGCTTGAAGAGGACTTGGGCTCAGCCAAGCTGGGCGAGAAAATTACCCTGCCGAAAACAGAGATCATAGATGTGCAGGATCAGAAAACATGGGTGCTGGCAGTATATTACATTCGCTGGCACCTGGCCGGACTGATGGGACTGGCTGTGATCATAATGGCCTGGCAATGGTTTGAGCCGGATGAACTTCGCCAGTGGATGCAAAATACCTGGGACTTCACCAAGATGCTGGTGCCACTGCTTTACGGCGGAGTATTCATAGTCGGCTTTGTCAGTATCCTGCTGCCGGAAAAACAGGTGGCTCAGTGGATAGGCGACAATTCCCTGCGTTCCAACCTTGTAGCCAGTGTCATCGGTGCTTTCTGGTACTTCGCTACGCTCACGGAGATTCCCATCACACAGGCGCTAATGAAGCTGGGTATGCACAAAGGTCCTGTTCTGGCGTTGCTCTTGGCTGGCCCGGCACTATCGCTGCCAAGCATCCTGGTCCTCCGCAAAGTTATGGGAAACGCTAAGGCGGCCGTGTTCGTCCTGCTCGTAGTGGTGATGTCCACGATTGTTGGTATGTTTTTTGGTGCATTTTGGGGATAAGACAAATGAACAAATCCGATGAAAATATTAGAGAAACAGTAAGAAGGGGATATAGTGAGATAGCAAAGGGAGAATCCTGCGGTTGTTGTGGTTCGCCATCGCCTGTAAAACTCGCCGAGGGGATAGGTTACTTGAGCGAAGACCTTGAGTTTTTACCCGAAGGGGCAAATATGGGGCTTTCGTGTGGCAATCCAACCGCCATCGCGAATCTCAAGCCCGGCCAGGTCGTCTTAGACCTGGGCAGCGGCGGCGGCCTTGATGTTTTTATTGCTGCCAGAAAAGTTGGCTCTAAAGGCAGGGCAATCGGCGTTGATATGACCGCGGAAATGGTCAGTAAGGCACGGGCAGGCATTGCGAGATTTACAGAGAAGACGGGCCTTTCCAATGTTGAGTTCCGCCTGGCCGAAATTGAGCATCTGCCTGTAGCGGATGCAAGTGTGGATGTTGTAATCTCAAACTGTGTAATCAATCTTTCGCCGGATAAGCAGCAGGTCTGGCGTGAGATCGCCCGCGTATTAAGACGGGGCGGCAAGGCGTGTGTCTCCGATCTTGCCCTGAAAAAGCTTTTGCCCGAACAGGTTCTAAAATCCGCTGCGGCACTGGTCAGTTGCGTAGCCGGTGCGGTTGCGATTGACGATACGATAAGGATGGCAAAACAAGCGGGCCTAAAAGAAATTCAAGTCGCCGAAAAGGCATACAACGTCGATGTGATGGCCGATTGCAGCGACCCGCTTTATAGAGAGGTAAAGGAATTTTTGCCCGCAGGAGCAAAACTTAGCGAGTATGTTGTCAGCGTTGATATAACAGCACTCAAGAAATAAGGAATCAATAGTGCCACAGGGAATTGCCAGACAACTATCGTTCCTGGATAGGTTTCTGACATTGTGGATTTTTCTGGCAATGTTTATCGGCGTAACCTCAGGGTATTTGTACCCGGCCATAGCCAGCTTTTGGAATAAGTTCCAGGCAGGAACGACAAATATACCCATCGCGGTCGGGCTAATCCTGATGATGTACCCGCCGCTTGCAAAAGTAAAGTATGAGGAGCTTGGAGACGTTTTCAGCAATATAAAGGTTTTGCTTCTTTCTCTGGTGCAGAACTGGTTTGTTGGCCCTTTGCTGATGTTTATCTTAGCTGTTACTTTTTTGAGGGGATACCCGGAATATATGGTGGGCCTGATTATGATCGGGCTTGCCCGATGTATTGCGATGGTCATCGTGTGGAATGAGCTGGCTAAAGGAGATACCGAATTCTGCGCCGGACTTGTGGCACTTAATTCTATATTTCAGGTCTTGCTATATTCCATATATGCGTGGGTATTTATAACGGTTTTCCCGGCCTGGCTCGGACTACAAGGTGCGATTGTCAAGGTAACTATCGCTCAGATCGCCAAAAGTGTGTTGATTTATTTAGGTATTCCTTTCTTGGCCGGCATGATTACCAGATTTGTGCTTGTCAATATCAAGAGCAAAAAATGGTATCAGAATAATTTTATCCCATTTATCAGTCCAATCACGTTAATAGCTTTGCTTTTTACAATCGTGGTAATGTTCTCGCTCAAAGGCGAATACATCGTAAAAATTCCTCTGGATGTGGCCAGGATTGCTCTACCGCTGCTTATATATTTCGTGGCAATGTTTTTGATCTCCTTTTATATGGGCAAAAAAGCCGGCGCTGATTATTCCAGGACGGCGGCATTATCTTTCACGGCTGCAAGCAATAACTTTGAACTGGCCATTGCTGTAGCCGTTGCGGTTTTCGGCATAAACTCAGGCCAAGCGTTTGCAACGGTTATAGGCCCGTTGGTGGAGGTGCCCGTACTGATTAGTCTGGTCAATGTGTCGCTGAATTTTAGAAAAAGATATTTCTAATCTGACAGGAGATTCCAGATGAAAAAAATACAGATCCTTGGGCCGGGATGCTGGAAATGCGAGGCCCTAAAGAAAAATACCGAGGCTGCCGCAAAAGAATTGGGTATCGAGTACCAGATAGAAAAGGTCACGGACATAACCGATATTATGAGTTTCGGTGTTATGAGGACGCCTGCTTTAGCCGTCGATGGCCAGGTCAAGGTGGTGGGCAAGATTCCATCGGCGGACGAAATCAAGAGAATGTTAAAGTAAAAACAGAAGTGCAGGGTTGATTTATGAACAGGACTTGGAAAATCGCAATTGTTGTGATTCTAATTGCGGCGGTAGCCGTTGCAATTGCCGTCAAGCAGAATAAGTCCAGCCAACAGGCAGCAGCGTCTGCCGGTAAGGTTACCGGTCAGGAAGTGCCTACAAAAAACCAGCCTGCCGACCTCGTGGGCAAAGGTTTGCCTGCCCTTATCGATCTGGGAGCCGGCACGTGCATCCCGTGCAAGATGATGGCCCCAATCCTGGAGGAGCTTAAAACCGAATACGCAGGTAGAATGCAGGTCGAGTTCCTGGACATACGTGAGGACTCTAATCTAATCCAGGCGTACGCCCTCCGTGTTATTCCCACCCAGATATTCTACGATGCCTCGGGCAAAGAATTGTTCAGGCACGAAGGGTTCTTCTCCAAAGAAGACATCCTGGCCAAGTGGGCTGAGCTTGGCGTGGACCTTACAAAGACAAAATGATACGACAGCTCTTCACAATGCTGACCCACGCCGTGGAAGGTGTTCCCGCGATTGCGTTGGGCGCGGCCTTCGTCTGGGGTATCCTGAGCATACTGCTTAGCCCATGTCACCTGGCAAGTATTCCCCTAATCGTTGGATTCATTGATGGGCAGGGACGAATCCCGACTCGGCGGGCTTTTTTTATATCCAGCCTGTTTGCGGTGGGCATACTAATCACAATCGGTGCTATCGGGGCTATTACTGCTGCAGCAGGACGAATGTTAGGCGACGTCGGCCCATACGGAAATTACTTTGTCGCTGTCATCTTTTTTGTAGTCGGCCTGATACTTCTGGATGTGATACCGATACGATTTAGCGGGCCCGCTCAGGTTGGTATGAAGAGAAAGGGAATGCTGGCTGCTTTCATTCTTGGACTGGTATTCGGAATCGCCATCGGGCCTTGCACATTTGCCTATATGGCCCCGATGCTGGCGGTAACTTTCAAGACCGCAGCGACAAATTTACTGTATGGCTTGTCCCTTCTGCTGGCTTACGGCATCGGACATTGCTCCGTTATTGTTTTCGCCGGAACCTGCACTGAACTTGTGCAGCGATATATGAATTGGAACGAAAAATCCAGAGCCACAAGAGTAATCAAAGCAGTATGTGGAACAGCCGTAATCTTTGCCGGTCTTTACCTCATTTTCATCGCCCATTAAGGGCGCTTTATTGCCCACCTTTCGTTGTTGACAATCACAGCCCAGGCCATAAAATAGCCAGTCAAACGTTTGTTGTTCAGGGGTAAACCGATGGACCCGGCGATTTTTAAGGCATACGACATAAGGGGCATCTATCCGGACGAACTTAGCGAAGAGGATGCGTGGAAGATCGGCTGTGCCACGGCTCGATTTTTGCCTTCTTTAGTTCGCGGGTACGAACGCGGCCTGGCCGACAGTCAATCGCTCTGTGTCGGTCGCGACATGAGAAAGCATAGCCCGGCTTTAGCCGAGGCGCTAATAGAGGGAATGCGCTCCACCGGCGCCAGCGTGATTGATATAGGAATGGTCGATACGCCACAGATGTATTTTGCGATCAATCATCTGGGAGCCTGTGGCGGCGTTCAGGTTACCGCCTCGCACAACCCGGCCAAGTATAACGGCTTTAAGATATCCGGCCTGGGCGCTAAACCTGTCGGCGAAGATACCGGCCTAAAAGACATAAAGCATCTGGCTACCGCCCTGATTCACACCAAGGGTAAACCCACCGGTTCGGTCAAGAAACTGGATTTGACAGAGCAGTACAAAAAGCACGTGCTGAAGTTCCTCAACCCCAATCTTAACAAATTGAAGATCGCCGTTGACGCCTCGAATGGCATGGCTGGCAAAACGCTGCCGGCGGTTTTCGGCGATTTGCCGATAGAAATAGTCCGGCTTAACTTTGAGCACGCCGGAAGATTCAGGCATCGGCCCGACCCTCTGATAGAGAAAAACTTGGCTCAGGTAAAATCCGCCGTAAAGAGAAACCAGTGCGACTTTGGGGTGTGCTTTGATGGCGACGCCGACAGAATGGCCTTCATCGACGAGAAGGGACAGGTGGTCGGCAGCGATTTGGTGACCGCTATGATGGTGCCTTATTTCCTAAAAAAAGAGCCGAAATCAGCGATTGTTTTTGATGTGCGCAGCAGCCGGGTAGTGGCGGAAGAGATTATCAAATATGGAGGCACACCGCGTAGAGAACGGGTCGGACACGCCTTTATGAAAAAGGCTATGCGCGACTCGCACGCTATATTCGGCGGCGAACTCTCCGGGCACTTTTATTATCGTGACAACTTCTGCACCGACTCGGGCTTCATTACACTGGTGCACGTGCTGAACATCGTCAGCGAGGCCAAAACGCCGATAAGCAATCTGATTGAGCCGTTGCGAAGATACTGTAGCAGTGGCGAAAAGAACTTTGAGGTAAAGGATAAGCAAGCCAAGATGGACGAGCTTGCCAAAAGATACAGCCAGGGCCAAGTCGACCGTCTGGACGGCATTACAGTTGGATTTAAGGAGTGGTGGTTTAATTGTCGAGCGAGCAATACCGAGCCTTTGCTGCGGCTGAACGTTGAGGCAAAAACCAGAGAGCTGCTCGAGGCCAATTTAGCCGAAATCCAGGAGGTGCTCGGTAAGCCAGTGTGAGACGGGCAATGTCCTGCAACTGGGGACTCTTTTCTTATCAGCTAAAAACTTTTTGCAAAGGACAATAATGGAGGTCTACACAAAAACATTTCAAACTGCCGGCGGACAGGTTGAAGGCGTGCAGACCAAATGGGCCGGATTTAATATTTTGCTGGTAACTGGAAGTAAAGGTTTTTTAGCTTGTCCGGCGATTGACGTGGAAGCCTGCCAGAGATATGGCGTTGCCGCCGCGATTGTAGAAAGCACGCCGGATAATCCCATCGGCACGCTGGAACGATTCCCTAACCGCAAAATCACAAAGGCCAACGCAAAGGCTAAAGCCCTCGGCATCAAAGAAGGTATGCAGGCCAGTGATGCCTTCGCATTGATAGCTTAGTTTAGCCCCCAGGCCTGTCCCTTCGACACGCTCAGGGCGACGCCTGGGGGTCATCTATTCAAATAAATTCTGTCAACGCAGGGAGAAAACCGTGGCGACAAATGACTTATCTCGGCGTGAATTGTTAGCCGCCGCGACTGCCGGCTGGATGTTAGCCGCCCCCGCAGGCGCGGACAAGAACCGGGCAAAGTACACATCGAACTTTACATTTTGTTTTAATACAAGCACCATCCGGGGACAAAAGCTTGGCCTTGACCAGGAGGTCGAAATCGCTGCCAAGGCCGGCTACGACTCCATAGAGCCATGGGTCGACAAAATCCACGATTACGCCAGGCGTGGCGGTAGTCTGAAAGACATCCGCAAGCGTATCGAGAACCTAGGACTGACGGTCGAAAGCGCTATTTCTTTCTTCCAGTGGATTGTGGATGACGATGCCGAGCGAGCTAAAGGCTTGGAACAAGTCAGGCGTGACATGGATGCGCTTGCGCAGATTGGCGGCAAACGCATCGCCGCCCCACCTGCCGGCGCTACGAGGGAACCCGGCCTGGACCTGATGAAAGCAGCCGAACGCTACCGCACACTGCTTGAAATCGGCGACCAGCTTGGCGTCATCCCGCAACTGGAGATATGGGGCTCATCCAGGAATCTGCACCGATTGGGCCAGGCTATGTTCGTAGCGATAGAAAGCGGGCATCCCAAGGCGTGCCTGTTGCCCGATGTCTATCACATCTATAAGGGCGGCTCAGACTTTATCGGCTTAAAGCTTCTGAGTGCTCAGGCTATTCACGTCTTTCATCTAAACGATTATCCCGCCGAGCCGCCGCGTGATAAGATAACCGACCGAGACCGAGTCTATCCGGGCGACGGCATCGCACCGCTGACGCAGATTCTCCGCGACCTGCACGCAAACGGTAGCGGGGCGGTTTTGTCGCTGGAGCTATTCAATCCTACCTACTGGCAGCAAGACCCGCTGGAGGTGGCGAAAACCGGCCTTTCCAAAATGAAGGCGGTCGTAAACAAGGCATTAAATGTCAGTTGAAAATCCGGCATAAATCCGAGAAGGGAAGGCAAAATATGCAATCCAAGAAATATTCTCTGGCATTAGCAGTCGCTGCTGGCATTTTGTGTACTGCTGCTGCGGGCGAGATAGAGCTGCCTCGATTTGTTGAAGGTGACCTGATTGCCCAGGCCAATCCGGCTCTGGCCGGGATAGAGCAATTGCGTGTTGTTATTGCAGCGACCGAAACCGATACTAATAAAGCGCGGCTGGACTGGAAGAGACTTGAGGCCGAAGTTGAGCGCAAACTTCAAGATACTGGAATTAGAATATGTCTACCAAAAGAAGGGGCTACGTACAGATTTGCCACCAGCGCAGACCTTGGTGTTTACATAGAGGTGCTGACCCTTGCTGACTTACCACAGTGCGTCTTGCGCATTCAAACATCATTGGCACGAGCAGTCTGCTTGACGCAAGCCACTGGGTTGTTTTTCAAGGCCGATGTTTGGAAAACAGAACCGGTGATGCAGGCGGTCCATATATCGAATATGCCTGGCAAAGTTACCAATTTGGTGCTGCAACAGGTCGAGGCTTTTCTCGTGGCATACCTCGCAGCCAATCCGCCAAGTAAACAGACTCCGCAGGCCGATTCTGCTGCTGGTGCCAGGCAGCCGAAAGGCGAATCTGCCACCAAGCCCACGGCACTCGAACAAATGTATGTGGCTTCCAAAAATGCCAGCGTCTTTCACAAGCCTGATTGTCGCTGGGCAAAGAATATCTCACCAGCGAATCTTGTACGTTACGACAGCAGGGACAAAGCATTGGAGGCCGGCAAAAAGCCTTGCAAATGGTGCAAACCTTAAAGATGGGAACCTGCGGTGAAACCACAGGCTTAACCCGCCATACCTCTGGCGGGTAAATATTTAGCCCCTCGTTTCACGCGGGGTTTTGCTACAAGGAAACCTTTTACAAAAAATCATGGTTTTAATCACAATCATAATCATCGCGGTGGGTCTATCAATGGATGCTCTTGCGGTCTCGATTGTCAGCGGGGCTGCGTACAAACACTTAAAGATAAGACACGCGCTGCGAATGGCCGTTTTCTTTGGCAGCTTTCAGGCATTTATGCCGCTTGTAGGTGCGCTGGCAGGCCTTACCGTAAAAGGATATATCGCAGGGGCCGACCACTGGATAGCGTTCGCCCTTTTGGCAGCGGTGGGCGGCAAGATGATTTACGAATCATTTAGGCTGGCGCCAGCCAGTGAAAATTTTGACCTGTCGAACATCTTTGTTTTGTTTGTTTTGTCCATCGCCACCAGTATCGACGCCCTAACAGTTGGCGTCACACTTCCGCTCTTGAAAATTCCAATAGGAGCAGCCGTGACGATTATCGGTATAATTACGTTCGTCCTGTCTGCCATCGGCGTTTTCATCGGTAAAAAAACTGGGCACTTTTTTGAAAGCAAAATTGAAGCCATTGGCGGCCTGGCTCTTATTGGCCTGGGCGTAAAAATACTCCTTGGGCATCTACAGATGTGATGCCTTGTTGAAGTCGCACGCGGAACCGATATAATATGGGCGGTATTCATCAATGTGAATAGTTGTAGGACGGCAGATAGAGCCGTTCGATGACAGGTAATAATTTCTATGAGCTCCAAAGTATATTTTATCGAGGCCGCAGAAAGTGATGGCGAAAAAGCAGTCTCTGAAAAAGCCCGCAGGCTGTTCAGAGCAGGCCGGTTCGCAAATTGCTTCAAGGAAAACGACTTTACGGCGGTTAAGGTCCACATCGGCGAAGAAGGCAACAACACCTATATTAAAGCTCCCTGTATCAAAGGATTGATAGATGAGCTGCTGGCCTTGAAGACAAAGCCATTTTTAACCGACACCTGCACTTTGTATACGGGCGCAAGACATAACGCCATCGACCATACTATCTTGGCTGCGGAGCACGGCTTCAGCCTGGACAAGCTGGGCGTACCGTTTATTGTAAGCGGCGGATTGTTCGCGACCTCCGAGACCGCGGTAGGAATCAACGGCGAAATTAACAAGGAAGTCTTTATCGCCTCTGATATTGTCCGGTGCCGGTCAGTTCTTTCTGTGGCTCACTTTACCGGCCATTGTGCGGCCTGCCTGGGAGCCACGCTGAAAACGCTGGGCATGGGCTGTGCAAGCAAAAAAGGAAAGATGAAACAACACGCCACACTTACGCTCAGAATAACTGATGCGTGCAGACGCTGCGGCGAATGTCTTGAGCATTGTCCGGCTGATGCTATTACCCTTGACCAGGTAAAGGCGCACATCAACAAGGACAGGTGCATTAGCTGCGCAGAGTGTTTAGCGGTGTGCAGATTCGAGGCGGTAGAATGCAACTGGGGGCAGGAGTGTGAAATACTTCAGAAAGGCATCGCTGAATATGCTCTGGGTGCATTGACGGGCAAAAAGAACAGCGTTGCGTTTTTCAATTATATAATATCGGTTACCGCAGATTGCGATTGCATAGATAGAGCTAACATGCGTAAAATAGTGCCTGATATCGGCATCGCTGCGTCAACCGACCCGGTGGCCGTGGATAAGGCAGCGCTGGACCTGGTAGAGAAAAAAACTGGCCGACAATTGGCAAAACTATTGCGGAATAAGCAACTTGACCCTTACTACCAGATTGAACATGCCGAACGCATCGGCCTGGGAAGTACCAACTATGAGCTTATCGAAGTCACTTAGTAAGCTCAGCAAATTCTGAGAGTAGCGTATGTCGCTGGGACAAATAATAAGACAAAAGCGTGAGCAATTGGGCCTGACGCTGGACGAGGTCAGCAATCGGGTGGGTTTTTCCAAGCCGTATTTATCCACCATTGAGACCGGCAAAGTAAAAAATCCGCCCAGCGACCAGCTTCTGGCAAAGCTTGAAAAGGTACTGCAGTTCGAGCGAGGGCTTTTGCTGCACATCGCTCACATGGAACGGATGCCGACTGACATTCGGCAGGAATACGAATCGGCAGAAGCTGAGAGCCAGAAATGGCGACAGTTTATCAAGAGTCTCATTCATAAAAAAACTGATTCTCGTCGTCTGAGCAAGCTTCTGGTCGAAAGCAATCTCGATATTGAGCAAGCGGAGGCTTCTCTGGCTGCTGGCCGGCTGGTGCCGATTATAAACAAGGTTGCTGCGGGTTATCCCACCGATTTTGACGATCTGAATTACCCTGTGGGCGTGGCGGACGATTATGTTCGCTGCCCGGATTTGCACGATCCTAATGCCTTTGCCGTGCGGGTGGTGGGCGATTCGATGGAGCCAAAATTCCGGGAGGGTGACATCGTAATTTTTTCGCCGGCAGCGGAAGTGCATAATGGCGACGATTGTTTTGTTCGCTTTGCGATGCCACACGAGACGACTTTTAAGCGTGTGTTTTTCGAGCCGGACAACAAAGTGCGGCTGCAGCCGAGAAACGAAAGATATTCCCCGACCATCATCGACGGCAAACGCATCAATGGCCTCTACCGCGCCGTAATAAAATACGAAAGACTGTAGTTTAGTGATCGACGGCACGGCGACCTTCACCAAGATATAAACCGTAGTCGTGCCGACGATGGCTAAACACAGTTATAGTTTTTGGCCCGCAACTGCGAAAACCAATGCAAAAACCTTGGTGGCACCAGCTTCTTTTAAGGTTCTTATACATTCATCCAGTGTTACGCCAATGGTTTTGATGTCATCCACAAGACAAAACTTTCGCCCGGTGAAATCACGCCCATAACGGACGGCAAAAGCCCGGCGATATTCGCCACGCGTCTGGCCTGCCAGGACTTCGAGTCGCCAAAAGATGTTTGAAACTTTGTATGCAGAATACAAACAAGGTCAGTGTTGATTTTTTCTGTCGGATGTTTTAATTGTTTAGCCAGAACCAAAGGTAGCCGCGAACAAGCCTCCTCGACCAGTGCAGCAGCACAGGGACAAAGAATTCTATATCGTTATAGAAGTCTGCCCCTTGTAGAGCGGAATTGGCCCAAGAACCCAGGGTCGAATCCAATTCTGTTCGGCCATTTTTGAAGGCCAATATCATCCTTTGCAAACTTTGGTCGAAATTAAATTCTCTGCTCTGGCAATCGGGACAAACGCCCCGACTCGTTTCAATTTTGTTGTATTCACGCTTGAAATTATAAGCAGAAACAATTTTTATTTCGTAGCAAACAGCATACCATCTATGTTTAGCGGCAGCCAGCACGGCTGCTTTTTCATTTTGAAATTTTCAGCCTGGTTCACCTCAGGGTAACAGTTCAAGGGAGGATATGTAATAAAATCACCGACTCCTGCCGATTTCTACTGATAAATATACTCAGTAAATCGCAAAGGAGCCCATTATGCTTTCTATTCCATCGGCAGCAGAGCCAATCTTGATGAGTCTTTCTATAGCATTTACTCAGCCAACCTTCCAGCGAATTCTTCCACTGACCGTCGGCAGACGAACCATTACCGCGGTGCTCTGGACGATGCGAGGCCTGCTCAGCGGTCATCCCAGTACCTACCACCGTGTCTTCTCTCGTGCAGTATGGTCCCTGTGGCCTTTGGGCAGAGTTTTGGCCGGCAAGTTCGCAGACGGCGACACCATTAAAATCGATGCCGACCAGCACAAGTTTTCCTTCGAAAAAGTCTAAGCGCGTGTCAAAAAGGTTTGATTTTGCCACGCTTTTTAGTAGAATGTGTGTTGCCGATTATAAGTACCGGTCATAGGGTTGTATGATATGGGGCATTCATGGGTTTATATCGAAGTTAGCGACCTGGAAAGAAAACATTCCAAGAAAGTCAAAGCATTAGTAGACACAGGAGCCAGTTTAACCACTCTGCCCAAAAAGGTCGCCGATGAGCTGGGGATTACACCCTTTACTGAAGAACAGGTCAAGACCGGAGCAGGAACGATAAAAATATCCAGAGGCCGAGCCTGGATAAAGCTTGAAGGCAAGGAATCTCCCTTCGACGTTTGGATTTCTGACTTTATAGATAAAGTTTTGCTGGGAGTCGTTGTCTTACAAGTCCTGGGCTTTGAGGTAGACCCCGTAACAGAAAAGCTCAAACCCACGCCTCTATTATTGTATTCTTGCTTCTGAATGGGGAAATCGAAAATTCCTACGTGCCGGCTGAGGATGCAACCCGAATTTTCAAGATTTATCTTGCAGTTTTCCTGCCAGCCTCCACAATAATTCGGGGTAGCACGTGTAACGCAATCTACTGGGAAGGAACATGAATGGAAGCTAAAAAGGTTTTGGAACGCGTAGAACAGGATAAGATAGAATTCATCACTCTACAATTTACCGACCTGCTGGGCGTCATAAAGGAGGTCATCATACCTGTCGAAAAACTGAACGACGCACTAACTGACGGGGCGTGGTTTGACGGCTCCTCAATCGAAGGCTTTGCCAGGATACAAGAAAGCGATCTATTCCTAAAGCCTGTGCCGGAAACTTACGCAGTCGTTCCCTGGCTGACCGAAGACGGCAAAACAGCAAGGCTGATTTGTGACATCTACCGCGCAGACGGCAAACCCTTCGAAGGAGACCCCAGATATATTCTTAAACAGGCGACGGCCTCCGCAGCAAATCAGGGCTACCAGTACAATGTCGGGCCGGAGCTTGAATTCTATTTATTTAGAACCGACAACCCAAAAAGAACCGCCCCGATAGACTATGGCAGCTATTTTGACCTCTCATCCCACGAAGGTTATAAGGTTGTTAAAAAGATGATAGCAGCCATGGAGAACTTCGGAATCAAGCTGGAAACCTCCCATCACGAGGTTGGCTTGGGCCAGTACGAAATCGACTTCCGTTATGGGCCTTGTCTGGATATAGCTGACAAGGTTGTCACGCTCAAATACACCGCCAAGAAAATCGCGCAGATGTACAATTTTCACGCCACCTTTATGCCGAAGCCCGTAATGGATATGGCAGGTTCCGGAATGCACGTCCACCAGAGCTTATTTGATATTAAGACAAAAACGAACGCTTTTTACAACAAGGACGACAAGTACAATCTGTCCCGAATTGCGTACAATTTTACTGCCGGGCAAATAAAGCACATAAACGCGCTGTGCGCGGTTTTATGCCCCACGGTCAATTCATACAAGAGATTAGTTAGTGGGTTCGAGGCTCCGGTATACATTACCTGGGCTGCCATGAATCGGTCGGCTTTGGTGAGAGTACCCAAGTGGTTCCGACAAAGAAAGGAAGCTGCCAGAATCGAACTGAGATGTCCCGACCCCGCTTGCAACCCATATCTGGCGTTTGCTGTCATGCTAGAGGCTGGCATGGACGGCATCAAAAATGACTTAATGCCACCTGACCCGGTCGAAGAAGACATATACAGTCTTGATGACGAAAGCCGAGTTCAAAAAAATATTGAAGTTTTGCCAACGTCACTTTGGGAAGCTTTAGACGAGTTGAAAAAAGACAAACTTATCCGGGACGTTCTGGGACAGCATTTGCTTGAAAGATATATTGACGTAAAGACCAAAGAATGGGACCAGTTCAAAAAGCAGGTCACCAGCTGGGAAATCGAAACGTATTTGGATATCTTTTAGCTTGCAGGGCTCAAAGATTTACTGGGATGCCACGCTGGGCAAGGTATTCCTTAATCTGCCTTATCGTGTAATTGCCAAAGTGAGTGATTGAAGCCATGAGCACCGCGTCTGCTCCACCCTGAAAAATGGCATCGAAGAGATGCTCGAGTTTGCCCGCTCCCCCGGAAGCAATCACCGGGATATTGACCGCTCCAGCAACAGCTTTATTAAGCTCGTTATCGTAGCCTGTTTTAGTGCCGTCGGCATCCATACTGGTTAACAGTATCTCACCCGCGCCGAGCTTTTCGGCCTTGACTGCCCACTGCACGACGTCCAGGTCGGTGGGTTCTGAGCCGGCCTTAACACAGACCTGCCATCTGCCAGGCTCTGCTTTTGATCGGCGGGCATCAATAGCAAGTACAACGCATTGGCTTCCAAATCGGTGAGCCGCCTCAGTTATCAAATCTGGGTTCGCAACCGCGGCAGTATTTACCGAAACCTTATCGGCCCCGGTTCGTAGAAGCTCGTCCATTTGCTGGGCTGTTTGAACGCCGCCGCCAACCGTAAACGGAATGAATACATTCTCGGCAACTTTTTCGACCAGTTCTACCATCGTCTTGCGGAAATCTATCGTGGCAGTTATGTCCAGGAACACCAATTCGTCGGCGCCTTGGTCACTATATCTTGCGCCGAGTTCTACCGGGTCGCCGGCCTCAATGAGATTGCGAAATTTGACGCCTTTAACTACTCGGCCATCTTTGACATCAAGACAGGGGATAATTCTCTTGGTCAGCATTTTGTATTATATTTAGCCCCCAAATTTATTTGGGGGTTTTTCTGCTCGCAAATTTCGGCGAAATTCTCCAGAACCTTCAAGCCGGCCCTGCCACTTTTCTCAGGATGAAATTGTACGCCAAATATATTTGCTTTCTGCACGGATGCAGCCATAGCGAAGCCATAATCAGCGTAGGCGACTTTAGCCTGCTGGTCGGCAACATTGGCATAAAAAGAGTGTGCGAAATAAAAATGTTTTTCTTTTCCAAGGCCTGCAAATAGGTCCATATCTTCAGGCAGCTTTACCTGATTCCAACCCATATGAGGGACTGTCTGTGTCGGAGGAATCGGCACGACCTCGCCCCTGACCAATCCGAGGCCTTTGTGCCGACCATACTCACTACTGTAGTCAAACAGCATCTGGTAGCCGACACAAATCCCTAAAAGCGGTTTGCCGGCAGCAGCAACCTCTTTTATCAACTCACTAACCGCCCCTAAAGCGCCGATGGCGTAGCCGAAGGCCGCAACGCCGGGCAGAACAATGCCGGCAGCACTTCCAATTTCGGCGGCATCGCGGCTGAGCTTTACATCGCAGCCGATGTGCCGGAATCCGTTGCACACACTCCTGACGTTTCCGACATTATAGTCAATAACAACGATCATAATTTACTATTGACTATTTACTATCGACTATCTACCATCAAGCGCGTGTTATCGAAAACGCTACAACTTGAATCCAAAAGGACGAAAAATAATAGTAAATAGCAAATCGTAAATAGTAAATAACAAATGTGTGGCATAGTCGCTTATCTGGGCAAGAAACCTGCACAGCCGATCCTCTTAGAGGGGCTAAAGCGCCTGGAGTATCGGGGCTATGACTCGGCTGGTATGGCTCTGCTGGGCGGCGACGCAATCAAAATCAAGAAAACCGCTGGCAGAATCAGTGCTCTGGAAGCGATTTTAGGTGAACCCGATGCCAGAGAAACGCTCGGCCTGGGCCATACACGCTGGGCTACTCACGGAGAACCAAATACCACCAACGCGCACCCACATCTGGACTATACCGGAAAGGTCGCCATCGTTCATAACGGCATTATCGAAAACTACGACACGCTGAAGATATGGCTGCAAAATGAGGGCAGCCACTTTGCAAGCCAAACCGATACCGAGGTAATAGCAAATTTGATTGGCTACTTCTATGCCAAAGGTGACCCGAGCTTCCAAATCACTGCAGAGAATCCCCGCCTGCGCGGGGACAGGCTTCCCCCTGCGGAGGCAGAGGCCGCAGAGGAAAAATCAAAATTAGAAATCTCTGCGATCTCGGCGGTAAAAAATCAGAGCAGATTTGAATGGGCGGTTCAGAAAGCCCTGCGTGAGCTGCACGGTACTTATGGGCTGGGGATTGTTTGCTCCGACTTCCCCGACATGCTCATCGGGGCGAAAAAAGGAAGCCCATTGATTGTGGGCGTCGGAGATAACGAATACATTCTGGCTTCGGATGCGGCGGCCATCGTCGAGCATACCACTCAGGCGGTCTATCTTGCCGACAACGAAATGGTTACCATCACCCGTGACGGGTTCCATACCAAAACAATTGACAATGTCCCTGTCACCAAAGACCTAATGCAAATTGAGTTCTCGCTGGATCAAATCGAGCTGGGTGGCTTTGCACACCACATGCTCAAGGAGATTTTTGAGCAGCCCAAAGCTCTGAGTACCTGTATGGGCGGTAGAATCGACCGGCAAAACGGCAGAATCAAGCTCGGCGGAATAGCGAACTACCTGCGCGAGCTGACCCGTGCCAAGCACCTTATTTTAACCGGCTGCGGCACGGCATTTCATGCCTGCTTGATCGGCGAGTATCTGTTTGAGCAACTGGCACGGCTGCCCTCAGATACAGAATACGCCAGTGAGTTCCGCTATCGTAACCCGATCATCGAGGACGGCACCATCGTTATAGTGATCAGCCAGTCGGGCGAAACCGCTGATACCCTTGCCGCCGTGGAGCAGGCCAAAGAACGTGGGGCCACAGTCCTTGGTATCGTTAACATGGTCGGCTCTTCCATAGCCCGAGCCACCGACGCCGGAGTATATCTGCACGTTGGGCCTGAGATTGGCGTTGCCAGCACAAAAGCCTTTACCGCCCAGGTGGCCGTGCTGACAATGCTGGCAATTGAGCTGGGAAGAAGAAAACACATAAGCAGTACCGAGGCCACTGATTGCATCGATGAACTTTCGCGCATACCAGCCAAGATAAGCCAGGTGCTTCAACAGTCTGACCACATTAAGCAAATCGCTGCGGCTAATATTGCCCAGGACAACTGGCTATTCCTTGGCCGAGGCTTTAACTATCCGGTCGCGCTTGAGGGGGCATTGAAACTAAAAGAGATCAGCTACATTCACGCCGAGGGTTTGCCCGCCGCAGAGATGAAGCATGGCCCGATCGCCTTGATCGCTGGTGGTATGCCTGCGGTGTTCATTGCCACATTGGGACCGCAGTACGACAAGATTATGGGCAATATCGCGGAGGTCAAAGCTCGTGGCGGTAAGATTATTGTTGTCGCTACCGAGGGCGACGGAAATATCCGGCAGCACGCTGACTACTTAATTACTGTTCCAGATGCTCCGGAGATTCTGCAGCCGATGTTGACCGTTGTGCCGCTGCAACTTTTAGCCTACCATGCTGCCGTTCTTCGTGGCCACGATGTTGACAAACCGCGAAACCTGGCCAAAAGTGTCACGGTCGAGTAATCCGTGGCGTGGGAATCCGAAACCCAAATATCGAAATTCGAAACAAATTCGAATGACACAAATTCAAAATTCTAAACGTCTTAGTCATTTTAATATTCGGATTTTGCCATTGTTTCGTGCTTCGGATTTCGAATTTCGAAATTTAATGGGATGTGGTTTTACTCTTGTCGAGTTACTTGTCGTCATTGCCATCATTGGCCTTTTGCTTTCTATTCTCACGCCATCCTTAGTCAAGGCCAGGTCTGCCGCAAAACGCCTGGCCTGTGCACATAATCTCAAGCAGATCGATCTTGCGGTAAATTTATATCTGGATTCACACGACAACACCTATCCTTGCGCCCAGGATCCACTGCCTGCGGGCTACTGGCTGTGGATGGGACGTGGCTGGCGGTCGTTCGTGCAGCCATATCTGGGTAGCAATATCGATGCCAATAATCCTTCAGTTTTGTTTTGTCCGCAAGACCGCATCGCCAAAGACAAATATGAGTCCACAAGTTACGCCTACTCGATGGCCTTTTATCACAGCCCCGACCAGATCGATGCGATGAACGACAAAATCGCCACGTACACAAATCCTCAACCTTTTGTGCCGCAGCGAATTTTTGCCGTGGCTCATCCGTCCAGCAAGATTCTTATTGGCGAATGGCTTAGTAATCATTACCCGGTGAATGATGATAAGGGCTGGTGGTGCTGGCAGGGCAGCCGAAATTTTCTCTTTGCTGATGGCCAAGTCCGCTTACTCAAAGCTGATCAGATTCGCTCTGCTCGCGACGGCTTTCCGGATGCAAACTTAACTGTCAACGGCATCAAAGGCCTGGATCGGTCCCCTTAGACAATTCGTACCTGATGAATCTAAATTAACGAACCGCGATCCAGAATTGAAAATCTACCTTTTGCGTTTCAAAAAATCCTATAAATCGCTTGACATCCTTATCTTAGTAAGATAGACTGTGTCTGGAGAAGGTCGCTGGGAAGATGCGTCCCTAAGGGAGGAGTTTTTTCCACAGAAACTCCCGAGTTTATTGACAAAACACACAAAATAGGAGGGTCAAACCATGACCGGCAAGACAAATCCTGTCGAAAGCTTTGTAGTTTACATCTGCGCGCCTGCACTATCATCGATCTACTCCGCGGGCGGACGCTGTCAACGGCTTAGTGGCAACCATAACGGAAAACGAAAGATACTCTTACTCCTATTGGTGTTTTGCACTTGGCTTTTCATCTCGCCAGCTCAGGCGAAATACAGTGGCGGCAGCGGCACCCCGCAAGACCCTTACCTGATCGGAACACCAGAAGACCTAAACGACATTGGCAACCACGAGGAAGACTGGGATAAATACTTCATCCTGGTAAACGACATTGACCTGGCGCAATACACGGGCACAGAGTTTAAGATGATAGGAACCGAAGGCTATGGCTTTACGGGCGTGTTCGATGGCAAAGGGCACAAGGTCTTGAATTTTACTTGGAGCTCGAGCAATTTAAAGCTAAATGGTGTCGGCCTGTTTAGACATCTCTGGCCCAACGGGCTGGTAAAAAATCTCGGGATGGAAAATGTCAATGTTAACGCTGGTAATGATGGATCTAACGTCGGAGGTCTGGTGGGGGCCAATTCTGCTACCATAAGTGCTTGCTATTCGACAGGCATCGTTTCAGGAGGTAGTGCTGTAGGCGGGCTTGCAGGAAGCAATGGGAATAGCACAATAATCAACTCCTATTCCGCAGCCAGCGTTTCGGGAACTACTTCTGTCGGTGGGCTTCTGGGAAGCAATTGGGGCACAGTAATCAACTGCTATTCCACAGGCAATGTTGAAGGCAGCGATGAGGTCGGCGGCCTGGCAGGCAGTGGACCAGGGTCGGTCAATTCCTTCTGGGATATTGAAACCAGCGGCTGCAACACCAGTGCCGGCGGGAGGGGTAAAAAGACAGCCGAAATGAAGATAGCCAGCACTTACTTCGGCTGGGGTGGACCTGACAGCGCGGGCATCTGGACAATCGAAGATGGAAAAGACTATCCTCGCCTTGCCTGGGAGGGTAGGCCAGGACAGCCGTTCCCCAAACAGCAGCTTTCAGATTTCGTAGCAGGCGGTGGAACAGAAGCCGACCCATACCTGATTTCCACCCCCGAGGGGCTTAATGCAATTGGACTATTCCCGTGCGAATGGCTCAAGCACTTCAGACTAATGGCGGATATTGACATGTCTGCGTATACAGGGCTTGAGTTCAATCAGATTGGTGTTGGCTACTCTTGGATGTTCAACGGTGTGTTTGATGGGAATGGGCACACGATCTCGAACTTCACGTACCACTCGAACGTGGAGTTTGCGGGGCTATTTGGGTACATCGGCTACCAAGGAGTGGTAAGGAACCTTGGATTGATAAATGTAGATGTGTCTGGGATCTCGTGGGTAGGAGGGCTGGCGGCCTCGATCTCGGGTCCCCACGGCGGCGTTTCCAATTGCTACGTGACGGGAAGGGTTTCAGGACAGCAACTTGTCGGTGGCTTGATAGGACGAGGCAACGGAATGATCAGCAACTGCTATTCTACCGCAAGGGTCTCCGGAAATCAAACCGTCGGCGGGCTAATGGGAGCCAATGAAGGTTTGATCTACAATTGCTACGCGGCAGCAAAGGTTACCGGGAATACGGGGGTAGCAGGTATAGGTCTGGTTGGTGGCCCGGCTGCTGTAGTGGCCTCATTCTGGGATATCGAGACCACCGGACAGGCTGTCAGAGGTGGCGGAAATGGTAAAACAACCGCTGAGATGAAAATGGCAAGGACTTATTTTGGCTGGGGAGGATGCGGCAATGAGGGGGTTTGGACGATTGATGAAGGAAACGATTATCCGCACCTGGCATGGGAGGGCAAGCCCGGCCAACCGATCCCCAGACAACAACTCTCGGACCTGGTCCCAGGCAGCGGGACGGAGACCGACCCGTATCTGATTTCTACTGCCGAACAACTTAATTCAATCGGTCTTTTCCCATGCGAATGGGACAAGCACTTTAGGCTCATGGCCGACATCGACATTTCTGCCTACAAAGGCGTGGAGTTCAACCGAATCGGTGCTGCCTACTGGTGGCCCTTCACGGGCGTCTTTGATGGCAATAGATACACAATCTTCAAATTCACGTCCTATGCGATTGAAGAGTGGGGTGCACCGGAGTTCGTGGGCCTTTTCAGTACCATTTCTAGCCCCGCAGTGGTCAAAGATCTTGGCCTGATCAATGTCAATGTGGCAGGCTATCAGTCCGTCGGCGGGCTGGTGGGAGCGAACTTTGGAGGGACCGTGTCCGGCTGCTATGCGACGGGCACGGTGAAGGCCGATTTCAGAGCTGGGGGGCTGATAGGGTGGAATGAAGGCAAAGTCACCACCTCTTGGGCGAGAGCCAATGTTTCATACGGCCATATGCTGGGAGGTTTGGTCGGATATAATAGCGGGACGTTGTCTGACTGTTTTGCAAGGGGAACTACCAAAGGAATATACGATTTTAGCGGCATTGCAGGGCTCGTGGGAAAGAATGAGGGTGAAATCCACAATTGCTATGCATCTGGCCCTGTCTCAGGAGGAAAAACCTTTGTCGGCGGGCTTGTAGGGATGGATTCAACCGGTACTGTGGCAGCTTCTTTCTGGGACACTAAGGCCACTGGACGAACGACAAGTGGTGGTGGCCAAGGCAAAACCACTTGGGAAATGAAAGCCAAAGAAACGTTCACCGATGCTGGCTGGGACTTCGTGCAAGAGACGATAAATGGAACAGAAGATATATGGGATATATGGGAACCAATAGACTATCCACGATTTGCCTGGGAACCTAACTGCATGCCGGAGCAACACAAGGATTACTTGGAGTGGGTCTCTCTCGGCAAGCCACCATGTTGGTGCACACCGCCAACTGGCAGCGGCTTTCAGTGCGATGGTGACGCTGATGGTTATATTGAGACGGTCTTCGATTATCGTGTTTACGGCAAAGACCTCGATTTGATAGTGGCGAATTGGAAAAAGAAGATCGGCGACCGGTACTTCAATCCCTGTGCAGATATCGACCACAAGGCTGAGACGGTCTTCAAGTACAGAGTTTACGGCAAGGATTTGGCTATCATTGTTGCCAACTGGAAGAAGAACGATTGGGATCTTCCAGGCAATTGCCCAAGAAACGAATAATTAATGCTGAAATGGCTTCTGGATAATAGTAAATAAGCTCGATACTTTTGAATCTACTGCATACCCAGAACGTCAGCCATTGAATAAAGGCCCGGCTTTTTGCCGACTAGCCATTCTGCTGCCCGAAGTGCTCCTCGCGCGAAGGTGTCTCTGCTGTGCGCCGTGTGACTGAGGCTGACCGTTTCACCAAGCGTGCTGAAAATGACTTCGTGTTCGCCGGTGATGTCGCCGGCCCGGACCGCGTGTATACCGATAGTTCCCTTTTGCCGCAAGGCCTCTTTGCCGCTTCTGCCGAAAGTTACAGCGTCTGGAAAATCTCGCCTGGTCGCTTTGCAGATATTCTCAGCCAAAGTTAGAGCGGTGCCGCTTGGAGCATCCTTCTTGAAACGATGGTGCTGCTCGATGATTTCTATGTCGTATTCTTCGCCGAGGATTTTTGCGACCTTGCCTACCAGAGAAAATAAGACATTCATCCCCACGCTCATATTGGTCGCATATAGAATGGGAGTTTTCTTAGATGCTACTTTGATTTTTTCGCGATGCTGGTCGCTCAAGCCAGTCGTGCCCAAAACCAGCGCAACGCCGTTTTCCTGGCAGTAATCAATCGTTCTATCTGCCGCTTCAGGTTGGCTAAAGTCTATAGCAACGTCAGCAGCAGGCGGAAACTCAGTGCCCAAATCAAGGTTCATCGCTCCTACCGCAGCCACAAGGCCAGCATCTTTACCGATGTCGGGATGCCCAGGCCTTTCGATTGCCGCAATGATATTGAACCGGTCGGACTCCTTGGCCAACGACAGGATACGCTTGCCCATTCGACCAGCAGCCCCAATAACTACAAGTTTGGGTTTCATTTCTTCTCCTTCAGCTTCTCAATCAAACCGTAGTAAAATATAAGGGCCTGATTGCAACTTTACAAGCCTAAACGATTATTGCCTTGACCGCCCGGATTGCCGGAAAGTAGAATCCGATGGATTTTGTGCTTGCGGTATGAAGATGCAAACTACGTTTGAGGAGAAGTCATAATGGAAACTAATAACAGCCGCTTTAGATCCGGTTGTCCCGTCGCACTAAGTCGTCGCAGTTTTTTGGCAAGCGCCGGCGCGTTTGTTGCAGCTACGAAAATGGGGCTGCTTAACTTGGCTACATCGTTATCTGCTGCCGTACCGATGTCCTCAAAAAAGCCGCTGGTCCGGGCTGTTTTCGTACGGCCTGATGTCGAGCGCTATTGGATGGGCTGGCCAGGCGCGGCCTACGACATAAAAGCCCGACAGCGCCAATATACCGATATACTTACCCAGGCCGCCAAGAATTTCGCAGTTGACCTGGTCGTCATCGACAAGCCTCTGCACGACGAGAACGCCGTCAATAACTTCCTGGAAAGCCTCAAGAGTATTCCCCCGGATGGGCTTTTTGTTATTAGCATGAGCCTGAATCAGTCCTGGCCACATATAAATAAGATCACCCAGAACCACGGCCAAATTCCCACCATCGTGTTCAGCCCAATGGGCACCTCATTCACCCAGCACCTGCAGGCTACGCGCAACATCTCTGGCGTTTACGTTGCCGCCACGCAGGACCTGGACTGGCTGGGCTTCGGCGTGCGAATGATAAAAACCATCTCGGAAATGAAGAGCACCCGCCTCTGTATATGTGCGGGCGATAAGACCGAGGACCACAGGCTCGATGTCATCGGCACTACTGTGCATTATATCCCTCGCAGCCGCTGGACAGAAGAACTCAAAAAAATCCAGACCACCGACCAGGTGCGAGCCATCGCCGACTATTACACCAAAAACGCCAAGAAGATTGTCGAGCCTTCCCAGCAAGACATCCTTAACGCCGCGAAGAACTATGTGCTGGCTCGGCAAATTATGGCTGAAGAAAACTGCCAGGGCATCTCGTTGGACTGCCTGGGCTTGGTTGGGAGCCGGCAGATTCAGTGCCCGCCCTGCATCGCCTGGCTGCGACTCAATGACGAAGGCTGGGTCGGCGCCTGCGAGGCCGATTGGAACGCCGCTATCTCGATGCGGCTGACCAGCCTTTTGTTCGATAAGCCGGGCTTTATGCAGGACCCCGTCCCAAATACCGTAAATAATACGCTGATGGCTGCACACTGCTCCTGCCCAACGAAGCTCGATGGCTTCGATAAGCCGCCCGAGCCATTTATTCTCCGCAGCCACGCTGAGTCCAATATCGGCGTGGCACCGCAAGTGCTCTGGCGTATCGGGCAAGAAGTCACCATTATGGGGTTCGAGGGGCCGGGCAAGATTATTCTGGGCACGGGTAAAGTGCTCCGCAACATCGACACTCCGCCGGCAGGAGGCTGCCGAACCTCCGTCGAGCTTGATGGCGTGGCCAACCCGTGTGACATAAAGGGCTTCCATCAGCTCTTTATCTACGGCAACCTGGAGCTTCCGTTTAGGGCCTACTGCAAGCTCGCCGGAATCCAGGCCGAACACATTTGATTCTTACCCGGCCCCGTGAGAGAGTAGTTCGAGCGGGTGGGTCGTCCTGCCAGTAGATGTTCTCTCACGGGGCCAAAGGATAAGGCAAAAAGGGGCAAAGTGGCAAAGGCACAAAGATATCACTTAGTCACTTACTTCTTGGTGCTCAGGTAGATTGCAAGGCCCATCTGCTCGATCTGGTCGCGCTGCTCCTCAATCTGGTCGACGTGCGCATCCTCATCGTTAAGAATCTTCTCAAGGACTTCCCGCGTGGCGAAGTCGGGCACATCTCCAGCGAGCTTTATGCCAGCATTGTAAGATTTGACGGCCCCCATCTCCGCAGCCAAGTCGTTTGCCATCATTTTGGGCACATCATCGCCGACGTGAATGTCGTTGAGCTTGCTGACGACAGGTTTACCGTCAAGGAATATGATTCGTTCAATCAGTTTCTCAGCATGCTTCATCTCGGTGACGGCACGAGCCTGGATAAGGTCGTGCAGTTTCGTGTAGCCCCAGTTGGCACACATCTCGGCGTGGACCATGTACTGATTGATCGCGGTCAGCTCATCAGCCAGAAGCCCATTAAGAGTTTTAAGCAATTTTTCATTTCCCTTCATCGGTCGCTCCTTGTTCATAAAAAACCTTAACCTGTTATTTGATAAATTCTAAATTCATAGTCGCCAGGGACTTCGCATACTGCGTGCGAGCATACTATTTGCTGCCGAGTCGTTAATAAAATGCTCCTTCTGAGGGTCCCATTTCAACTTTCGGCCCAGCAGCATCGCGATATTGCCCAGATGGCATAAACTCGCCGAGCGGTGTCCTGTTTCTGCGTTAGCGATAGGTTCCTTTCGGCTTTTGATACAATCCAGGAAGTTTTGCTTGTGGTCCCGACTCTCGTAGAGGTGGATTTCATCCGGGCCTATAATTTCCTTTTGCAGTGACTCAGGCTCGGTCTTTAGCCCACCACGAGTCACGTCTACCCAGCCGTCGCTGCCCTCGAACCGCGTATTTGAGCCTCCTGTCTGGCAGATTACCTTAACGCCACTGGCATACGCGGCCTCGAAGTATACCTTCGTAGCGGTGGTGAATAGGCCGCTGGTCGGAAATTCGCCGTTGCCCACGATCTGGACAGGCCCGGAGTCGTCCATTCCAAGGCCCCACTGAGCGATGTCCAGGTAGTGAGCACCCCAGTTGGTCGGCTGGCCGCCCGAATAGTCCAGTATAAAACGGAATTCATAGTGACACCGCTGGTGACGGTACGGCGCCCATGGAGCAGGACCCAGCCAGAAATCATAATCGAAGCCTTCCGGCACCGGCTCAGGCGTCCAGGTAGGTTCGCACGTTCTATTATTGCCGGGAATTCCCACACGCACGGTGTGCACTTTGCCAATCCTGCCGTTGCGGACCAGCTCGCAGGCGAAGCGAAAATTGTCGTCCGAACGCTGCTGCGAACCGGTCTGCAAGATGCGGCGATAGCGTTTTACATCATCGGCAAGAGCACGGCCCTCGGCAATTGTCAGAGTTAGCGGTTTCTCGCAATAAACATCTTTGCCGGCTCTGACCGCGGCTATAGAAATCGGCACATGCCAATGGTCCGGGGTACTCACAACTACCGCGTCAATATCCTCTCTGGCCAACAGCTCACGGAAATCGTTGTAGCAGGACCCCGCGTTAAGCCCTGCTGCCCGACGGGCTTCTTCTCGATGGCCGGCATCAACATCGCAAAGCGCAACTACCTCGGCGTCGGACTTGCCCTTGAAGCCTTTCATGTTGCTTGTGCCCATTCCGCCGAGGCCAATGCTGCCTATGGTGATGCGATTACTCGGGGCGTTGGCGCCCAAAACCGAAGAAGGAACAATGGTCGGGGCAAAAACCATCCCTGTTGCAGCAACGGCAGAACTTTTCAAAAATTCCCGGCGGGTTAGAATGTTAGCCTTTTTGTTTGTTGCGTTTTTCATTGCTTTACTCTGATTTTCCATCTACGGTCTTTCCACCTACGCTTGTTATTAGTGTTTAATAATACTAAAGCCGCTTAGCTCTGGCAACAATTTTGCTTGAACGTCTGCCCTGCTATCACTAAAATATTTCGCTTTGTATGGATTATGCGTATACGGTTATACACGTGGTCGCAATGGAGGCAGAATTATGAGGACACATTTCTTTACGGTAAGTGTTTTGGGCATGCTGCTCGCAGGTTTGGCGGCAGAGAAAGCTGAGGCACAAGAACCTGCGCAAAAGCCGGATCGTGAAATTGTCGCAGCGTTCGAGTATCCGGGCAAGGTCATCGAAGAAAACGACCGTGTAAGCCTTGAGCTAATTATCAAAAATAATGGGCGGAAGGATGAGGCGGTCTTTCTAACGGTCGAAAAGAAGCCGGCGAACTGGGAAGCTAAAATAGAGAAGTATGGAGACATTATTACCGGCGTGTTTGTACCTTCCGGAGAACAGAAAACACTGACGTTCTCAGCAGACGAGCAGGACGGCGATAAGAAGTTGACGCCTGGTGAGTACCAATTCGAGGTCAAGGCCGCAACCGCAGACGGTCAGTTTACCGCAACCGCCATCGCGAAAATCACCGTAGTAAAAGAGAAAGAAAAAGAAGGCGAAGGCAAAGAGGAAGAAAAGCCCCTTCGAATAACCACCTCATATCCGACGCTGCGCGGCTCCTCCGACAGCGACTTTGAATTCTCGGTCGAGATCCACAACGAGACGGACAAAGACGATATGTTTAACCTCCGGGCAGAAAAGCCCAAAGGTTGGGAGGTTTCCTTTAAGCCGGCTTACGAGAACAAATATATCGCCTCGCTGCAGATCAAAAGCAACCTTAGCCAGTCGGTAGACGTAAAGGTGACGCCCGCGCCCAGAGCCGAGATCGGAGAGCATTCAATCAAGGTATTTGCCCAATCCTCAAAAGGCCAGGCCGAGATAGAGCTAAAGGTCATTCTGACCGGAACCCACAAAATCACATGCAGAACCCTTAAGGGAATTCTGTCCCTTACCGCGCAAAAGGGTAAAACTGGCAATATGTCAATGTACGTAATTAACAATGGTTCTGCTCCTCAAAAAGAGATATCCTTCTCATCATTCAAACCAGAAAACTGGGAAGTGAAGTTTGAGCCTGAGAAGATAGAGGTTCTTGAGCCTGGCGACATGAAACAGGTGGAAGTCACAATTACCCCTGCCAACGAAGCACTGGTGGGCGACTACTCCATTGCTGCCAACGCTCAGGGAGAAAATGCCAGCGATGACATAGAATTTCGGGTCACGGTCAGAGCCGCTTCTACCTGGGGCTGGATCGGTGTAGGGATTATCATCGCTGTAATTGTTGGGCTGTCGGTAACATTCAGGCGTCTGGGAAGGCGATAAGATGGCTGCGGTCATTGAGACTCATGAATTGACTAAGATTTACGGTAGGCAAAAAGCGGTCGATAACCTCACTTTCGAGGTCCTGCAAGGCGAGATTTTCGGCTTTCTCGGGCCAAACGGTGCCGGTAAGACCACAACGATTCTGATGCTTCTGGGCTTGAGCGAGCCCACAAGCGGCAGCGCACGCGTACTTGGATTTGACCCTGTGCGCGAGCCTCTCAAGGTCAAAGAACGCGTGGGCTGCATGCCCGAACATATCGGGTTTTATGATGATATGACTGCACGGGCGAACCTGCAATACGTTGCCCGTTTGAATTCGTTGCCGGATGCGGAAGCAAAAAAGCGGATCGATGATGCACTGGAAAAAGTCAAGCTGGCGAATGAAGCGAATAAGCCTGTTGGAGCTTACTCGCGGGGAATGCGGCAGCGTTTGGGTATCGCAGAAATGCTGATAAAGAATCCGAAACTGATGATCCTGGATGAACCCACCTTAGGTCTCGATCCTGAGGGAATCAACTCGGTGTTGGAACTGATTAAGTCTCTGAGTGCTCGCGAAGGAATATCGGTTCTGTTATGTTCGCATCTTCTGCACCAGACCCAAAAAGTCTGCGACCGAGTGGGAATTCTCAACCAGGGCAAGCTGGTAGCCAAAGGCACTATTGAAGAACTCGCAGGTGAGGGAATCCAGGCATTAGCCTCGGCCTCTGTGGCCGAGGTACCCCCGCTCCTGTCTTCCGACAGGAAGACGCGGGGGCTGATGAGCCTGGAGGATATCTACATGCGATATTTCCAGGAGGAATAAGATGTTCACTATCTTCCGCAAAGAGATAGCCGACCACTTTAATTCCATACGTTTTTTGATACTTTTCTGCCTGGTTATATGCGTGGCATTGTTGACGACTTATATGGTAAGTATGAATCTCAGGTCGCAGATAACCGGCGGTGCTAAGATCGAATACCTTTTCTTAATGCTATTCACCACCAGCGGGCAGTTTTTCTCGCTGACTCAGTTTATAGCCTTTTTCGGGCCTTTGATCGGCATTATTATGGGATTTGACGCCATTAACAGGGAGCGCACCACCGGCACCCTTTCCAAGCTGCTTTCTCAGCCTGTATATCGCGACGCGATCATCAACGCAAAGTTTCTGGCCGGCATTGTCACCATATCAATCATGTTTGTCAGCCTGGTTTTGCTCCTGTCGGGCCTGGGAATGGTTGCAATTGGCGTAGTACCCAGCGGCGAAGAGGTGGCCAGGCTTGTGGTCTACATGTTGATCAGCATCGCGTACGTCGGATTCTGGCTGGGAATGGCGATTTTGTTCTCGATAATATTCAGGTCAATAGGCACCGCGGCGCTGGCATCGGTGGCGTTGTGGATACTTGTTTCTTTCTTTATCGGGTTTGGCTCCGGCCTTATAGCTGATGTGATAGCTCCGGCTGACCAGGATAACCCGCAGCTTTTGCTGAAAAACGCCCGCATCGCAGCGGCTATCAGCCGGGTCTCGCCAGTAACTTTATATTCTGATGCCACCTCCACGATAGTCAATCCATACCATAAGACCACCAAGAGCTTTGTTCTGATAGGCCCGATGGAAACAATATCTATGAGCCGTTTCAATAGTGCCTTGCCTCTTTCGCAGTCAATGCTGGTAGTGGCTCCCTACCTGGTCACTCTGCTGGCCCTGACATCCCTGTGCTTTGGCATCTCATACCTTATCTTCATGCGGCAGGAGGTTCGGTCGATCTAAAAAGCCTGAGGAATCAATCCCGCTCAGAACTGGTCGGGACACCACGTTTTTGCGCATTTTCCATAAAACCCGCAATAGGTTTGTCCTCCAAGTCGTCTATAGTAGGCTGACGTGGTACAACCCGTTCTCCGTAGCAGGCTATTGCGAAGGGCGAACAAAACAATAAAACCGTAACTTGGAAAGGAATAGGAAATGTTAAAGAAGATTCTGTTGGTCATTCTGGCGACAGGTTTGTTATTAGCGGTAGTTCAGAGCTTAACGGCTCAGCCTCCGGAGGGCCGAGGTCCAGGCGGCAGACGGGGCATGGGCAGGTTTCCTGCTCAAGAGCAGCCACCTGTACCAGCTAACGAGCAAGAAAAGGAGATTCTGGGTATACTTGAGGATATGTACCTGAACCAGAGCCGAGGGATGATGAACGTCCCGCCGGTAGACGGCAGGTTATTGCGATTATTCACAGAAGCAACCGGCGCCAAGCACGTTGTCGAAATCGGCACATCTAATGGATATTCGGGCATCTGGTTCTGTCTCGCGCTGCGAACGACTGGCGGGAAGCTGACCACACATGAGATCGACAGCGGCCGAGCATCGCTGGCCCGCGAGAATTTCAAACGGGCCGGCGTCGACAAGCTCGTCACGCTCGTCGAAGGAGACGCCCACGAGACAGTCAAGAATCTGAAAGAGCCGATCGACATTCTGTTCCTTGATGCGGATAAGGAAGGTTATATTGACTACCTCAACAAGCTGTTACCACTGGTGCGTCCGGGAGGACTTATCCTCGCCCACAATGTCGACTCTACAGGGCAGGACTTCATCAAGGCCATTACCACCGACCCCAGCCTGGAGACAGTTTTTCAGGTCCAAGGCCTTAGTGTGACACTTAAAAAACGCCAGATATAAAAAGAAATTAAGAATTTAGAATGAAGAATTGAGAATTTCTAAATTCTACATTCTCAATTCTAAATTCAAAACAGAAGGATTTTTCTATGCCCGTAGCTCCGAAGAAGGAGCTGTCGCTTTTTGACTCGACGTGCATTATTGTCGGCATCATCATCGGCGCCGGGATTTACCAGATGGCCCCTGACATCGCCAAGGGTGCAGGCTCATTGTGGGGCGTTCTGACAATCTGGGTTGTGGGAGGGCTATTGTCACTTTGTGGCGCACTTGGCTACGCTGAACTGGCGACAGCATACCCCAAAGAAGGAGGCGACTATGTATATCTGAGTCGGGCCTACGGTCCATGGGCGGGTTTTTTGTTCGGCTGGATTCAGCTTGCTGTAGTTCGGCCAGGTGACATCGCTGTGATGGCATTTGCTTTTGCAACCTACAGCCGGGCGATTTATGACCCGCTGGCAGCCTGCGGACTGCCCTACAGCCAACGAATTTATGCCGCTGTAGCTACGGGCATACTGACAGTGATAAATATCCTCGGTGTTAAGGAGGGTAAATGGACCCAGAATATCCTCACTACCGTCAAGGCATTGGGACTTCTGGCAATTGTCGGCGTGGCAGCCGCCTCTGGCGGAATTTCGCCAGGACTCGGACCGGGTCGAATTTCGGATTTCGACCGGCTGCCTGTAAGCTTGGCGATGATTTTTGTGCTTTTTACTTACGGCGGCTGGAACGAAATGGCCTATGTGGCTGCCGAGGTTAAGAATCCCCGCCGAAATATTGTGCGGGCACTGGTGATCGGCTCGGCTGCCGTAACGCTGCTGTACCTGCTGGTCAATGGAGCATTCCTCTATACGTTAGGGTATGCCGGCCTCGCGACATCCAAAGCGGTCGCCGCAGATTCTGTCTCCGCGGTCTTTCCCAGAATCGGTGCCAACCTGATTAGCGCTTTGGTCTGCATAAGTGCTCTGGGAGCTCTTAATGGTTTAATCTTCACCGGCGCACGCATTTCCTACGCATTAGGGGCCGAGCACCGCCTATTCGGAGCACTGGGCAGATGGCATCAAAAAACAGGAACTCCAGTATGGGCTTTGCTGATACAGGGCGTAATCGCCACCAGCTTAATTGTGTTTCTGGGTTCGTTTATAGATGCCATCCTTTACACTGCTGCGGCAGTATATTCATTCTACCTGGCTACGAGTCTGTCAGTAATAGTTCTGCGCTTCAAAGAGCCACATGTCTTTCGAGCCTATAAGGTAACAGGCTATCCTGTCACTGTACTTATTTTCTGCGTTGTCTGCGCCTTCCTGATTTACAGTACCGTCACGTATGCGCTGGCTAATAAGCCTATCGGATTGCTTGTTTCATCGAGCGTACTTCTTGCAGGTCTGCCGGTTTATTGGCTCAGCCAGATCCGCTCCGTTCGACAGGCTCAGGACAGGTTTAACTTGACAACCCCCCGCCCAGGGGCGGGGGCTGATTAGCCTCGGCCCCGCACCAATTGCCGATGTGGGGCGAGCGGCCCCCCGAATTTGGGGGGCAATTGGTGCGGGATCATTGACTGCACCGGCCCCGAGACGGTATAATATTACCAGGTGTCCATATCTATGAAGAATCTGCTGTTTGAGTTGGTAGTGACTCTGACTCTGGTCGGCTCCGGCCCCGCACCAATTGCCGATGTGGGGCGAGCGGCCCCCCGAATTTGGGGGGCAATTGGTGCGGGGTGGGCTAATTACCTAATCGGCGACCTGAACCGTGACGGCAACGTTGACCTCCGAGACGTTTGGCTTCTGGCCAATCGCTGGTTGGACAGCAATTGCCTTGCCCCCGCTTGCCCGGCGGACCTGGATGGTATTGCCGGGGTAAGCATGCCTGACTTTGCGGAACTTTCCCAGGATTGGCGAGAGTTTAATCCCGGCCCGCCGGAAACTCTGGTCATCAACGAGTTTATGGCTAACAACACCAGCACGATTGCGGACCCAGATGAGCCCAGCCAGCACCCCGATTGGATCGAAATCCACAACTACGGCAGTGATCCGGTCGATATCGGCGGGATGTATATCACCGACAACCTCGACAACCAATCGAATTGGTACCGAATCCCTGTAGGATTTGCCCAGCTTACAACCATCGGGCCAGGCGGGTATCTACTGATCTGGGCTGATAATGATCCGCAGCAGGGGCCTGTACACACAAATTTTGCCCTGGCTGCTGCCGGGGGCGAAGATGTTGCTTTGCTAACCGCAAATAAACAAATTGTAGACGCCATAGAGTCATTCCCCGCTCAGGCTGCCGATATTTCTTACGGTCGTTTTCCTGACGGGGCTAACAACTGGGAGGTTTTGGAAAATCCCACGCCGGGCAAACCTAACCAGCGCGAGCCTCTCAAGATTATCATCAATGAAATTATGTACCACCCTTATCATCCCGTATCAGAGGCCGAGGACATCCGCCAGGAGTACATTGAACTGTTTAACAACGGGACCAAATCGGTGGACCTCTCAGGCTGGCGAATCGCGACTGGCGTGGACTTCGTATTTCCGAAGAACGTTACGATTGATGCAGGTCAGTATCTCGTTGTGGCTGCCGACGTGGACGTCTTTAAGGCCAAATACCCGGACGTGACCAACGTGGTCGGGGACTGGCCCCTCCAGGTTCGTTTTGGACAGAAACGAACCTGCTGGGGCTGGCAAGGTCGGTTGAGCAACCGGGGAGAACAAATCGAGCTGGTCGATGCTGGCGGCGTCTTAGTCGACCGGGTCCATTATGCCGACGATGGCGATTGGGCCGTTCGTCAGCTTGGTCCGGTAGATAATGGCCATCGCGGCTGGGTCTGGTCGGATGAGCATGATGGGAACGGCAAATCCTTGGAGCTAATTAATCCGGCGCTGCCAAATGAATATGGTCAGAACTGGGCGGCCAGCGATACCAACGATGGTACGCCCGGCAGGGTTAACTCAATTGCTGCCAGCGACATTGCGCCGTTGATTGTTGATGTTGGGCATTTTCCGATTATTCCCAGGCCCACTGACCAGGTGACAGTAACGGCCCATATTATTGATGAGCAGACCAGCCCCAGCAGGTTCGTTTCTGACCGAAACGAACCTGGAGGGGCCAGCGGACTCAAAGTGAGCCTGCGTTATCATGTGGATAGGTCAACATATCAGGGGACAAATATATACCCCCATTACAACGCCAGTGATTATAACGACGTAACGATGTTCGACGATGGGGCTCACGGCGATGGCCAGGCCGGTGATGCGGTGTACGCCGGACAGATACCGGCGTTGCCACATAACACAATCGTGGAGTTCCTCATTCAGGCAACAGACAAAAACGATAAGGCACGAGCCTGGCCTGCACCGAGTCTTATGGATGGTGTCCCTCAGCAGGTAACCAACCTGCTCTATCAGGTTGATCAGACGTTCGACCCAGCTGCACAGTGGGTCGCGAGCAACCAGCCGATCTATTACATTATTATGACCGAAATGGAGCGTGGCCGACTGGCATACATTGGCAGCCACAGTACGTTGAGCGGACCGGACAGCCAGATGAACGGCACGTTCATCAGCATCGACGGGATAGGTACGGAACTCCGCTACAATGTCGGCATCCGCAATCGCGGCCACGGCACGCGTAACGGACCACCTAACAACTACCATGTCAATTTCCCACACGATAGACTCTGGAAAGGAGTCGGTGCCATCAATTTCAACTGCCGCTATACACACGCGCAAATCATCGGCAGCGCGATCTTTCGCATGGCGGGTCTTGTTGCCGCAGAGACGATACCCGTCCAGTTGCGGATTAATGGTGCCAACCTGGCATCCTCAGGCAGTCCCATGTACGGCGTCTATGCTCGCCTGGAGGCATTCAATAACGACTTTGCCGACAAACACTTCCCTGACGATCCTGCCGGCAACCTCTACACGTGCTTCCGTGACGCCGGGGAGGCCCAGTTGCTCTACCAGGGCACCAACCCAGACACATACCGCAACAGCTACATCAAGGCGAACAACGAAGCCCAGGATGATTTCTCTGATCTTATTCACATGCTGGACGTTCTGAACAATGCGCCCGATGCCACCTACCTGGAGGAGGTCAGCAAGGTCATCAATGTTCCTTATTGGCTTCGATATATCGCGCTTGATTCGCTCCTTTTAAACTATGAGACAGGATTAAACCGCGGCATTGGAGACGACTATTTCATGTATCGCGGCGTCGCCGATCCTCGGTTTGTCTTGATCCCGCACGACCTGGACACGATACTGGGTGAGGGAAACAGCCGCGGTAATATCGATCAGAGCATTTTCTCAATCGTTACCGGCGTTGGAGGGGCCAACGGCGTCGATGGATTGAGACGGTTCTTCAACCATCCGGATGTTATTGCTCTGTACTACCAGGCGTTTCTGGATCTGATCGATAAATTCTTCAACCCGGAAATTCTTGATCCGTTATTCGACCAGGTATTGGGCGAATTCACGCCACAGGATCGCACCAATGCGATGAAGCAGTTCGTCAGGCAGCGAACCGCAGCGGTTCTTAAGCAGATTCCCCAGAAGCTCACCATCGATAGCGATTTGGCCAGCAACAGTGGTTACTACTTTACACAGATTCCTGTTGCTGCCAAAGATAATGTAAAAGGCGAGGCCTCCGCAATTAACACTCGCTCAGTTCTGATCAATGGCAGACCTGCGGAATGGTCACAAATGGGTGGCAGATGGTCTTTAGGCAACCGCCTTTTACCACTTGCGCCTGGCATAAATCGTGTCATAGTGCAGACATTCGATGGTCCTTACGGCACAGGCCCCTCCAGGTTCGTTTCTGAACGAAACGAACCTGCTGGGGCAGGCAAAGAGCTGGAGCTCGGACATATTGACATCTGGTACGATGATGGCAGCGTTTCACAGATTTCCGGCACGCTTATGGGCGACACGGTTCTGGATGCACTTGGCGGTCCGTGGCAGGTCGTCGGCGATTTGATTGTGCCGGTTGATGTTAGTTTGACCATAATGCCCGGCACTACCATTTTCTTCGACCCGAACGCCCGCGTGATTATCCACGGCCAGCTTATTGCCGAAGGCACGCAGTACTCGCTGATCCGCTTTACTCGAACGCCCGCCCCAGCAGGTTCTGCCGAAGGCGAGAACCTGGAGGGGCCCGCAACGCCTGACACATGGAATGGCTTGCAGTTTGCCGGCACTATGAGTGATAATCGTATTTGTTATGCAGTACTTGAATATGGCCAGACGCCCAACGGCATGATAGGTCTGACAAACTCTAAGATTCTGCTCGATCACAGTACGCTTGACCACACGAATCTGTGGCGCATACGTGCGGTGAATTCGTCACTGATCGTGCGCAACTGCACTTTTACCGACACATGCGCCCCCAGCCAGATACCACGCGACAACTCTACCGAACATATATGGGGTCAAGACATTGCTGCTGGCGGCCAGTTCGTCATTCAGGGCAATGTCTTTGGTCTAACCGCCGGCCATAATGATGCCATAGATTTTAGCGGTGCATCTCGTCCCAATCCGATCCCACAGATTCTTGACAATATCTTTATGGGTGGCGGCGACGACGCACTTGACCTGGAGACTGATGCACATATTGAGGGCAATTTCTTCGCCAACTACATAAAGGACCAGTACAATAAAGCTTCCGGTGAGTCAAATGCGATCTCCGCTGGCGGCAGCAGAAACTACACCGTTGTCCGCAACGTCTTTTACAACCTCCAGCACATCGCGCAGGTCAAGGATGATGCGTTTTTGACATTTGTCAACAATACCGCTGTGGGTGTGTCGGGGGCAGCAATATATTTTGATCTCGATCTACCCGGCCGAGCCCCGGGCCGAGGCGCGTACGTGGACGGCAGCATCTTCTGGGATACGCCCGTCATCTTTAGCGGGATCACCAACACGACAGAGATCGTTGTTCACCGCTCGATTATTCCATCGCAATGGCACCATTTCGGACAGGGTAATGTTGATGCTGACCCGCTTTTCATTGATAGGCAGCAGGATTTCCACCTTAAGCCGATTTCGCCGGCAATCGGTGCAGGTCCTTGTGAGTTGGATATGGGTGCGTACGTCCCCAGTGGAGCAGCTATCTGCGGCGAACCGGACGAAGTAACCTACCACACCGAGGCCCGCCTGACCGTTGGTGGGCCGGGCATTACGCATTACAAATATTGCCTTAACGACCCCAACGGTTCCTGGAGCCAGCAGCAGACAGTGAATGTGCCGATTGAGCTTACCGGCCTGGCCAATGGGCATGCTTATACAGTTTATGTTCTTGGCAAGAACTCCGCCGGCGTCTGGCAAAATAGCCACGTCGCCTCACACACCTGGATCGTGGATACCTCTTATCGGCGATTAATCATCAATGAAGTGTTGGCTCACACGCATGGGGCAGACCCCGATCTGATTGAATTGTATTATGAAGGCCCTGGCCCCATAAACTTAGCTGGAATGAGCTTAACAGACGACCCATTCAATCCCAGGAATTTTGTTTTTAGCAACCAGACCATAAGTTCGACTATCCTGAATCCGGGCGAATACCTGGTGCTGTATGGCGACTTGGACACCCAACTGAAAAATCACATCGGATTTGCGTTATCTGCTGAGGGTGAAGGTCTGTATCTCTACGATAAGCCTTCCAACGGCGGCGATCTTGTCGATTCAGTGGTGTTCGGCCCACAAATCAACGGCTTCTCTATCGGCAGAATCCCGCACCAATTGCCCCCCAAATTCGGGGGTCCGCTCGCCCCACATCGGCAATTGGTGCGGGACTCAGTCGAGTCATGGAAATTGAACCAGCCGACCTTTGGGCAGGCTAATGTTGCTGCACCTCTGGGGGACCCCGACAAGGTCAGAATCAACGAATGGCTCGCCAACGGCCAAGTCCTTTTTGAAGATGATTTCATTGAGCTTTACAATCCCCAGGCTGCCCCGGTGGAGCTGAGTGGCTTATACCTGACCGACAATCCCATCGCGCAGCCTGACAAGCATAAGATCGGCCCACTGAGTTTTGTCGCCGGCAATGGCTTTGCCGTATTCTTAGCTGATGGTAGCGATGGCCCCAGCCACGTGGATTTCAAGCTCTCAGCCGACGGCGGCATGATTGCTTTGTTAGCCCCCGCCTTTCGGCGGGGGTACCCCGGCCAATGGCCGGGGCTAATCAGCCCACCGCTTAGTGAGATTGACAAGGTAATCTACGGCCCACAAACAACCGATGTCTCGCAGGGTCGGGCACCTGATGGGGCGAATAGTTTTGACTTTCTGCTATTGCCTACGCCCGGTGTTGCCAATCCGACTTTGACCAAAACTAATATTACTCTGCTGGCTGAGAGCGCCACCAAAAGAGTGCTTACCCCGGCCAGTGACATCGGTGATGCCTGGAGGACAGCCGGCGATTTTAACGACCTGGGCTGGGCTATTTGCAGCGGCAGCCCCGGTGGAGTGGGCTATGAGAGAAGCTCAGGCTATGACAGCTACATCAGCCTGGATGTAGAAGCCCAGATGTACAACCGCAATGCCAGTTGTTATATCCGGATTCCGTTTATCGTTGATAGTGAGCCGAGCCAATTCAGCCGGGTGGTGCTAAGCGTGCGGTATGACGATGGATTTGTCGCCTACCTTAACGGCGCCGAGGTAGCCAGGCGTAATTTTACCGGCACGCCGCGTTGGAATTCTGCCGCCAGCCAGACCCACGATGATTCTGCCGCTGTATTGTTTGAGGACGTAGATATTTCTGAGCATATCGGCGACCCGTTCGACAAGCTCAGGGCGGGCCTGCAGCAGGGAGCTAACATACTGGCCATTCACGGTCTAAATACACCGGCGACCAGTTCGGACTTTCTTATTTCTGCTGAGTTGACCGGCACTATCATCAGCTCGCCCCGCACCAATTGTCCCCCAAATTCGGTGGTCCGCTCGCCACACATCGGCAATTGGTGCGGGGTGGCGCTGTTGGATGGGCTTAGGGTCACGGAGCTAATGTACCACGCCGTGCAGGGCAGCGATTATGATTTTATTGAGCTACAGAACATCAGCGATGTGACGCTGGACCTTACGGGCGTGCGGTTCACTGAGGGCATTGAATTTGTCTTTCCGCAGATGCAGCTTGCCCCCGGCCAGTATGTGGTCCTTGCGAGCAACATAGCTGCGTTTGCGTCCGAATATGGCGCTGACGTTAATGTCACAGGCCCCTATACCGGCAATCTCAGTAATTCCGGCGAGGCGATTGTTTTGGCACTCGCCTCTCCACTGGAAGCAGCGATAATGCGATTTGAGTATAGAGATGGCTGGTATCCACTTACCGATGGCGGCGGCAAATCACTTGTGATTTGCGATCCGAGTGTCCATCCTGCGATGTGGAACCTCGCTGAAAGCTGGAAACAGAGCGACCCCACGCCCGGACGTTAAGAATTTAGAATTAATCCGCCAGACGTCTGGCGGATTAAGAATGCAGAAAGTACAATTCCCAATTCTGAATTCTACATTCTAAATTCCAGGATGGCTTGGTTGTCTTGCTATGTATACTGAATATGATATATTTTTAGCCCCCGCTGCTTCGCGTTTGCGAAGCAAACCGGCGGGGGCTAATTAGCCCTGCCACTCGTGGCAGGGGTTTTAGAAGGGAGTCAAGTATGAGCGGCATCTTTGGAGTAGTGTCAAAAGGAAATTGTGCAGAGACCCTTTTCTACGGCACAGATTATCATTCGCATCTGGGAACCGAGTATGGAGGCATCGCCATACTGGGCGAAGATTTCACCCGCCGAATACACAATCTGAGCCAGAGCCAGTTCAAGTCAAAATTCTACGATGATTATAAGACTATAAGCGGCAATAGAGGCATCGGTGTTATCAGCGACTATGACGAGCAACCCATCTATCTGAAGTCAAAATTTGGGCCATTTTGCATCGTGACCAGCGGATTTGTGGAAAACGCTGAGGATTTAACAGCAGAACTGTTAAAACAAGGGGTGTCCTTCAGCGAGTTCAGCCAAAGAACGGTTAACACCACTGAGCTGATAGCAAAGCTGATCAACCAGGCAGAGGACCTTTTAGATGGAATAGAGCAGATGTTTGATGCCATCGAAGGCTCCTGCTCACTGCTGCTGCTAAATAAAGACGGAATATATGCGGCAAGAGACAGGTTCGGATATATGCCTCTTATTGTAGGCAAACGGCAAGACGCATGGGCGGTAACCAGCGAGACCAGTGCCTTCCCAAATATTGGGTTTGAGGTGGCAAAACACATTGCCCCGGGAGAGATAGTGCTCATAAATGAAAGTGGGATTGTGCCAAAAAGGCCGGGCACAGCAAATATAAACCAAATTTGCGCGTTTCTCTGGATATATACCGGCTTTCCTGCATCAAGCTATGAAGGCGTAAACGTGGAAATAGTCAGGGAAAGATGCGGCCGGTATCTTGCAAAACGCGATAAGGATATTGACGTTGATCTGGTTTCAGGCGTCCCTGATTCCGGATGCGCCCATGGATTGGGATATGCGATGGAATCAGGCAAACCGTTCAGACGTCCCCTCGTTAAATACACGCCGGGCTATGACAGAAGTTATATTCCACCTTCGCAACAGATGCGCGATTTGATCGCCAAGATGAAACTTATACCTATTAAAGAGGTAATCGAAGGCAACAGTATTGTCGTGTGCGAGGATTCTATCGTGCGTGGGACCCAGCTTAAAAACTTCACCATAAAAAAGTTGTGGGATTGCGGTGCTAGGCAGGTGCACATAAGGCCCGCCTGCCCGCCTCTGATGTTTCCATGCAAGTTCAATCTTTCCACTCGTTCCATCCATGAGCTTGCGGCCCGCAAAGCTATTCGCAGCCTGGAAGGCTGCGACCTGGAAGATGTATCAGAATATATAGATCACAACTCCAAAAAATACAAGAAAATGGTGGAATGGATTGCCAAAGATTTGGGCGTCACGACGCTGCGATACCAGACTGTGGACGATATGGTCAGAGCTATCGGCCGGCCAAAAGACAAACTGTGTCTATATTGCTGGACCGGCGAATGTCCAACGACAACTCGTCTAACGCCAACAGTAGACATAGTAGATATAAAGAAACCATTTGCGAAGAAGACGGCTGTAACAAAGGTGCAACCCTGAGATTGTCTACCAGGGAAACTCCGCCAGCGAGATTCCCTCTGCGACAAAATAGATGGGGCGTCCTGTCAGTAGTACACTGTCAACTTTCAACTCATTGCCCTGTAAGTCCACCACCCACCACGGTTTTCCGGAAGGATATATCGGCCTGGGCTGGGCACCCTCTTGGGCCCAGGCAACAATTACTGTCCGCCCGCCGGTCTGGAACCCGTAGACCTTAACTTTTTCAGGGGCCGGCAGCACACCAAGGCTCCGAACCGGAGGCAAAAGTAAATTTGCCATAACAGCCTGTGCCACCAACATTTTCCGAGGCGTTCCTGCCCACTCGAAGAATATACCTGAAAGCTCCTCGTTATTTAGGCTGCCGGGTGTACCGGAATGATAAATTATCTTCTCTGCCCCATAGGCCAGTAGCAGTGTGTTGAACTTGACCTGACATTCAGCGGCTTCTACCTCAGAATCGACTGGCTTGAGCCATGTGCTATCGTAAGGCTCGACCGGCTTATCATCGTCTGCATAATATGCGCCTTCGGTAAACCAGATAGGCTTGTCGGCGCCGGTAGAACACATTTGCTCACGTAAAAGCCGCAGCGGTTCTTCATAGGCCTCCGGCGATGTCAAGCCAGGATACGCGTGCAGATTGAGAGCGTCTACCCAGCGCAAGCCGCCGATTTCGATAAATTCCTTGGTGTATGTGGTCGGATGGCCGGCAATACCTCCAATAACCAACGCATCAGGGTCAACTGTCTTGACTGCCTGGTAGGCCGCCCGCAATAACTGTACATAGTCTTTGACTTGGTAGCCTTTTGAGCGTGGCAGGGCATAAGAGGTGTAGATGGGTTCGTTTAGAATTTCCCATACGCTGAGCCGGTCTTTATAATGCTCAACCGTCTTACGCACGTAGGCAGCAAAATCATTTACGTCCCGCGGCATAGAGGCTACTCGCTCTAAGCCGGCAGGGTATGCTTCAGTTACTTTGACCTCTGAGGCCGCGCTGGATGACCAGTTGCTCGAAGGAAAAGGCAGTAGCGGCAGCACCTTCAGCCCTCGCTGCAAAACCCGGTTGATTTGGTAGTCGCATTGTGTGAAGTCAAAATTGCCCTTCTGCGGTTCCACATCGTGCCATTTCAGTGACCAGTCGCGGAACCAGCAAAGTCCGATTTGCTTGCTTAAATCCAATAGATGCTGCCAGGGATAGGCGTGGTTCATTCCGAACAGGCTGTCCGAGCCGGTGTAAGGCTCAATAATAGCGAACCGCATCGCTCGGGTGCCCCCCGCCCAGGGGCGGGGGCTAATTAGCCCTGCCCCCTGGGGCAGGGGTTCTGCATTTTCGGCGCGTAGATGCAGGCGGTAAAAGCCCTTCCGATGTACGCCGGTGGGAATGGTCACTTGTGCTGTCTGCCCGGGGCGAATATCAACCGGAACGGTAACTTCATAAGCAATAGCGTCGTCAAAATCTGTCGTATGGGCGTGGAGTTTAATAGACTTGGCTTCTGCGGCATTGAAAATCGTAGCGGTAATTTTGGGCTCATCGCCATAGGGAAAAAGATTTCCCAGGCGATTTGTTTCCAGCCCAATTTCTACTGCTGCCCTCGCTTGGTAGGGCGAAGCCCGCGAGCCTTTCTCCAACTGCACGGCGTCGATCCACACTGTCCCTGCCTCCCGCTTCGATGCCTCTAAATCCAAGCCCAAAGCTACGAAAATCTGTTCGACCTGCGGTTGAAAGGTGAAAATGTGGCGCTGCCAATCAGTTTTAAGCTTCACCTGCTGGCGCAAAGTCTGTCTCAACGCCTGTCTTACCGATAATACACCGACCAGGCCGTCAGAATCGGCTTTCATATAGGCAGACAATGTGTACTGCGCACCCGGCTCTACGGAAATCCAGCCAATATTCGCAAGTAACGGAGCTTTCACCGGAACACGGTAGAGCGGAAAATAATCGAAATAATAGATGGGAATATTCTCAGGCGTCAGAGCGATTTTGAAACTTGAGCTGTGGAACTTCGCAGCGGCATCATCCACTGCGCCGACAAGCTGATTCAGATTACCTCCCCAGCCCGGCAGATCAGCAATGCTTCCCCAGCCGGCTGTGCCACACTCGAAGCTGCTATTGGGCAGAAGATTCACAGCGCCGGCAGGTGGAATTGCATCGGTGAACCGTTTTGTAATTGGTTCGCAGGGCTCTAACCGAACGTTGTCCAGCCAGAGAGTTCCTGTTGAGGTGTACCAGAATTGCAGACGAATGTGCTCTGAGATTGTTTGCGTGGCCTGAAAAGCAAACTCAAACTCTTTCCACTTGACCTGCACCCTAAAGGATTCTCGCAGACCGACATCGTTCCATGATTTCGTATCAGATATACCTACGTACACAACCTGACCAGGGATATCCTGTTGTCTGGCGGCAAAAGAAATCCTGTACCACTTACCCTTCTGGAGCTTCAACGTATCGAGCTGGCAAAGCATTGCATGGCTTGCCGAGGAAAGGTTGGTGAATTGCGTGCAGGTGAGCCTTTGGCTGAATTGGCCCGCCAGTCCTACGTCGCGTCCCCAAGTGACAGTTACGCCTTTATCGCCCGAGAATTGCCAGTGGTCCGCCATCCCGTCACCGTCGGCATCCTCCTCAAACCCGCCATTGTTGACCATGTTCTGCGTTTGAGCTGCACCCGATGAGCAGGCCATACCGACTATCAATGTAATAGGCAGCAGACTCCTCATATTAAGGTGGTTTCGTCTAACGGTTGCGCCACTTCGTGGCACGGGCTTCCAGCCCGTGAAAACATCCCCGCTTTTGCGGGGACAAGCTTGCCCCTGCAGAAGCAGGGGATGGCCCTGCCACCCCCGGCAACCGTTCCACGGGGCTTACTCGATCTTGAATACGATACCCAGAAACAGGCTGTGAGTGTCTTCTACAATGTCGCCTATACTGCCGTCATATATCTGATACTGGTACTCGAAGAATATGCTGACCGACCTGCTGACAAAGTACTTTATCCCGGCCAACGGGCCGTACATTATACCCTCTTCGTCACGCCCGTAGGTATCGCAGACCGCATAATTAAGCTGACCTCCAGCATAGGGAACAGTGGTCAGGTCAGGCGTAAAATGGTATTTGACGCTCCCACCAAAACTATACAGGTCGAGGTCCTTAGACCAGTTTCCTATGCCATGCAGGCCGACCTCAATTTCGCGGGTGTGGAAATAACCCAGTCCAACAGCCAAAGCGCCCGCGTCCTCGTAATCAGCGCTCCCGGCAGCGCCCTTCTGAAAGTTGATACCGGTCCAGTTGCCAAAGATAGCAAGCTCGGTCGTGCCCTGTCTTATGTCAGCACTGGCAGTACCAATCAAGCTAAGTGCCACAACCAGAAGCGTAATCAAACAATCTCTCATAATGACCTCCTTGAATTCAGAACTATCCTTACAAACTTTAGAGTTCAATTTTGAATTGTCAATTGTTAATTCCTACTGGTTTTGCAGAACTTCAATCATTGCAGCAATATTTTCAGCCTTTGCGTCGGCAGGAATATCATGGGCAGGTGACGCGATGTATCCGCCATTTTCACCCACAACATCGATAAGCTGGTTGACCTCGTCTTTAACCTCGGCGACCGTGCCATAAGGCAGCGTACGCTGTGTGCTGATTCCACCGTAGAAACAAAGCCGGCCTCCATAGAGCTTCTTCATTTCAAACACATCCATCACTTCCGGCTGAAAAGGATTGAAAATATCCAGCCCACATTCAATCAAATCCGGGAACAGCTCATCTACCTTGCCGCAGCAATGGATCATTACGTATTTACCCTTTGATTTGACTGCCTGATACATTTCTTTGACTCTGGGCTTTATGAACTGGCGCCATAAATCAATGCCCATAAGCAATCCCCGCTGATGACCCCAGTCATCTCCAAGGCGGAATATGTCGATATCCAACAAACAGGCATGCTCGATGATGCCGAGGTTGTACTCAAGAATCTTATCGAGCAAAAGATTCACAAAATGCTTATCGCTCAGCATGTACATCAACAGGTTCTCCATTCCGACCAATGTCCATGCCCGTTCAAAAAGCGCAAAGCCGAGGCTGACCAAAACGACCCCGCCTGCCCGCCTCGGCGGGCAAGCCGGACTTGTCCGCCATTTGTCTGGCGGACGGGCAGGGCTGTCTTTGGCTTTTTCGATAGCCTCGGCGATGAAACCGTACCGTGTTGGGTCGTTGGGGTCCGGCCATTCGAACTCATTGATATTTTGTGGCGTTACGAGTTGATTGCAGGGCACCCCAATATCTTTGTCAATAGCACGGTTCCACCGTACTCCGAATTCGTCCTGCCAAATGTCGGGCGCGACCAGACGATAGCGCACATTATCTGGGTAGGGTCGGAACCAGGTAAAACAATTGCCCAGTTTAGAATCGAAGTCCGGGTCGCCGTAGTATTCTGCCATTTTCGCGTGGGCCTTTTGCGTGAACCGGATATCGTAAGGCACTTTGTCCGGCTGCCGGTGACTTATGGTGGTAAGAACTCGCTGCCGGTTATTCATCTACTTCGTTTCCTATGCAGTAAAGGGCGTCCTCTGACCGGATAAATCCGCCATACGTCTGACGGATGAACCCGTGAGATAACAACACAACGGGCTATACCACGCCATTAAAGTGCCTAAAGTGTGGAGTGACTAAAGTGCCTAACATTATAACTTTTAACTTTAGCTCACTTTAGGCACTTTAGCTCACTTCATATTGCTGAGAGATGCCCTGTCGCGTTGGGCCGTGGCACGACCAGGCCAATTTTCAGCCCAAGATAAATTAGCTGTGGCCGTTAAAGTGCCTAAAGTGACACTTATGTGTCATCCCTTCGGCAAGCTCAGGGCTCTGAGGCCAAGCCGAAGGATCTGGCCAATGAAAAACAAGATTCTTCCCTTTCGGCAAGGCTCAGGGCTGAAGGCTCGGCGGAGTTTACCCTGAGCGAAGCGAAGGGCTCAGAATGACCCCTTAGGGGTCACTTTAGGCACCCCTGCGTTCGCAGGGGCAAGCTTGTCCCCGCGAAAGCGGGGAGCACTTCATAATTCTATTCAATCGGTTATTCCGTGCTTGGCTATTAGCCTGGCCATTTCATCGGACGACTTTTTGCCGGCCCAATGAAGGGGCGTCTCATCACTAATATTCTTTGCATTGACGTTGGCGCCTTTGGCAATCAGTAAACTGACCACGTCCTTGTTACCCATACCAGCCGCCCAGTGTAACGGTGTTTCACCGCTACTTTCCGGAGCGTTCACGTCGGAGCCCTTGTCAATTAGAAGTGCAGCTAAATCGCGATGACCTCCAAGAGCCGCACAGTGCAGAGTGGTCCAGCCCAAGTTGTCTTTCGCGTCGACAGCCGCTCCTCTGGCAATTAGTAGTTCTGCGACATCCTTGTTTCCGTTGCGAGCTGCCAGATGCAGAGCGGTCTGGCCGGAGCCGTTTTTCTCGGCCACAGTCGCTCCCTTAGAGATCAATAGCTCTGCCAAATCCTTGTGGCCACCGGCGCAGGCAATGTGCAGAGCAGTCTGGCCGTAACTATCTTTGGCGTTGACTTCCACTGCCTTTGCAATCAACAGTTCAACGACCTGACTGCGGGCCCCGAGCGTCGCGCGGTGCAAAGCCATTTGGCCATTGTTGTCTTTGGCGTTGACGTTGGCTCCTTTGTTAATTAGTAAGTCTACGACCGCCGTATGACCGGATAGCGCAGAGCTGTGCAAGGCAGTTTGCCCGCTGACATCCTGGACATTTATGTCGGCTCCTTTAGCGACAAGTAGGCCCACCACATCTGCGTGGCCCATAGCTGCCGCTTTATGCAGGGCCGCCTCGCCGCTATCCTCTTTGGCGTTGACGTTAGCCCCTCCGGCAATCAGCAAATCTGCCACGTTTTTGTAGCCGTAGAGGCAGGCAACGTACAAAGGTGTCTGGCCGTGTTTACCTTTGGCATCAACCTGGGCACCTTTGGCAATCAATAGACGTGCAACTTGCTCCTGGCCACGGGCTGCGGCCTTGTGCAGAGGCGTTTCGCCGTCCCTATCTTGTACATTGAAGTCGGCTCCGCGGCCAAGCAGAAGTTCGGCAATGTCGGAATTGCCCGCAAAAGCTGCGCAATGCAGGGCAGTGGCGCCCTTGTTGTCATTCGCGTCAACGCGCGCTCCTTTGGCAAGCAGAGAACTGGCCACATCCTTGTGGTTCCCAATAGCCGCTAAATGCAGCGCGGTCCTACCCTGGCTGTCTATCGCGCCAAGCTCTGCCCCTTTGGCCAACAAAAGAGCGGCCGTATCTTGCCGACCCTCAGACGCTGCGCAGTGCAAAGCAGTCCAGCCCTGGTTATCCTTGGCGCTGATGTTCGCTGCTCTGCTTATCAGTGCATCTGCGACATCGGTATGGCCTTTGGTAGCAGCCATGTGCAGAGGCGTCTTGCTGTCCTTATTGGCCGTGTTGACCTTACTGCCTTTGTCAATTAAAAGCTCCACTACATCGCGGTGGCCGAAACCAGCGGCATAATGCAGCGCGGTGCAGCCTTCGCTATCGTTCGCGTCCACCTCCGCTGCCTTGGCGATAAGCAAGTTCACTACATCCCTGTCGCCATCCATAGCTGCTATGTGCAGAGGGGTCCTGCCGTACTTATTCTTGGCACCTACATCCGCGCCCTGTGCAAGCAGCAGTCCCACCACATCCTCGCGGCTGTCGGAGACCTGCTGAGGTGCCCCAGCAGGGTCCGGCCTTACGGCCGGAATTTCGAATTTTCCCGGTTCCGAGGTTGCAGGCGCTTCTTTTTGCGCAGCCGCAGCCCAGCCCGGTATTGTCCAGGCTAACAGAATTGTCAGCGTGACAATAAAATACTTGATATTTCTCATGGCCAACCTCCTCCAATTTTGAAAATTTTCGAGTAAGCGTTCACGCAGAAAATATGGCGTTTTTGCGTCATTGCGAGGCCTTTAGGCCGAAGCAATCTCAACCTTTTCGCGGTATTAGACTGCTTCGCTTTGCTCGCAGTGACAAAAAATGCGGTTTTTCAGTGAACGCTTGCATTTTCGATTTAGGATTTTCAATTGGCAATCGGCAATCGTAAATCCAATTGAGGTTATTATAGCAAAAATAATCTGAAATACAAAGATTTTTTTAGGACTTATTCATGGTTTGAGCCTCGTGGCTCGGAATTTTAAGAACCCCACGTAAAACGTGGGGCTTAACCCGCCTTACGTCTGGCGGGTAAATATTTTGAGTATTTAGCCCCCATTTCCACTGGGGGTTCGTGCGAAGGGCCGGACCTGGGCGGCTTGGATTTAGGATTTTCAATTGACAATTGGCAATCGGCAATCGTAAATCCGTAGGCGTGTCTTTTAGATAGAATGCAATCTTGGGACGGTTGGAGATTTTTGGGAGCTGAGCAAGAATGACCAGAACCAGACTGTACCTATCAGTTTTGATAGTGATGTTTATCGCTGTAGGCTGCGGGAAAAGACCAGCTAAGTCGCTGCATGAAGCCGCGGCTGACGGAGACGTCCGGGGCGTTCAATTACAGCTTAGCCGGGGCGGCGACGTTAACTCAAAAAACCAAGATGGCCAGACGCCCTTGCATTGGGCAGCGGCCAGAGGTCACAAAGATGTGGCCGAACTACTCATTCGCAGTGGCGCCGATGTAAACGCTAAGGACAATTATGGCAACAGCCCTTTACACTTTGCTGCCCGCGCGGGCTGCGGAGATGTTGCCGAACTTCTTCTTGACCAGGGTGCTGATATTGGCGCTGAAGACAAAACCGGCAAAACGGCTCTGCATTCTGCGGCCTGCTATGGGCACAAAGATATGGCCGAGCTACTTATTACTAAGGGTGCTGGTCTGGCCACGAAGGATAGATACGGTCGAACGCCTCTGCACTGGGCGGCAATGCAGGGACACAGAGACATGGCCGAGTCCCTTATCGCCAAAGGCGCTGATATTGAAGAAAAGGATAAACTCGGCAAAAAGCCTTTGTCACTGGCATTAGAGGCAGGGCATTACGAAGTCGTTGAACTGCTACGCCGGTACGGGGCTAAGGAGGATAGTTCCGAGAGCGGAAAAATTAAAGACCTTAGATAGTCTGTAGGGTGGGGCTTGCCCCACCACTGACTTATCGGTGGGCTAAAGCCCACCCTACCATCTAAGTCTTCTTCCCGGTCAGCGGCACAAAAGAACAAATAAGCTTTTGCACCTTCCGGCTGCCGCACTTGGGGCATTTCTGTATCCGCTCAGCTTCTCCAGAGCTTAGGGTGCACTCAAATTTCTTTCCACACTTTGTACACCTATATTCATATGTCGGCATAGCTACACTCCAAGAACCCCACGTAAAACGTGGGGCTTAACCCGCCTTACGTCTGGCGGGTAAATATTTTGAGTATTTAGCCCCCAGTTCCACTGGGGGGTTCGTGCGAACGTCCTGATGATCGATAGCCATCCTGGTAAATTGCTTTTCGCGTATAGTATCCAATCTATTATAATTGCACTGAAAACTATAATATCAAGCAAAAATAAAGGTGGGCAAATTCCGTAGAAAAATGGGTTCGGAACTGCAAACTGCCAAAATGTCGGTGTCGGTATTGGCTTTAATGTTGTGGCTGGCCCCTCCACGTTCGTTTCTGACCGAAACGAACCTGCTGGGGCTGGTCGATATCAGCTCTTGCCAACTGCCAGCCGGATGGACTTGCATGGATATCAGCACAACAGGCGGTAGTGCCATAGAGGCAGCCGGCATCTGGACCGTCCATGGTAACGGCGGTGGCATAGAGGACAAGGCAGATAGTTTTCACTACGTCTATAAAGAGGTTTCGGGCGACTGTGAGATAATTGCTCGTCTGGCTGCAATACAGCCTACCGATGAGTGGGCCAAAGCTGGGGTGATGATTCGCAATACACTGCAGCCGGATTCTCCACATGTGTTCATGGCACTAACGCCATGGAGTCGTACAGCCTTGCAGTACCGCTGCCAGAGCGGTCAGCGATCTTATTCAGTGCACAGTGATAATTACAAGATCACTTTTCCTTGCTGGGTCAGGCTCGTGCGAGAAGGTGACCGATTTACGGGCTATTATTCGGCTGACGGCAAGAACTGGGTTGCCCAGCCCAATTATGAGAACAGAATTCCCGATTGGTCGTCGAACCCAGCAACTGTATCTATGGATCACAAAGTTTATATCGGCCTGGCTGTCACATCACACAGGTCTGACGGTTTGCTGTGCAGGACAAAATTTGATAACGTGGCTACAAGCTCTCAGCCGGACCTGCAAATTCGCACCGATGATGAGCAGGATTTTGCTGGGGATAATGTTTACGACATAAGTGGTTATAGCATATCCGGCAAGCAAACAAAAAAACAAGTGGCAGCAAAGGCAATGACGGTCATTTATGATATTAAGCTTGAAAATGATGGTCCTGTCCTGGATAGTTTCATCATCTTTGGTTTTGGCGGCGACGAAAACTGGAGCGTCATGTACTACGATGTGTCAACTGGCGCAAATATCACCAAAGATGTCACAAGTATAGGCTGGAGGAGCCCTTCTTTGGTCCCGCGCAGATATAGGGAACTGAATATAAAGGTAACGCCAAAGCCTGCCCTGAGCGAGGGTTCCCGCCGGGCAGGGTCCCAAGCCGAAGGGTCGGGCACCCCTGGCTATAGTGTGTGCAGCCTGCTGGTCAGAGCGATGTCATCAAGTGACCGCAGCAGAGTTGACACCGTCAGAGCCGAAACCGTGTTTGACCCTGATTTACCGGCGCCGCCCTGGAGCGGCTTGTACACTACAGATGAGGATTTTGATAAAGGTATCCTGATCAATGTCGAACACCAGGCCGAACCCAATCAGCTTCAACTCTCAGCTCAGCCTGGTGCATTACCATTTATTTGGGTGCCCAACTCAAACCAAGAAGAGGGAACGGTTTCCAAGCTGGATACCAAAACCGCAGCGGAGTTAGGCCGTTATCGGACATGTCCGGCCAACGTTTTTGGAAGCCCTTCCCGAACAACGGTTGATTTGGACGGCAACTGCTGGGTGGCAAACCGGAACTCCGGCACCGTGGTCAAAATCGGACTATTGGAAAATGGTCAATGCGTTGACCGGAACGGCAACGGCATTATTGAAACATCCCGCGACCTTGATGGTGATGGCAAAATAACCGGCGACGAAGTCCTGCCCTGGGGGGCTGACGAATGTGTGATTTTCGAACTTGTCCTGATCCCTGGCAAAGAAGGCACGTATACACCTGGTCGATATCGAGGAAGTTACAAGTACTTCGAATATAACCAAGGCCCGCGCGCAATCGCTGTGGATAAAGAAAATAACATCTGGGCAGGATGTTTCGGCAGCATGATGTACTATTACATAGATGGTGCAAGCGGCCAGATTCTTAGGCGGGTAGACGTTTCAACAGCTTACCCAGGTGGGCATACACCATATGGCGCTGTGGTGGACGCCAACGGCATCCTTTGGTCAGCCGGTCATGGCAAAGGGCACGTGCTGCGGTTAGATCCTGCTGACAATGATTCGTGCTCAATCATTGAATTAGGTCATTTTGCGTATGGGCTGGGTTTAGGCCTGGGCTTGGCCAAATCCTATTTGTTTGTTTCGGGATGGGGAGATTCAAAGCTATCCCGCATCCGTCTGGATTATAGAGGTGACGCCAATGGCATCACCACCTGGGATGGTTTCCCCTGGTCAAGAGGCGTTGCCTGCACAGATAACGGAGATGTTTGGGTGGTAAATTCGTACGTTGGGAAAAGCCAAGACGTCGGCCAAGGCGCGGTGACCCATTGCAACATGAATGGGCAGATAATAGAGAGAATTCATTTAGGCGATGTTCCCACCGGCGTAGCTGTTGACGGCGATGGCAAGGTGTGGGTGGTTAATTATGGCGATGAATTTGTCCATAGAATCGATCCAAACACGCACGAGATTCTGAAAATAAAGCTCTCAGGCAATCACTACGGTTACAGTGACATGACCGGGCTGGTGGCCTGGAACCCTACTGTGAAAACCGGCTGGTGGACGGTTGTTCACAACACAAAAGCCTTTGATTGCCGTCTGGCCTCCGTGTGGTGCAAGGCCGACGTACCCAGAGGAGCTTCTTTGAAGTTTACGGCTCGCAGCTCAAATGACCGGCGACACTGGTCAACGTGGCAGGATATAAATGATCGCTGCGCACTATGTAGCCTGCCCAGCGGAAGGTATTTCGAGATTAAAGTTGCTTTCAAAAGTGAAACCGGCGATTCGCCGAGACTCTATGAGTTGGGATTGCATTTTGCAGACCACGATGACTCATATCGGCAGGCCGACCTGAATAGGGACTATGTGGTGGACTTTCGAGATTTGCAGACCATCGCCAACGACTGGCTGAGCTGCAACTCTGGTTCCGATAAAGCGGGTGTCCTTTCAAGTGTTTTTACCGCCGAGTACGCAGAGCACGCTGAGATTTTGAATTTCGCTTTTCCCTCTGTGGTCTCAGCGCTCTCTGCGGTTAATGAAGGGCCTGACCAGTTGCGCAGCCTGCCCGACCTGAACGGCGACTGTGTAGTAGACTTAAAAGATTTCCAGGTTCTGGCAGCAGACTGGCTGCTCCGCAATGAATTCTAAACTCTCAATTTTCAATTCGCAAGCATGTCGTGTCCCTATTTTAGGGACAGCTCGTGAATGCCCGCGGAGAATTTTTCCGCCAACTGGACCTCAAAACGAACGGCATCAGTGCTAACCAGTTCAAATGTAACTTTATTGTATTTATCTTTCTGGACGCCGTACGGCTCCTGGTTATTGACCGCTTTCCATTCGCTGCCGTCGCGGTAGAGAAGCCGCCACGACGCAGGTATTCGGCACTCGCCAATTCCTGTGTCATCGAACCAATACACAGCGGCTTCTGATATCTTTTCCGGCTCTTTGAAATCCAACTGTATCCGCTGCAGCGTGCCTTTGCGAGGCCACCAATGGAAAAAAGGATTGGAATGATCAATTGAGCTGCTCGGCTCCAATTGGTCCGTCAAGGCGCTGATTGGCCCTCCGCCAGAAACGGTAATCCTGCTGGTATGAGCCAGCGTCGGTGCGGGTTGAGGTTTAGTAAAGCCGGCCTGGCGAGCCAGCCAGACCGTCATTTGCCCACTTCCTCGATGAGCCCACGCATAATATGGAATGGCAACAAGATTTCGTTTCTCCACTGGGACAATCGTGCCATCTAACTGCCGCTTTGTTGCTACCGCCTGCGCTGTGATGGTTACTACGCCGCCCAAAAGCTGCGGCTGATATTCATCCAGCAGCGGTGCATCATCGGGAACGTACAGATTAAGGACTTCTCCGTCTTTGTTGTCGACATGTTCTGCACAGAAGACAATAGGCCCGCGCTGCAAAGCCACCCTGCCACGATTATCAACCACTTTAGAAAGAGCAATTACACGCCTGACCGGCATAGGCAGATCCAGTTCAATGGTGTCACCAGCTTGCCATTTTCGATCGATCCGCGCAAAGCCAGCCTCCAAAACAAGAGGCGTTTCTTGCCCATTCACTTTGAGGACCGGTTCTTGATTTATTTTATCCGCCATACGTCTGGCGGATTTGGTTGCGTACGAGTATAGGTCGCTCGGGACAGGCATATTCCTGGCCCAACCAGGGATTCGGACCCAAATACTAAATGGCTCGGCTGACTCTGTCGGCTCAACGGTTATCTTTACATTGCCATCCCACGGATAACGAGTCTCTTGTTTGATCCGGATAGGACTTTTTCCAGTGGAAATCTTAGCCTCTCCCTGAATGAAGAGATTCACATAAATACTATCGTCTTTATAAGCATAGGCATATCCAGGTATCAAATGAATGAAACGCGCAATGTTTGGGGGGCAGCAGGCACAGTCGAACCACGGCGAGCGCGATCTGCCGGTGTGTGCCTCGAGTGGATTCGGGTAGAAAAATTTGTCTCCCTCTAGAGAAATCCCCGAAAGAAAGCCGTTATAAATCACACGTTCGGCCACATCTATATACTTGGCATCACCTGACAAAAGAAACATGCGGTGGTTCCACATGGCATTGGCGATGGCTGCACAGGTCTCGCAGTAAGCACTGGCGTTGGGCAGTTCATAATCCTGCCCGAATCCTTCTCCTCCGCCTCGGGAGCCGATGCCTCCGGTTATGTACATCTTCCTGCCGACAACGTTGTCCCAGATTCGCTCCAGCGCAGCTCGGTAATTCGCGTCGCCGGTCAAAGCAGCCACGTCGGCCATGCCCGAATACATATACGCAGCCCTGACAGCATGGCCGACAGCTTCGCTCTGCTCTATCACGGGTATGTGGTCCTGGCTGTATTGCCCACCTAATCTACGCCCACGCACATGTCCCCTTTCATCCAGAAAGAATTTGGCGGTAGCCAGATATTTTTCTTTGCCGCTCAGTCGATACAGCTTTACCAGACCTATTTCCACCTCCTGATGACCGCACACATCACGCTTTTTGTCAGGGCCGAAGGTATCACAAACAAAATCCGCATTTTTTAGGGCAATATCCAGGAATTTGCGTTTACCTGTTGCCTGATAATAGGCAACAGCCCCCTCGTACATGTGGCCAGCACAATATAGCTCGTGCAAATCCATGTTTGTCCATCGTTTCTCGCCTTGCCGCGAAGGGATCGAATAGTATGTAAAAAGGTAGCCATCCTCCCATTGTGCCGCACCAATCGTATCGATAACGCGGTCAACATAGGCTTCGAGCTGTGGATCTGGATGATTCTTAAGGCAATAGGCGGCCCCTTCAATGATCTTGTAAACATCCGAATCATTGAAGTAATAGCCCTGGTGCTTTCCTTGCTGCAGGCCGCCGGCGACAGCAAAGTTGCTTATGCGTCCCGTTTCCTCGCATTTCCGCAGCACATAAGGAATTGTCACTCTGCGATTGGTTTCAATCCTGGGTGCCCAGAAAGCATCGGACAGGTTAACATCCATAAACGGCACTGGTTTTACCAGATAGTCCTTCGGGCTGGGTTCCTGCGGCGCGGAGACCCTGTCTGATGCGGTCGCCGTCATCGGTAGAAATGCCAACAAAAGTGTTGTCATATATCGATATATCTTAGCCATTCTAAAAACCTCCACTTATGTTGGACCCCTTGCACTGTCACGGGTAAATTCATCGAAAAAGTTGGCTCCGAAAACACGCGCCAATTCTCACATTTGAGTATATAACCAATACGCTGCTCAGGCAACTGCCTTTTGTGCAACCGCTTGATATTTTGTGTGCGCTGCGGTAGATTCGCCAGAATGATAAATATCTTCTGTATTATTTGGGCCGCATTACTTTTGGTGGCCAATGATTCTGTGTCCATCACTGAAGGTGCAGGGAAGTCTGTTCCGAAAGAACATCCCCGACTTCTCGGCTCCTGTCAGGACCTGCAAAAATTACCCCCGCTTTCGCGGGGGGAGGCTTACAAACGCGTGGTCCAGGTGGCACGCCAGCTCGACGCAGATGACCACTCCAAAATGATCTCGATGGCGTTGGTCTGTGCAATAGAGCAGGATGAGCAGCTTGGCAAACGGGCCGTTCAGATGGCCTTAAAGTATGTGAATGGTTCTATCCGAAAAGGTCACGTCCCCTTTGCGCATGATCTCGCCCGCTGCGCTATTGTATACGATTTGTGTCACGAATACTGGACCGACCAGGAGCGTGCCAAGTTCCACGAATATATGAATAAGACCGTGGACGCCAACATTGATTCCGAAACCCACGTCTTTCACAATGGCTGGTACGGCTATAAGAATTGGGGCATCGGATTGGCTTGCTATGCAACCTATTATGAAAACCCGCGTGCCCTGCAGATTCTGGAGGCTCTCGAACACGAATGGCGTACTCGTGCTGCGCCGGCTCTGAATATGGCTGGTGACGGCGGCGGCTGGGCAGAAGGCTACTACATAAACTATTGGCTATATGAGTGGCTTTTCTTTTGTGAGGTGGCTCGCCGGTGTGAAGGTATCGACTATTACGCGATGGCTCCAAAGTTCTTCCAGAATCGGGCCGTCGCAAGCATGTTCGAATCGTACCCTGGTATCGGAATATATAATTCGCGTCGGCCTATCCCAATAGGCGATAGCGGCGGCAGAGTGTTCGGCGGCGACCGCGACAAGGCGCTGGCCGCCAGACGAATTCTGGTAAACTACTTCCGCAAAGACCCAAATCACCAGGTTGTGCACGCATTCAACGAGACGACACCGCGATCAAGTGTCGGCGTCTACGCATACAAGGATTTTCTCTGGCGAGATACCACCGTTGAAAAAGGGGATCTAAAGAGTTTCAAGCTCTCGCACATCAGCCCTGGGCCTGGCTATGTCTATGCCCGCAGCTCGTGGGACGAAGATGCTACTTATTTTTTCTTCAAATGCGGAGACCGCTTCACTGCGCACCAACATCTGGACGTAGGACATTTTCTAATTTACAAATACGAGGAGCTTGTGGGTGATGGCGGCCACTACGACTCGTTCGGTTCGAGTCACGATGTTAATTATCACCTGCGGACCATCGCGCATAACACGGTACTGGTCCATGACCCGTGCGAGGTCTGGCCAGCCCCAGCAGGTTCGTTTCTGACCGAAACGAACCTGGAGGGGCCAGCGATGCGTGCCGGACCAGTCTCCGGCAACGATGGTGGCCAGCGGCACCACTGGCCTCATCATAATGGTGCCGTCTCGGACGTGGCCGAATGGAACAAAAGAAGCGAACTTTACAATATCGCAGATATTTTAGCTTTCGAGGACCGTGACGCCTATATGTACGTGGCCGGTGATTGCACACGAGCCTACTCGCCTGACAAGCTGGCCTGCTTTACCAGGCAGATTGTTTTTTTGCGGCCCGGCACATTTGTGATCTTCGACCGCGTAATTTCCAAAAATCAGGAATTCAAGAAAACTTGGCTACTCCAGGCCATGAAAGTCCCTACCAAAGCAGGGCAGAATCTGGTAATCACCAACGGCAAGAGACGCTTGTTCATCCAGACCTTGCTGCCTGGCGACCGCCAGATAAGACTGGTGACGGGCCCGGATTTGTACAGCTACGGTGGCAAAACTTATCTTCCTTCGCGAGATACAGGACCTGCCCCGCAGTGTCGGATTGAAATATCGCCCGGTAAGAGCCAGACCGTTGACTACTTCCTGAATGTGCTGACAGCGACCGATGCCGACTCCAGTACTGTAGAGCAAGCTACCTTGGAGCGCACCGACCGGGATGTCACCATAATGATAGGGGCAGCAAAAATTTCATTCACTACCGCTGAGATGAGTTGCCATATCGTGATTACCGGACGTTAGTTTAGCCGTCGCCGGTACGCCTGCCCCAGCAGGTTCTGCCGAGGGCGAGAACCTGGAGGGGCCTGCCCTGAGCTTGCCGAACGGGGCGACGGAGCCAACAATCCGTCTGTAGCTGACCGCTGGGATGGGGCCCAAGTGCGGCCCTATATATTTGGGACCTCGCTCCGCGGGAACCCTCGTCCACGTTTTGGGGGCTTCTGACTGGCTTGTGCCCCAGACCAATCCTGCCCTGAGCCTGTCGAACGAGTCGGCTGGTACTCAGATCTATCCACCTTTGGTGGGATGGTTGGTTTTTCACCAGCTGGCTCAATAGCCCCCGCTCCTATCTTCCGACAGGAAGACGCGGGGGTCAGTCGAGTCGAGGCTGGGTGCCCACCGCCCCGACTCGCCCCTGAGGGGCTCGCGTCGGGAGACGCGGGGGCAGGCCCCTCCAGGTTCGTTTTGGACAGAAACGAACCTGCTGGGGCAGGCGGCTTGGGCTGAGCGTTGGTCACAGCCCCGACCAGTTGGGGTTTTTGCCTGTTAAACAAGAACAAAATAACACCCGCTGCGAGCAAGCCGGTCAAGCCGTTTTCCCCTAACTTGCTAAGTAGTCCGGTCAGATTAGTGATAATACCGCCAAAAAAGGGCGCGCTTTGACCAAAAAGAATCTGACCAACGACTCCAAAAGCAATTAACAACAGGGATATTTCAGTTATCTCGCCGAGCCATTTCTTTATTTCTTCGAAATAATGCATGATAAATTCTCCTATAATATGACCCCGCCACGGGCTGGCGGGGTTAACCGGTTAACCTCGCCATCACTATGGCGAGGTTCCACTGGGCCTTTCCGCCCAGCGCTGGGCAGAACTGATACTTTAGTCGGCTTACCTTTGCAGTCACTTTAGAATTGCGCGGGAAATGTTCGCAGGGAGCTTAGAAAAAGTGCCTAAAATGAGCTAAAGTGACACTTATGTGTCATCCCTTCGACAAGCTCAGGGCAAGCTCTGAGGCCAAGCCAAAGGATCTGGCCAACGAGAGGAGATTCTTCGCTTCGCTCAGAATGACCCCTTAGGGGTCATTTTAGGCACTTTAGTCATTTGAAACTTTAGGCACTACCCTGCGCGGCGGGACAAGCTCAGATTTCTGTCCATGTCCCTGGAACCGGCACGGGATACCGGCCCTGCGGGTCAGCCTGGGCCGGTGCGGGGCTTTCATTGGTAAGACCATCCACGTTTGGGCAGAACTTAAAATTGGAGGCCGTGACCTCGTCCCAGGTAACGATCTTGCCCGTGTGGACCGCAGCGCGTCCCATAATAGAAGCCAGATTCGCAAACGCCGCCCGCTGGACCTCGTTGTGCGGCCGGTCTTTCCGAATTGCCTCCAGCAATACGTCCCATTCGCGCTGGTAGGGGCTGAGCTTTTCCTTTTCCGGTTGCCAGATGATATTTTCTTTGGAGTTCTTTTGATCTTTATAGATTTGCACGGTAGGGGCGTGAACATTGCCCGAGAACTGCGCTGCACACTTTGTGCCGTGAACGAACGTGGCGAAATCATTGTGGCAGTTCGGTACAGCACGGCTATTGACCAGCGCCTTGGTGCCATCAGCAAATGTGTACTCGATGGCGTAAGTGTGAAGGTTCTGGCTGCAATCGGTGCTGTTCGGCTCGCGTCCGCCCAGGCCGTGCGCTGAGACCGGCCAAGCGTCCTTAATCCAGCAGCACTCGTCAACCTGGTGTATCATCATCTCGATGAACCAGCCTGAGGAGACCCACATGAAAAAGTATGGCCGGCGGATCTGCCACAGCAGCTCGTTCTGGTCGTGCTTGAATGGCTCCATTCGGGCACCGGGATCCATCCGATAGGCCCGGACCAGTTGGACCTGGCCCAGCGCACCATCACGTATTTTTTGTATAAGCGCCTGCCTCGCAGAGGAATGTCGGCACATAAGCCCGCACGCTATTTTAAGATTCTTCTTGGCCGCAGCCTCTCCCAGGCGGAGAATCCGCTTTGTGCCTCCCGGATCGGGCGCGAATGATTTCTCCATAAAGACATTCACGCCTTTAGCGATTGCGTACTCCAGATGAGGCGGTCGGAAAACCGAATGCGTTGCTTGAATCATGACGTCACCTGGACGCAGGCAGTCGATCGCTTTGCGATAGGCATCAAAGCCGACGAATCGTCGCTCCGGCGGTGCATCGATCCGCTGGCCGAACTGCTCGCTAAGGGCTTTGTACGATCTTGCCAGCCGGTCCTCGAAAATGTCGGCCATGGCGATGAGCTTGGTCGGACCGGTCTGCGAAGACAGGGCGTCGCCTACTGCGCCGCTGCCGCGTCCCCCGCAGCCGACCAGAGCCAGGCGAATCGTATTATCCTCGCCGGCGTATGCTTTGGACAAAGTGATACCTGTTAGGACCGAACCAGCGACCAGTCTTCCACTTTCTGATAGGAACTGTCGGCGGGACCGCAAAGACTCTATCACGACTTTTCGGGAATGTTTTGTTTGTGGTTTCATTTTTGCTCCTTATATACAGACACGGATTCATCCGCCAGACGTATGGCGGATTCACACTGATTGGTAACGTGTCTTTTCCTTGCCGCGTGAATCCGTGTTAATCTGTGTCGAAAAAATTAGAATTTTCTCACTTGTCAATTGTTCGTGCCACGCGGAAGCCTATGAAGTCCATCTCGGGCAGCCACCACTTGCTTTTGGGGATTTGCGGGTCGCCGGAACGCCACCATTTTTCTTCAAATGCCCTGGCCGCGCAGCGCAGCTCCTTGGCATCGCTATCATAATCACCGCCGCGAGCAACGTGTACTTGGCCTGTCTCTGGGCCTTTGGGGTTTACCGCCGCCCCGCACCAATTGCCACTGCCGGTAGAGTCAGTCTTGCTGCTGGGCGGACGCCCGGCTCCGCCTTCAATTGGTGCGGGGTTAGCATCTTCAGCATACCCAGTAGGGCTGTAGAAATCGTAAACCCACTCACGAACGTTGCCCAGCATATCATATAGCCCCCAGGCATTAGGTTTCTTCTTGGCAACCTCGTGCGTTTCACTATCGGAGTTAGCTTTATACCAGGTAAAATCTATAAGCTGGTCCGCCGGCGCAGAGCCGAAAACACTCGCGGTGCCTGCCCGGCAGGCATATTCCCATTCGGCCTCCGTAGGTAGCCGATATTCCTTGCCCGTTTTCTTGGAAAGCCACCTGCAGAACGTCATGGCATTGTGCCAGGTCATCCCTATTGCTGGGTGCTTCTTTGTGTAGCCCATCGTCAAGTCTCCATAGACGGGCGTTGGACCAGTAATCGCGTCAACATCTGTGCTTTCCAGTTCTGCGGACTTCTTTGCTTGTTCGGTTTCGATGAAGTCTTTTTTTGCGGTAACTGTCTGCTGATAGTAGGCTAAGAACAGCTCAAGGGTTGTCTCCGTAGTGCAGAGATAGAAAGGCTCGAGGCGCACTTGGTGCTGCGGGCCTTCATCATCCTTTCGGCCAGCCTCGCCTGCGGGGCTACCCATAAGGAAACTGCCCCCGCTCTTGCTTTCGCAAGAAAGCGCAGGGGGAATAAGCACCATCTCAAAAGAAATTTTCTGGCCGTCTTCGGTCGTTACGATTTCGGTATATTTGGTCGGGGGCTGATTTTGCGAGCTTGATGAATCGTTAGCTATATTGGCAAAAATCAGTGCCGCACCAATTGTGGTCACGAAGAAAGTTGATTCTAACATAAGGATAAAGCCCGAAATGGCGGACAATTGGTGCCGCAGATTAACACAGATTAACACGGCAAAAAAATTAGAAGTTACAAAACCGTGTGAATCCGTGTAAATCCGTGTCGAATTTTTGGGCACATAGTACCTCATTCTCTGACTCCTATAAAACTTCAAATCATGGTTGTGAAGCCCGGTTTGGGCACGGGATAACTGCCATCAGGGCCGGGCTTAACCGGCGGGTCCATATCATCGCGGCACTCCTCGGGCCTGGGCGGATAATAAAAGTCAGATTTATTGATCTGCTCCCAGGTAACCTCTTTGCCGGTGTAACAGGAGATCTGTCCCATCACGGTGATCATCGTGCTGCGGGCCATGTAGTCGCCGTTGTTAACGGGTTTACCGGCCCGAATGGCCGCGAACAATACATCGTGCTCTCTCTGATACGGATCGCACCTGCCTTGCCAGCGCCAGTTCATCTGGCCCCAGATTCGGCAGCCCAAAATGTCGGCCTTTCCTTTGCTGCCAAGTACGATGCTGGAAGTATTGTCGTAGCATCCGGTCGTGGTGCGACAGAAGGCATAAATCCGCACGCCGTTTTCAAATTCGTAAACGACCGAATGGTGGTCGAATACGTCGCCATAGATCGGCTGAGTCATCGACGATCGTCCGCCCAGGCCATGGCATTTCACGGGGGCCTGGTTTTTCATCACCCAACTGGAGCGATCGAGGTTGTGCACCAACGACTGAGGGACATCATCTCCGGATAGCCAGCGGAAATGATACTGTGTGCTGCATTGCCATTGGAGCTCCGAGAGTCCTGGCTTACGCTCGATCACAACGTACGGGGCGCGGAGGAAGTTCTCTTCAATGGCGACCACATCGCCGATAGCTCCATCTTGGATTCGCTGGACCGTTTCGGCGTATCCTGTGTGATAGCGGCTCTGCAGACCGGAAACCAGGCACAAGCGTTTTTGCTTTGCCAGATCGGCGGCCTGCTGCATGAGCTTTACGCCTGCCGGGTCGATGGCGTGAGGTTTCTCCACGAATACATGCTTTCCGGCAGAAATTGCGGCCATAGAATGGAGCGGATGGAACTTGGCCGCGTTGGCAATCACCACCACGTCCGAGGCCTCGATCACGTGCTTGTACCCATCGAAGCCGGTAAAGCAGTGGTCATCATCCACCACGACCTGCTCTGGTTTCTGCCCCTTCAGGGCTGCGAGTTTCTCTTTGACGCGGTCCATGAAGATGTCACACATCGCAACCAGACGTGCCCCAGAGTCAGCGGCAAGTGCCTGAGCAGCGGCGCCGGCGTTGCGTCCCCCACAACCGATCATGCCCACGCGAATGATATTGCTGCCCGCGGCAAAAATGCTGCGATTGATACCCAGTGCACTGGCTATAGCCACCGAAGTCGCTACGGTTGAACCCTTCAAGAACTCACGCCGACTTGGACTTTGGCTTTTGTGTGTTTTATTTGAATGTGCCATGTTATCTCCTCTTGTTTTTCAGACACGGATTTGGGCCCCCGCGAAGCGGGAACCCTGCACGGATTCACACTGTTATCTAACTGTTGATTTTTTTGCCGTGTTAATCTGTGTTAATCAGTGTCTAAGGTTTCCTCTACGTATTAGACTCATGCCTGCCGCGCCTTACGTGCGGCGGATGAGCCCGGAATCGGCACAGAATTTTCCTTCGGGATTTCGACTGTGCCTTTCTCGAAATCCTCGGCTGTCGGCCTTAACGTCAAGTTGTAATGCTTAGGGTTAATGTTGGGGTCCTCCATGATTTCTTTCCAGGTGACCTGCTGGCCAGTGTAGGCGGAGATGCGACCCATCACAGCAGCGGCGGTGGACTCAGCTACCGCCCGTGCCTGGTTAATCGACTGGCCTTTATTTACATAGTAGAGCGTGTCGATCTGCTCCTGATGGTGACTGCTCGGTCCCTGGGTCAGGTCGGCAGGGATCGGCGATTTTTGAGGTTTTGGATAATCGCTGCCGTTCGTTCGGCCCTTCTCATAGATGAAGTCATGCCCCGTCCAGTTCCAGCAGCCGTTGACCTGGCGGCACATCGAATGGATATGCACGCCCTGGCCGTAGTCGTAGTCGACGCTGAAGAAGTCATACATATCGCCGGCGTTTCGTTGAGCGCGACCGCCAAACCCCACAGCGCTGACGGGCGGCCCGCCGCAGAACCAGTTCGCGATGTCGATGTTATGCACATGCTGCTCAACCAGGTGGTCGCCCGACAGTGCGATCCAGTTCTGCCACGTTCGTACAAGGTCGTCAGCGGTCTTTGGGTTAATCGGTGTGGACCAGAACATGTGGGCGATACAGAACGAGACGCGACCTGCGTAAAGTTTGCCCAGCGCTTTCTCGACGGCAACGGCCTGGTGGGTGTTGATGAAGTTCCAGTCGTGGCGCATCTCCGTGCCGGCGGTAATCACCAGGCCCTTCTTTTCTGCCTCCTGGCCAGCAGCAATAACGCGCCGGCAGCCGGGCGGGTCGACAGCAACGGGCTTCTCTATAAAGACGTGCTTGCCGGCTTTGACGGCGGCTTCAAGGTGCAGTGGTCGAAATAGCGGCGCCTCAGCCATCAGAACAATCTGGGCATCGGTTTCCATTAGGGCCTGATAGCCGGCTGGACCGCCGAAGCACCGCTGTGGCGGGACGTTCAATTCCTTTCCCGCTTGAAGTGCCCGCTCTTTGAAATAGTCGGCGGTGGCGACAATTTGGACGTTGAAGCCGAGAATTTTGCCCGCCTCCAGCGCATCGACCGCAGCGCCGCGACCCCGGCCGCCACAGCCGATAAGGCCAACTTTGAAGATTTTGCCTTGCCCCTTGGCAGACGATGTGACGATAGTTGGGGCGGATAGTGCCACGCCCGCGCCCAATGCGGTTCGCACGAAATCACGCCGCGATAATTTGGTTGGCTTCTTCATGAGACATATCCTCAAAATTAGACACGGATTTACACGGATTCACACTGTTAGAAAGCAAGTCTTGGCCATTTAACTAATTACCAATCCTAATGGGCCGCCGCTCAGTATTCCCGATTCTTAAGGATACCTGGCTGTGGGACAGGATACTTGCCGTCGGACCCAGCCTGCAGCGGCGCAGGAGAATCCATCGTCAGCTTATCGACATCTGGGGCAAACTCATGCTGACAATTAAGCATCTGCTCGTAGGTGATGACCTGGCCGGTGTGAGCGGCCATCCGGCCCATAGAGCTTACCAGGCTGGCAATGGCGCCGCGCTCGGCCTCGTTGTAGGGCTTATCTTGACGAATGGCCTCTATCAGGTCGTCCCACTCGAGTTGGTAAGGACTTTGCTCAGGCTGCGGATACGCCCACAGCAGGTTGGCCTTTTCCATATTATGCCCTTTGTAGGTACGGACTTTGCCTGGCGTGTGGCTTGAGGTGGAGATGACCGCCGAGCCTTTTGTACCGTGAGCAAAGCTGCAGAACGGACTGGGGCAGCCGTCCATGTTCCGGCCGTAATAGAAAAGCTTCGTCCCATCCGGGTAGGTGTATTCGACCGCGTAGTTATCGAAATTCTGGTCGACTGCGTTGCCGCGGTAGTGGCGGCCACCGGTAGCGTGAGCTTCTATTGGCCAGGCGCCTTTCATCCAGGAGCACTCGTCAATCTGGTGGATGTAGTAGTCGCTGTACATACCGCCGCTGGCCCACAGGAAGCTGTGGAATAGGCGCACCTGATAGAGCAGCTCGCTCGTATTGGCTGGCACAGGCCCGCAGGTCGCTGCCCGGCCACCCATCCGGTAGGCTCGCAGCGCAATAACGTCGCCGATCTCGCCCGACCTGATCCGCTCGTAGAGCTGCTGTCGACCCCTACAATGGCGAACCATCAGGCCGACGCCCACTTTCAGGTTTTTCTTCACGGACTCTTCGGCAAGTTTGAGGAACTTACGGGTGCTGGGGCCATCTACGGTGATGGGCTTTTCCATAAAGACGTTGATGCCTTTGGCGATGGCGTACGTGAAATGGACCCAGCGGAATGCCGGCGGTGTCGCAAAGATCGCCACATCACCTGGGGCAAGACAGTCCATTGCCTTTTTGTAACCGTCGAAGCCGACAAACTTGCGATCCTCCGGTACGTCCACCTGTTTATCGTGATCCTTCTTGAGATTCTTGTAACTGCGGGTAAGACGGTCCTGGAAGACGTCGGCCATAGCAACCAGCTTGATGGGGCCGCTCTTGACGGATAAGGCCTCCGATGCTGCGCCGGTGCCACGCCCACCGCAGCCGATCAAAGCCACCTTGATAGTACTATCCTGGCCAGCGTAGATGCGAGCAGCCAGCGCTGGCGCCAGTGCTGATGTGGCGGCGAGCCGACCTGTGTTCTTCAAAAACTCGCGACGTGACCCCGCGCTTGCGCGGGGGCAGGCTCCCTCTGCGAGGGACCCCGCCGGGCGGGAACCCAAGGCAGGGGTGCTTTTTGTTTTGTTTTCGTTCATAGTACATCTTCTCCTACTGGTTTGTGCCTATAGTGCCTAAAGTTACAAGTGCCTAAAGTGCCTAAAATGACACTTGTGTGTCATCCTGAGGCGAAGCCGAAGGATCTGCCCAACGAAAGGAGATTCTTCGCTGCGCTCAGAATGACCCCTTTGGGGTCACTTTAGGCACTTTAGTTCACTTTGAAGCTATGCGAACTCTTTATATTCACGGTCCTTAACGATGCCCGGCTGGGGGACGGGATATCGGCCTTGCGAGTCGCTGCGCAGCGGTGCAGGAGAATCCATCGTCAGCTTGTCCACATCTGGGGCGAACTCGTGCTGGCAGTTGAGCATCTGATCGTAGGTGATTTCCTGGCCTGTATGCGCCGCCATTCGGCCCATCGAGGTCACCAGGCTGGCCTCGACTCCTCGCTGGACTTCGTTGTAGGGCTTGTCGTTGCGGATGGCGTCCATCAGGTCGTTCCATTCGTTCTGATAGGGTTTTTCCTCGCCCGGCTTGCCTTTGGATTGCCAAATCATGTCTGAGGGCACGGGAGTCTGGCCCTTGTAAGTACTGGAGGGCGTCCCGCAATCGCCGCTGTTGGAAGCGATGGCCATGCCTTTGGTGCCGTGAAGATAGCTCGAATAGATGTCCTGGCAGCCCGTCATGCAGCGCCCGTCAAAATAGAACTTCGTTCCGTCGGCATAGGTGTATTCCACCGCGTACACGTCGAAATTCTGGTCGATGGCATCGCCGCGATAGTGTCGCCCACCTAGTGCCTGGGCCTTAACCGGCCAGGCGTTCTTCATCCAGCCGAGATGATCGATGATGTGGATATAGAAGTCGCTGTAACTGCCGCCGCTGGCCCACAGGAAGCTGTGGAACCGCCGGACCTGGTAGAGCAGTTCACTGATGTTGCCGGGCTTCGGGGGCGAGGCAAAGAAACCGATAGGCCCGTGCATCCGGTAGCCGCGCTGCAGGATGATGTCCCCGATTTCGCCGTTGTGAACTCGCTTGGCCAGTTCTTGGAGCGTCCGGCTGTGGCGGGACATCAGGCCGACGCCCACTTTGAGGTTCTTCGCCGTTGCCTCTTCGGCGAGCGCCAGCATCCGCCGACTGGTCGGGCCGTCCACCGTGACGGGTTTTTCCATAAAAACATTGAGGCCCTTAGCAACGGCGTACTTAAAATGCACCCAGCGAAAGGCCGGAGGTGACGCAAAAATTGCCACATCACCCGGAGATAGGCAATCCATCGCCTTTTTGTAACCATCGAAACCGACAAACTTGCGGTCCTCAGGCACGTCCACCTGTTTAGCGTGCTCATTCTTGAGATTCTCGTAACTGCTGGTAAGACGGTCCTGGAAGACGTCGGCCATAGCGTAGAGCTTCACCGGGCCGCCTGTAGTCGAGAAGGCATCGCCGACCGCGCCGGAGCCTCGGCCACCGCAGCCCACCAGTGCTACCTTGATGGTGCTATCCTGGCCGGCGTAGATGCGCGGAATGACCCCTGCTGCCAGAGCCGAGGTTACGGCAATCCGACCTGTGTTCTTCAAAAACTCGCGACGTGACGTGTTCTTTCTCGTGTTCTCGTTCATAGTGCATCTTCTCCTACTGGTTTGTGTCTACTTGGGCCCCCGCCCTGCGGGAACCCTAAATTCTACGTTTGTTGTGGGAGTCACCATTCGCTCCTGTCCAAACATCGTTTGGCCTAAGTCGCCAACATTATCTTCATTGTCCTGGAATTCGCAAGCGCTTTTTTAGTCCTACAGACACAAAAAGGTGGTTTGGTCTCTGGCGGGTCGCCACCCAGTCTGGTAAACTGGACGTTTGTGCCAAATGGTGTCACACAAGATATAGTGAGCGTAAGTCAGGGACCCCACTCCCAAGGAACCTAAAAATGATAGGAGTCTTCGATGAGTCTAACAAAGCCTAACGCTTCATCACGCCGGGATTTCTTGAAACTATCGGGACATCTGGCTGCTGCCTCGGCCTTGGCGGCAATCGTTCCTCGCGCGTATGCCACAGAAAACAATACCATCAAGTTGGCCTTAGTGGGCTGTGGAGGCCGAGGCACCGGCGCGGTTGCCGACGCCTTCTCGACTACCGGCGGCCCGGTGAAGCTATACGCTATGGCGGACCTGTTTGAATCCCGCCTCCAAAGCAGCTTGAAGAACCTAAAGGAGAGTTTTGCGGACAGGGTCGACGTGCCGCCAGAGCGACAATTCGTAGGATTTGACGCCTACAAAAAGGCGATCGACTGCCTCGGGCCGGGCGACGTGGTGCTATTGACTACTCACGCGGCCTTTCGTCCGCTGCACTTTGAGTATGCCATCGCTAAGGCCGTAAATGTCTTCGCCGAGAAGTCATTCGCGGTGGACGCGCCTGCTGTCCGCCGGTGGCTCAAAGCCGCCGAGGTCTCCGAGAAAAAGAATCTGAAGGTCGGCGTCGGCTTTATGTGGCGGCATTCCAAGGCCCGGCAAGAAGTTATCCAGCGGATTCACGATGGGGCCATCGGCCAGGTGCACACCCTGCGGATATATCGGGTGCACGGGCCGGTCCACTGCCCGCCTCTGCCGAAGAACGCTAATGAGCTTGTGTTCCAACTGCAGCAGCCGAACAGCTTCACGTGGGTGTCGGGCGGGTTCTTCATCGACTGGCACTGCCATAATATCGACGTGGCCTGCTGGGCGAAGGGGGCCTGGCCGGTCTCGGCACTGGGAATGGGCGGACGATGCTACCAGCAGGCGGGCAACCAGTTCGACCATTACACGGTGGAATACACCTTTGCTGACGGCACGAAGCTATTCGCTTTCTCGCGGCATATGAAAGGCTGCTGGGAGACCTACTCGGATTACGCTCACGGCTCCAAGGGTTCAGCCGTGATCATGACCAGCCTGAGCGCGCCCAAATCGAGGATATATAAGAGCCACAACATGGTGCCCCAAGAGTTGGTTTGGCAGTACGGCCAGGAAGATTGCAACCCCTACATAGCTGAGTGGCAGGTGCTTCTGGATGCTATCCGGCAGGATAAGCCGCACAACGAGGCTCGGCGGGCCGGCGAAGCAGACGTAGCCGCATTGATGGGCCGTATGGCGACCCACACCGGCCAGTACATCACCTGGGACCAGGCAGCCAATTCCGAATTCCAATTCGTCAAGGACATCGACAATATGACCTTTGACAGCCCTGCTCCAATCCACGCCGGCCCCGACGGCATCTATCCCGCCCCGCAACCAGGAATCACGAAGGAATGCTAATGGACATGTTGACCACGACAGGGGCACGCCTGCGAATCAGAGCTGCCACGGTGTGCGCATTGCGCAGCAGCGTAGACGGTTGGCCTGCTCGTCGCCCACAAACTCTTCCTTGGCTGGGTTCCATTTTAAGGACCGCTGCAACCTGTGCGCGATGATGGTCAGATGTCCCAGTGATGCCGAGCGATGGCCAATCTCCTGGTCGCAGCTTGGCCGGGCCCGCGTCTTGATGCACTCTAACCAGTTGGCGTGATGGTTATTCTCGCCGATGTTCACCTGCCGAGTCCTTAGCTTCATTTCCTCAATAACCTCCTCGGGACCGCCCTCAACGGTGCCTCCGGTGGACATCGACGTGACCCAGCCGCGCTCGCCGACAAACACGCCTCCGAAGTTTCCCGCCAATCGGGCTGTTGTAGGAACCGCCTTGTAGACGTCCTTGACCATACCCCAGTGATCGACCAGGTGAAGAAGCGTCCCGTTGGCGTACTTGCAGGTAAGTGTCGGATACGGGCCGCTTGCAGGATGGATAAGCTCCACCGGCCCACTATTTTCCATGCCCAGCGCATATTGAATCACGTCCGCACTGTGAGAATGATGCCATGTTACTGAGGCCGCGCCGAAATCCTGGCAGAACGACCACGGCACCACGCCCGGCGAGGGATTGGTGTGGTAGAGTTGGTTGTAAGGGTGCCAGGCCGCCGGGCCGACCCACAAGTCCCAGTCGAGCCCTTCTGGCACCGGCTCAGCCGGCAAAGCAAAATCCAGCGGCACATACGAACTGCCGGACCTCTCTACATCCATTATCTGGGCGTAGGGCTTAAAGCGCTCAGCTCTGATAAAGCCTGCCAGGCTGTTCCATAGCGTGAAAACTGATTTGACCTTGCCGAGTCCGCCTGCTCGCACAAACTCGCAGACCTGCCGGATCGTTGGAATAGAGCGGTATTGCGTTCCGGTCTGGAAGATTCGGCCGTACCTGCGCACCGCCTCGGCCAGCCGGCGACCCTGTTGGACCGTTATCGAGATGGGCTTTTCGCAATAGATGTCCTTGCCTGCCTTGGCTGCGTCAATCGCTTGTAACGCGTGCCAATGGTCCGGCGTAACGATGACCACAGCGTCAATATCTGATCGGGCAAGAAGTTCGCGGTAGTCGTTGTGCGCGGCGCAGCCGTGATACGTGCCGCTTGAGCGGTTTGCGGCATACGTTTCTTCCACGCGGCGTTTACCGTCCTCGCACCGCAGACGATCCACATCGCAGACGGCTAAAACCTGAACATCTCGGTCGCCGACCAAGCGGTGCAAATGGCCCTTACCCATCAGACCATGTCCGATCAAACCAACCGTGATCCGTTCGCTGGGTGCTCGGCTGCCGTCCGCACCCCGTGCCGAAGATGGAATGATCCAGGGAGCAGTTACGATCCCTGAAAGCGCAGCAGTGTAGCCCAAGAACTGTCGCCGGGTGAGCTTGTAACTGTTTGTTGCTTTAGAGCTTTCTATTCGTGTCATTGCACACCTTTGGTTTTCTGACCCCTGCTTCCGCAGGGGCAAGCTTGCCACCGCGAAAGCGGTGGTTGCCACTTGGAGTGGTCGGTGCGGGCAGGTCGCCCAGGGTGAATTGAGTTGCCGCCAGATAAAACCGCAACATCTTTGGATCCCAGAACACATAAGGATTGTGCCCAATCGTGCAGTAGAAAACGCGGCCCTGGCCATACTGCCGCACCCATGCCAGCGCGTAGTCGTTATCCTCACGGAAGCAGTTGCCACGCGCTTGTCCTTGATTCATGTCAGTTTTCTCGGTGTCGATACTGAAAAGCACGCGGACCTTGTCTCTGGAATAAGGCTCGTGGAAACGAAAGAACTCGTCCCGATACTCGAAGCCCTTGCCGGAAAAAGGCTGATTGAGCGGATGGTTGGGATCATTGAGTTTGATGAAGACGCGTTCGTCGCTGTCGCGATGGTTGGCGCCGCGTGCGCCGAGCATTATGCCGAACTCCGGCCAATCTTCAATGGCACCGGGCCATTTGGTGAAGGCCACCGACGTGCCGTGAACTCCCATCAGTCCTCCGCCGCTGTAAACAAATTCAATCAGGCTTTGCCTCAAGGCAGGGTCTTCAAAGAGATTGCCGACTGTGTTGTTGAGAAAAACAGCGTCAAACCGTCTCAGATTCTCTGGCTGAAAGACGGACGGGTTCCTGCTGACCGTTGTCTGGAAAGCGCCGGTCTTTTCGCCCATCAGCGTAAAAGCCAGGTTGGCAGTTGCGATGGAGCGGTGCCCGCCATATCCGACATTGAGGTCGAAAATGAGGAGCTTGCGTGGTCTGCGTGGTGGAACGAAGGCTTTGGTCGGAATCGCTGCCTCAATCTGTCGCCGCTCGCCGGGCTCGATGACGACCTGCGTCTGGGCAGTTGTAAGCCCAAGCCAAGGTCCCACTAATGCTAAAGCCGCGATGCTCAGAATACCGTGCCGCGTTATGGCGCGTACTTGCGCTGCAGCGTAGGCTTGCGAACCTTCGCTACTGTGTGGCGTGGCTACTGCCATTCGTTCTCTATCTCTATGTTGTTTGGGGCTTTCTTGGGCAACAAAAACCAAGCGGAGCCAATGGGATTCAACCTCACAACCTCTTGTAGTCTACGGCGATTTAGCACTTTTTACGTAGACTGTCCGGACTGGGAAGGGAATTTTAATCTCTTGGTCTTTATAGCGTTTGTGAAGTCTCTTTATAAATTCATGCTTTAAAAGATACTGATCAACGTACTCCTTAGCGCGTAATATCACTGTGAAGTTAATGCTGAAATCGCCAAAAGTATGATAACGGATGAACGGCTCAAATTCAGCCACCCCTCCTTGAACCTCGTTCATCACTTCTTTTGCCACTTCAATAGTTATCTTCTCCACCTTCTGCAAATCGCTGTCATAGCTTACCCCAACCTGAACAAGCACCGCCATTTCCGTTGCCGGCAGGTAATAGTTCGTGACCAATGCCGATGCCAGCTTGGAATTAGGAACGATGACCATATTATTCGGCAATGTCCTGATGGTAGTATGGCGCCAGGTTATGTCCTGTACGTAGCCTTCTTCCCCGGTCTCAAGTTTTACATAGTCTCCCGGTCTTACCAGCCTTGAAACCAGAATATGTAACCCCGCAAAAAGATTCGACAGAGTATCCTGAAGTGCTAAGGCAACAGCAAGCCCACCTACACCTAAAGCAGTAAGTATCGGCGTAATAGGAACGCCGAGTGACTGAAGAACAATCAAACCGCCGACAACAAAAACCACAACTCTTGCCAGATTGGCAAATATTGAGGTCGAAGGTAAAATAGCCTCCGCCTTTTTTGAATATAGTCGCACATATCCCACGGCTATCCTTGAGAGGATTATCGCCGCGCAGAAGATAACAGATACAAGTAGGAACTTTCGCAGGACAGCTATTGAATATGCGGAAACCTCGATGTACGGTATCGCCAAGTAGACCCCCAGGAGCAAAAACGAGACGGTGGTTAAGCCTCGCAACGAGGATATGATTATCTCATAGCCTTGCCATTTTGTCCGGGCAGCAAACTTTCGCAGTCTGTCAAGGACAATTCTTTCAAAAACCACCCCAATTATAAAGAATCCTGCGACCAAACTTAAAGGGACAACCAATTGCGCAATTGCTTCAGGTACAATCATTTGAATTTAATCCTACTTCGCCGCTAATTGTTTAGGAATTCCTGTTCTTTCTATGTGTACCGCTCTGGGTTTTTTCGACACAAGTTTGTAGATAATCATGCCGCAATTTCGACGGCAACGCAAGCCTGATTTATGCTGCCTTTCACAAGAAACGATCTTGGTTGTAGCATGTGCCTTCCAAATGGCCATCGTCAGGGTGAGGCCCCTCAAGCAAGATGTGAAAAGTGGAGCCAATGGGATTCAAATTCGCCGCAGGCGAACAAGCCCACTTGGGCTTGCTTTATCCGCCGGAGGCGGACCGCGACCTCCCTCGGAGACAATCGAGGTATTCCCTGCCCGCTCCACTTTTGAGAAACTTCTCTCGCTTTCGGGCCGAGACATAGTTGGGACACCGCTCAGTATAAAACAGAACGAAATCCCTGATTATCTGGCCGCCCTTCGTCCGTCTTGAGCGATGCTCCGCCAAACGTCGGGCAAGATTATTAGTAATGCCCACGTAACGTTTTTCGCCTCCCTGAAGCACATAAACAGTAATCATCTTAACCAGCCAATGTAAATTTATGGAAAGTATTTATTCCGCTGTCGATTTCCTCGACGGGGGCTGTGCACTTCAAATTTTCCTCTTTTGCCTCTGAGAACTTGTGTGTTCAAATAAATTGGAACTCCAAAGAAAAATGCAGTTAACAAGGAAAAACCCGAGAACGAAGTCAGTGGCAACACTTTATCTTCACCCAAATACAATATTAAGAGAAAACCAACAGCACAAGGAATGGCAATCGCACAACAAACTATAATAGTCCAAGCATAAGTTCTTGACCTTGGTGGTGACCATATTGCACTGCATGAGTCGCATTCAATACTCCCGTCAAAGAATTAAATTCCGTTTCCGGCTCACTGACATTAGAACTGCCGCAAAAGGGACAAAACTCACGACTTTTGTGTTCGTCTTTTGCTACTCTTTCGGCAATTCTTGCGCTGATACACGCGGAGGTCTCTTTGTCCAATTGCAAAGTCCCAAAAATTTTCTTGGCTATACGAGCGCGTGTCCCCGAAATCATCTGATAGATTCCGGCTATTAAAAATATGGGCCGCCAAATACAGCCGCAAGAACAGGAAAACCCGTAAACAAAAGACCGAACTGTATTAGGAAAATGGGCGCAAGAATAATACCTATATTTAACTTTAGGCCGATAACGACCAAAAGAGACCATACCACGCCGATGGCAGTAATTAGCAATCCTTCCTTTTGTATTTGTGCTCTAACAGAACGGTCAAAATCGCTATGTTTGGTCTTTATTGCCTTCCTAACATTCAAACACAGGGGGAAAAATGGAGCCAATGGGATTCGAACCCACGACCTCTTGCATGCCATGCAAGCGCTCTCCCAACTGAGCTATGGCCCCAACATTGGATAATATTAGCAGAAATCAGCAATATTTGCAAACAAATTCAGCCTATTCTATTTTCAATTTGAACGGTCAAGCCTGTCAGGCGAATATCGTCGCCGAATCGCTTTATGCCGACCTGACACAGAGCAAGCGTTTCGGTTAATTCAGCCATTGGCTCGGAGATACCGTGGCTGCCTTGCGAGCCTAATATCGTCGGGCTAATATAAACGCAGATTTCATCGGCGAGCTGCTGTTTTAGAAATGATGCTAACACTGTTGGGCCGCCTTCGACAAGTAATTGAGTAACGCCTCGCTTAACCAGTTCTTCGAGCAGGGATTTTATGTCACATCGGCCTTCTGAGGCTGCGAGAGTCAGTAATTCGGCTCCTTTTTGCGTTATCTTATCCACTTTTTCCAAATTTGTCTTAACCGCGTCCTCGCTGGTTACTATTAAAACGGGCACTTTCTTTGCCGTAGCCAGTAACTGACAGCTCAGCGGTATTCTCAAACGGGCATCCAACACGATTCTGGTGGGCTTTTTGCCTCTGGCTGGCCGGGATGTAAGCAGCGGGTCATCGGTAATTACCGTATTGATGCCCACCAATATTGCCTGCACTCGCCGGCGCAACTTGTGGGCGTCTTTTCTGCTCAGCTCATTTGAAATCCAGCACCGCCCCTCCGGGGCGGAATTTCGAATTTCGAATTTCGAATTTCGAATTTTTGGAGAGTAGGCGAGTTTGCCGTCAATAGTTTGCGCCCACTTCAATATCACCCAGCACTTGCCGGTCGCGGCGAACTTGATAAACGGAGCATTTAGCAGCCGGGCCTGTGTTTCACAGACGCCAGTTTGAACCTCAATTCCCGCTTTTCGCAATTGTTCAAACCCGGCCCCATTAGCGTGCGGTGATGGGTCAATTGTTGCGGCTACTACTTTTGCTATGCCGGCAGTAATTATCGCCTCGGTGCAGGGTGGAGTTTTTCCGTAGTGACAGCACGGCTCAAGCGTGACATACATCGTTGCTCCACGCGGATCGCCGCCGAGAGCTTTGCAGTCTTGCAGAGCGTTTATTTCTGCGTGTGGGCCGCCAAATTTCTTGTGCCAGCCTTTGCCGACAATTCGGCCATCCTTTACGATAATACAACCGACCGCCGGATTTGGCTCAACCGAGCCGATGCCACGCCGGGCCAATCTCAGGGCAGCCTGCATAAATTTCTCATCTTGATTGTACATGGACTTTCACTGACTGGAACACGGACTGTCACTGACCCTAACACGGACTGACACGGACTGTAACGCTGATTGTCACTGATTGCACGCTATTGCTCCATTTTGCGATGGAACGTGTTTCTTTCGGTCGTTGGTGTAAATAACTCGCTTTATATCCACTCCGTCAGAGCCAAAATTTATAAGAAAGCCCAACTCGTACCGGCTATTCCGCAGATAACTGTAAAGTTGATCTATCATCTTCGGTGGCACACGCTCTAAAGCCTTTAATTCAACAATTATTTTGCCCTCAATGATGAAATCAGGCTGATAGGAGCCAATTATTTTTTTAGTCTTTGGCGAATATATTTTGATCGATTTCTCTCGCTCGTAGCTTATGCCTCGCAGGCTTAGCTCCTCAGCAAAAGCCCTTTGATAGAGTAGTTCTTTGTGACCCAGACCATAATTTTTCCTGACCTCGATTGCAGCACCACGGATTCCGTAGCTCAAGTCTTTATATAACAAATCCATGTGCTTGGCGCTCATATCCTTGTCTGTGTCCGTCCGTGTTTTAGTCTGTGTTCGTCCATGTTTTAGTCTGTGTTCGTCCGTGTTTTAGTCAGTGTCAGTCCGTGTTAATCATCTGTAGGAATTCTTTCTCGCTTATTATCTGGACGCCCAATGCCAGGGCTTTATCCAGTTTGCTGCCGGCTTCTTTGCCAGCCAATACAAAGTCGGTTTTCTTACTCACGCTGGATGACGGCTTTCCGCCGGCTTGTTTGATTGCCTGTTCGACCTGCGGACGCGTGAACTTTTCCAGAGTGCCTGTAACAACGATGGTTTTTCCAGCCAATTTACCTGCACGCCGCACTTTTTTCGGCTGTTCAGGCCTTACACCTGCGGACAGAAGCTGGTCAATAACTGCTCGGTTAGCTGGATTGCGAAAATACTCGTACACGCTTTCTGCTATCTTAGGCCCGATTTGCTCCACGGTCTGGAGTGCTTCTATGTCGGCAGCCATAAGGGCATCCAGCGAGCCGAAATGTTCAGCCAGAATCTCGGCTGATTGGCTGCCAATGTGACGAATACCCAGAGCGGCAATAAGTCGCCATAGCAGCCGAGTCTTGCTCTTTTCTATCGCAGCTATTACATTGTCAGCACTTTTATCGCCCATTCGTTCCAGAGCCATCAGGTCCGATTTTTGTAATTTGTAAAGGTCGGCAAAATTTTTCACCAGGCCTGACTCGACCAACTGCTCGATTAGAGAAGGCCCAAGATGCTCAATATCCATCTGGTCTCGACCGGCAAAGTATCGCAGGCGTTCCTTCAGTTGTCCCACGCAATTCGGATTAACGCAGCGGATGTAAACGCCTTCTTTATCCTTTGCTACGGCAGAGCCGCAATTTGGACACTTAGCCGGCACTTTGAAGGGTACGGCCCCGGCGGGTCTTAGCTCCTTTTTTACCTCCACAACCTGCGGGATTATCTCGCCGGCCTTTTCAATCAATACGGTATCGCCGCATCGTGCATCCAGTCGGGCCAGCTCATCGAAATTATGTAGGCTTGCCCGCTTGACGGTTGTACCTGACAGTAGAACCGGCGTCAAATTTGCTACCGGTGTCAAGGTTCCGGTTTTTCCCACCTGCACGTCGATCGACTCTATCTTGGTTTGGGCACGTTCCGCGGGAAACTTGTAGGAAATACACCATCGCGGCGCTCTACCTGTAGCCCCCAGGATGTCCCGCTGGTCAAAGCGATCAATCTTTATCACCATTCCATCTGTTTTGTAATCCAACGTTAGGCGTTTTTCACTCCAGGAAGAACAAATATCTATGACCTGCTCTATATCTCTGGCTTTTGCGTTGTGAGGGTTAACGGGCAGGCCAAATTGTTTGAACTTCTGTAGTGTCTCGTAGTGCGTTTGCGCTAACGGCTCGGAAACTTCACCGGTAGCGTAGGAAAAGAACGAGAGATTCCTGGTAGCGGTGATTCTTGCGTCCAGCAGCTTTAGGGAACCTGCTGCGGCGTTGCGAGGATTGGCAAAGACCGGCTCGCCCGTCTGGGCACGCTGTTTATTTAACTGGACGAAGGATTTAGTGGGCATATAAACTTCGCCGCGGACTTCCAGGATTCGCAGGATTTTGCCGCCGTCCAAAAGCGCAAGCGGCACAGCCTTGATAGTCCGTACATTAGCAGTAACATCGTCACCGATTTCGCCGTCACCGCGAGTTGCAGCAGTGGCCAGTAGCCCATTTTCGTAGCGAAGACTTATTGCCAGGCCGTCAATCTTTAACTCGACAACATAATCGTAATTCCTGCTGCCAAGTTGTTTGCGAATCCTTTCATCGAAGGCCCTAAGCTCATCTGCGCTATAGGTATTGTCCATGCTGAGCATGGGGATGGTGTGCCGGACGGTGGCAAAACCTTCGAGCGGCTGGCCGGAAACACGCTGCGTGGGTGAAACCGGCGTTATAAGTTCCGGATGCCCCTGTTCCAGCTCTTTGAGCTCAGCGAAGAGTTTGTCGTATTGCCGGTCGCTAATTTCAGGCTGATCAAGCACATAATAAAGATAATCGTGCCGGCGAATCTCGCTTCGCAACTGCTCGATACGTTCGGCAAGCTCAGTACAGGTTCGTTTTTTCACATCTTTAGCCATAATAGTTAAAATATAGAGTTTTCGCAGGTACTATGCAAGACCACAATTGCCAACAAATTAGCCGCAAGGCACAGAAAAATCTGGCTAAGGTCTTGCATTAGCTGGCCAACGGCAGTATTTTGTCAACAGGCTGGGCGGTGTGCTAAGGCCACGTATTCAGAAGTATCGTCAGGTAAGGAGTTTCAACGATGAAAATGAAACGCCGCGAATTTTTGGCCAGGTCGATTGCCGGCGTGGGCGGTGTACTGCTGGGCTGCAGACTCAACCTGGCTCAGGAGCACAAAGGTGCGGTGTACGACCCGTATGAGCTGGTGACGCTGGGAAAGACCAAGATCAAAGTCACTCGCGTCGGTCTGGGCACAGGCATGCAGGGTGGCGGCAGGCAGTCGAACCACACACGCATGGGTAAAGAACGGTTCGAGTCGTTGGCCAAGGGATGCTACGAACGTGGTATCAGACTATTCGATCTGGCGGACATGTACGGAACGCACCCATTTCTGGCTGATGCGCTCAAGAAAATGCCCCGGAAAGATTACGTGATAGCGTCGAAAATCTGGTGGCGACCAGGCGGCCTACCCGAAAAAGAACGTCCTGATGCCGACGTGGTCGTTGAGCGGTTTTTGAAGGAGCTAAACACCGACTACATCGACCTGATACTGCTACACTGTGTTTCGTCGCCGAATTGGCCGGACGAAGTCAGTAAGCACATGGATGCTCTGGCCAAGCTCAAAAAGAAAGGCGTGATCCGAGCACACGGCGTCTCATGTCACGGCCTGGAAGCGCTGCAAGCATGTGTTAAGGAGCCGTGGGCCGATTCAGTGCACGCGAGGATCAATCCCTATGCGGTGCAGATGGATGTAAAGAGCGTTGAGGAATTGCCCAAAGTAGTAGAAGTTCTGAAAGCTCTGCGCCAGCAAGGCAAAGCTGTGATAGGAATGAAGCTGGTCGGTGAGGGCAGGTTCGGCCAGAGCAGCGAAAAACGCGATGAGTCGGTCCGCTATGTGCTCAGTACGGGCTGCGTGGATGCGATGGTGGTAGGTTTTGAGAAGGTCGAGCAGATTGATGACTTTGCCGCGAGCGTACGGAAAGTTCCGGTAGTGATAAATAGGCCAGAAAAGCCCCTGCCACAAGTGGCAGGGCTAATTAGCCCCCGACCTTGGTCGGGGGGCTGCTGAAGTAGCGTAAAATTGATAAGGAGGTAATCGTGAAACTTAATCAGGATTTCGGGATGTCGGTCGAAACAATTCTTTTCCTAAAAGACAGGAAAACCGCCGACTTCATTCAGGCCAAGGAAATTGCAAAGGCTCTGAACTACTCGCTCGGTTATCTGCAGAAGGTTGTGCAGACGCTGGGCAAGTACGGCTTAGTGGAATGCAAGCGGGGCAGAATTGGTGGCGTCCGGCTGAGAGCCAAGGTTATAACATTGCTTGACTTATGGAAGGCAACTTGCGGAGACCTCACCTTCACCGACCCGCCTGTTGCGGCGATGGAAAAGCCGCTAAAAGCCTTCAGAGACTCACTGAGCAAGGTCGTCATTTACAAAAAGAGGTAGAGGACAAGAGCGCTTGTGCCCGTTCTGTACATCAGGAGCTTGCAGGCGGGAAAATGTAGACAGGCGGTGCTTTTGTGCCTCAGCCGGCAGAGTGGTAGTCATGCTGGATACGGAAGATTAAACCGTGTCTTGGTCAAAGCAGTTTATTCTGACAAATATCCAGTTTATTGGCCGGACGAGTAAAAGCCAAAACATTCTACCAGTCGCATTAGCTGATTCTAAACCCAGAGCGATGCTGCGGGCTGTGATGAACTTATTTTCTTGCCCGCCAATATTCCTACCGCTAATGGTTTTGGCCTCATTTCTTGCAGGTTGTGGCACGCTGCAAAGTGGTGGGTGTTGGGGAAAGGATGCGTTCTGGCCTCTGGACTCAGAGCGTATTGGCCAGGCAGCGCATAATGCATTTTTTGATCCGCAAACCCTTGTGCCGTTGGCTGGCGCGGCGATCTTCGCCATAGGCGACCTCGACCACAGAGCTTCCGACTGGGCAGTCAAACATAATCCCATCTTTGGGTCTGATGAGCGTGCCAGGGACGCCAGCGATGACTTAAGGATGGCACTTGGAGTCGAGGCCATTGTCACCGCTCTGGCTACCCCGAGTGGCGACGAACCTGAGCAATGGACATATTCAAAGTTAAAGGGGTTTCTGGTGGAATTTGCTGCGGTGCGGGCCACTGACGGTGCAACAGGTTTTCTGAAAGATGCTACTGATCGCACCCGCCCTGACAAAAGTAGTGAGGATAGCTTTCCATCCGGCCATACTTCCTCAGCGTTTTCCTATATGACCCTTGCTAACAGCAATCTGGATTACATTGATTTGCCGGGGAATGTCAGGCCCATGCTTAAGATCGCAAACACCCTTGTTGCAAGTGGCGTGGCCTGGGCACGAGTTGAAGGCCGCCGCCATTATCCCTCGGATGTACTGGTTGGGGCTGCTCTTGGACACTTCCTGACGGCTTTTATCCACGATGCTTTTTTGAATCTTCCGAAAGATAACAATGCTGACTTGGCCTTTTTTCCAGTTGAGGGAGGAGGAGGGATTCAGTTGTGCTTCCGCTTTTGAAGTGTGAAGGTACTGGAAGACAACCGAGCGATATGGTGGTAGAAGGGTCAAAACTGCTGGATTCTGGATGCCCGATGCCCAACCGGAATCCAGGATCGGGGATCCATTGAACCAGCTTGTAGAGCAATAGGGTCCGAAAACACGCTCAAATCAATCCCGGCAAATGGTGACACTCTTGGGCGGCATCCTCACAGAAGCGAGCTGCGCAAAGACCACAAACTAAGAAGTGCTTGTTTATAGGGCTACTTACAGGGCGGTGCTCAGGCGGCTGTTTGTGTCTAAAGCCAGTCGCCGACTAAGCCGAACCTAAAGAGGGCCGAATATCGAATGCTGAATCGTGAATCTTGACTGTCGTCAGACAAGTTTCGAAATTCGGTGTTCCCTGTTCCATATTCGAGGTTGTGAAAAAATTGATGGACCAGCAGCGATATAAAAGACTGCGACTACTGACAAGAGCGCTCAATAGAGAACGCAAGAGGCAGGGGAAAAAAATAGACATACTCTGCCACGACCTCATTGCCGTGCAGCGGAACTTTATAGAGAAACTAAATACCATAAGCTTCGCAGCAAATTTCTACGAATCGGTCATAGGCCTGACCGATCTACCGAAACTTCTACACACCGTCGGTAAGTTACTCAAACAGGAAGTCGCCGACGCGAATGTCACGTTCTTTTTGCGTCAGCCCACTCCCGGAGGATTGAACGACTTTACCGCAGAGACCACAGAGCTCGCCGAGCCTAACTTCGGTTCCAATAATCCTCTCTCTGCGTCCTCAGCGTTCTCGGCTGTAAAAAAGTTCCAATTGCACATGTTCGACAGCGAAAAACCTATCACTCTCGAAAAATATCGCCTGGAAAATTGTTTCACCGCCGAACTGGCAGAGCAAATCTGTAAGTCGAACAGACTTTGCACTGTCGATGATATGTTTGCGATGGGCCTGCAGGGCAATTTGGTTGGGCTGAATCAAATATCAGCCGTTACCGTTCCGCTGGGTGAGCTCGGCCAATCATTAGGCTTTATTTTAATTTACCGCTCATCAACAAATAGATTTACGCCCGACGAGCTAAGCAGAGTTTCTGCTATAAGGCCGGGCCTTGCCAGAGCGATAGAAGCCTGCCGCCCCTAAGGGGTCGACCAATTGAACCCCTCGGCCCAGGGGCCGAGGCTAATTAGCCCCCGCCCTTGGGCGGGGGGCTTGCCCGGCGCGTCGGGGTTGCCCCGAAATAAATCCACCTTTCGTCTGGCGGATAAATTCCTTGCACTTAGCGCAATCCTTAAACATAATAACGCCCGGGAAGTTCTGCCCCAATTAAGGAGACTTGACAATGAATGACCAGAATAAGCAAAGTAACTTGGTTGAGACCACCGACTGTCTGGAAGCTGTGGGCGTATTGCGAGGATGGAAGAACTTTTTGTTTATAATTGTCGCCGCGTGTCTACTTGTGCTGCAGGTGTCCTTCTGGCTGGTAAATATGGGCTACATTAAGGCTAATGGCCAGAGCGGGAGCAGTCTTTTTGTCACGGCAGTTCAAGATATAAAGCAACCTGCTAAAGCTGTGGCCGTACCGGTCGCGGAGAAAGACAAGCCAGCCCAGGAACAATTAGTGGCTGGACAGGAAGTCCAAAAGACGCCACAAAAGACCGGCGGTCTATTTGGCATAACATTCGAGTATCTGGGTTGGTTGATCCGGTTTGTCAATGGAGTGCTTGCGCTTACGGCTACATTGTACCTGTTGACAGTACTGTTTAGCCTGAAGATTTCGCTGGTAGGCAGGCTCGGAGGTATAAACCATATTATACGGGCGTTTTTTCTTTCGCTGGTTATGGTCGTTCTGCTACTGCCCTGGCAGAAGGTATTTGGCCCTGAAGTCGTTGGGGCGATATATACCCCCGATGAGTTAACAAAGTGGTGTGGGGCCAAGCCCGAAGGCATTTTTGGCATTATCGTTTACTACCTGCGGTTCACGGGTTATTGGGGATTGATTGTTTTGTTGTTGATTCTCGCGCAGCTACGGAGTTCACGCTGGGCAAAGGCTATCCTTCGTCGGCTGGAGGTAATATAATTGATTATTAGCTATTGAATATTGACTATTGATAATTGGCAAATAGTCAATTTAAATGACTTCACCATAGAGACCGCAGAGTTTGCTGAGTCCAAGTGGATTTTTAATAATTTTTTCTCCGCGTGCTCTGCGGTAAAAAGCGTTCCCCTCGCACTTATGCCAGAGATTGGAGAAAACTCGGTCGGTATTGTCCAGACGAAAATGGTCAGGCTGGTGGAGCCAGAGCAGCCTTTGGAGCTGGAGTG
>Ga0315312_1000156_pt1 | contig 106138 bp, 90 predicted proteins | sample TDP7_MG_FD_203629 | JGI IMG/M metagenome (GOLD analysis project Ga0315312, IMG submission 203629) | Freshwater sediment microbial communities from Lake Towuti, South Sulawesi, Indonesia - TDP7 | ecosystem: Environmental > Aquatic > Freshwater > Lake > Sediment | place: Indonesia: South Sulawesi...
CACGCCCTTGACGTATTCCATAGCGAAGTATGGTCGGCCAGCCCCAGTTGTACCTGCGTCGTAAACATGGGCAATGTTGGGGTGGTCCAAAAGGGCCAGGGCCTGGCGTTCGGCCTCAAAGCGGGCGATAACCTCTTTGGAATCCATGCCCGGCTTGATGACCTTCAAAGCGACCCGCCGTCTAACCGGTCTTTGCTGCTCTGCCAGGTAGACTACGCCGTAACCGCCTTCACCTAAGATGCTAAGCAGTTTGTAGGGACCGATCTGGCCTCCTGGCGCAACTGCTCCACCGGTAAAACTAAGCGTAGGGATAGCTTCGTCCTCACCAGGCGGCCTATCATTTCTTTGCTGCGCATTGCTCATTGGCGTCCCTCCGTCTGGGTAGCGAGTGAACTTCGTCAACCGACACCGGTGCAAATATACCTGCTGACTGATGGATGTCAAGATGCTCAACGAGGCGACGGCCTGCTAAATGGGAGGCCTTGTTAACTACGGTGCGCCTTTCACCCGCATCCGGAGCCAGTAGAGCGACGTCCGGGCTGTGATAAAGAGCGTTTGTTTGTCTTTGCCACCGAAGGTAACGTTGGCCGGTGTCTCAGGAATCTTGATCGTCTCGATCTTTTCACCCTTTGAGTTGTATACTGCCACGACATCCGTTGTAAGATAAATATTACCCTGGCTGTCTATCGTCATACCATCGGAACCTTCTGGGGCGAAAAGTTTCTTATTTGATAGTGTACCATCTTTGTTGATGTCGTACACAAAAGTCTTTTTTCCGCCGTGATCGGCTACATAAAGTCTCTTACCATCGGGCGTGCCAATGACTCCATTGGGCCTGACCAGGTCGGCGATTACACGGATAAGTCTCTTGCGGTCCGGCGAGAGATAATAAACGTGTTCGCCGTCTTGCTCCATACCGTCTCTACTGCCGTAGCGTGGATCGGTAAAGTAGACACCGCCGTTTGGGTCGATCCAGAGGTCGTTAGGGCTGTTGAACTTTTTGCCCTGGTACTTGTCAGCCAGCAGGGTCACGTTACCTTTTGGGTCGATGGATACTAACCGCTGGCTGGTCATCTCGCAAGCCAGAAGGTTTCCCTTCTTGTCGAAGTAAAGGCCGTTTGAGCCGCCGGAGTTCTCGCGGAAGGTTGACAATTTGCCATCCAACGACCATTTGTGAATTCTATTGTTGGGGATGTCGGTGAAAAAGATGTTTCCCTGGGCGTCCGCAGCGGGGCCTTCGGTAAACTTGAATCCGCCGGCAAGTTTTTCCACCTTCGTGCCACCGGCGACCACACTGGCTTTTTCAGCGCTTAAGCCGGTCGTAGCTATTGCCAAAAGAACCGCTGCCAAATAATACCATTTCTTGCTCATCTCAATCTCCCATGAAGTGAGCCCTGTCAAGTCTTCAGTCGTTAAATCGTGTAGCGAACCAACCTCCCATTCGCGCTGACGCTTTACGCCGCACACTAAGCTGGTCCTGTTCGCTCCGGACGCCCATTCTCCTTTTCGTGGCTCCAAAAGGGCCAAGGTACAAAATGCGGGCTGCCCGAATTTCCGTGATTCACGACCTCACGAAGACCTTTATCCCGGACTCTGGTTATTAACTTGTCATCCGCCCAGCTACGCCAGGCTCACGATTCTATTTCAAAGCGTTTTTCGTTCTCGCCCTCACAATACGGCCCGATAAGGCCAATGGGGCGAGAACAAAAACGCGATCCCTCAAGCAGCTTTACCTACCAGCGAAGAACAATAAACCGTCCTGTCTTTCAAAATCCGATATGCAATCGTCAAAAGTTTCCTGGCCAATGCCACTATCGCCGTACGCTTGCCTCGATGGGAAGCCACCTTGCTGTACCACTGACGCAGCCGGGCGGTCGAACGGCTGGTATCACGCACCACCAGATGAGCAATCTGTACCCATACCGCACGAAGTTCACTGCGTCCTTCGCGACTGATGGAGCCGTACTCCGTACGCTCGCCGCTGCTGCGTACCGTAGGGCACAATCCCGAATAGCTCACCAACTTGCGGGATGTACCAAATCTGTCCACCTCATCCACCGCCGCCAGAAGCGTCAGAGATGCAATCCGGCCCACCTTCGGCATCGTCTTCAAACGCGCAGTACGCGCATCCTGACGCTCACGCTTGGCCAACTGCTTATCCAACGCCTGAATCGAGCGGCTCAACGACACGAAGCTCTGGTAGTACGCATCCAGCACTAAGCCGATATGCTCATGAGCATACAAGCGCCCCATAAGCTTCTGCCAGCCCACAAAACTTGTTAGATAACGCGCCGGAAGCTGGATGCCTTCCTGCCGGAGCATCCCACGAACCACGTTACACAACTTCGTTCGTGCCGACACCAACTGCCGACGGGCCACCAATAACCCCCGAAGGCTGCGTGTCTTTTTATCCGGCACATGCACCGGATGGGGCAAACCATCCAGCCGAAGCAACTCGCAAAGAACCTTGGCGTCTACCTTGTCGGTCTTGCGACGAGATTCGGCAATCAACTTGACTTTGGCCGGATTGACCACGGTAACCTTTGCCCCGATATCCACCAGAAGATCATGGATCCAGGCCGTCTGGTTGCCTGCCTCAATAGCCACACTAAGACCTGCCTGCACATATGGCTTCAGCCGCTGGCGAAATACATCTGCTGTGGTGGGAATCTGGCCGGAGGTTTTCTTGTGTCCCTGGTTGTCGGTGATGTAGATGTAACTTGACTTCATCGCGATGTCGATTCCACAATAGTACATGAGCCAACTCCTGCTATAAAAGGTAGTGGATTTGAGGCGTCACAATGACGACCTCGTTACAATCCAATTCTACCAGAGCCGGGTTGGCTCACTTCATAGCTTCTCCTTTCACCGTCCAGACTGCAACTATATAATGGGCTTTCAATTTTAGAATCCAAGCATGGGTCAAAGTGTCATTGGTTTTTTCCCGACGGCACGAGCCGTTTCAACTCTTCAAACCAGTTGAGGACGACGTTGATTTGCGCAGCGGGTTGCGGCTCTCCCACTTCGATCAGTATAAAGAAGTCGCCCTTCGGACTAATGTCATAGTTCCGCCCCCAATAAGTTGCCACCTGGAAGTTCCCTTCGAACACCAGTTCCGGACTGCCGACTTGAACAGCCGGCTCGGTGAGGATAGAGACCTTAAAGAGCTTACGCCCAGTGTCATCTCGATAGTACAGCGCTTTCTCGGAAGGATCCCACACCGGCTCCCTGCCTCCATTGGTCGTTACCGGTATTGCTCCCCTCTGTCCGGGATAGGGCTTGATGTAGATCTCTGCTCTACCCGATTCGTCCGATGAATAGGCGACCCATCGGCCGCTCGGAGAGATCATAGGGTCGAACTCATTATAAGGCGTCTTGATGAGCGGCTGCGGAGTGCTGGCAACTTCGTAAGGCAGCATCATAATGTCATAACCTGTGCTCGGATCAACGCCCTGCATGATAATCAGAGTTTTGCCGTCATCGGCCCACGACTTCGGCACTAGATTAAGCTGGCTTGTATGTTCAGTTAGACGTTTCTCCTGGGTGCTGCCGTCCGCTGGTTTTGAGTATAAGTCCATGGTGGGTCCGCCCAGGCTCGAGTTGAACACGATTTGCTTGCCGTCCGGGCTCCAAATCGCCCAATAAGTGTCTCCTCGATCATCCGTAAAGCGGCGCTTCGAGCCCCTCGCCAGCTCAAATACCCAAAGGTGTGGTATTGGATCAAGCTCAGCGACCAACAAACTCTCTCCGTCAGGCGAAATACGCGGTGACTGATAGAATCCCAGCGGCAAAGGCAAGGCTTCTACTTTGCCGGCCTGGTCTACCCGAACGAGTTTCCGCTTCGGTGCTGGCGCAGCGCTTGCAGGCACATAGGCAAGAGAGCCATTTCGAGACACACTGAAATGAGCATCTCCGTACCATCCTAATGACATCACGCCTTCAACGACTGGAACCGATGGGCCGGTGACCTTCATCGCTTGAAGATCAAATGGGACTGCCATTAGGTCTCCCGCCAGAAGGTATATTAGATACCCAGTCTGCACATAGTGTGCGCAACTGCCTTGCTCGATGATCGTTTTGTACTGACCAGTTTCGAATGAAAACATAGCTATTAGGCTCTGACCTGGGTTCCAAATGGTGAATAACACTCCCTTGCCCTGGGGCAGAACATGAGGATACAAATGCGAATGTTCCCGTTTTCCCCTTAGGAATCTCAATGGAGTTGTCAGTTGTTTGGGTTCTCCTCCACTTGCCGCGACTTGCCAAAGCCCATATTTCTGCCCATCTGCGAATGCAATAGTATCGTCTTCAAGCCAGCACCCATCTCCTGCGACCTGAGCCTCGCAAATCGTTTGAGGTGCTCCGCCTAATAGCGAGACTTTCTTCAACTTCCCTTCCACATAAAAGCCAATCCAGTTGCCATCTGGCGAGAAAAATGGCGACTGGGCACCCTCCGTGCCTGGAATCGCTTCTGCTTCAAACTTTTGCAAAGAGCGAATGCATAGATGGTTGGTATTACCCCGACGAACGACATAGGCCAGTCGTGTTCCATCGGGTGACAGTGCCACCGCAGATCCAGCGGGTGCCGCAGACACGAGAGGTGTGCTCGCTATTGACTCACCTTGCGGCAGGTTGATGACAAATCGGCTAAGTTGTGACTTGGGCAGAGAACTGGTGCGCCAAGGATTCCAGAGTGCCACAAAGGCAATCATCGTCGCCAGAACCGTCAATATCCAAGGCACAGCCAACCGCTGGAGCAGAGGGGCGACCATTTTTTGAAGCTGCCGATCGCTGGTCGCAGCCAGCGAGGTGGGTAGCGGGCTCACCGTTTCGCTGATTTCGATGGCCGCATCTCCAATGTGCTGCAGGCACCGACGCGGGTCTTTCTCCAGACAGCGACGCAGTAGAACCTGAATATTCGCCGGTGTACCCTTGGGCAGTGCCCCCCAATCTGGGTCTCGATCCAGAATGTTGGCCAGCGTGTCAGAAGTAGTCTCGCCTTTGAAAGGCACCTTGCCGGTCAGCATCTCATACAGCACACAGCCGAATGACCAAATATCACTACGGTGATCTACCGGCTGACCACGGGCCTGCTCCGGGCTCATATAGGCGGGCGTACCGATGATTTTACCGGGTTCAGTGGTGGTGCTCAGCTTCTCTGAGGGTTCACCGCCGACCGTCTTAGCCAGGCCGAAGTCCAGCACCTTGACCGTGCCTTCCGGCGTGATTTTGATATTGCCGGGTTTCAAATCGCGATGTATCACATCATGCTCGTGTGCTGCCGCCACCGCCTCAGCTATCTGCAAAGCTATCGTTAACGCTTCTTGCAGTTTAAGCGGCCCCTTCGTTATTCGCTCAGCCAGCGTCTGGCCGGGCACGTACTCAAGGATAAGATAGCCGACGCCCTCGGCTTCTTCAAATTCTTCGTAAATTGCAGCGATATTGGGGTGATTCAACGAGGCCAAAAGCTGGGCCTCACGTTTCCAGCGCTTCCGGGCTAAGGGACTATACATCATTTCGGCGGGCAGGCTCTTGATGGCGACGGGGCGGTCGAGCTTAGTGTCGTGGGCCAGGTAGACAGTTCCCATGCCGCCCCGGCCGAGCTCCCGTTCGATACAGAACGGGCCTATCCGGGCGCCCGGCCCTATCGCTGAGCCACTATAACTGGCCGTTGAAGGCAGTTCGTCGTCCTTTGGTCGCCTGTCGTTTTTCGCCTCAGCCTCGCTCACCGGTATCTCTCTACAAGCATCGGCTGCACGTGCGCAGAAGACGATTTCCAATCTGAAGTATCTGCTGGTAGTATAGCCGTCGGCAGGGGCAATGTCAACGTATTTGAGAATGTTCAGACTTGGGAGATCCCGCTTTTTATCACACGCCCTTGACCCTCATGCGTATGGAGTACAAAGCAGTCTGCGCTGTGATAAAGAGGGTGTGGCGGTCTTTGCCGCCGAAGGTGACGTTTGCTGTCCAGCCTGCGGGCACGTCAATTTGCTCAATTCTCTCGCCAGCTGAATTGAAGACGGTGACACCCTTTCCAGTCAGGTAGATATTGCCCTCGTTGTCGATAGTCATGCCGTCCGAGCCCATCGAGCAAAAGAGCTTTTTGTTTGAAAGCGTGCCATCCTCATTTATGTGGTATATGTAAGTCTTTTTTGCTCCGATGTCCGCCACGTAAAGCAGTTTGCCGTCGGGCGTGCCTATTATTCCGTTAGGCTGGACCAGGTCGGTAGTCACGCGTATCAGGTTTTTGCGGTCGGGCGTCAAATAGTATACGTGCTGACCATCCTGCTGCATCGCGGGGTCACGGGTCCAATAGGACCTCTTGTACAGCGGGTCGGTGAAGTAGATGCCATCGTTGGGGGCGATCCAGAGGTCGTTGGGACCGTTCAGCTTCTTACCCTTGTAGTCCTTGACCAGCACCGTGACTTTGCCCTGCATATCGATCAGCCAAAGCTCGTTATTAAGGTCGGCGCAAGCCAGCAGGTTGCCGTCTTTATCGAAATAAAGGCCGTTAGCTCTTCCTGGGTTTTCGTGAAAGATAGACAGCTTGCCGTCCACCGACCACTTGTGAATTCGATTGTTCGGCTGGTCCGTGAAAAAGATATTTCCTTCAGCGTCGACCGCGGGGCCTTCAGTGAATTTGAAGCCGTCCGCAAGTTTTTCTAACTTCGCTCCCGGCGTGATGACACTTTGTTTCTCGGCAGCCTTTGCCGGCGTAACAGCTACCAGTTCAATGCCGTTTCCCGTTCCACCAACAGGTGTCCTGCTGACTAAATTGCGGGAGTATTTCTTATCCTGTGGATTATTCCAGTGCTCATGCACGCCCAGGCTAGGCAGTTTTTTGACATTCTCGGCGTGGTCGGGGTCATAGAATGTACCCGAAGGCGGATTATCCGCCAGTGCTGCCTCGTGCAGATAGTCGTCAACGCCGCTCTGGCGTGCGCGGTCGTATTCGGCATAGAGAAAGTCGAAGCCAACCGAGTCGATAGCCACCGGGTCTTGCGAGGCTAAAAGGCTGGAAGTCCAGTCGCCGTTGAAGGGATGTGAGTTCCACCGTCTTGGTCCTTTGCGCATATCCGTGGGGTGCACGCCGCAGTACAGGCCATCAATCAGGTACAGCACGGTTTTGCTGCCAATGTGCGCATGTCCCATCAGGTCGACCAGGTTTCGGTATATGCCGGTCTGTTTAGAGAAAGCGCTTGCATGCAAATCGTAATAGCCTTTTTCCGCCGGCCACCTGATTAGCGAGCCATAGTGGTTCTTTGCGCAGAGCGTCACGCCCGCGCCGGTATGGGCCTTGAGGTTGGCAAAATTGATTAAGTAATCCGCCTCTGCGAAAGCCTCAGGGACGTAGTCCTGCTTGCATCCCTGGAGACGACAACTCCAGTAAAGCGGAACCGAAGATTGTTTCATCTGGATTCGGCCGAATTTGCCGGCGTGGTCCATACACAGTACGTTCGGAAACCCCTTGTGGATGATGTCGTAGTACTCATTAGCGAAGTACGCCAGACTATCACAGACGGCAATATCGGCTTCTTTAACGCTAACCGTGTTTACGAGCTGTCGCAGCAGAGCAATGATCATTTGCGGCGACGTGTTCATATAATCGCTTGTGCTATCCAGCTTGTAAGTGTCCGCATTAACTCCCCTATCCGTCCAGATAAAGCCGACAAAATTTACCTTGATAGCGATTTTTTCGCCCGGCTTGTAGCCAACGTCGCCCTTGCTGCGTGCTTTGTTGTGGTATCTAAAAAGCCTGTCCCACGCTGCCGCGTCGCTGGCCTGACCGGTCAGCTCGCAAACTGCCCGCGACATCATCTCGCACACGTGGGCTTGATTAGTATGGCCACTCTGCCACGGATGTCCATCGCCGGGGCCCTTCCAATCGGTGGCCTCAGGGTCGTGCACCCACACGACACGACTTGGATAGATGCCCTTGGCGACTCCCATCGGCTGATTTGCTGGCTGCGGCTCAGCCAACACCAACTTCTCGCTGGTGGCAGCTACGGTCAGCCAAATAGCGGTAGCAGCCGTTGCGATGCACACGGAAGCCAGTACGTATCGCCTACTGCTGAGGCTGGTTCTTGCTTTCTTAACTGCCAGCGTTGAGGCCCCGAGGCCCAGAAGCCAGGCTATGAATCCTGACGCCAGTGGGAAAGCTACTCGCTGGCATGGATATGTTGCCCGCGAAGGCTTGGGAATCACTCGGATTAAAAACCATATTAGTGAGATCAGCCCAGCTATGGGAAACATATATTTTACCAAGTGATGTTTCTTCTTCCGGCTAAGGCAGTGCCCGGCCTCAGGACAATTTAGGTCCACATACTTTTTTGACGATTGCATTTTTTTACCTCTGTAGCTCTCGGCTGCCTACACCTACGATTTTTTTCGTTTCGTCGCGGCGCGCGCCACGCAAGTAATGCCACAATTCTATCACGATGCCCCACATTCTAATTTAGACTTCCAAGAAGGTCAAACCAAAACCATAGACAGAACCCTCAACCTAATTCCTCAACCCATAAATTAGCATTTGACAGCATCCATATGAGAACCCATAATTGCAGGCGTGAATTTACTGGTATTCCAAAACCGGTTACGACCGCTGCCTGGTACTCAAAAATGAAAAGTCTCTTTCCAGAACTTGATCAAACTGAGCTTGATGCGAGGAAGCGCAACATACTCAACTCACCTAAAAAAGGCGGCTCCTCGAGCGCTGATTCTATCCCTTATCTTAAGGAACTTGGTGTTGAGATAATCGAAAACGCTCAGCCTATCCAGTTCACGCCGAACGTGAACGAGCATATACACCGGTGGGCTCCATATGTTCAGGGTTTTTCAGCGCTGTTTGTCCAGACCATTTTCCATCAATACCGTAAAACCTATGAGCAGCTGACTATTCTCGATCCTTTCGCCGGTTGTGGGACGGTTTTAGTTCAGGCTAAACTCAACGGTTTCAAATCGGTGGGGACAGAGCTGAATCCCCTGTTGCATTTTATCGCCGATACTAAGCTTAACTGCTGGGATATCTCTCCGAGTTATCTGCTTAAGACGTTTAATGAGCTTCCCAAAGATAGAGCGCGGCCTGCGCCTTTGTTTCTAAAATGCGCTTTGCAATTTAGGTCGCCGGTCCTGCGCAATTTGGAGCTCATCAATGGGGGCATAGCGGCGGTAGAGACAGACACCGAAAAACAGAAAAAGATCAAAGACCTGCTAAGGTTAGCTTTTTCTGCGATTCTGGTCGATTGTAGCAATCTTAAAAGGACCCCTTGCCTGGGATATGTCAAAAACAAGGTTGTTGACGATGCAGCACCTTTCGTGCTCTTCGACCAGAAAGTTCGCCAAATCGCCGACGACCTGCGATTGATACAGTCCCAGTATAAAGATTACATACATGCAGAAAGCCAGGTTATCTGTGCCAATGCGATGACCTTCAGGCACAAAACGAAGTTCGATTTGGCTATCACATCTCCGCCATATATGAATGGATTAGATTACGTTATGAACTACAAGATAGAAATGGGCTGGCTGGAGTTTGTTCATAGTCACAGAGACCTAAAGAAGATTAAGGATGATATGGTCGTTTGCGATAATGTTTCCAAAGGGCTTATCCGTAGGTTCTGTAACTGCCCTTTGACTTACACCAATGATTGGATTGAGGAAATAAAATCCAACATTAAAAAAAATATTCGCAGAAGGGGCGCGTACAGAAGAGGGGATATGCCCTACATTGTTCACAAATATTTCGATGATTTGTATAAGGTGATGGGAAACGTCGTGCCCTCTCTTAAAGCAGGCGCCAGATTCATATTGGTTGTTGGAGATAGCTTAATCGCAGATGTATATGTTCCCACGGACCTGCTTATAGCCAAAATCGGTCTGGACTTAGGCCTTCAAGTAGAAAAGATCGAAAAAGCAAGAGAAAGACGTTCAGGCCAAATAAGAAGCTACAAACTAAGAGAATCCATAGTCACTCTCCTAAAAAGGTAGATTTATGCCTGAAACCGAAATCGGGTATCACGAAGACCCCAAGAATTCTAATGGTATAATAAGGGCAAGAACCACTAAGCAAATCCGGTCTTGGCATATCATACGTTCTGACAAAGCCTTAGAAAAACTATATGAGGAAATGGGTAAAAATCCTTTTCCAGGCAATTACATACTGTTCGACGAGAAAAAAGTTTATATAGGAGAGGCGAGCAACATTTATGATAGACTCAAAACTCATCACAAGAATCCGGAAGACAAAATAAAAAATTGGGATAGCGCACTGGTAATTAGCGACGGTCGACCGGCAACTCAATCTGATTTTAACGACACCGTAGTGCGGCAAGCGATAGAGTTCCATCTGATCCGACTTCTCAAGGCCAACAAATATCGGGTTGTCTGTCAGGGACGTCATGTGACTCTTAATGCAATGCAAAGAAATATGGTCGGTTCCTTGATAGAGGAACTGAATTACTTCTTGTTGAAGAAAAATTTGATCACAAAAGCCCTCGAGGAAGGGGGGCTTGAAGAGGTCTTTGGAGATGAATTAAAGAAGTTGCTGGCCGAGCGAGGCAAAAAGGTCCAAGAGTGGACCGCCTATGAAGCAATAGTTGATGGGCAAAAAGCGTATATCCGGCCAGGTAGTCTAAAACAGAAAGGCTGGCAAATCACCTTTAGAGACCGCTTTCTCAATTCTCTGGAAAAAGGACAAGGCTATCTAATAGTCTCCCGGGACGGTGTACTATTGGTTCCACTAAGCGAGGTCAGAAAGCTGATTACGGACAAAAACGCGTATCAACAAAATACAATAGATGTCTATGTGGTTTTCACAGCGGATAGAACAACTATCGCATATAAGAACAATCTCATAGATGCAACAGAGTACAAACTGCGAAGATAAAATTCTCCCTTTTCTGCTATCTTTCTATCAGTGTTTCATCGACCTGCATGCCGAAATGCCTGCCGGCCTTTTCCCCGCCTGCCGGACGGGCAGGGATGTGCGCCAGCACTTTGTCGCCCGGCTTTAGAGTGGTAATCGAGACCGGCTTGCCATCCGGGCTAACCAGCCGAATCGTCTCGGCGTTTTGCATGACCAGGCTTATCATCTGGCCTTCGACCTCTGCCTCGATGAGCATCATTGGGCGTTTTTCGATCTTGTTTCTGCCTAAATAGGCGGTTTGACTTTTGCCTTGAAAATTTACCAGCATAACTTCATCACCGGCCTTAAGGTCTGATAGGTATTTGGTTTTTCCGCCCGGCGTTAAGGTATATGCGTGAATGGCGCCAGCGTTGACGCGGAAAGGTCGAGCTGCTACGTAAGGATTTTCTACCGACTCAGAATGCACCAAGAAGAACCCAGACGCCGTATTACCGATGAGCATTCCTTCGCCGAGCGCCATTTGGGTGCAGGTGTCAAGGCAGGAGCGGTCGCCCATGCCAAGCTGCTTAGTGCCTGTGATTGTAGCTATTATTAAGGGAATTTTTTCGCTTATGCCGTGAATGATCTCGGCTGTTTTTTTGATTTCACTTATATTGGTCGTATTTAGCAGGACGCCATCGACTCCTTTTTCGAGCACCTCGGTCATAAGCTTAGCCTGCTGGCTGTTTTCGACCTGCACGATGATATTTTTGCCTCGCCGGGCGAGCAAGTTCTCAATAGGAATAATTGTCCAATCGAGCATTCGCAGTATGACGATCTTGTCGGTCGGCACGGCTGCAGCTTTGTCTTCATCGGCCTTGCCGGCTATATCTATGAATTCGACATCAACGCCCAGCTTGAGGTCTCCGTTTTTTTCGATGGTTTTTATTTTGCCGAATTGGCGAACCGTTTCGCTTTTGCCATCCGGCAGGACAACCGCCTCAGCGCCGCTTTCCAGCGCCGCGATAGCAAGACCCTTTTCATACGGGGTTACATTTACCCACAATTTTTTCATCAATCCTTTCCTTACAATCAATTCATAACCTGCAGTATGCAGCTTGCTTTTTTCTTTGAAGATATTATAATAAAATCATGGGAAAATACGATAAACTCTTCTTCAAGATTTTACAAGGCGGCTCTGATAAGAATATCCGGTTTAACGATCTGTGCCAATTAATGAAAAGGCTGGGCTTTGAAGAACGTGTTCGTGGTAGCCATCACATGTTCAGAAAAAGCGGCGTTATCGAGAAAGTGAATCTACAGAGAGACAAAGATAAAGCCAAAGCTTATCAATTCGCCAAGTTAGAGACATAATTCATAAGTACAATCTCAAGGTGGGATAGGTATGTATAAATACGAAATAATAATTTACTGGGATGGCCAAGACAAATGTTATATAGCCGATGTTCCCGAGTTGCCCGGCTGTAAAGCACACGGCAGCAGCTATGACGAAGCGCTATTAAAGGCAAAAGAGGCCATTGCACTTTGGATCGATACGGCCAAAGAGTTTGGAGACCCGATTCCTCAGCCAAAGGGACATCGGTTGCTCTACGCCTGAAGAAGGACAAACCGTGCGTGCCCTTTTCATTTCTTGGTCTTACCAGCCTTTATAAGATTCACAGATTAAACGCCAATCAGCGGCGCCTGTCAGTATATTTCACTGCCCGGCCAGTCTGCCAGGCGTCCATAAATTCTATTGGTATTGCTTGACGCTTTGCAGCCGGTGCAATATAATCCGCAGAGACAATTGCGGTAATCATCTGCGGACGCTGATTCATCGAAAGGGTAGCATGGGCAGGTTTGTTGCGAGGAAGTTCCGTAGGCGTAGAAAATGTGCCCATCCAAACGAAACTGAAATTGAAACGCCAAAAGCGTGGCAGGGGGCTGAGCCTGATAAGTAGGAAATTTTTAATTTGAAAACCGGAGCCCAGAGATACCATGAAATGTCCCGTTTGTGGAGACAACAAAAGTAGAGCACTTGCGACAAAAGGTATTGTATTTCGCCATGACCGAGAATGCAAAACCTGTGGGAGTATGTGGCGTCCGATTTGCCCCAAACGCGCTGCTGTTTTATTCTGTATTGCCGGCGCCGTTGTGGTGTTAGTGGCACTATGGAAGGCTGTAACTGGGCTGATGGACAGGTCGCAAGGCAAGGCGAGTTACCCTGACCCTTTATTTTGGATAGCACTATTACCATTCGGTGTGGGATTGCTGGGATACAGCGTCGGTGTCCTGCTGGGTCGAGCCGGAGGTCCAAAGATTTTCCATAGAGGGTGCAAGCCAGGAGAGATTCAACAGCCGGAATCAGTCGGGAATGTGATGACCAATTCTATTGGCATGAAGTTTGTTATGATTCCTCCAGCCGAGTTCCTGATGGGGTCTCCTCCAGATGAAAGCGGCAGGTCGCCTGACGAAGGCCCTGTGCACAGAGCGCGGATTAGCCGCGGTTTCTGGATGGGCCAGTGCGAGGTGACGCAGGCTCAGTATGAGGCGGTGATGGGGAAAAACCCCAGCAAATTCAAGGGCCAGAATTGGCCTGTAGAAAGGGTTTCCTGGGAGGATGCTACTGAGTTCTGCGAGAAGTTGGGCCAGAAGGAGGGCAGGCGGTATCGTTTACCCACCGAGGCGGAGTGGGAGTATGCCTGTCGCGCAGGCACAACGACGCGATTCAGTTACGGCGATAACGATTCATCTGTTGGAGAGTATGCTTGGTATGATAGTAACAGCAGGGGCAAGACACATCCTGTGGGCCAAAAAAAGCCTAATGTGTTTGGTTTGTACGATATGCACGGCAACGTATCGGAATGGTGTAGTGACTGGTATGGGCAGGACTATTATTCGATCAGTGTGCTTGCTGATCCGCAAGGACCGTTGAGCGGCAAGTGCCGTGTTCTTCGTGGTGGCTCATGGGAAAGCAACCCGAGCGTCTGTCGTTCGGCTGCACGCTGTGCCGCCAAGCTAGGCATCCGTCACAGCGGCGTTGGTTTCCGTGTTGTCCTGGAGTTGGAGTGACCCTTTTCACTCTCGCCTTCCGCGATTAACCCCGGCGCTGGCGCCGGGGGTAGCCCCTGCCCTAATCACGTGCGGGAATTGTCTGCGATTTGAGTCAGAGCGGCTATAATTCGGAGCGAAAATTGGGGTAATACCTGCGGAGAGGGATTCATTGAAAAGGTGGCAGGTTTTGTTCCGACGAAATGCCCGCATGGGCAGAAATCTGCCCATCCTACCAGCTAAGACGGCCTTTTATTGCTGCTGCAATATGGGCTTTGAAATTCAGCATTTTGATATTCGGATTTGTTTCGACGTTCGGATTTTGAAGTTCGTGCTTGACGCTCTTTGAGGGGCCATTTATAATCCGGAGCAAAAATCGCAAAGGAAGATTCGGGATAAAGAGGAAATATATTTTTTATGAAAGGAGCGAGAAAATGAAAGTATTCATGAGCTACTATTCCGACGAGAAAGGGATAGCCGAAGAAATTTCTGAGCACCTAAAAAGCACGTTTCGGTCAAGCGGCTTGGAGGTCTTTATGGCCTCAAGTTGGGATTCACTTGCTCTTGGGGATAAATGGGAAGAAAAAATCATCAAGTCACTGCAGGAGACAGATGCGCTTCTTGTATTGATGAGTTGGGACGCGCTTACTAGGCCATGGATTAACTTTGAGATTGGCGTCGCATGGGCGAGAAATGTGCGCATCCTGATCTTTTGCCACAAGGGTATGAACCTGAGCGCTCTGCCAAGACCTTATGGGAGCCTTCAGGCCGAGGACCTCAATGGGCTAAATGATGCACAGAGGAACCAGCGGGTAGCTGATGCAGTCGCAAGAACACTCAATATAAAGCCATCTCTTGAGGAGGTCTCTGCGGATTTGTCCGTACCGGAGAGAGAAGAGTCTTTCTTCCTTACAAACCGAAGGTGGAGTCTTCGTCCTGTGGGTCATCTTGGGGAAACTGCATGGGGCCGGTTTTTGGTCGGAGTCGTGCGACCAGCCCATCCGGATAAGGCTCTGGCGGCAGGTCTGGAACCCGGGGAGGCGCTTTATGTGCGTCTCTTCATGGGTACAGCTCCCGAAACACCGTACATAAATGCTATGGTAAGTGGGAAAGCGGCCAACTATTTTGAAAAGATCCCGCGAGATACCGTCTTGATTGATGCAAAAGTCAGACTTGCCGGTGCCTTGAAAGAAGAAGACGGTGCTGCTCCTTTGCTTGTTATCGACGAGTATACCGCTGTTAAGTCACCCAAATAGTTACACGCGACAAAGAATCGGCTCACATGGTACTGCCGAGTTGTGTCCAGTCACAATGGTCGCAGCCAAATATTTTTGAAGCGAATGGGATCGTTGTGGGCGGATAAGAGAGGGAGAACCCCCCAGTAGTACTGGGGGCTAAAAACAGTTATCCGCTCAATGTTGCGATTGCCTGCTCGACGGTTGCGCCTTCGTGGACCATTTTGCATAGGGCGGCGACCATTTTCTCCGGCGTTTTGTGCTGAAAGGTGTTTCGGCCAATGGATACACCTGCGGGACCAATGGCGAGGCTGGCTCGATAGCGGTTCACGCCAGTTCCTTTCATATATTTGCTTTCTCAGGCTCTCCACGGACGTTTTCTGCTTACTTGCGACAGGATGTTCTTAGTGATGATGGCGTCTTGGCGGACCTGAAAGTCGAGCATGCCCACGCAGATAAAATCGGCGCCGTTTTCAAAGGCATACTGAAACCCGGTTTCGGGTTCAATTGCTCCGGCAGCAAGGACCTTGTACGCGATCCAGGGCTTCTCGACCTGCTGCATGAACTCGATGGTTCTTTCCGGGTCGATGCACCACATATTGTCGTGGGGCGGAAGATCGAACGGGCCTTTTTTCTCGTTCGGCGTGGCGGACCAATAATTCGGACTGTGCAGCGTCTTCATATAGAAATCGACGTTTATGCCCGCCTTTTCGCAGGCCATCGGCACTTCGATGGAGTGACAGGCGATGCCGGCAATCAGGCCGTTCCGTTTTATAAACTCCACGACCTTGGCTATCAGATCCATTCGGCTAAGCTGCGTCCACCGGTCGCCGACCTGGCCCTGGATGAAGGCTCCGTGGGCACCATTGTCGATGGCGATCTGAACTCTGGTGAGAAGGTCGTCCAATGTCGCAAAACATTGGGCGAGCCACTGAATTTGGCCGCCACGCTCTTTCCAGTACTTGTTGATGACCCGGATGGTCACATCGTTGCCCTGGGCGTAGGGGCTATTGACGGTTGATATCATGGTGTTGATGCCGGCCTCTTCACAAATCTGCCATGTCTGCATAATCTTTTCATCGGTGAAGTAGTGCTTCAGCAGTGAAGAGACATAAATCAAGTCGCGCGCGTGGGCGAAGCCGTTTATCAAATTGCCGCCACAGATCAATCGGCTGATTTTTAGCTTGCCGATTTTGCCTGTGGGGAAGGTGCCGACGGCGCCTGGGAGCTGCGGCTGAGGCGGACGTTCCTTCGGCCCTGCTAGCAAGATTTTTTCTTCCAGGCTCAAGCCTAAAGCAGCTCCTACAGAAGCAGCGATAGATTTTTGCAGGAAACCGCGTCGATTCAGATTGTCTGACATTGTGTAACTCTCAGAGCCTGACTATGGTTTTGCATTGGAGATGACCAAGATGAATTTGATACGGCGGCGTAACAACCCGTCAGGATACCTACGTTAGCTCTGCAATACTTTGGCAGCCTGCTCAACGGATGCTCCTTCGTGCACCATTTTACATAGGGCAGCGACCATTTTCTCCGGCGTTTTGTGTTGGAAGGCGTTTCGCCCGATTGACAGGCCCGCGGCGCCGGCCTTAAGAGCACCTTCCACCATCTTGAAGATGTCTTCATCGCTGCCCATTTTTGGTCCGCCAGCGATGACGACGGGCACCGGACAGCCCTGCACAACCTCGGCAAAACTTTCGATACTGCCGGTGTACGGCACCTTAACAATATCGGCACCCAGTTCCGCTCCGACCCTGGCGGCGTGCTTGACATTGTTGACATCGAATTCGCTCTTTATTTTCGGCCCACGTGTGTACATCATCGCCACCAGCGGTATCTGCCACTCGACACAGCTTCCGCTGACCTCTCCGAGCTGCCGAAGCATCTCCTTATCGGTTTCAGCACCAAGATTTATATGGATGGAGACCGCGTCGGCTCCGAGTTTGATGGCCTCTTCAACCGTGCAAACCAGTTGCTTGGCGTTCGGGTCAGGGCTTAGCGATGTCCCTCCGGATAGATGAATAATCAGGCCTACGTCCCTTCCTGTGCCTCTATGGCCAGCCCGGACCATGCCTTTGTGCATCAGGATGGCATTTGCGCCGCCGGCAACAACCTTGCTGATAGTCGTTCGCATATCTGCCAGCCCTTCAATAGGCCCTACGGTGACGCCATGGTCCATTGGAATAATTACGGTCTTGCGGGAATTGCGGTCAATTATCCTTTCAAGTCTTATCTGTTTGCCTATCATCGTTAAATCTCCGGTCAATACTTTTGCTTACTAAATCTACCTAAAGCTACCCGAAATGCAAGCAAAAAACGCTCGATTCAAGATTTCACAAAGCTTGTTTAGAATTGAATTATGGTGGGCTATTTGACCCCTGCCAGCCAGTTATCGGCAAATATGGCCAGGTCCATCATATCAATAAAGTCGTCACTTGGGACGCTTATGTCACAGCAAGGGTTCCAGCCAGCATCGCCAGATGCTGTTAGCCAGGCTCCTGCAAAAATGGCAAAGTCGACGGTGTCGACATCGTTGTCCGCGTCACAGTCGCCGGCAAGTAGTGCTACGAAGTCAACTTGCCATCTATTTCCCGACGTGTTAGCTCCATCTTTTGAAGTACCGGTTGTCACAGTCAGGTCGGTAAACTGATAACCTTCCTTTACTGCCGTCACCGTATACGTTGACGCTGATGGGATTTTCGCCAGTGCATATATACCGTTGGTGTTGGTTGTCGCGATGTATGGTCCGCCAGGACCTTCTGCTGTCACTGTCACGCCACCAATTGGAGCTCTGAACGCATCGATGACGCGCCCACTTATGATCTCGCCTTTGCCTGAAACGAAGATGTTGTATACGCACACGGCAACCGATGTATAGGTAAACTGCGCCTCGACATTGGGCAGATTGTACCAGGCGTCATCGGTGCCGCCCCAGCCCATGTTGAGATGGTGGTACAATGTAGAGGCGCTGTAGCCGTAGCCGTCACAGACCACAGCGTGCCCCCTTTTTTCATGCCAGACGCCGATAATGACGGGGTTGCCATAGTCGAGGTTAGGGTTGATCATGTTGATCAAGCCAGGCCCGATATTACTTTCTCCATTATAGCCATTGACTGCATTGCCATACTTGAAGACGCTTATTAGTGCATCTTTGGCTTTGAGCGCATCGCCGCTTGAGCCGTCGGGGCCGTAGTCCACATTGACCGAGATGCTCGCATCGTAGCATACGGCTCCTACGGCCTGTCGCTGCGTATCGGTTGTCTGGCAAGTGGGCACAAGCGGCATATTGCTCCAGCGGTATGAGCCACCTAAGCCGTTGCCGCCCCGCGTGAATGCCATCTGCGGCTTTCCTTCCACTTTGATCATAAAATTGTGCACGCCTATTCCTGTCCTGGGATATTGGTGGTACCGCATTAGCTGAGCCATAGCTGTGGCAACACAGCCGCAGGGGTAATTGTTGGGTGTATAATAATTGAAACAATTCTGGCCGCAGACCTCACCCTGGGCCCACTTACTTTGCAGCAGTGGGGCAATGCGAACGTCGGAGATTGAGGACATGCCCATCAAGACAAGGCTATCTTCAGAGGTCTCGGCAAGTCTGACAAAACGGTTCCACTTTGTCTGCGGATGCCAGACTGTTGCCATCTTAGCTTGTGAGATGTCCTCGGCCCGGCGCAATCTTACTCGCCTGCGCAAGTCGCGGGTAACCAACGCTCCGAGTGGATTTGTTGGTGAGCAGTCGTAGGTTCCGTCGTCGGCAAAACCAATAATCGGCTCTACTGAATCATCTGCCGATACAATGACGAATCCGGCCGGCCACAGGTAGACAACATAATAGATCGGCTCGCCATCGTCGTCGGCAAAAATTTCCGTTCTGGTCACGTACCAGCCGATAGTTGCGCCGAGGGGTTGTGCATCGGTCGCCAGCCAGCCGGTAACTACCTGCTCAGCTTGATACGGCGTTGTTGGCCGTGCCCATGCCTCGCTGCAGCCAAACTGCAGCAGCACCAACAGTGCTGTGGAAACGATGCTCTTATGTGCTATTGTTATCTTGCCCATCGCAAAAGGCTGATGATTCTACAACGTCCCCTCCCAGTTACGACTGCAACTGCGGCAGAACCTGAATGAACGTGGCTTATACGCCCTTGTTCCTCCCGAATCTGGTCCAGTATATAAAAGTATTATACAGTTTATCGCTCTTTTTGTCAAGGCCAGCGGGTGCCAGAATGCGGCTTGAAAGCAGCGTTTGCTGTGTTTTTTGCTCTTGCTTTTGTATCCGCCTGCGGCTATATATTCTGGCTACTATGACCTATCTGACCGTTCCCATTGCAGCAGCGAATCTGGAGAAGGCAAGTCGGCAAGTCAAAGCGGCTCTGGCTGCGGGCGCCGAGATGCTGGAGTTGCGAGCTGATTACCTGGAGAACCTAAGCATTGATCTAGTCAGGCGTCTGATTTTCAAGCTCAAAAACACTTGCCATCCGGCAGTGCCTATAATCGCGACCTGTCGCGATAAAAAGCAGGGTGGCGAGCTGGCGTATCCACAAAGGCTGCGAGTCGATGTGCTCGCTGGAGCACTAAAGGCTGGTGCCGATTTCGTTGATTTTGAATACGAGAATTTCCTCTCTACGGAAGCTCAGGAAAAAATAAGATTAGCACTGTCGCAGAGTTCAAAGGGCCGGCTGATTTTGTCCGCACACAATTTCGCAGCAAAATTTGCTGATATAAGAAAGCTGTACCGCGACATCCTGTCTACCTTTCCTGCGGCGATACCGAAACTTATTTATACTGCCAATCATATCAACGATTGCTTTGAGGCGTTTGATTTGCTGCGTCAGACCAGCGGCGAGCGAATCATATTCTGCATGGGCGAAGCTGGGCTTATAAGCAGAATTATCGCGAAAAAGCTGGATAGCTTTGTGACTTTTGCCAGCCTTGCTGAGAAAAGCAAAACCGCACCAGGGCAGTTAACAATACAGCAGCTAAAGAGATTGTACCGCTACGACTGCATCGACTCTGATGCTGAGCTTTTCGGCGTGATTGCTGATCCGGTCGGCCATTCGCTAAGTCCCGCCATTCATAATGCCTGTTTTGCTGATAAGGGCATGAACAAATTGTATCTGCCGTTGCTGGTACAGGGCGGCCAGCAAGAATTTGACAGATTTCTGGACAACGTGCTTTCTAGAAGATGGCTGAACTTTATGGGCTTTAGCGTAACGATCCCGCACAAGGAAAACGCTCTTAAATATGTGCAGGCAAATCGGGGTTTTGTCGAACCGTTAGCTGAAAAAATTGGTGCAGTTAATACATTGGTTGTGGCACGGGCTTCCAGCCCGTGGGGCCACGGCCAGGATGGCCGTGCCACTGGCGACGAGCGACGAATAAGTGCGTACAATACAGATTATGCTGCCGCATTGGATGCGATCACTTCTGGGATGGGCATCAGCCGAGCTGGTCTTGATGGCCTGCCGGTGGCCATCGTGGGCGCTGGTGGTGTAGCAAGGGCGATTGTGGCGGGGTTAAGTGACGCCGGGGCGAAAATCAAGATTTACAATCGCACCATTGAACGTGCTGAAAAACTTGCAGCAGAGTTCGGTTGTGAGTTCGCCGGCCTGGATGATTTGCCGAATCTGGATGCAAAATTGCTGATAAATTGTACCAGTATTGGAATGAAAAGGACAGAAAACAGGAGACAGGAGACAGAAGACAGAAGACAAAAGACAGAGGATGGAGGACAGAAGCCTGCCCCGAGCGAAGTCGAAGGGACAGACTACGAGACGCCGGTGCCGCAAGAGTACCTGAAAAATGGTATGGTTGTTTTCGACACTGTTTATAATCCTGCTGAGACTCTGCTGCTAAAGCAAGCCAAAAAAGCCGGGGCAAAAACAATCGATGGCCTCTCAATGTTCGTCAACCAAGCTTTAGCCCAGTTCAGACTCTTCACTGGCACAGACGCCAATCCTGAACTTATGCGAAAAACCGTTATGGGTTGTCTTTCTCGAGAATAATCTGTATAATAATTTAGATTCAGCAAGAACCATGTGGAATTGAAGTAATAGATATGGGATATTACAGTGCATAAGATACGGGTTTATGCAGATACTTCTGTTTTTGGCGGTACACAGGATGAGGAGTTCACCCAGCCAAGCCGGTGTTTCTTTGAGCGGGTGCAAAGAGGCGAGTTTGTGGTAATTCTATCTACCGTGACTCTTCGTGAACTTGTGAAATCTACTGATGCGGTCCGGGCTGTCTGGCAGAACCTACCGGTGGAGTCGGTGGAAGTTGTGACAATCGATGCCGATATTGAGGAACTGGCAGAAGCGTATATTCGCGCTAAGGTCTTAAGTCAAGATTCACAAAACGATGCTTTACATGTAGCGGCAGCAACAGTAGCCGGAGCGGATCTGATTTTAAGCTGGAATTTCAGACACATTGTCAATTTCAGCCGAATCAGGGGCTTCAATAGTGTAAATATCAGTCTCGGATATCGAACATTAACTATATTAAGTCCGTTAGAGGTAAGTTATGGGGATGAGGACGAAAAAATTTGATTGTGTGCGGATGAAAAACGACATCCAAAAAGAATTGAGGCGAGAGTACCAGGCCAGGAAGGCGGAATTCACTTCATACGCTGATTTCTTAAATGCCACCGCAGATGAATCGGAAGAGATCCGCATTTTTCGTGATAAAGTTGCCAAAGCGAAGGCAAAGACTGTTGCGAAAAGCTGACACTTATTAGCGAGGATTGGCGGCATAGCTCATAACTTGTAGCCTTTAAGAAAATTCTTGCGATTCAAACTCTTTACCGGCTAGGACGTTGATACAAAATTTATACAAAAGACTATTGGTGATATTTTATGAAACAAAAATGTAAGTTTGGTAAAAGCAAAATATTGTCTGATTACTCGGATTTAATTCTTCAACATCGCATATGGCTGAAGTCTTTTGATAAATGGCGAATTGATAGATGGGAAGGAATGCTTAAGAAAAATATTGAAGATATTGAAGGAGCTATTTGCGAAGCTGCAACAAGAAAGCTGCTTTCACACTATCAGATCGGAATTGAACCTTATGAGGACGAGTCAACGGGTGGGCCAGATTTCCTATGCACAAAGAACAATCAAAGGTTTTACGTTGAAGTGTCTTGCATATCCATCGAAGCTGCAACAAGAGAGAGTGGTTTATATCCCACTGATAGTCCCGACGTTGATGACTCTTCATACTGGAACATGACAGAAAAATTTCGTTCTGAGATTGCTTTGAAGATTAAGCAATGTATCAAAGTAAATGCTCCCCGCATTGTCGTAATAGGTACATTACATCCCGAAGTAAGTGATTGTTGTATTGATGAGTTGGCTGCCGAGCAGCTACTAACATCACCTACAAAAATAACGCATGATATAAACAGTACCCACGAGCCGATTGGGAATACATACGAAACCACAGGATTAGAACATTCAGCATTTATACGATTCGTTAAGGATTCGTCAGGTAAAATTGAGTTTGCGAGAACCTCGATTTCAGCGGTATTGCTGTGTGGATTTGGTTCAAATCCGCCGAATGTAGTAGGTTGCCTTCACCCTAATCCTAATCACGCGTTTGATAGCACTTTGTTACCTCAAATCAAGTTCTGCAGGCTGGCTGAAGGATACAGAAGTGGTCGGTTTATAGTAGAGTGGATTTAATTATTGCTCTGCGATAATGGTTATTGTTATATTAAAAGCCGTGAGATGAGCGAATTCTTGTTTTTGCTGGAATCACAGCGGGTATTAAGCAATATATGGTGGCGATGAGGCAAATAGAAGAGTTCGGCCAGCGGATTGGTCGTGAATTTGGCGCTGAACGGGTGATTCTCTTTGGCTCTTATGCGCGAGGCATAGTTACGGAAGACTCAGATATCGACCTGCTTGTGGTTGCTAAGACTTCTTTATCCCCACTTAAGCGTTATGGTGCGGTTCGACGTCTGTTAGCTGATGTCCCTTGTAGCTTTGATATTATTGTCAAGACGCCGGAGGAATACACTCGCTGGCGGTCCGTGGTAAATAACATCGTCTATTTTGCAGATAAATACGGAAAAGTTCTCTATGAACGAACAGACTCGTGAGGCTGTTCGACAATGGCTGGCAAAGGCCCAGAGTGATTGGGAGACTGTTGAGATTCTTACGGCCAGTAAGAGATGCCCAACCGATACGGTTTGTTTTCACTGTCAGCAGTTTGTTGAGAAGCTGCTAAAAGCGCTTCTAACTCGCCACAGCATTGAGGCTCCCAAGACGCACGATCTGCGAAGATTGATCGAATTAGCCAAGCCTTTTGCGCCGGAACTTTCTTTGCTGGCTGATGTATCGGACGAATTGACTGTTCATGGGGTTGAAACGAGATACCCAGGTGACTGGAGGCAAATCAAAAAGTCGGAAATGAAAAGGGTAGTCGAATTGGCAAAACGTTTCGGCGATATTCTGCTTGTGAAACTGGAATAATCAAAAATAGCTAACTGACTTTTTGGTATATCATCTATCCTGCATTTCACAATTTATCCGTTGCTCTGCGATAAAGATTATTGGTATATTAAAAGCGGCAGAAATATTATTGCGTAAGTGATGATTTGCATTATTGTCATTGCGAGGCCTGTTTTCACAGGCCGTGGCAATCTCATAGTATTGGGTTTCAAAGATTGCTTCGCTTTGCTCGCAATGACATGGACCATTCTGAGTTGTTACACAATTTGGGAATTAAGTATTTTGGAAGAGTATGGCAGAAGCTGTTATAGCAGCGGTAAAACGCTATCTTGCAGTGTTGCCCACTTTGGGAATTCATGCCCAACGAGCGGTTCTGTTTGGTTCGTCTGCGCAGGGACAGACTGATAAATATAGCGACATAGACTTGATTGTGATCGCTCCAGAATTTGATGGTCCGCGTGAGGTGTCGCTTGTTGAAAAACTCTGGGAGGCGACCGGCTTGGCAGATAATCGCATTGAGCCTATTCCATGCGGCGAACGCGAGTGGCAGACAGATGGCAGCCGACCTATTCTCGAAATTGCTCGTCGCGAAGGCATTATAATTGCTGCGTAAACAGTCAGTAATTTGCGGGGTCAACAGAATGGATATTCGTATCGATGTGCCCGCTGAAAAGATAGCGGTATTCTGTCGTAGAAATCATATTCGTGCTCTGTCGCTGTTCGGCTCTGTGCTGCGAGATGATTTTCGCGCCGATAGCGATGTGGATATGCTGGTCGAGTTTGAGCAAGGGCACGAGCCTAATCTGATGCAAATAGTCTCAGTTCAAGAGGAACTTTCTGAGATTTTGGGCCGCAATGTAGACCTTGTGGAGCGCCAAGCCGTCGAAAAAAGTGAAAATTATATCAGACGGCGACACATTCTGGAGTCTTTGGAGACGGTTTATGTGGCGCGATGACGCTTATCTACTGGATATGCTGCTGGCAGCGCGCAAAGTGCTCGAGTTCACTCGCGGCATTTCCTGGGAGCAATTTGCCAATGACGACCTTGTGCAGAATGCTGTTATGCGCCAGATTCAGATTATCGGGGAAGCTGCTCGCAAGGTCTCACTCCCGTACCAGCAGGAACATTCTGAGATTCCGTGGAACGAGATAATCGGTATGCGCAATCGTCTGGTTCACGAGTACTTCCGGATCATTCCACACCAGGTGTGGGATGTGGTTGACAAGGATATGCCGAATTTGATCCGGCTTATCGAACCACTTGTCCCGCCTGATGACTCAACGCAGGTTAATGATTCATAATATGTGGCTCGCTGTCGGAATGAGAGACCTTTTGCAATGGTGGCAATGAGTCAAATAGAGGAGTTTGGCCGCAGAATAGGCCAGGAATTCGGCGCACAGAAGGTGCTGCTCTTTGGGTCTTATGCGCGAGGCACGATTACAGAGGATTCGGACGTGGACCTGCTTGTAATCGTTCCTTTCCAAGGCAGGAGCGTCGATAAATCGGTGGAAATTCGCATGAAGCTTCGGCCGGGGTTTCCGATCGATCTGCTTGTGCGGACCCCTGAAAAGGTGCGCGAGCGGATCGAGATGGGCGACACCTTCATGCGCGAGATTCTCGAACAGGGCAAGGTGCTCTATGAAGCCGACGACCGCTGAATGGGTAGCTAAAGCTGAGGCTGATTTTGCTACGATGGAGCGCGAATGCCGAGCGAGGGAAAATCCTAACTACGATGGCATTTGCTTCCACGGGCAGCAATGCGCTGAGAAGTACCTCAAGGCTCGGCTTTGCGAAGCAGATGTTTCTTTTGGCAAAATTCACGACTTGGTGGTTCTGCTTGAGCAGGTTCTCGCTGTACAGCCAGCCTGGGAGGGATTTAGAGAGGACCTTGCCTATCTTTCGGATTTTGCCGTCAGTTTTCGTTACCCTGGCGACTTTGCTGACAGAGGTTCGGCGCTGGATGCCCGGCGCCGCTGTCGCTCCTTTCGCAAAGCAGCTCGCATTTCTTTGGGCCTGGAAGTCTGAGCAGTTTTTCATGGGGTGAATGCTATGGCTAAAGGTAAACCTGAAAAAGTAGTGTTAGCATATAGCGGTGGGCTGGACACGAGCGTCATCCTGCCGTGGCTAAAAGAGACCTACGGCTATGAGGTGATAGCGTTTGCAGCGGATTTGGGGCAGGGCGAAGAATTAGCTGGCATCAAACGTAAAGCTCTTGTCAGCGGTGCGGTCAAATGTGTGGTCAAGGACGTGCGAAAAGAATTTGTCGAAGATTATCTCTGGCGACTTCTTAAATCCGGCGCGGTGTACGAAAAGGGCTATCTACTCGGCACAAGTATTGCCCGGCCTCTAATAGCCAAACATCAGGTGGATGTTGCCCACGCTGAAGGCGCCACGGCGGTGGCGCACGGCGCAACCGGCAAAGGCAACGACCAGGTACGCTTCGAAGTAAGCTACATGGCGCTCGATCCATCGCTGAAAATTATCTCGCCCTGGAAAGACCCTAACTTTACGCTGACCTCGCGCGAGGCTGCTGTTGATTACGCGAAAAAACACAAAATCCCGATTGAGCAGACCAAGAAGAAGATTTATTCGCGCGACCGTAACATCTGGCACATCAGCCACGAAGGAGCCGACCTGGAAGACCCTGCAAATGAGCCGAAGGATGACCTATTTGTAATTTCGCGCCCGGTATCAAAGACGCCTGATAAGCCAGACTACGTGACGCTTGGATTCGACCAGGGAGTGCCGGTAAAACTGAATGGCAGACCGACAAGTGGCGTAAACCTGGTCGAGGCGTTAAACGAGCTTGGAGGTAAACACGGTATCGGCCAGGTGGACCTGGTCGAAAATCGGCTGGTCGGAATAAAATCCCGGGGCGTATATGAGACGCCCGGCGGTACAATTCTGGTCACAGCTCATAATGCTCTGGAGAGCGTGACACTTGACAGAGAGACTATGCACTACAAACAACAGGTCGCGCTGAAATATGCTGAACTGGTTTATTATGGGCTGTGGTTTAGCCAGTTTCGCGAGGCCCTGGATGCATTTATTGATGTCACCCAGCGCAATGTCACCGGCTCAGTGCGAATGAAATTGTTTAAGGGTCACTGCACGCCAGCCGGCGTAAAAAGCCCGAATAGTTTGTATCGCACCGACTTGGCGAGCTTCAAAATGGGTGCCGAGTACAACCCGGCTGACGCGACCGGCTTTATTCGTTTATTCGGCTTGCCGTTGAGGGTTGCAGCAGCCGTTAATAAGAAGAGAATTATGAAGTGAACTAAAGTGCCTAAAGTAATCTTAATCCGCCATACGTCTGGCGGATAAAGTTGAAAGTTATAATTTTAGGCACTTTAGTCACTCAACACTTTGGGCACTTTAACCAGGGAGGTGTTGTGGCAGTACCAGATTGGATATGGCTGGTTTTTACCTTCGCCTTTGGCTGCTGCGTGGGCAGTTTCCTTAACGTCGTTATCTATCGTTTGCCTCGTGAAAAGTCGATAGTCAGACCATCTTCTGCTTGTCCTGCATGTGGCAAACAAATTCGGCCTTACGACAATATACCGCTTGTTTCCTGGTTGGTGCTGGGCCGCAAGTGTAGGTACTGTAAGGCACCAATCTCACCACGCTACTTTGTGATTGAGCTACTTACCGGCCTGATTTTCGTCGGCCTTTTTTGGCTCTATTTTCGGACTAACCTGCATGCCGGCATAGGTGGATTTCTGGGCGGCGGCTGGTTTATTTATCTTCTTCACCTTACTTTGTTAGCAGCTTTCATCGCCGCATCGGCAATCGACCTGGAATTATGGGTCATCCCGGTATCTATTTGCTGGCTGGTCACATTGGTAGGATTTATCGCCTCGGTAGTAGGCGTGTATGTAATTGATCCATCGGTGATTCATGCGTTCGGCCTTTTGCCAAGCGCATCGCTCTGTACGGGCGCTCTGGCAGCCGGGGCGGCAATAGGACTGGCGATATCCTGGATACTGCTGGTAAGTGGCTTGATCAAAAGAAGTTATGAGTCCGAAGACTCCGAGCACGCACCCCAAGAGCCGGACAAGGACCCGCAGCGGCAACTCAATCATCGTTTGGAAATCTGCCGGGAGGTCATTTTTCTTTTGCCGATTGTTGTCTGCAGCGCCGTGGCTTTCTGGATTACCAGCGAAAATGAACCTATAAGCACCTGGTGGGCTGCGCTTTCGCAACGTCCTGTCGTTGCGGGGTTTCTGGGCAGCCTGTGGGGCTATTTCGTAGGCTGCGGGATTGTCTGGGCAACGCGAATTCTTGGCACGCTGGCCTTTGGAAAAGAGGCGATGGGGCTTGGAGACGTGCACCTGATGGGGGCGGCAGGAGCAGTGGTTGGTCCGGTTCTGGTTGTCGTGGCATTTTTTATCGCGCCCTTTTTCGGCTTGGCTTGGGCCGGCGTCCAGATGTTTTTTAAAAAAACTCGGCAAATTCCTTATGGTCCATTCTTGTCTTTGGGTGTATTTACTGTTATGATTTTGCACGATTGGATTTTCAATTACTGGAATCTCATACGTATCGGTTAGAAAAGAAGCAGGGGTTTCAATGTGAAGGGAGGCATAGAATGCGAGCCTTTAACGGAAAAACAGTTGCGGTACTGATTTGCCTGGCATCAACTATCCTTGTGTCAGGCTGCACTGATTGGCAGAAGAAGTATGAATACTTGGATGTAGAGCATCAGAATCTCAAGGGTAGGTACGAACGCCTCCAGGCGGAAAAGGACCAGCTTGCTGGTAAGATTTCGCAGGACCAGCAAACAATTGAAGAGCTGCGAAAACAGATTGATGAGTTGAACAAGACCCCAGCCGAGGCGACAGGTTTCGGGAAAGGCTACGATGTGACATTTGATCCTTCTGCAGGCACAATTACGGTAACGCTTCCCGATACAATATTGTTTGCATCTGGACAAGCTTCGCTCAAAAGCGCCACCAGCGCTCCGCTGGATCATATCCTGTCGGTGCTGCGGCAAAAGTACTCTGGCAGATACTTAGATGTGGTCGGCCATACCGATTCTGACCCCATCAAGAAGTCGCCGTGGAAGGACAACTGGGAACTTTCAGCCGAGCGTGCTCTTTCCGTCACCAGGTATCTTATTGAGCGGGGGATTGCCCCGGACAGGGTTCGCGCCGTCGGATGCGGAGAAGCCAGGCCGATAGCCTCAAACGCTACGGCCGCTGGCAAGGCGAAAAACCGTAGGGTCGAAATCGTCGTGCATATCCGGTAGTAACTCGTTGCTCGATCCTCGATAATCGCCTGGTATCTGTTGTTTCCAGACAGAATGCACAGTCATGCATTTGATTCAGTCAAGGGTCAGTGAATGCTGGCAAAAGAAGATTTCAGAATTGCAAAAGCATTTAAGGACCGGCTGATGTCCTCCTTTGCCGTGGTCGACTTTAGAGTCTATGGCTCCCGGGCGAAAGGCGATGCCACACCTGAATCTGATTTGGATATATTTATCGTGGTAGAGAGCCTTACATCAGAACAACGCCGGCGCATCTCAGAAATTGCGTGGGAAGTAGGGTTTGAAATGGACCGTGTAATATCGACCTTTGTAGCCAGTCCTGACCAGCTCAGGATTGGTCCTTTAGTGGCAAATCCGATCCTCCAAAAAATCGATAGCGAGGGTGTTCGTTTATGAGCGAAGATCAGCTTGCGGCGTTGTTACGATACAGGATGCAACAGGCTGATGAAACACTTCACGAGGCCGAAATTCTCCTTAACCAGTCGTCATACAGGGGTGCGATAAATCGTGCATATTATGCGATGTTCTATTCCGTGCTGGCGTTGTTAGCAACAAAGAAACTTGGCACCTCCAAACATAGCGGTGTTATCAGCCTTTTCGATCGTGAATTCGTAAAAACGGGTCTTTTTCCGCGAGAGCTTTCCCGTTCTTTAAGGGTGGCATTTGACCGCCGTCAGACCCATGATTATGGTGAAGTAGGTCAGATAGACAAAAGTATTCGTCACTCTGCAAAAAGGTCGGTCTTTATCGTGCCATTCTTATTGATGCGAACAGTTACCGCACCATCTCTGGCTGTGTAAAACGTTTTTCTTTTATCATTGCTACCGCTAACCAGCCCAGTTGCAGACTCAGTCCTCTCATATTGGTTCTTATCGCAACTGCTTATCACAATTTCAGCTTCGAGCTTCTCAAGAAAATCCGGATCGAGCGTTTTGATTAGGCCGTGATGAGGTGCTACGACTACATCAGCTTTTAGATTTGGATAAAGGCGCAGAATCTCTTTCTGGGCGAATCTCTCGATGTCGGAGCATAATAGTATTTTACCGCCGGCAAATCCAATCAGCGAGACTACCGATCTATCGTTCTCGCTTAACGTTTCATCGTACCAGGCTCGTTCGGGCGGCCAAAGTACCCTTATGTTGGCAGCGATTTTTGTGTCCATATTGTTTATATTTTTTATCTCTAACCGTTTTTCATACAATTTCTCAAGAAATCCTGCCGTGCCATCGAGGTCGGTTTTGGCACCTATGAAGAACGAGTCGCCGGCGTAGATGCTGTTGACCTTGCAGTGTTCAGCAATTTCCGGTATGCCGTTGATGTGGTCCACATCACTATGGCTAATCATAATCGCGTCGATTTTGCCTACTGCTACAAAATCCAGAAATGGCGTTACGATGCGTCTGCCAATGTCACTCTTGTACATCGAGCCGGCATCGAAGAGGACGTTCACCTGCCCGGGCAGCCGCACGAATACCGCCTGGCCGTGCCCAACGTCCAGACACGTCAGCGCCAGGTCGTCTCGATATCTTCTCTGAAACTGTCCGAAGCCGAGCGTGAGAACTAGCACCGAAATCATCACGGTCGATATAGTCCGTTTCACAAGCGGGCGACGAAAATGCACAAAGGGGACAAAAAAGAGGAGAAAATAGTACAAGATTACAGGTGGAATGGGGACCCGGCCCATCAAAATCTGTGAAATCCCTATATGGGCGAAAGACTTTGTAATCGAGATAAACAAGCCCGCCAGGCTGATGACGATGACCGCCAGAATAGCGCTCAATGAGGGCAGCAGGAAAGCTACAAGTATCTTTATAAGTCCGAGCGTTAGGATTGCACAAACCAGCGGAGATACTAGTACCGTCCAGAGACTTGCCAGCGGCGTAATTGTGCCAAAGTGAAACAGCAGTACCCCTGCTGAGCCTAACCAGGCCGCGAGGCCTACGGAAAATGCCCTTATTAATTGGACGCCGCAGTACTTTATCGCTCGTGCCGTGATGAATGACCCCGCGACAAACCTGTCCTGAGCAGGGTCGAAGGATTGCGGGGCTAAATATTGGGCGGCGCTACCCAGCAAGTTTTCGATTTTTCTGGTGAAAAGAAGAATTCCGAGAACCGCGGTGAATGATAGTTGCCAATCTGCCTCGAATAACTGTGTTGGTCTTGCAAGTAGAAGAACAATGGCGGCAAGGGATAAAGTGTTATAAGCGTTGGGACGACGGCGGAACAAGAACGATGTGCAGAAGACGGCGCTCATAATTGCTGCTCTTACCGTCGGCGCCGCCGGAGGGACGACAAGTAGAAAGACCGCTATGGCAGCTAAGCAAACAGCCGCCCTTGCGGCCTTCAGCAGGCCAACAACTTTGCAGAGCCACCAGATGCTTCCTATCAAAATTGCAAAGTGCATTCCCGAAAGACTGATAATGTGTATAAGTCCTGTTTTGCGAAATGCTTCGTAGGTGCTAACGTCGATATTTGCTCTATAGCCCAATAGTAGTGCCTGCAATAAGCCCTCGCTCGGACTATCCGGCGATGGGTCGCCCAGCAAGGCCTGCGTAGCTATTTGTCTGAGCTTTGTATTGACTTTCGCAAAGATGGCGCTGCCGGGCTTTCGCAGTAGCTCCATACTCTGTCGCGTCTGTACGAATGCGGCGACAAAGATGTTTCTTCGGGCCAGATACTTAGCAACATCGAACTGGCCCGGGTTGGTGGCCTGATTGAACCTATCCAGCCAACAATACGCCTGTATATAATCGCCGGCTTTTAGGTCCAGCACAGGTTCATCGACCTGCACGCGCACAGTCCCGCATATTTTTGCCCAGCCGTTGACCGTTTTGACTTCGCAAACTCTAACATAAAAGCTGCTGACAGGATCCGCGTAAGTGAACTGTGCAAATTGCCACTGCTCATTTCTGTTGATGTACGGCTCGGTAATTATAAGGCCGCGAATTGTCGCCAACATTCGCTCGCTTCCGACACAATTCTGGATGTCGTCTGGCTTGAATTGTTGAAAGCTGGTCAGCCGAATTGCTCCGAGGCACAAAAAGCAGGCACAAGCCATATACGCTATGATATATACAGAATAATCTTCTTTTCGGATAAGAAAGAGTATAAATGTGATTATTGAACAGAAAGCCAGTATTACAGACCAACACACAACCGGTAGACCTAATAGTCCTTGTAATAGGATGCCGATAATTAAGCCGGTTGCAGCAAATAGCAGGGGGGATGTGTCTATAATCCGTTTATGAAGAATTGTTCTGCCGGCAAGCTCCCTGTCAATCGCAGCTAATTTTCGCTGTATCTGGTCCATTTAGGCCGCGATTTTATCGCAGTTAGTGTTTGTTTGCTATGGATAACGAAGGGATTTTCTGAAAGTATTCTTTTGTAGCAGGCCGGAATCAGGTTTTATGGTTTTATGAACCGCCGCCTTAGAATTATTGAGCAAATATGTAGTAAAAGATTTATAATGCCGTGGGGAAAATGTAAAATTCATATTGTGCTCTTTTATATGCTGGAAGCTAAATATTGGCAAGGTGGAGGGCCACACAAATGAACAGACAAAGACAGTCTAATTTATTGGTAGTCAGAACTGAAGACGAGCTGGCCGATAAGTCGTTAATCCGTCTAACAGCGTTTACATTGATAGAGCTTTTGGTTGTTATTGCCGTCATTGCAGTCTTGATGGCGATATTAATGCCCACGCTGAATCGGGCCAGAGAGGCAGGCAAGCGATCGGTTTGCCTCAACAACACAAAGGGCCTCGCCTACGGATGGACCATATATTGCGGTGATAATGATGGTCGATTGCCAAATGGTCAAGCACATGAGGTTGGCAACGAACGATTGGGCTGGGTACTGCGGGCTGCGGCTCCATATCAGACGACACCTCTGGAGGCGCCGGTTGAAGTCCAGCTCAATGCGATCAGGAACGGCCAGTTATTCCCTTATGTCTCGAACGTCAAAGCCTATCGTTGCCCAGTGGCCAAGAAAAACGAGATGCGAACATATAGTTGCATACATGCCATGAATGGGTATCCCGTAGAAAACGGCCCTGTTATCAAGAACATCAACAACATCAAGTTCTCGGCCGCGCGTATTGTTTTTGTGGACGACTATGGGGAGGACTGGGACGCGGCCTGGACTGTATGCTACAGCCAGCCACGATGGTGGAATCCGATTCCCATGCGTCACGGACCCGGCACCGTCGTATCTTACGCCGATGCACACTCTGATTGGTGGAACTGGAAGGATCCGCGGACCGTAGCACTCTCAAAACTGTCCTGGCAGGAAGCTGAGGCACTCCGCGCATCTTCAGCGGTCGAGCAGCCTGACAATCAGGATTTAAGAGACATCCAGAAGGCCTACTGGGGTAAGCTTGGGTACGCGCCACGATGACCAAGCTAATATGTTCTGTATCAGGTTCCCGGATTTTGATTCCACTGCCGAAACTGTCTTAATAGTTCCCCCGGCAGGTATATTCGTTCCATTCGGGCAAAAGATTCTGGCAATTGCTGCAAACAAATCCTGGCGAAAAGAGTATTCCACAGTGAAAAGGTGCAGATGAGCAAGGAACTGTTCTTAAGGATTGTTGTGACAAAATCGGAAATACAAAGGACTGAGTTGAAAATAATAGGAATGCACTGCGCAGGCTGCGCCGCAACGATAGAGAAATCGCTGTCGCATCTGGCCGGCGTCACCGGCGCGCGGGTGAGTTTTGCCAATGAGACCGCCACAGTTGAGTATGACTCTGCGAAGGTAAAAATTGCTGATATAGAAGAAGCAGTCGCCAATGCAGGCTACCGAGTGGCGGCAGAAGGTTCAGAGAAAATAGCCCAAGAGAAAGACCTAATAGCGAAGCGCAACAAAGTTGTTGTCGGATTAGCTGTGGGCGTTTTCCTGATGATTCTAATGTATCTGCCGGTGCATTTGCCGTTCTCCACGGCATATTTAATGCTGGTTATTTCAACTCCCGCCTTCATCTACGTAAGCCAGCCCATATTCGGCGCCGCGTACCGTTCTTTGAAGAATTGGGATCTCGACATGAATGTGATGTACTCGATGGGCATCGGCGTTGCATTTGGAGCGAGTGTTTTGGGCACGTTTGGCCTTGTCCTTTCACGCGAATTTCTGTTTTATGAGACAGCATTATTTCTCGGTGCGTTTCTTAGCCTGGGGCGGTATTTAGAAGCAAGAGCTAAAAGCAAAGCCTCAGACGCCATAAAAAAACTGATGGGCTTACAGCCGAAGACCGCTACTATCGTTGCTGATAACAAGGAATTCGAAATACCAGTAGAGGACGTTCAGATAGGCGATAACGTGGTGGTAAAACCGGGGGAGAAAATTCCAGTGGATGGCGAGGTCGTTGATGGCCAAAGCTACGTAGACGAGTCCATGATTACCGGTGAGCCTATTCCAGTCTTGAAAAGAAAAGGGCATGGCGTAGTCGGCGGAACACTCAACAAAAATAGCGTTATCAAGTTTAGAGCTACAAAAGTAGGCAAAGACACCGTGCTATCTCAGATCATAAGACTCGTCAAAGACGCTCAGAGCTCACGAGCACCGATTGAAAGGATTGCCGACAGGGCAGTGAGTTATTTTATTCCGGTTGTGCTGGCAATTGCAGTTGGCTCTTTCATCATGTGGTATATGGTTTTTGGCAACAGTCTGCTCTTTGCTTTGACTTGCCTAATTTCGGTGCTTGTCATTGCGTGTCCCTGTGCTCTGGGACTTGCCACGCCCACCGCCGTGACAGTTGGAGTTGGCCGAGGCGCTGAGCTGGGAATTCTCATCAAAAGCGGCGAAGTGTTTGAAATATCTGATAAACTCACCACCGTCGTTTTCGATAAGACCGGAACTCTTACCAAAGGCAGGCCGGAAGTCACCGACATAATCGGGATGCCAATACCGGATAGAGAGCTGCTCAGGTTAGCAGCAAGTGTCGAGAGAAATTCAAAACATCCGCTGGCGGAGGCTATCACTACAAGAGCAGAAAAAAACGGCATCGAAATAGAGCCAAGCGAGAACTTTGACACATTCGAAGGAAAGGGCGTTGTCGCAAAAGTCGAGGCAAGAGAAGTTCTTATAGGGAATAGAGCTCTTTTTAACAAAAGAAATGTGCCGTACCCTAACGAAGTTGAGGCGAAAATCCTCCACCTTGAGAGCCAAGGAAAGACAGTATCCCTCATTGCGGTGGATAATAAGTTATGCGGTATGGTAGCGATCGCTGACGTGCTGAAGGAAACTGCTAAGGATGTCGTTGATGAATTGAAGAATATGGGTCTCAAGGTGGTAATGATCACCGGCGACAACTGGCGAACCGCAAGGGCTATCGCAAGAGAAATTGGAATCGAAAATGCGCTGGCTGAAGTCTTGCCTCAGGATAAAGCTGAGCAGGTAAGAAAACTGCAAGAAACAAAAGAAGTAGTCGCTTTTGTAGGCGATGGCATCAACGATGCACCGGCCCTTGCTCAAGCGGACATCGGCATTGCAATCGGTAGTGGCACGGATGTCGCTATAGAAAGCGGTCAAGTCGTGCTTATAAGGGACGAGCTTATGGATGTTGCCTCGGCAGTGCAGTTGAGCAGGAAAGTAATGTCGAGGATAAGGCAAAATCTTTTCTGGGCTTTCGCATACAATTCTGCTCTAATTCCGGTTGCCGCCGGTGCTCTGTATCCGTTTTTGGGGATCACTCTAAAGCCCGAACTTGCAGGCCTGGCAATGGCTATGAGTTCCGTCACGGTGGTGACGTTTTCCTTGATGTTAAAAAGATACAGGCCGCCAACGAGACAATAAAATAGTGGTCATTCATTAAATGGATTAAACAAGGTAAGGGAATGGATTATGGAAAGGATAGTACCCAGTATCGAGTTCAACGCGTTTGAGGCCTTCGAAATAGCTGAGAGAATCGAGCGCAATGGCGCCAGATTTTACCGCAGGGCGGCGGAGTTGTTCGATGACCCCGGTCTTGCCAAGCTCTTTCTTGAGTTAGCTGGTTGGGAAAAAGGGCACGAACAGCTCTTTGCGGATATGAGAAAGCAGCTTTTCCAGCAGAGTAGCGAATTGAGGACTTTCAGGCCCGATGATCGTCTGCTGCCGGAAGCCCAGGCAATGGCCGGCCTTGCTGTGTTTGGTATCAAAGCCGATCCCGATGAAGAACTTACGGGCAAGGAAACCAGAGTAGAAGTGCTCACAAAGGCTGTCCAGAAGGAGAAGGATTCGATTGTTTACTATACTGGTTTGAAAGACTTTATCCCAACCAGGGCCGGCAAAGATAAGATAGACGATATTATTACAGAAGAGATGCGCCATATTCGCATTCTCAATCAGTCGCTACAGCAGTGGCAAGGGCTTGACATCTGAAAGGACTGTGCAATGGACATATTTGACTGCACTATGCCAGAGGATTTTTATCGAGAAAAAGCTAACGAGCTGGAATAAATTGAAAATTGACAATTGAAAATTTTAATTTCGCCGTCTTGGCCAAGGCGAGCATAAATCTTGAGCAAGCCAGCAGAGCAACTAAGGCAGGTCTTAGAGAAGCTGTATGCCAAATACAATCACCGGTGGTTCATACCGCCGGACCCTCTCCAGTTTTTGTACAGATACTCAGACTTTGCCGACAAAGAGGTCGTTGGCTTTTTATCGGCTGCGCTTGCCTACGGGAGGGTAGAACAAATCGAAAAAAGCCTGAACGATCTTCTCGCCCGCATGGGCAAAAGCCCGTCTGTGTTTGTGAAAAACTTCAGCAAAGCTGGACGAGAAAGCCTGAGGAGTTTCAAGCATCGTTTCACAACTGGCCAGGACATCTCGGATTTGCTGGAAATTTTGAAGCAGGTCTTTCGTAACTATAGCAGCATAGAGGCCTACTTTTTGCGGGGATACAGGCAAACAGATAGGAATATAATTCCAGCTTTATCCGAATTTTGTGAATCACTTCTTGGCATTTATGCCAAAAAGCGTAGTGTCCGGATCAGTCCGGGATTAAAGTTTTTGCTGGCAGGTCCATCGGGCAAAAGTGTGTGTAAAAGATTGAACCTTTTTCTTCGCTGGATGGTACGTAAGGATGAAGTCGATTCTGGCTTATGGCAGTCAATTGACAAAGCCAAACTGATTGTTCCCGTGGATGTCCACATGGCCAGGTTATGCAGGATGTTGCGGCTTTACGACCGAAAACCGGTTTCTTTAGCAACAGCGATAAAAATAACAGAAGGTTTCGCAGAAATTGAGCCAGCCGACCCAGTAAAATATGATTTTGCGCTGAGTCGAATCGGCATTATGAATAATTGCGACGGCAACTATCGGCAGCAGTGCAGTGGCTGCGAGTTGTTGCGATACTGTTTTGGAGCTGATTTTGGAAAGAGCCATGTGCGGAGCAAAGAACAAGATAAAAGTGTTGTTTCTTTGCACGGGTAATTCATGCCGCAGCCAGATCGCGGAGGGCTGGGCCAGACACTTAAAGGATGATATCATCGAGGCGTACTCAGCGGGCGTCTGGCCGGTCGATGTTCATCCCATAGCGATAAAGGCAATGGCAGAAGTAGGGGTGGATATTTCCGACCAGACCTCCAAGCACGTGGATGAGTTCCTGGGGACCGATTTTGATTTTATAGTAACACTGTGCGACAATGCCAAGCAACGGTGTCCGGTATTTCCCGGCAAGGCCAAGCTGGTTCACAAGGCCTTTGAAGATCCTGTTGCTGTCATCGGCAGCGAAGAGCAAATCGTGCAGGCCTTTCGCAAAAGCCGGGACGAGATAAAAGCGTTTATAGAAACTCTGCCCGAGGCTCTGGAATCGGAGCGGTAAGAGATGGATTCAGGCCAATTGGAAAAATATAGCTCAGCAGTAACGCTTTCGGATATGGAGGTTTTTGTATTTCCAGAGCTGGCGTACAGCCTGGTTTTGGCTAATATCATGAGTCCCGTCATCTGGCAATGGCGGCAGATAGACTGTTTCAAGAATTTGCAGGGCAAAAGCAGCTATCGAAAACTAATGCGGCTGCGGCAGTTCATAATGGATGAGTACGAGTTTAACCTCGACCTGGAAACCTGGGGCCTTACCAGTAAGGCCAAAGAGCTAAAGCGTTTCGAGAAATTTATCTCGCCGCAATATATCGCTAAAAGTAACGGACTTTTTGGCTATGAGGCAGATAAATACTATTTTGATGTGGATATTCGCAAACATTTCGGCCTGGATAAATACGATAGTGACATCATCCCGTACTGGAAGACTGAAACAGTCGAAGCTATGGATGCTTTTCGATATAAAAAGGGTTACACAAAGCGTGCAGGGGAGTGCGTTTCGCTGGCAGCTTTGTATGCCGCGGCAGCTTTTATCATATGCGGGGTGCCGTTAGAAGATATTTATATGATACTCACGCCTCTGCACTCACAAAACTTCATCGATGTAAATGATGGAATCCTGACCAATAACAGGAGGCTGCTCACTAAGACCATGTGGTTCAACGGCACAGAAATCTCTGACAAGGCGCAACGCGCACTGCGTAATGAAAACGTCACGATAGTAGCCCATTCGACCGGCTACGTGCACTGTTTTTACGACCAAGCAACCATCAATAGAGAGCTTTATCAGAAGTTCGCTGAAAAGCTCGCTTCGTATCTCACCATGGATTTGTCGCTTAACGTCTTTGCGAGTTTTCTACGCAGTCACTCGGACTATCAGAAATACTTTCAACTCTGCCGTGACTGCCACGGCCAGGCGCAATTCTTGGAAGCGGAGGTCCTGTTTCATTACGAGCACGGCAGTAACTACAAAATAGCTGATACGACGCATGAGAAGTTGCTGGCGGAGGTCTCTGATGAGGATTTTGTCCCGTATGAGCTTTCCGGCAGAATTCGCTGCGACAAGCTGGATGAGTTCTTGAGAGAGCATAGGGTTGATTTGAGACAGCCTGCGGGTAAAGCCGCCCTGAAGAAGTTCATCGAGCCTACTATTCCCGATGCACAAAAGTTTGTTGACGAATTGCTGGATTTTGTACATACAGAGGCGAGACTGCCAGCTACGGACAAGAATTTTGTGCCCACTACGCCCATCGAAATCTCGGTAGAGCAAGATAGACAAGAGGTAATTGATTGTTTGCAGCGGTTGCGCCGGCAGAATTCCACCGCGGATCTTGCGTTTTATGCCTATCGTGACATGGAAACTTGCGATTGGATCCCGTTTGTCAAGGCGGCGCTGGAAAGAAATCCTGTGTCGATAGAAAAAGTAAATGGGCTGTCCGTTGAGCAGGTGTATAAGTGGCTTGTCGAGATGGTTAACGAGTCCATTTATCCAGGCAAACGACTTGGTCAACCTGACGAGGTAGTAAACTATGGTCGAGGCGATGGGATCGAAAAGGCCTTGGTGCTGGCGAATGTAATCCGACAACGGAACCCCGAACAAGATATTGCAGTGACAGTATACAATAATGAGGTGGTATTACAACAGCGGCGCGAATATCGCTTTTCATCCAATAAAGGGCTTGCAAAGAAGGTTCGCATCTCTGCGGACGGGCTTATAAGTACAGGCCAGTAAAAGGGTTTGTGCAAGCCAGAGACGGGATCTGGGGGCGAATCTGGGAAAAAATTTATTTTTACCCTTGAAAAAGGCGAACAAGTAGGACTATATTGATCCTATATATGCTTAGCGAATCGCAATATTGTGCTGAGTGTCTCATTCAGTGTTTCGCATTAAGGTTCAATCAAAGTGGACATGTTGAGGCGAGATACTGATTACGCGTTACGTGCAATGGTTCATTTGGCCAGGCATTGGGCAAATGGACCGGTTTCAGCCAGAGAGCTGGCGCAACAGAGTGATATTCCCTATCAGCTTGCGTGCAAGTTACTTCAAAAGCTCCACAACTCGCACTTGGTGGAAAGTTCAATGGGGCCGAAAGGCGGGTTCAGACTGAGCCAGAAACCCTCAAAGATAAGCGTTCTGAAGGTGATAAAGGTGATTCAAGGCCGTTTGAGCTTAAATAGATGTTTGCTAAGTGCCGGCGCATGTTCTCATCGGCGCACATGCCGTATAAGTAAAAAGCTGGCTGAGCTACAGCGGCAGATGGAAAGTTTTCTCGATAATGTCACGCTGGATGAACTGGTGAAAACCAGGAATCCGAGGAAGCAGAGAGTATAAGATGTTGAGTTGTCCCGGACAGGATCGGCGATTTTGGAAGCCAGGGGACATTTTTGAGGTGCAGTGTGCTCAGTGCGGCACATCTGTTGAGTTCTTTAAGGATGAGCCAAAACTCAAATGCCGCAAGTGTGGCAATATCGTCGTCAATCCTAAGATAGACCTTGGCTGTGCACAGTGGTGCCTGTACGCCGACCAGTGTTTGGGGGCTTTGCCCGCAGGAAGCCATGGGCAGAAGCCTCAAGACGGTAAACGGGCGTGAGATGGCAGCGAAACGGTTTCTTCTATCGTAACGACACTTGAAGCTGATATGAAAAATAATCAAAAAGGAGACCAAGCGCTATGAGTATGTTCTGTTATCAATGTGAGCAAACGGCAAAAGGAACGGGCTGCACCGTGCAGGGAGTCTGTGGAAAAGACGCTGAAACGGCAGCACTACAGGATTTGCTGGTCTATGCAGTCAAAGATATTTCACGCTATGCGCACAGAGCTTGCCAGCTTGGCAAACACGACCGCGACATCGATATCTTTATGGTCAAGGCGCTTTTTAGCACACTTACTAACGTGAACTTTGACCCCGCGCGATTCAGGCAATTTTTGCAGCGAGCGGTTGAAATGAAGAAAAAGGCACAAAAGCTTTATGAGGATGCAGCGGAAAAAGCCGGCAAGAAGCCTGAGCAGTTGCGCTGTTCTGTCCCCTGGTGGGAAGTAACAGACGATTTGGATGAGCTTATCAACAATGGACGCTCTGTCGGTGTTCAGAGTCGCATCGCCGAACTTGGCCAGGATATCGCCGGCCTTGGCGAATTGATTATGTATGGTCTTAAGGGCGCAGCCGCATACGTTGACCATGCTCAGATTCTGGGCAAAGAAGATACAGATTTATACGGTTTCTTTCACCGCACATTGGACTACCTAACGCAGAATCCGACCGATGCTGATGAATTACTGAAAACGGCGCTTGACTGTGGCCAGGCTAATCTGCGAGCGATGGAATTACTTGATGCGGCTAACACTGCTGCCTATGGACACCCTGAGCCCACACAGGTCATGATTACGCCAGTTGCCGGTAAGTGCATAGTCGTGTCAGGCCACGATTTGAAAGACCTTGAGGAGCTATTGAAACAGACCGAGGGCAAGGCAATCAATGTGTACACTCACGGAGAAATGTTGCCGTGCAACGCTTATCCTGGGCTGAAAAAGTACAAGCACTTGGTGGGCAATTACGGCGGTGCCTGGCAAAACCAGCGAGATGAATTCGATGAATTTCCAGGCGCAATTCTTATGACTACAAATTGTCTGCAGAAACCCAAGGATAGCTACAAGCACCGGATTTTTACTTGCGGCGTTGTCGGTTGGGACGGAGTGACACATATTACTGATCGCGATTTTGCACCGGTGATTAAAGCTGCTTTAGCTGAGCCTGGATTTACCGAGGATGTTCCTGAGAGATATATAACAGTCGGCTTTGCCCATAATGCGGTGCTCAGCCGTGCTAAAAAAATCATAGAGCTGGTCAAAAAAGGTAAGATTCGGCGTTTTTTCCTGATCGGCGGCTGTGACGGTGCCAAGCCCGGGCGGAACTACTATACCGAGCTTGCCCAAAAAGTGCCGCAAGATTGTGTAATCTTGACATTAGCTTGCGGCAAGTTCCGCTTCAATAAATTGGCATTTGGCCAGATCGAAGGCATATCGAGGCTGCTGGACTGTGGGCAGTGTAACGACGCATATTCGGCGATTCAGATTGCAGCCGGCCTGGCAAAGGCGTTTGGCTGCGGCGTGAATGAGTTACCGCTTTCGCTTGTACTATCCTGGTTCGAGCAGAAGGCGGTAGCCATTCTGTTGACACTGCTGCACCTCGGTATCCGGAATATAAGGCTCGGGCCGAGCTTGCCGGCCTTTGTCAGTCCAAATGTGCTGAAGGTTCTTGCTGAGAAATACAATGTTAAGCAGATCGGAGATGTTGACCAGGATTTGGCCGATATGCTGAAGGCGTGATTTGTTAAGGGATCAAAATGGTTTTGCGAAACGTTGTAAAAATAGATGAAGAAAAGTGCAATGGCTGCGGGTTATGTGTGGATGCGTGCGCAGAAGGTGCGATAAAGCTAATCAATGGCAAGGCAAAGTTGATAAGTGAATCATACTGTGACGGTCTCGGCGCTTGTATTGGGCATTGTCCTCAAGGTGCGATAACTATTGAAAGGCGTAAAGCTGCCCCATTTGATGAGCAAACAACGAAATCGCATCTGGCGCAAGAGCGCGTAAACGATGAGAAAGCTGGTCTTGTCTGCCCGGGTGTAGCTGAAAAGCAGCTAAGGCAAAATAGTACGGTGCCGGAACGCGCTACAGCAGACACTCCGTCTCGGCTTAGTCACTGGCCCGTGCAACTGAAGCTGGTCTCACCGACGGCCCCATATTTTGCCCATGCCGATTTGCTACTGGTTGCGGACTGCGTGCCGTTTGCGATGGGTGACTTTCACAGCAGGATTCTGAAGGACCGCAGTATCGCTGTGGGTTGTCCAAAGCTCGATGATGCAGAGTTCTACATTGAAAAACTGGCAGCAATACTGCAAGCTAATAAGTTGAACAGTTTAACGGTAGTTCATATGGAAGTGCCCTGCTGCTTTGGTCTGACAAGAATTGCTCGTGAAGCTTTGGTTCGAAGCGGCGTTGCGATGTCTTTTGAAGATGTCACTGTAGATTTGCGTGGTAATGTAATTAAGAACCAGATAATCGAAGCTGGTAACTGATTGCGAAATAGTACTTTTGATGGCTGATTTTCTCAAATCAATGTTGGTAGATTTTTTGGATACTGTGGCCGAAATGTCGCCTTATCTATTGTTTGGCTTTTTCATGGCAGGACTGCTTTCGGTATTTGTGTCGCAGCGCCTCGTACAGAAACATCTGGGCGGAAGCGGAATCTGGCCTCTTGTAAAGGCATCGCTTTTCGGGATTCCGCTGCCATTATGTTCGTGTAGTGTCATTCCGGTGTCGATGTCACTGTATAAGCACGGAGCGAGCAAGGGGTCTACGATAGCATTTCTTTTGTCGACTCCGCAAACAGGGGTGGACAGTATTTTTGTGACTTTCAGTCTTCTTGGTCCGGTTTTTGCCCTGTTCAGGCCGTTGGCTGCGCTGGTGACAGGAATTGTCGGTGGCACCTTCGTTGATTTGTTCAACCGGAGCACAACGAATGGCGGCTCAGCGGTGCCAAAGTGCTCGGATGAATGCTGTGCTGCCAGCGCAGGTGGCAAACTGGTAAGAGCATTGCGCTACGGCTTTGTCACCCTACCGCGTGACATTGGCAGAGCTCTTCTGATCGGACTGGTTATTGCCGCTGTTATCTCGGCGGTGGTGCCGGACGGATTTTTTGCGGAAAAATTGGGTACCAGCATCTTTGCGATGATAGTGATGATGGTCGTGGGGATTCCTATGTACGTTTGTGCAACTGCTTCAGTGCCGATCGCGGCGGCGTTAATCTTGAAGGGCTTGACGCCAGGCGCGGCGCTGGTTTTTCTCATGACCGGCCCAGCTACCAACGCCGCAGGTCTGGTGACCATCTGGAAAGCGTTAGGAAAGCGCGTGGCGATTATCTACCTTCTTACGGTCGCTGGATGCGCACTTCTGGGTGGGATTGTTCTGGATTCCGTCACTGGCGGAGTCAACCTGACAGTCGTCTGGAAGGCAGGCTGGATGCTCCCTCCGGCGATCAAATACACCTCTGCCTTGGTGCTGTTGGCAGTCCTGGCATTTGCCATGTTCGGCGTAGTAAAGCCAGGCGAATCACATGGTTCTGACACAAGGTAGAACCTTTCTTTCTACTTGGATCGTGATTTCATCTATATTGGCATTTCTGTAATTATCGGGCTTATGTAGGCTGCACTGCGAACAAACACCGTTCTAAGCCAGTAGTATATTTTTGTTTATCGCTGTTTAATGAGGAGCGGCCGAATGGCATTTGCCCAAAATCCTAGGTTCATAATTGCTTTCTGCGCCTATAATTGCGGTTTACCAGCACAACCAGATGAGCAGTGTTTGGTCTAACGGCGGCGATAATTTGCGCATCTGGAGGTAGCACCCGTTTCTGTCTTCGACAGAAGACACGGGTGCGGGCGTGATTTGTTTATTATATTTGCCGTTGCCATCGTCAAAAAAGTTAAGCGGCCAGGATATTGAACCGATAAGTTTTCTTTGAGGAGTAAAGTGTATTGGCAGTCCCGCCGAGAGGCGGGGTTTAGCCCCGGCCCTTGTGGCCGGGGTACCCCCAGGCAGGCCTGGGGGTTAATCACGCTTTCACAGAAGGCGTGAGCTTTGGAACGATCAGAAACTCAGCCATTTTTTGGAGTTTTGGTAATATGAACAGAGCGCAGAGGATAACTATTGCACTGCTTTCATTTGTCGTAAGTGTTCACCTGACAGGTTGTGGAAACAAGTTCTTTGATCCGACCCAAATAGGAAGGTTCCGTCCCACGCCGGCTGTTAATGTGATACTGGATTCTTTAGGCGTGGCAGAGGAGGCGCCGGTACCCTGGAAGAACGCTGAGGAGCCGCGACCGAGTGACATCGTCGCCGTGGAAACCGACTATGTGTTCAGATCCGGCGACATTGTCAGAATAGTTATTTTTGAGCTTTTTCAAGAAGGGATAACAGTCATAAACGATTATGTCGTGACCGAGACCGGCAAAATCTCTATACCTGATGTCGGAGTTGTTCAGGCGGCAGGATTAACCGAAACGCAGCTCGAAGAGGAGATAAAACAGATTCTTTCGCCGGGTATATTGAAAGAACCTTCGGTTACTGTGACCTTGCTTAGTTCGCAACAGCGTACGTTTTCTATATTAGGTAACGGTATACCAGCGCCAGGCCGATACGTTATTCCTCGATATGACTTCAGGCTGACCGATGCACTTGCTACCGCGGGTGGGCCGGCACAGTTCAACGTGAGCTATATTTATGTGTCACGCCGTCGGGAGGCTAAGCAGGAATCCCCGCAGGTAACTAAACCTGAGGCTGGCAAGCTGGACCTCAGCGGGCTGGGAACGGTTGAGCCGGGGCCTAAAGAGCTTCAGACTTTTCAGCCAGGCCGCACCAGAGGCCAGTTCCCCGCGCCGATAGCTCCAACGTCTGAGTTCCCTGCTGAGCGTGGTGTCCCTGGCCGGCAGGGTCGTGACCAGCGGCTTCGGTTGGAACGCGAAATGCTGGAAATGATAACACCGCAAGCGCAACAGAGCTGGCCTGAGAGTAAAAAAGTGGTTATAGCTTCCACGGAGATGGTAAGGGATACAGAACTCGACCAGGTGACTTTGCCGCCGAGTTTTTACATGTCAACTGGTCGCACGCGCCAAGGAATGCCTGCGAGAAGCACATCGAGCTCTGGGACCCCGCTTCGGGGAAACCCCTCGTCGCTTTCCGGGCTGACTGCCAGCGAGACCATGGGGGGGCAAATACCCACCAGGTATACCTTGAACCCATCGGCAAGGCTGATTGGTTCATCGATGATAAATGAGCAAACCGCTAATAACGAAGTCGGCGGACAGATTGAGTGGATTTTCCGGGATGGCAGATGGGTTCCCATTTTCACTGAGCCGACCAAACCGGCAAAGCCTGAAATAAAAGAGCCAGAGCCCACTGGCCAGATCGAGTGGATTTTCCAAGACGGCAAGTGGGTTCCTGTTCAGGTTACTCCACCCAAACCGGTAGAGCCTGAAGCTAAGGAGGCTGAGGCTGGCGGGCGAATAGAGTGGATTTTTGAGGATGGCAAATGGGTTCCGGTCCAGGTTGGTCCGCCTAAGCCCGCAAAGCCAGTGATAAAAATCGAACCCGAAGGGCCTGCTATTCCGCTGGAGGAAAAGCTCGTGGCTGAAGAGCTTGAGTGGGAAAAGGCGGTGCAGATGCGAGTTATAAAGATCCCGGCTGCCAAATTGCTCGCTGGCGATCCCCGCTACAATATTGTGATAAAGCCGGGCGATACTATTCACATACCGGTTGATATCATTGGCGAATTCTGTATAATGGGCAACGTCAACTACAGAGGATACATTACTATCACCGGCCGACCGATGACTTTGAAGATGGCGATAGCTGCTGCCGGTGGTTTGGGAACTTTGGCTTGGCCAAAACGCTGTGAAGTAATTAGAAGAATCGGCGAAGACAAAGAAGAGATTGTAATGGTCGATCTGGACAAAATCTCCATGGGTGAGCAGCCGGACTTCTTTATTAAGCCGAACGATTTGATCAACGTCGGCACACATGCAACCGCCAGGTGGCGTGCGATTCTGCGAAATGCCTTCAGAGCTACTTACGGCTTCGGCTTTGTCTATGACCGTAATTTCGGGGACGCCGATTTTGGAAAAGGCTTCCGCACACCGCACTGGTTTTAGTAGAATCCTTGATTATGGTGGAGAATATTGCTTCTTTTGCGGCAGAAACCCAGGAAAAAAATACGCCCATTCAAAAGGAGCACTGGCGTGAAATCGGTCTGCATAATTGCACCAAGATAGCAATAATAGCGGCACTGTTCTGCTTTCTTTTTCGCAATGAGCTCCGGACTATCATCGGCCTTTGGGTCACTGATGCAAATTGGTCGCACGGCTTTCTGATTCCCCTGTTCAGTTTGTACTTCATCAATCAGCATAGAAAAGAGATTTTGAATCTTCAAACCAAGCCGAACTATCTCGGCTTGGTTTTCTTAATCTGGTGGATTCTGTTTTATTTCTTTAACATAATCAGCCCTGCCGGATACGCATACCTTCGCCCTGTTTCGATGATAGCAGCGCTGGCAGCGGTGGCGTTGTTTTTGGGCGGATGGGTTTTAGTTAAGCACACGTGGCTGCCAATCGCATTTTTGATATTTGCGGTGCCACTGCCTCGGAGGTATTATGTTGGTTTGACGATGCCGATGCGGTATCTGGCTGCCAAGGTCGCAACTGCTTTGTTGAATCTGGCCGGTTCAATAGAAGCTAGCGCTAGCGGCGTGCTGATCGATATCATTTATAAGGGCCAGCGGCTGGAGCCTCCGCTGAATGTGGCTGAAGCCTGTAGCGGGATGCGGCTGCTGATGGCCTTTTTGGCTCTGGGTGTTGCTATGGCTTATCTGCACTATAGACCCGGATGGCAGCGTGTCATCTTGTTGGCCTCTACGATCCCTATAGCGATACTGTGCAATATTGTGCGCGTCACAGTCACTGGATTCATTCATGTGCTGGTACACCCCAAATACACTCAGGGCATTTATCACGATTTACTTGGAATAGCAATGCTGCCGTTGGCATTTGCTTTTTATGGCTTTTTGGCCTGGTTTATGTCGATTTTGTTTGTAGAAGAAGCCCAGACAGCTCGCCAGGATATTTTAGTTAGGAAGAAACCTCAGGCGCAATAAATTGCGTTTGACAGCTTAGCATGATGCCTGATGCAGGGTACGAAATCCGACATACGAGTTTATTTACAGCCGGCCTTTTTAATATGCGCGGCTGTGCTGGCAACAGCCGGAGCCACTATGTCGGTTGCCATAAAGACTTTTGGGATGTATCTGAAGAAGGACCCCTTGCCGTTGAAAAAATCGTTGGATCTTTTGGATGAGAAGCAGTTAGACCCCTATAAAGTATTATCGAAAGGTAAAATCGAAAACGAAGACGTTCTTAAAGAATTGGGCACAGAGGATTATATTCAATGGGTTTTGGAAGACACAGAGATAGCACCTGAAAGTCCTGTCCGGAAATTCATGTTGTTTGTTACTTACTATGAGCGTCCGGACAGGGTGCCACACGTCCCAGAGGAGTGCTATACCGGCGGCGGCTACCAGAGACTGTCGACCGATGGTGTGACGCTGACAATTGGTAAGCCCGGTTTGCACAGCGAAATCCAGGGGAAATATCTTGTTTTTGGCAGTACAAAATCCGATTTCTGGCAGAGCGCGGCAAAATTCCCCGTTCTGTATCTTTTTAAGGTCAACGGGGAATATGCTGGCAGCAGGGACGAGGCTCGGATAGCCTTAAATAAGAACCTTTTCGGCAAATATTCGTATTTTTCTAAGATTGAGTTGGTTTTCAACCAGTCGTCGGCTGCACCAAGTAAACAGGAGGTAATTGAAGCGAGCGAAAAAGTCCTGGGCGTTATCCTGCCTATTTTGGAAAAAGACCACTGGCCCGAGTGGCAGGGCAGAGAGCAAACCCGCCAATAAACCTGTCCTTCGACCGGCTCAGGATGGACTTGTTGCGGGGTCTGCTGTGGCACGGCCATCCACTGCTTGGGTGGGGGCAAGCTTGTCCCCGCAAAAGCGGGGATGTTTTCACGGGCTGGAAGCCCGTGCCACTGGGAAGGGAAAAACTTATGGCAAAGACACTGAACAAAAAGGTTGCACTTATTGCCTCGGCGGTTTCACTGTTATTGGTATTGATAGCTGTTGCAGCTATTTTATATCTGAGCAGAGACCCTGAAAAATTCATCAGTGACGGCGACGCCGCTTGGCTGGCCAAAGACTATGATAGGGCTCAACGCAGCTACCGCAGAGCGTACCAACTGGCAAGGTCGGACGAGCGCAGAATAGAAATGCTCTTTAAGCTCGCGGATTTATATATCGAAACCAACGAATGGCCTAAGGTGCGGGGATGCTGGGAAGAGATAATCAACCGAGACCCTAAGAATGTAAAGGCTCGACTGGCACGATTGAAGTATCTATACATTATCGCTGACAATTATGCCAAGACAGGAAGACCTGTAAGCGAAGTATGGAGCGAGATCGACTCGCAAGCATCCGAGATTATAAAGGTAGCGGAGAATGCGGGCTTGCTCGCCGAAGATAGGTCCAAATGGGAACCGACCTTCGGCAAAGAAGAGAAAAGCCTTGAGCGTGTCCCAGGCCAGACTATAGGCTCTTATTTATACCTTGTGCGGGGCAGGGCCGCATTTGAACTGGCCAGGTTGGGGGCAGTGACATCTCCTGACCAACTACTGGCTAGAGCCATCAGTGATTTGCAGAAGGTGCGGCAGCTTGATCCGAGTAACGTTGACGCCTATTTATATTTAGCCGAAGCAACCGCCGAGCAGGGCCGGCTTCTTGCCTCAAGAGGAAATGTCGAGGAAAAAGAAAAAGCTACAAGGCGTGCCGAAGGTCTCTTGCAGCAGGCAGTCGAGGTTGCCAGCGGTAATCCGCGAGCGCACATCAATCTGTTGTCAAGGAATCTTGAAGTCGCGGCAAGCAGTGAGGTTGCACAGGCAAAGCAGCAGATTCAAGCGCTTGAACCTGCCTATATGTCGCTGGTAGATAAGTTCCCTTCCAGTGCAGAGGTGTTCGCTTCAGTTTCCAGATTTTATTCGATCTATTCAATATACTCCGGTGGTGAGCTGATTCTTAAGAATCTCGACAGGGCCATCGAGGCAATGGCCAAGGCAATCGAATTGGACAAGGAAAATGTGACGTACGCAATCGGTGCCGCGAACCTGTACTATCGTAAGGCTTCTGTTTACGGGCAAAAGTCTGAGGTGTTCAAGGCCATAGAGCTGGCCGAGAATGCGCTTGATCTGCCGGATGTACAAGATACAGCCGGGCCACGAAGCTACGCAAATAGGATGAACAGATTCTTATTGAATTCCTTCCTTGCAAATTGCTACATCGAGCAAAGACTCCAGGCTGGTCAGGAAGTGCCGCAGTCTCAGGTGACAGCCTGGCTGGCAAGTGCCGAGCGAGCTGTACATGAGATTGAGCAGATTTCCGGCAGCGGTGAGGAGCCTCAGGTGCTGAAGTGGCAAGGAATGCTTGCCCTTGCCAAGGGCGAAATCGACTCTGCGGTCCGGACGCTCTACGAAGCTTACCAGCGGATAAAAACATCTACTAAAGATCCGCAGAAAAGAGATGCTCACCTTTCTTACACCCTGGCGAAGATTTTTATGGACACTTCTGAAATCGGTGCAGTAGCAGAATTCTTGCAAAGCGCTCTGAGCGCAGGGATTGCCGAGACAAAACCTGAAGCTATTTTGGATTATGCGGATGTGGCGTTAAGATTAAGGGACTACAGCGAGGCCGCAAGTGCCGTAAACTTTTTCCAGAACAAATATTCGACCAACCAGAGAAGCCGGACACTTCGCATCAAGATTAATATTGCTGCAAGCCAGTTTGACGAGGCTGAAGAAGAATTGGCCAGTCTTGCCCCGGAGGATCCCATTACAGTTAAACTCCGTCTGGCGCTTGTGGACGCTAAGATTGGGCAGCTTCGAAGTGCCATTGCGCAAAGGCAAATGGGGGAAGATGCCGGCTCCATTTTCCAACAAGGCCAGGCGCAAGATAAGCAGGACCTTGGGTCGGACGCCGCGGTCAAGTTGATGAAGGCTGAATTAGATAAGCATAAACAGCATCGGGCTGATTTGGTGCAGAAACTGTTAGCAGTGCAGCCGGATTCTGTTGAAGAGGCTACCGTCACTAAGGTCTGCAGCGATCTTATTTCACTGGCCCAGACAAGCAAGGCTGAGAATATAGTCAATCGATTCCTGGCGCAGTCCCCGAATAGTGAGGCGGCTTTATTCTATAAAAAGTTGCTCTCCGAGTCCGAGCCGGCGAACGTTCCGGAGCAAAGGCGTAAACAGATAGAAGAGCAGGCTCTATCCGGCATTGCTGACCCGGTCCAGCAGGCTCTTGAGCTTGGAATATTCTATCGAAGGAATAACGATCTGGACAAGGCAGTTGGACAGTTTAGAAAAGTCCTGGAAATGCAGGCTCCGCCAGAGCGCAGCACCGGGCGGCCGGCTTTTAAGTTGACTGAGCATGTTAGCCTGCGGCAGATTGCTGCCAGCCATCTTTTTGATATAGCAATTGACGGCAAAGATTGGCAGTTGGCAAAATGGGTCGTGGAAACAGCGCAGGGTGAGAATCTCGATGACTGCCAGGGCCAACTCTTTGCCGCACGTCTGGCCGTGGCTAAAGGTGCTAAAAGTGACTTCCAAGAGGCGCTGACGAAAATCAACGAATGTTTAAGACAAAAACCGGTATTTTCGCGCGCCTTTATGCTCCGCTCTAACATCAACACGGCCCTCGGCAATGAGCTTGCATCCCTCGATGACATTAAGAGGGCACAATCTCTGAACCCTCTGGATGGAGTCATCGCCAAAGGATTGGCCAATGCCTTGTACCGCAGAAACGTGAAACTCGGTGGCAAGGCGTCTGCGGAGCAGGTGATTGAAACCAAACGTGCCTTATGGGACGCGGTACATCTGAACCCCGGTGATCTGACGCTACTGAGCGCCTACGCCGAATATATGGGTAAGACTGAGCCACAAAAAGAGTTGGCAATTCGTCAGGCCTTACAGAAGAGTGCGCCGTCCCTGCAGAATGCCATACTGCTGGCGAAACTGGCCATCACAATGGCTCTGAAAGAAAAAAACCAAGAGGTCGCCGAAGCTCTGTTTCAGGTTGCCGCTTCATCTCTGGACCAGGCCAGGCGCATGGACCCAGGCGATAGAATTGTGCTTGAAGCCTACGCCGAGTACTATCGGGCACGGGGACAAAATGAAAAGGCTCAGCAGTTGTTGCGCGAAGTGAAGGACCAGCCTTTACTCTGGCGCCATTATTTTTATCTGGGGCAGTTTGAGGATGCCGGGAAGATTTTACAGCAGTTGTATGCCCAGCAGCCAAAAGACAACGATGTAGTCAGAGGACTGTTTCTGGTTGCCGAGAGAACTGCTGACCAGGAGGGCATAAAGAGATATTCTGAAGAGCTTTTGTCGCTTGAAGATAGCGCCCAAAACCGTCTTGACCAAATCAAGGCATATCTGAAGGTCGGCTTAATCAAGGAGGCAGAGTACAAGCTGCAGAGCTTTAGAGAGAAGTACCCCGATGAAACCGGCGTTCTGCTGCTTGAGGGATGGTTGGCGATGAGGCAGGGACAACTGAAAAAGGCACTGGAGTTGACGAGTCGAAACCTTGAAGCCAACCAAGACAACGCTGCTGCATGGCGGCTGAGAGGTGAAATAAATCTCTTGATGGCAAATTATGATCAGGCAGTCATCGACCTTAGAAAGAGCAATTCACTGTTACCTACGCCTGATACCAGGATCTCGCTGGCCAGAGCATATCTTTCGACAGGGCGTGAAGATGACGCCATTACCGAACTGAGAAACACCATTGACGAGCCGGGTGCTCCGATGGAAGCTCGAGCTCTGCTTGAGCAGATTTACTTGAAACTTGGCAGAAAAGAAGCGCTGAAGAAATTCTACGATGAAACTCTGCAGAAATTCCCACAGAACGCGTTGTGGCATAATCGAGCAGCCAGCTTTGCTACGGCAGTAGGTGAATTCAACAGAGCAGAACAACTGTACAAACAAGCATATCTTATGAAGCGCCAAGCCTATCTGACGGAAAACTCGGAAGCTGGCTGGCGAGATGTGCAATATGCGATGGCTCTGGATGGATATTTGCAGGCGATTGTACTGGGAGCCGGCGACCCGAACACAAAAAACGCCCCTTGGCGTCCCGAGAAGTTGAATACGGTCTTTGAAGAAAGTAGCAGGTACGTCAATACGCCTTTTGCCCCCGTGGCTTATTACCGAATGGCTGAGGCAAAGCTCAAGCTCGGTGACAGGGACACCGCTATAAAACATTGCCGAAAAGCGGTGGACGAAGCAGGGACAAATGAGAGATTGGCAAGCGAGATTCTGTTGAGAATGTTCTTGTTAATGGGTGAGCAAGAGGTTTCAAAGTATTGCCAGCAGAGGCTGCAAACCAACCCCGATTCTCTGGCCGCCAATTTTACCATGTTCAATCTGGCTAACATCAGGGGCGAATACGACAAAGCAGTAGAGTATATTGACAAATGCATCCAGATAACTGGGCCAGATACCACACGGGGGGTTGATTATACAGTGAAAAAAGCCCAGCTTCTAACCCTTGCCTATGAAAAGACTTCCGATAACAATTATCTTAAGAAGGCTGTCAGAGATTACGAAAGTCTGTTGGTTAAAATGCCGAATAATACAACGGTTCTGAATAACCTGGCGTACATGCTTGCCGAGAACAATGAAAGGCTTCCGGAGGCACTGGAATATGCCAAACATGCGCTTGAGCAAAGGCCGAACGACCCCGGCTTTTTGGATACTTACGCGTACATATTACATAGAACCGGCATGGATTCCAAGGCTGATGAATTTATGACGGCTGCTCTGCAACAGTATCAGCAAAATGAACTGGTGGCGCCGCCGGAAGTATATGAGCATAAAGGCATGATAAAAGAAAAGCTTGGGCAAAAAAGGCAAGCCCTTGATGCTTATAGACAGGCATTGGAAATAGGAGCAGATAAATTGCCCAAATCAGTGAAGGAGCGGTTAATGTCGGCTATTGAACGCCTCTCACGGTAAGGCTGTAGCTGCAAAATGTGATCTTTGTATCGCAATAAATTGTTTGTCCTATGGGTGAATTCTGATTGGAGATAAAAATGGTGGAAAGAAAACCAACGGTGGAGAGCAAGGTAGCCGGGCCGGCTGGGGCCAGACAGCCGACCGCTGCCGCGATGACATCCAAGGAGGTTTTTGCAATATTGCGTCGGCACATATTGTTGATAGTGATTCTGACCGCGGTCGGCTTTGCAGTAGGCGGCGTTACTTGGCAGGTCCTGCAGAGATACTTTCCCAGATATACCGCCCAGACCTACATTGAAGTCTTGCCGCCTGTAGAAACGGACCCCATGGACATAGTGGCGGCTCAAGTCCAAAAAGATATTCAATATCAATATCGGGTTTCAATGGCTAACCTGATAAAACAGCAAAACATGCTGGAAGCATTGGTCAGGCGCGATGATGTTAAAGCGACAGACTGGTTTGCGCGTAGAGATAGGGACATCAGGAAAGCCTTTAAGTATTTGAAAAGACATCTTGGGGCTTACGCCCACCGCGACGCTCAGTATGTTGAGATTTCAATGACTTGCCGCAAGGCTTCCGAATCCGCATTGATAGTGAACGCGATGGCGCAGCTATTCTATAACTCGCAAGTAGTAGAGAAACAGCGCGAGGTCCAAGATGAGCTCGCCGAGTATACTAAGCGGCAAGAAGCAGTAGAACGGGATGTGGCTACCGCCAACAAGGCGCTGGAAGAGGTCCGTACAGCCTTCGGCATAACCGACCTTGAACGGCCCGCAGGCCGCTACTGGAGACACACATTTGAATTAAAATTGGACGACCTGGAGCTTCAGCAGAACGAGCTTCTGCTGGCAATAAAGCAAACTGAAGCCAATATACAAAACCTTAAGGAGCTGGCAACAGGCCCTATTACCGTGCAGATCGAACAGGCGGTAGAAGCAGACCCAGTCATGATTACGCTTGCTCAGCAACTGGCTTTGCAGGAGGCTCAGCTATCTGGCAGACTCTCCAGGTTTGGTGAAAATCACAGAGTGGTGCGGCAAACTCAGGAGTTGATAGATGAGATCAAGGAAAGAAGACGCCAAAGGCGTGAAGAAATAGCAGAGCAGGTCCGGCAGGCAAGTTATGAAAACGCACAAGACAGTTTGGTCGTGTTGCAGGAAAGGCTGGCTGAACTCAAGGCTCTGCGCGAGGAAGCCGAGGCGCAGAAAAAGGACCTCGATTTGGCCCGCGTACAGTATGAGCAGCGGTTAGTGAACAGAGATGAAAGATTGAAGATGCTGGACACCATCAAGCAGCAGATTGAAAAGTTGCGGATAATTCACGATGCTCCGGAGACACCAAAGCTCCGGCTCATCGGATTGGCTCCCCAGCCGCTGGAGATGGTGACATCTCGACAATGGTGGCTCTGGTTTCCATCCGGGACTATTTTGGGATTCCTGCTGAGCATAGGACTTGCATTCCTGACCGAGATGCTCAACGACCTGGTGCGGACACCTACGGATGTAGGCAGATTCTTGTACCTTCCGCTGCTGGGTATTATCCCGGACGCGTCAGAGGATAGGGGTGTTCGCGGCGTTGAGCTTTGGCACGTTGTCCGTCAAGCGCCTTATTCGATAATAAGTGAATCGTACCGACGGCTGCGGACGAATCTGGAACTGTCCGGGCTGGCCAAGTCTATACAGACGCTGCTGGTCAGCAGTGGCGATGCCGCAGAAGGCAAGACTTCCGTAGCGGTTAACCTTGCGACCACCTTTGTGGCCCAGAATAAGAAAGTGTTGTTGATCGATGCCAATTTCAGACAGCCGACTTTGCAAAGAATATTCCCCAGGACGGCATCCAGCAACTCGAACGCTGTTAATTTTGACTTTGGATTGAGTAGTGTACTGACGAACCAATGTGGTTACGAGGACGCCATACGGCACACAGGCATCGATGGCTTTGACATAATTGATTCGGGACCGCTGCCTTCTAATCCCACAGAACTGCTGGCCAGCCCCAGGATGGCAGAGCTGCTGAGGGAGCACCGCAAAAAGTACGACCACATTCTAATTGATAGTGCCCCGGTGCTGCTGGTAAGCGATGCCAAAGTGCTGGCAAAACTTGTCGATGCAACCGTTTTAGTGTTCAATGCCGCTGCCACCAGAAGAGGTGCGGCTCGCAGGACAATAAGTGAACTAAGAGAAGTAGATGCTAACGTGGTGGGCTGCGTGCTGTTTGCGGCAAGGGCTCTAAAGGGCGGCTATTTCCAGGAAATATTCAAGTCCTATCAGGAATATCTCAAGCCGCAGCTTGTCGGCCCAAGCCCAGCTTAACAGTGTGGTCGGCTGATCTGGGCTATTAGCCCCGGCCACGGGCCGGGGTACCCCCACCGAGAGGCGGGGGCTAAGTACCGGCAACAGAATGACCAACAAGGTTCCCATTTTGCGATGGAAGACGTAGAATGGGAACTTGTTTTATAAAAGGACCTTTTACGAGGATAACTTTATGGAGAAGTTCTTAGTGACCGGCGGAGCCGGGTTTATCGGCTGCAACATCTGCAGAAAGCTGGCTTCGCAGGGGTGCTTTGTAAGAGTCGTTGACAATTTGCTCACCGGCAAAAAGAGCAACCTTGCTGATATCATTGACAAGATCGAGTTCATCCAAGCCGATATGGGCGACCAAATCGTTGCCCGTTCAGCGATGAAGGATATCGATGTGGTTTTGCACCAGGGTGCACTGCCCTCTGTGCCGCGGAGCGTTGACGACCCCGCCGCTGCTCACCAGCATAATGTTGATGCCACCTTCACGCTTCTTTTAGCTGCTCGTGATGCTGGCGTAAAACGTTTTGTCTACGCCTCCAGTTCCGCTGCCTATGGCGACACGCCGACTCTGCCGAAGGTCGAGACTATGGCTCCGCAGCCACTTTCGCCATATGCGGTGAGTAAGCTTGCCGGCGAATACTATGCTAAAGTCTTTTACGAGGTTTATGGCCTGCAGACTATTTCACTGCGCTATTTTAATGTCTTTGGCCCATATCAGGACCCGACCAGCCAATATGCTGCAGCAATACCTGCCTTTGTGACAGCCATATTAAAGAATAAGCCGCCGACTATTTATGGCGACGGCCAGCAGAGCCGGGACTTTACTTACGTTGATAATGTTGTCGAGGCCAACTTGCTTGCCACAAGAGCCAAACACACAAAAGGCGAAGTCGTAAATATTGCCTGCGGCGAGGCTATTACCGTCAATGCAATTATTGAGATGATCAACGAGCTTCTTGGCAAAAAAATTAAGCCGATTTACGCCGCCCCTCGCCCCGGCGACATAAAACACTCCTTGGCCGACATCACCGCCGCCCGAAAACTAATCGGCTTCAGGCCGAAAATCCCCTTCCGCCAGGGTCTTCAGAAGGCAATAGACTGGTACCGGGATAATCTTGTGTAGTTTTACCTTTTTCACATTTGTACGATCGAATGCTTCTGTGAGCAGAGGGTTCAGAACAGCTTATCATTCGCTCGCAACAGGTCAAAGTGTGTATCAGCGACGTAGAAAAGTCCGCTCAGCGCGTAGAAGTCACGCTTCAAGTGGTCAGGTATGCGTCCCGGCTCTTTGTACTCGAGATAATGGGATATGGAAGCCCATGCGTCGTGAGTGATCGTTCTTACTTGTATCTCGAATGTTGTGTCTCGCAACACATTGTACCGTAGGTCGGTGTGGATTTCTTTCAACCTAACATTGAAATGTACTGCTAGGTATCCGAAAATGTCTGCACCGATCGTCGCTATCTTGTTATCTTCTCTGATGATTTGGAAACTATCCCTAATAATATTTGCTATTTTTGGAAGGTCCGAAAGAAAAAGGCAGACAACACGCAACCCCACCAGGTCCTCTACTTCACGGAATGGATCTTCAATCCTTTTTCTCCGGATCTTGTCGCAGAAGGAACTAAATCCTTTTACTCTCCCATGCAGCGAATGAATTCTGATCTTTTTCCGCGTTATCTCCCGGCTAAGAATCTGTTTAGCCTGAACACCCAACTGTTTAAGCAAGGGTACCCGCTCATTGTATTCCTTTCTTAGTTTATTGATATTCATTATCATTAGAGACTTTCTTTCCTTCGGCATCTAATATTGATCGTCAGGCCTGGTTTGTCTCTAACCTCCGCTACCCCAGTAAACTCATCCTCTGACAGTTGACCAGTAAATGTGAGACCGAATTGATCGACGTCCCCAACAACTGAAATGCTATTCTGATCGAAGCGTATCACATCAATCTCTCCACGGATGGTGTTATTCTTGACATCATATTGACCAGAGTAGTAATAGCCGGCATCTCCCCCGAGTAACCTTTTCTCATGCAGCACAACGACGCCGCTGCCAAAGAGGTTTAGCGCTGAGGAGAATTCAACGGTCCATAATCCGTCAACCATGTTCTGCTTCTCCTTAATTTAGTTTGGGCCTAATATTCGCTCAATACCCGTCATTTTCGCGCCATATGCTACCAACGCCCGTTATGCTTGTCAAACCAAACCAGACAGTTTCAATACTAGCTTCTTTTCTTACCGAGGCTCAAAATGGTCTACTCTAATCTAATTGTGTCTTCAGGTCCTCTGCGTTCTGGATTAGCTCTTCTGCTGTTGGTTGTTTTTGTGGAGAAAGTTCAAATGTCCATTCGTAGGTATCGACAGTTCTTTTTGGATTTAGCATAGCGAAAAAATCGAATGGAAAGTAATCGTACCAGGGAGCTTTAAGCTCACGGTGGGTGTTGAGGGTTTGGTAGCCTTCTTTGCTTACCCTTACCCAGTAATCGCCGTACCATTCAAAAGAGACCTTAACCGGCGAGATGCCGATTTCCTCGTCATTCAAAATAACCAGTGCTCCCTGCGGATCAGTGTTTATTGTTAATCTGCGTTCCACACAGCCGGCAACGAGCACAAGAGAAGACAGAAGACAGAAGACAGAAGACAAAATTCGAGATGCTTTTTGGTGGTTTGCCATGTGTTTTTTCATAATAGACATCCTCTGATCGACGACCCCGCGTACAACGCGGGGCGTTTGTGCACCCCCGCAATAAATTGCGGGGCTAAATATCTCTCGACAGCGCTCGAGACAGGTTTAGCCCCACGTTACACGTGGGGTCTGTCTTTGCGGTTTTATCGCAGGTCGGCTACTTATGTTCGCTTATGCTGTGTTCAGCCTTTTTCAGCCAGGCTGGGTTAATGGTCACGCCCCAGCCGGGCCCATGCGGTATATCTACCTTTCCATCTTGCACCTTCAGTGCTGGCTCATAAAGCTGCCTGGTCCAATCGGTTGGCTCGATAGAGAATTCCATAAAAGGCCCGGCGGTAGGTATCGCAGCGAGCATGTGCAGTGTGAACACGGTCACCATGGATAGATTGGCCGAATGTGGCACACAAAGAAAAGGAGGGTTTGTCTTGGCAGTCATTCTGGCTACCCGCAGCGCCCGGGTCAGTCCGCCGACGTAACAAATGTCGGGCTGGACAATATCCACTGCGCGCATTCGTATCATCCGGCGCCATTGGGCAAGGTCGTTGTCCTGCTCTCCACCGGCAACGGGAACGTCCAGAGCCGCCGCGACCGCAGCCGTCCATTCCAGCTCCCAGTATGGACAGGGTTCCTCGAAATGGCAGACATTGTTGTCTTGCAGCATTCTGCCCACCTCAATTGCTTTGGCTGCCGTGTAGCAACTGTTGGCATCGACCAGCAGTGAGACGTCATCACCGAGAGCTTTGCGCACGGTCGGCACGAGCGAGTCTGTTCGCCCCGGCCATTGGTCCTGGTCGTGGCCACAGACCTTGCCGATCCGCACCTTAAATGCACGGAAGCCCTGACTGTCACGGAGACGTGCAAGTCTGTCGGCCTCGTCGGCTGGTTTGATATCGCGTCTCATACTTGAGCCGTATACCGGGATTGGCCGGGGCTTGCCGCCAAGAAGCTCGCACACACTTTTGTTTTGTGCTTTACCGTGGAGGTCCCAGAGCGCGGTATCCACGCCGGCCAACGCCCGGCAAACATACGACCAGGGAAACTTATAATTTGCCTCGATGCACTGGTCAACAATGGAGTCCATATCGTTCGGGTCTTTGCCGAGCACATGTGGTGCAATCTGTCGGTGCAAAACTGTAGCGGAAATATCCGCATTAAAAGGAGCTATCTGGCCGTAACCTTCTGTTGCATCTTGCGTGCGAATGCGAACGATGCTAAGCTGGCCCTGGGTAAAGGTTTCGATGCTCCGAATTTTGCCGATGCTCTTTTTTCGCTTCTGCTCAACACCTGAGGCCTTGGACAAATTCTTTAACTGGCTTGACATTGCTGCCAAGGTAGCGATTGATTTGAGAAATTTACGCCGCCCATTGTCCATTGCTTACTGTCCCTTTTTGAATGCCTGCGATTTGCGTCGCACCACTATGCGCCGGGTCCAAACCGCAGTGTCTTTGAACCGGAAGTATATCCGTCCGGTAAATCTCTGGCAACTATTGATCTGAGTCTTGCGAGATGGACAAATTGAATTCTGTCCCGGGTCGGTTGCTTGGCGCGTGGCCGTCGCCGTGCCGGCGACGGCTAAACGAGCGCCAAAAGCATATTCAAAGTCGTTGACAGAAGTGTTTGCGAAGGTTACGTTATTATCAACTTGCAGACGGTTTTTTGTGATGGCGTGTTACTATGAAAATTCTGCTTAGTTGGCTAAGTGATTACGTTGAAACCAGCGGGCTTTCTGCAGAGCAGATTGCTGAGATTTTGAGTGACGTAGGACTTCCCTGCGAAGGAATAGAATATCTCGGTGACGATGCAGTAGTCGATATAGAAGTGACCAGTAACCGGGGTGACTGTCTGAGCATTATTGGTATTGCCCGTGAGTTAGCTGCTGCAACGGGCAAAGAGCTAAAAATGCCAGAAGTTAGGCTGGATGAATCGGATAAAGATGTCACCGAATTTGCCGGTGTTGAGATTCTTGAGCCAGATTTGTGCGGCCGGTACACAGCGTGTGTGATTGAGCAGGTCAAGGTTGGGCCATCACCGGACTGGCTGAAGAATCGGCTCGAGGCGGTTGGGTTGCGAAGCGTCAACAACGTGGTCGATGCCACCAATTACGCTATGCTGGAGACCGGTCAGCCGCCACATGCATTTGATTACGAAAAGATAGCCCAGGGCAAAATAATCGTTAGAAAAGCTGTTGCGGGCGAGCGGATAATCAGCATCGACGGCACAAAGTGCGATCTGGATACGGATATGCTGATTATCGCTGATCCACGCGGGCCTGTGGCTATCGCCGGAGTCATGGGCGGATTGGATACGGAGGTCAGTGACGCTACTGCGACCATTCTTCTGGAGGATGCGTACTTTAATCCGGTAAGTATCCGCAAGACCTCTCGCAGGCTCGGTCTTGCTTCAGAAGCAGCTTTTAGATTTGAGCGGACGGTTGATATTGAAATGATAGACTGGGCTTCTAAACGCACTACACAATTGATTACTGAAGTGGCCGGCGGCAAGGTGGCCAGAGGTGTGATCGATATTTACCCCAAGAAAAATGCTCAGAATCAAGTAACGCTGCGGCTCTCACGTTTGAACAAACTTCTTGGTATTGAAGTGCCGCCGGACCAAGCGGCGAGAATTCTTGACGCGCTGGGCTTCCAGCCCGCTCAGAGAGGAGACTTGATAGCCTGCTCGGTGCCTTCATGGCGAAGTGACATCTACCGGGAGGTTGATTTAATCGAGGAAGTTGCACGCCATTACGGCTACAACAAGATACCTACTGAGCGAAAGATCGAAATAGAAGCTGTGCCGGTTGATCCATACCAGAAATTGGCTCAGTCACTTAGAACGTATCTAAACGGCTGTGGGTTCTACGAGACGATTAATGTTGGATTTGTTGACAGTTCTGTTGCGGAGCTTTTTACGCCCGGCGGCGCCAGGAATTATATGAGCGTGCGGGATGAATCCAGGAAGAGCATGAACCTGCTTCGGCAGACTCTTCTGGGCTCTTTATTGGATGTTCTGAAGACGAACGTAAATGCCGGGACTCTGCCGTGCAAGATATATGAGATAGCCGATACCTTCGTGCCGACGGGCAAAAAAAGCAGCCTGCCGATCGAAGAGGCCAAACTGGCTATAGTCTGTGACAGTGACTTCAGAGAGCTACGAGGTGCAATCGAGGGTCTGGTAAAGAGTCTGGATAGAGATGCCCAGATAGAGTTTAGGCCTGTGGGGCTGGTCTGGGCGGAGGCTGGTGCCGAAATTGCTGTCAATGGCACGACGATCGGAACTGCAGGAATTTTTTCGCAGGCGGTAAATCAGAAATTTGACTTAACCGATCTTGCACCTGTCGGTGCCGAACTGGACTTTGTGCAGCTTGCAGTTCTAAAGTCGGGGCCAATAAAGGTAAGGCCCATTCCAAGATTTCCAGCCATACAGCGGGACCTGTCGATTATTGTCAATGAGCAGGTTCGCTGGGCAGATATAGTCGAGGCGGTCAAGCACAAAGCTCCTGCTGAGTTGGAAGGGATTCGTTTTGTCGACATATATCGCGGCAAGGGTATCCCGTCGGGACAAAAGAGCGTCACGCTCTCTGTGTGTTTTAGAGATGAGCAGGGCACCTTGACCCACCAGACTGTCGACCGTTTCCAGGAAGACATTGTGCAGCACCTGGCCGACTCAGTCGGTGCAAAGTTGCGAACTGTCTGATCAAGCCAAATCGTAAGGCATGTAAGAGCAGCGATAGAAGCTTAGGATTTTGCTGGTATTTTGTTTGACTTTTAGCCGGGGATTTGGTAAAAAGATAATTGCAGGCTGACCCCTGCGGTGTTCGTTGAGAAAGTGTGCATTTGAAAGAACCGATACCCGTACTCAGGGAAATCAGGTCTTGACGGGCCGAAAATGCCTACACGATAGGACTTTCGGACGCAAGCAACGATTGCCCACCTGGATGTAATGGGTTCTCTTCAATATCCTTTTCTTACGGCACCAGTGGAGGAAAGCCTGACAATCAACAAAAAGGCCTGTTTCAAACAGGCCTTTTTTGCTGGCTGTTAGTGCCAAAAGCGGCGGAAATACTGGACCATCAAGGTTCATCACACCGAACATTCGCCTCATTTTTGCAGTTAAGCCCAAAGATATATTTGCCGATTATAAAAAGCGGTGGAAGTTTGTATTTGGCTTTGAATTGTTAGTCTATTTTGTTGGGGAACTTACGGTAGGAGGTAAGAATGCCGAGCGTGCGTACCTTCACGGTTTTGCCGGCGCTTCCAGACTCCCTGAAAGACCTTGAGTTGATAGCCAGGAATATGTTCTGGTCGTGGAACCCTGAGTTCGCCGAGCTATTCCAGCGTATTGACAGCAACTTATGGAACGCTTGTGGGCACAATCCGGTCAGGCTTCTTGGCTCTGTTTCTCAAGCCAAGCTGGAGTCTCTGGGGGTGAACGAGAGCTTCCTTATAGAATTGAACCAGGCCGCCGACAAGCTCAAATCATACCTCAATGGGCCAACCTGGTTCCAGAATGTCTGCGCAGAGTCGGCCAAACCTCTCATCGCGTACTTTAGTGCCGAGTTTGGACTCCACGAATGCTTGCCGATTTATGCTGGCGGTCTGGGGATACTGGCAGGCGACCACCTCAAAAGCGCCTCGGATCTTGGCGTTCCATTAGTTGGGCTTGGTCTGCTATATCAAAAGGGCTACTTTCGACAGTACCTGAATGTTGACGGCTGGCAGCAAGAGTTGTACGTAGACAATAATTTTGACGCTGTGCCGATTGAATTAGTTCGCACCAGTAGCGGCCGGAGCTTAACTATCACCGTCGAATACCCGGGCAGGTGCGTTTCGGCTCAAATATGGTGTGTTTCTATCGGCAGAGTGAAGTTATATCTGCTCGATACCAATATCCCCCTCAACTCATCGGTGGACCGTATGACCACTGCCTGTCTTTATGGTGGTGACATCGAACTGCGAATTCGTCAGGAGATTATGTTGGGTATTGGCGGCCTTAGAGCTCTGGCGGCAATGGGTATTACGCCCAACGTCTGCCATATGAACGAAGGGCACGCTGCTTTTATGGCACTGGAGCGGATTCGGCAACTGCGAAGCACTACGAATATGACTTTTGAGGAGGCCGTGGAGGCAACCAAATCGAGCAACCTCTTTACTATACACACTCTGGTAAAAGCAGGCCTTGACGAATTTCGCGTGCCACTGATGGACAAATACTTGGGCAGTTATTTTCCTCAGTTGGGAATAAATCGAAACCAGTTTCTGTCATTGGGTAGAATGCTGCCTGACGATAACGATGAGCCGTTTAAGATGCCGGTTCTGGCAATAAAACTCAGCAGTTACATAAACGGTGTCAGCAAACTCCACGGACAAATATCACGTCAGATGTGGGCAAGTCTATGGCCTGGCATCCCGGTTAAGGAAGTACCGATAATATCGGTCACCAATGGCGTCCACATCAAAAGTTGGCTGTCAGAGGAGATGGGTTCTTTGTACGACAGGTATCTTGACCCCAGTTGGGCAGATGGGACCTTCAACAATACGGCCTGGAACGGCGTCGAGGACATTCCCGATGAGCAGCTTTGGCGTGTACATCAACGGTGCAAGGAGCAATTGCTGGTATTCGCTCGCAATCGGCTGAAGGATCAGGTGAAACGTCGGGGCACCTATCATACCGAATTGAACTGGGCTGAAGAGGTTCTCGACCCTGAGGCACTTACCATCGGCTTTGCCAGAAGATTTGTGGGCTATAAAAGGGCCAATCTGTTACTGAGGGACGCTCCTCGCCTGGTAAAGCTTCTTACCAACCGGCAGCGACCCGTCCAGATTATTTTTGCGGGTAAGGCCCACCCCAAGGATACCGAGGGCAAAGACATTATAAGGCAGGTTATTCATTTTGCCAACCAGCAAGACGTCAGACGACGCATAGTGTTTCTTGAAGATTATGACATTGATCTGGCCAGAGTTATGGTCCGTGGTGTGGATGTTTGGCTCAGCAATCCACGAAGACCGATGGAGGCCAGCGGCACCAGCGGTATGAAAGCAGCGCTTAACGGTGTGCTAAATATTAGCACATTGGATGGATGGTGGTGTGAAGGCTATACGGCTCAAGGAGGATGGGCTATCGGTGCCGGCGAAGATTATGACGACCACGACTATCAAGACCAGGTGGAGTCACAAGCCCTTTACAACATATTGGAGAATGAGGTTGTCCCCTTGTACTATACCCGCTGTGCTGACAATTTGCCGCGGGCCTGGATACGCCGGATAAAGGATTCAATTACGTGGATTGCCCCTCGTTTCAACACTCATAGAATGGTCGCAGAGTACACGCGAAGGTTCTACAATCCGGCTGCGGCCCGTCAGCAGTATCTAACCACCGAGGCTATGGCTAAGGCTAGAGAATTTGCAGCCTGGAAGGCCAATGTAAAAAGGGCTTGGCCTGGACTGGCAGTTAAAGATGTGAAAGTAGAGGTCAAGAACGGCCAGGGCTATGAGCCGCTGGACGCCAGGCAACCAAGGCTTAAAGTCGGCTCTGAGATCAGCGTTAGCGCACTGGTTAAGCTCGGCAGCATCGGACCGGGCGACGTTTCAGTGGAGCTTTATCACGGTCCTATCGATAGCTGTGGAAATATTACGGATGGCTTGGCTCTTAAAATGAATCACGCAGAAACATCCGGACAGAATGGCGAATATTGGTTTATCGGCTTGATGTCTTGCAAAACAACAGGGCGTCACGGTATGGTGGTGAGGGTTTTGCCCCGACATCCTGACCTGACCAACCCGTATGAACTCAGCTTGATCCTGTGGGAAACCGTGCCTGCAAAGCAGGACGTATAACCTGCCCTCCGTTAATCAGGTTGCATGTCACAGGTCAAAGCACCTCTCGCGGCAGACTGCGTATGACTCATATTGGATATCGGGTCATCAGGAAACCAGGATGCAGGATACCAGGAACTCAGGGTATCAGGAAAAACCAACCTGATGTCCTGTTAACCGGATGCCCACTACCTGATGGGCTGATGCCCTGATAAACTCTTTATGGCTTATTGATTCTCTTTGTCACTCAACAGTTTGTACACCCCGTCTACGGTGCTGACGTTTTCAATCGCCCATCTGAATTGTTCATCCAGCATCAATCTGCTTATTTTGGCCAGGGCCTGGATGTGCGGCCCGGTTTGGTTGGTGGGCGAGACGAGCAAAATGACAATTGTAACCGGCTTTCCATCGACGCTTTCGAAATCGTTCGGCTCACGGGTGATCCCAACTGCCATGACCAGTTCGCGGACGCCAGTGCATTTGCCATGAGGGATGGCGATGCCGGAGCCGATTCCGGTGCTGCGAGTTTGCTCGCGCATGAAAACCGCGTCGCAAGCAGCCTTCTTATCGAGGAGTAATCCGTTAATGTCGAGCAGGTCGATGAGCTCCGATATCACGGCGTTCTTGTCTTTGCCTTGCAGCGGGACTTTGATGCACCCAGGCCGCAGTATTTGTGTTAGGATCATCTTAACTTAACAAAATATGTTACGTATCTGGCGAGAATTAGCGCAAAAAATAAAATATATTTACTCATCCTTTAGTATACAACAACTTTTCAACAAATTTTGATTTCGTGCCCATGAGTTCTTTGTCTTGGCTTTTCCGCTTTACACTCATCCAGCGTAGCGGTAAAATGCGATAGAAATTCTACAAATGTGCCAAGTACAGCAAATTCCAAATTGACGATTATCAGTAGCCAAGATAAGAGACCAATTATGGAAAAGATACAGCTTTATGACACGACTCTTCGCGATGGTATGCAGGCCGAGGGCGTCAGCTTCTCTTTGGAGGACAAGCTCGCCATCGCGAAGTATCTTGACGACTTTGGCCTGGATTACATTGAAGGCGGATATGCCGCTTCCAACCCCAAAGAAATGCAGTTCTTTCAACAAGTAGCCAAGCTCGGTCTGAAGAATTCAAAAATGGTGGTGTTTGGCAGCACTCGCCGAACCGATGCGACTGTTACAGATGATCTATCGCTCAACGCGATACTGGCCTGCAAAATGCGTACCGCTACCTTGGTTGGCAAAAGCTGGGACATGCATGTCACCGAGGTGCTTGGCTGCTCACTGGATGACAACCTAACTATTTGCGCCGAGTCTGTGAAGTACCTGAAGAGTCACGGCCTCGAAACCATCTTTGATGCCGAGCATTTTTATGACGGCTATAAGAGTAATCCGGAGTATACGATTAAGGTTCTGCAAGCCGCAGCCGAAGCTGGTGCTGATGTGCTCGTGCTTTGTGATACCAATGGCGGCTCTCTACCCAACGAGGTGTATGAAATCACCAAAGTTGTCTGCGATTGCTTTGGAACGATGATGGTTGGGGTTCACACTCACAATGATAGCGATTGCGCCACTGCCAACTGTCTGGCTGCGGTTCGAGCCGGTGCACGTCATGTTCAAGGAACAATGAATGGGCTCGGCGAGCGATGCGGAAACGCCAATCTGTGTACGGTCATACCCAACCTGGCGTTCAAGATGGGTTTTGATGTACTTAGTCCGGAAAAAATCAAGACACTAACAGAGGTATCGCGGTTTATCTTTGAGATAAGCAATCTGACGCCGGTTATGAATATGCCGTATGTCGGCGAGAGCGCTTTTGCCCACAAAGGCGGTCTGCATGTAGATGCCCTGCGTAAAAATAAGCGCACATACGAGCATATCGATCCGGAGTTGGTGGGCAATGAACGCCGGTTCCTTATATCCGAGTTGAGCGGCAAGTCCAACATTTTGGCGGAGCTGGAAAAGGCAAAGATTGCTCAGGACAAAAAATTGGCTGAGAAAATACTTCTACGCGTTCAGGAACTTGAGAACGCTGGTTTCCAGTTTGAAGCGGCCAATGCCAGCTTTGACCTGCTGGTCAAAAAGATAATGGGGACATATAGGCCCTCTTTTGACCTTATTAAGTATCACGTTGAGGTCGAGAAGCGCAGAACCGGCGAGCTTGTTACCGAGGCTACGGTCAAGCTCAAAGTAGGTGATAAAGTTGAGCATGTTGTAGGTGAAGGCGATGGCCCGGTCAATGCACTTGATGCAGCTTTGCGCAAGTCGCTGGAGAATTTCTATCCCAGCATCAGAGATGTTCATTTGATTGATTACAAGGTTAGGGTGGTTAATGCCGGAGCTGGAACCGCTGCCCGTGTGCGGGTAATAATTGAGTCCCGCGACAAAACTTCTATTTGGGGCACCGTTGGCTGTTCCGAGAACATCATCGAAGCATCCTGGCAAGCGCTCGTTGATAGTGTAGAATATAAATTGCAAAAAGATACAAAAGTTTAGCCGTCGCCGGTACGGCGACGGATGTTTAGCCCCCGGGCCTGCCCTGAGCCTGTCGAACGGGGCGACGGCATATTTGAAATTGAGGAGGAAATAACCATGGCAAAGAGATCTATCTCATTCATTCCGTTCGCCGGAATTTTGGCATTATGCTTGTCCCTGGTGGTACCAACCGTGTACGCAGTAACTGTAACACCGCGCAAGTACGGAAGGGGACTTGAACAGTCAATACAGTGGGAAGCTGCGGGGGGTGCAGGTAAGGCTGGTGTGGAAGATCGCGGAGAAGCCCAACTCTGTCTGCCCTATGAGGAGTGGCCCCCACGAGAATACTACAGGGATGACGTTTACGGAGATGACCCTTGGTACGGGGAGCTCGTGGAAGTCTGGTCTCTGGGGCAAGGAATGGCGGCTGGCGGAGCCCTCTCGTTAACAACTGCTGACCCGTGTAACTGGATAGCATTCATGCACTTGGGCATGCTTGCGGCCGGAGAGTGGCCGGTCGTGTGGGTCCAAAGTCAAACGTGCGCTATTGAGAATTTGTCCTGGTTCTCTGTGAATGGCGAAAGTGGAGTGGAGGGTTATGCGGAATATGAGATAACCTCAGACACACCCTGGCAACTTTTCGTGTTGTTCTGGTTATGGAACGAGAGTTATTGGGTTCCAGGTTTTTGGACGACGGGTTCCTTGACTAGGAGCGTGTCCCTGAATGGGTCTATTTACGATTCGGACTGGAACCTTATTGAAAACTTTTCACGCAGTTTCTCATCGTACGGGTTTGACGAATTTGGTGATCTTGTAGACCTGGGGTCCGGAACGTACTACGTGACTGTTGATGCACGCGCCGGGAGTGGAGCATCCATGTGGGGGCCGTGCGCGCCACGTGAAGCGGGGCAGGACCCTGGGTCGCTATGCTGCTACTCCCATGGGTACATTTACGCGTTGCCGAACGGGCCGCCGGACTGTGTTATCCAGCTTCAAAAGGATGGGACTGAAATAGACAAGGTCGATGTCGGGGAATTTTTCGATATTTTCGTCGGATATTCTACAGACGACTGGGGTATTACAGCAGTTCGTTTTTCAAGTGATGACGTTCAGGACGGTATCCCTACTGGAACCTGGAGTGACTGGTGCCAGTGGGATACTTCTTCAGGTGATTGGAATGCTGCAAGCAAAACCAAAGCCTGGTCTTTCGCCACCGCAGGAGATAAAGAGGTTTGGGCAGAGGTTAAAGACTTTGGCGGCATGACTGACAATGCTTGTGCTAATATCTTTGCAGTATCTCCGATGGTTCCACCAGAGAAAAGAGTCGTTATATTTCTGAATGAAAACGAGGTAGATAGTGATTTCAGTTTTAAGAAGACCAACCTCGAATATGGTATTTCACATGAAGATGTCAGAAAACTACAATTGATCCTAAAACATGAGGGATTTTTCCCACTGGGTGTATCTTGCACCGGGAATTATTTAGGAATCACCAAAGACGCGGTAGCAAGTTTCCAAAGAGACCGAGCGCTGGGGGAACAAGATGGGATCGTTGGTGACGAAACAGTAGTAGAACTGAACAAGATTCTGGGTTCAAAATGCACCCTGTATACCAGCAGAGCATCTTTGATTTGTGAATATGTTGAACAATTTATCCGTTCTTTTCTGCCGGATTACTTTCCCCCAGAGATTGTATTGGCGGTAGCCGCAGTGGAATCGGGAGATAACTATTTCGATAATATGTACTTAAGTGGTGACTGTGGAAGGGGCATTATGCAAATTACCTCGGAAGGTTATTTTGGGCTTGGTAGCGGAATAGGGTGTTCTGATGTAGATTGCGTACAATGCGGCGTTGAAAACTGTAATTTTTATTACAAGAACACAATCTGTGGAATAGAAGCAAACATTAAAGATGGACTTGCAGCGCTTATGGATAAATATAACTACGCTCTCCAATGCCCGCAGAATAGCATTGTCACAGAGGAAGTTGAAATCACCTACGAAGATTTAAAAATGATCATAACGGTCTGGGGATACAATGGATTTGGAGACAGTTCTTACTACTGCACAAAGAATTATCTGCGATGTGTTGCCGATAGATTTGAACGCCTTAGCGATTACTTTCCGGGAGAGATTTATGCCAACGGAGATAACCTAATTGAGAAACTCAGGTGGGCAAACGACAACAAGCAACGGATAATACTGCATAGCCCCGCTGTTCTTTCGGTCATAGATGGAATGGGGAGAGCCACGGGCGCAGTGGCTGGCCAAACGAAAGACGAGATTCCAGGCTCAATATACGATCCCGATAGTGGACAGGTCATAATATTGTTTCCAGAGCAACCTCTGATTTATAGGGTAGCCGGAACAAGCCAAGGAATGTACGGATTATCGATAGATTCAACCGAGAACGGAACATTTGCTACCTTCAAGGCGAATAATATTCCTACTTCGCCTGGTACGGTTCACGAATATAGAGTTGATTGGGATGCACTTTCTGTCGGTGAAAAAGCCGTTGTCCTTAAAGTTGATGCGGATGGCGATGGTATTTTTGAAAAAACTGTTATTGCCAACAATTACTTAACCTCTGACGAATTTGCCTTGCAAACCGAAACGGTCATAGATTTCGAGCCCGATACTTTAAATCTTAAAAGTAAGGGCAAATGGGTTACGGTTTATATTGAGCTGCCTGTCGGGCATGGATACGATGTTAGCATGGTTCATTTGGCAAGTATAATGCTTAACGACCAAATCCAAGTTGAAGCAAAACCGATTGAGATCGGCGATTACGATAGTGACGGGGTCCACGACTTAATGGTCAAGTTCGACCGCCAGCAGGTTATTCAGATACTTAAGCCGGGCGAGCAGACAGTTACTTTGACCGGCTGCCTGACCGATGGCAGACTCTTTGCCGGCACCGACGTGGTCCGGGTGATTCATTAGACCGCAAATTTCATAAGTTCCACAAAAATGCAACTTAACCTTTTGTCATTAAACAGATTTCGTACGTAGCAGAAATTACATACTTTAATTTGTCGAAAAACAGCCCAAATAATGGCACATGTCGCAACTTCTTTAATAGAATATACTTAACTCTCTGTGTTCTCTGTGGCTTTGAAAAATCCGGGTTAGGCAGGACAGCAAATTTCGTCAATCGTCCGTCATCGCTCGGCGTTCATCGCGCGAGCATAGAGATCGTGCTATTGGTACGCCGTGTTTCGCCTCTCCTTGTTTTGAATTTCATGCTTTGGTCATTGGAATTTGTTTCGGATTTCGATCTTAGAATTTCGAATTTTCTTTGGTCGGCCATCCAGACGAACCCCTGGTTTTACCTACACTGGTACGTTCTGCAGTGCTTCATTCGTCTGGGACTGCGCTACAAGCATACGTCTTTTTTTGCGGCGGTTTATTGTTCTTCGGTCATGTCGTGACATTTGGGTGTCGTCTGAAGCGATCTGGATGGCTTCAAGAGCGGTCGCGGCGAATGCATCAGCCCCAATTTCCTCCCACAAGCCGTCCGCCCGGTTGAAAAGTCCGCCGGAGACCATTATACGCAGGTGCGGCCAGGCGTTTACGGTCTTTATCGTGTCGATCAGCCGACGGATGTCTGGTGCTTGCTTTGGGCTGGCGCCGTAGATCAGCAGGATGTCCGGCGCATACTCGCTTATGAAAGCAAAGATGTCGTCATTGCTCAGCCCACCGCCCAGGAATCTCACTTCCCAGCCGTCACTCTCGAACAAATCTACCAGCATCTGGGCGCCAAGCTCCTGCAGTTCATCTGCTGCGCAGCATATCACTATTTTCTTATTCCTGCTGGGCCGGCGTGGCAGCTTATTCTGCAATTGGGCCACAATAGTGCGGTTGATCCGAGTGGCTAAATGCTCCTGCGTCGGGGTGATCTTATCGGCCCGTAGTAGTCTTTCTGTCTCGACCATGATTGGCCATATCAAGTGGACATAGACCGAATTAGCAGGCACACCGCTCTGCAGGGTCTCCTCGACGATGGCCCGACAGCCCTTCCTATCACCGCGCAATAACGGCTCCAAATAACGTGCCAGAACAGCTTCCTTTACCATTTCTGTCTTCCTTAATGGAGTTGTGCTGTGCTCACTGCCTATATTCACAGGAGGCAGTCACATTCTTGCGGCTCGTGGTAATATGGATAAGATTTTGCCATTGATAATCTCACTATCGGAGGGGTGTGCAAAAAAACTTTAGTGAAAATGGATAAGATACGGGATTCAGGCTGTTTGTTCAGGTTATGAGGCTGATAGAGGCTCTTGGTAGTGTGAAGGTTATAGGACTGAGGCAAATTGGGCTGTTAATATGAGCGTCTTTTTGGAAGTTGCGCTTGGAGGCCGGAGTGAGGTTGGCCGATGCCTCTCTGGTGGGTTGACCCCTGGCATCAGAGCAGAGCTGTTAGAAAAACCACAGTGGAAATAACAGTTGCGGTCCAAAGCAAACTGGGCTAATCTGGCTGCGGCAGCGAGCAGCCAGCAGAAAGGGAAAGATGCGATGGGCAAGGTCAGCCCAGATGAGCAAAGTCTGGAGTTTGCGATCTCCAGAGAAGTAGAGGCCTATCACTTTTATCTGGCATTGGCTGGGCGGGTGAAGAGCCGTCAGATGCGTAAGGTCTTTGAAGACTTGGCCAAAGAGGAACTGGAGCACAAGGCCAAGCTGGAACTGGAGGTCATGAAAACCGGCAGAACGGTGGATGTGAAGCTGAATCCGGGCCGGCCGGAAAGCGATTACATCATCTCGGACGACCCATCGCAACTGGACATAGACTACAAGGATATGCTTCTTCTGGGGATGGAAAAGGAAGAAGCCTCATTTCGGATTTACGTGGATTTGGCGGCGAAAGCCCGCGATGAAGAGTCGCGCGAGGTGCTTTTGACCTTAGCCGAAGAAGAAGTAAAGCACAAGATACGCTTCGAAAATGAGTACGAGTTGTTGCTGGGGAAAGGCTGACATCATTGCTGGATCGGTGGATGCTAAGTCGGTGCTGTCAGTAGTTGTTCGAGTAGTATGTTCGCTTATCTTTGCGGGAATTTTTTATACCGGCTGGATGGCTGTCGCGATTTTCGCCTTTAAGGCGGGCATAGACAGCGTAGGGGTAAAAGCCGTTCTCTGGCTATGCGCTCCGATAGTAACCGGAGCCGGCTTTGCGCTAGGCGTAGCACTTTTTGAGCTATTGGCAGGCGCCAGAAGAAGCAAATTTGTCGATATTTACAAATGGTCTTTGGTTGGTTGTGCATGTGGGGCCGGCATCGTGTTGCCGTTTGGGCCGATGCTGATTGTTTTTGGGATGTTTGTTCTGGGAACAGTTAGTGTTGCTGTAAGAGAGCTTGTCAGAATGAAAAGAGCGCAAAGGCACGAGGACAGAAGGCAGAAGACAGGGGACGGAACATAATAGGCGGAGGGCAGAAGACAAAGGGCAGTAGGAAAATTGGCTGGATGAAGGATTTCCGGCGGAGCAGTTAGAATCAACCCTCGGCGGTGCAGGGGGTAGAGCTTGTTAGTGATAATCGGTGTTAGGGGATATAGAATGCCACAGAAAATATCAATAAAAGCTGGTGACGTTTTAGTTGAGGGGGAGTTGAATGATACTGAAACGGCAGAGGCCATAGCGGATATTCTGCCTATACGGGCAGAGGCACAACGCTGGGGCGGAGAAATATACTTCGATATCGACTTAGCCTGTCAACTGGAAAAAGACGCCCGTGAGGTGATGCAAGAGGGAGAGCTGGGATACTGGCCGACCGGCACGGCACTTTGCATATTCTTTGGGCCGACGCCAGCTTCGCGCGGAGAGCACGAAATTAGAGCAGCTTCCCCGGTGAACGTGGTGGGCAAGGTCAAGGGAGACCTGTCGGACTTGTGGGACGTTCCGGAAGGAGCAGAAGTTTCCGTTGCGAAGGCGTGAACGCATAGTGCTTTGTCGCTGCTCAAACGATGGATGTCATTGCGAGCCCTTCGGCAAGCTCAGGATAAACTCCGCGAAGCAATCTCTGCCGTTTCATAATGAGATTGCCACGGCCCCGACATGTCGGGACCTCGCAATGACAACTCCTCAAATAGCCGGCAATAAAACACCAGGCAGAACCACCGACTAAATTCGGGGCTAAATACCGGGCAGGACCGGTGCACGACAACAATCTTGACAATGGGGGTGGGGATTGGTAAAAAGCAGAGGAGATCTGGTCGATGTACTAAGAGATGCACCGGGGAAATAGTTTACTTTTCGGCAAGACGAGGATCGGTTTTGGAGCACAAGATCATGATTGCAGTACTGGGAGCAAAGACATTAGAAGATTTGGGCAATTTGGGACGATTTGGTCGGTTTCTTTGGCGGTCGATGATTACTTCGGCCCGGAGCTGTGCTCTTGGGCAGACGTATCCGCTGGTATTGTCACAGATGAATATCATCGGCGTCCGCAGCGTGCCGGTCATAATGATAACTGGCGCGTTTGTCGGTATGACGCTGGCGGTTCAGGCTTACGACCAACTGGCCGGCATGGGCCTGGAGGAGCATCTGGGTGTTTTGATCAATATCTCCGTGGTGAAGGAGTTGGGGCCGGTGCTGGCGGCGGTCATGTTGGCAGGGCGGATCGGTGGGGCCTTGACTGCTGAGTTGGGAACGATGAATGTTACCGAACAAATCGACGCTGTCAGGAGTATGGGTACTGACCCGGTGCGATACCTGGTCGCGCCCCGCGTGCTGGCTTGTCTGCTGCTTACGCCGTTTCTTATTATCTATGCCGACCTGATGGGCGTCATCGGCGGAGCTATGGTCAGTTTCTTCCAGTTAGGCATTAACAGCACGGCATATTGGAACTTCAGTGCTTATGGCGTCGAGTTGTGGGATGTATCAATAGGAATCGTAAAAGGCTTTTTTTTTGGAGCAGCTATAGCGGTAATTAGCTGTTACAAGGGCTTTACGTGCAGAGAAGGTGCGCAGGGGGTCGGACAGGCCTGCACCGAGGCGTTTGTAGCCAGCTTTATCTCGATACTGGCGCTGGATTTTGCACTGGCGGTAATTTTCAAAGCTATTTACGCCACGTTTTGGCCGATCAAAAGTCTGGTTGGATAGGTCAGCACATGGATTTACGATTGAGAGTTTTGCAGGAAAGCAAATAAACAGTGCAGCAAGTCAGTGACACAAAGCGCACTCAGGTTAGTAACGGTGACGGCATAATTGTCGTCAAGAACCTTACCAAACAGTTTGGGCCCAAAGTTGTTCTGGACAATGTGTCGCTAACGATAGAGAAAGGCAAAACCACCGTAGTGATCGGACCGAGCGGGTGCGGCAAGACCGTGCTAATAAAGCATTTTATTGTCCTGCTCAGGCCCACTTCAGGCGAGGTTTATTTTAAGGGTCAGCGGGTCGACAACCTCGGTGAACGGGAGTTGAACAGGGTGCGTACACGGTACGGGTTCCTTTTCCAGGGCGGGGCACTGTTTGACAGCCTGACCGTTGCTGAAAACATAATGTTTCCTGTAAAGCAGCATTTTAGGATCACCAACTGGCGAGAAGTCGAAGAACTGGTAAAGGCAAAATTGGCGATGGTTGGGCTCGACGGTTATCAGAACTATTATCCGGCGAATCTATCCGGCGGTCAGCGAAAGCGGGTGGCGCTGGCTCGGGCTATTGCGTTGAATCCGGAAGTTATTCTGTACGATGAGCCGACCACCGGGCTGGACCCGATTCGTGCGGATATAATCAACGAGCTTATTTTGAAGCTGCAAAGAGAGCTGGGCGAGACGACAGTAGTAGTGACACACGATATGACCAGCGCATACAAAATAGCCGACCGGATAGTTATGCTGCATAATGGCAGAATCATTGCTGACGGCGATGCCGACCATATTCGTAATCATCCACATCCTGAAGTCCAGCAGTTCATCAACGGACAGGTCAGCGAGGATGACTTGGCAGTTCTGCGGATGAGCGGAACCATTTCTAAGGCTCAGTTCTTGCCTCGTGACTTTGAATGATAACAGAGCGCGCGTGCGCCAGACCTCACAGGCTACCATGAGCGATGAACCGGAAAAAGTCGCTGTCAATTTGGCCAGGGTAGTACGCGGGGATGTTTTGGCTGACATTTTGCACAGGGTTGCCTACAGCACCGATGCGAGCATGTACAGGGTATTGCCGCAATTTGTCGTTGCACCACGGGACAGTGGCGACATTGCCGCGGTGGTGAGATACGCCCATGCAAAGGGCATGCCGGTGGCTGCCCGGGGAGCAGCAACCGGCGTAGCGGGCGAGTCGTTGTGCAGCGGAATTGTTTTTGATATGACCCGGTATATGAACAAGATAATCAAGGTTGAAAATAACGGGGCAGCGGTGGTCTGTGAGCCTGGCCTGGTGCTGGACGAATTGAATGACTGTTTGGCTGGATACGGCAGAAAGATCGGACCCGACCCATCCAGCGGCAGTCGGGCCACAGTGGGGGGCTGTGTTGCCAACAACGCCACCGGGGCGCATTCGCTGCAATACGGGTACATGGCTGATTACGTAGAGAGCATAGAAGCGGTTTTAGCTGATGGTAATCTGGCCGAGTTCAGAAACGACGTCGACCCGCAACAGATAGAAGATGAACCAACAGCTTCAATCGCCAGACAGTGTCACTCGATTCTCTCGCAAAGTCAGGATGTCATCGCCGCAGCCTTGCCTCGAACTCGCCGCAACCGAAGCGGCTACAATATCGCAGGTATCATTCACGGCGGCAAGATAGATTTGGCCCGGCTGCTTGCCAGTTCCGAAGGAACGCTGGCTATTTTCACCAAAATCAGGCTCAGAACTGTTGCGCTGCCGCTGGCAAAGGCTTTAGTGCAGTTTGAGTTTGATTCGCTGCAGGATATGTCACGGGCTGTGCCGATGATCGTCGATAGTGGCGCATCGGCGTGCGAACTTATGGATAAGACTTTGATTGATATGGCTTTTGAGGCATTTCCTGAGTATCGTGACATTTTGCCTGCTGATGCGGCTGCGGTTCTTTTGGTTGAGCATACCGGGCAAACAGAGCAAGAGGTGCGCGAAAAAATAGATGCGACCGATGCGGCGGTAGGCCGGCTGGCTCGCGGGCGGACTATCGTTTTCGACCAGAAACAGCAGGCCCGATTGTGGAAGTCACGCAATGATGCTGGCCCTTTGCTTTATCGCAGGAGAAGTAAAAAACACCCTGCGGAGTTTATGGAGGATACCTCTGTCGATTCCAATCGCCTGGGCGAGTACATTTCCGGCCTGCAGAAGATCGCGAAAAAATACGACCTCCAGATGAGCTTCTTCGGCCATGCAGGCGATGGAGAGCTGCACCTGCGGCCTTACTTGGACCTTAGTGATCCGGCAGAGGTCGCGAAAATGCGCATCGTTGCGGACGAGGTCTTTTCACTGGTCTGGTCGCTGGGCGGCTCAATCAGCGGAGAGCACGGTAACGGCCTGATCAGGGCCGCTTACATAAAAAGGCAGTACGGCGATAAATATTATGGACTACTGTGCAAAATAAAAAATATATTCGACCCTGCCGGCTTGATGAACCCCGGCAAAATTATCAACAGCGACCCCGATGTCATGGTCAAAAATATTAAGGCCCAGGTCAAGATTCTGCCGGAAAGACTCAAGACAGATTTGCTTTTTGAAAAAGATGAGCTTGAGCTTGATCTTCAGCAGTGCTATGGCTGCGGACTGTGTCTTAGCAGGCAGACTGATCTGCGGATGTGTCCGGTGTTTCGCGCGATGGGCGAAGAATTGGCCAGCTCACGGGCTAAGTATAATATCCTTCAATTCTGGGCGACAGGACAATTGACCGAGCAGGATTTTAAGTCGCCCGTGTTCCACAAGTTCCTGGATTTGTGCGTTAACTGTAAGGCCTGCTTGAAGGAATGTCCCTCGGGACTTGACGTCTCCAAGCTGATGATTATGGCAAGAGCACAGTACGTTCGGCGTAAGGGCCTGCGGCGTGCCGAGCGGCTTTTAAGCCACAATCGGTATCTTAGTGTTCTCGGAGGTTTTTTTTCGCCCGTTTCGAGTCTTGTAATGCGGCTGTGCCCCTTCAAGTGGCTGCTGGAGAAACTTACTGGCATTGACCGGCACAGGGCCATGCCAAAGTTTAAGCGCGGGTCATTTCGCAAGGTTGGGCGGAAATATCTGGCGTCGTTTGAGCCAATACGTGACCCAGTCGATAGGGTCGCGTATTTTGTTGATACTTATGTAAATTACAACGACCACGAACTGGGCTTTGCGGTCCTCGATGTCCTGCGGCACAATAATATTGAAGTGGTTTTGCCAAAGCAGCGGCCGGCGCCTTTGCCGGCTATTTGTTATGGCGATGTCAAGACCGCCCGCAAGGATTTATCCTGCAACATAAAGCACTTAGCTAAGGCCATTCGCTCCGGCTACAAGGTAGTCTGTTCTGAGCCGAGCGCTGCATTGTGCCTGAAAGAGGAGCTTCGGCATTTTGTCCCCGGCGATGATGCAAAACTTGTTTCGGAAAATACGCATGAGTTGATGAATTACCTGTGGGATTTGTACAAGCGCGGTAAGTTGAAGGCCCCCCAGGGTGACCCCCGACTACGACGTTCGAGGACAGGCCTGGGGGCTAAATATCCGGTCGCGTTTGTCTATCATTTGCCATGTCACTTAGCTGCCGTCGGCGATAGGCGAGCAAGTATTGAGCTTCTGGAAAAGCTTTGCGGCGTGAAAGTGATTGATCTCAATGCTGGCTGTTGCGGTTTAGCCGGCACGTTCGGAATGCAAAAGAAAAATTACCAGCTTTCGTCTCAGATAGCTGTCAGCCTAAAACAAGCCCTCGAAAAATCACCAATTAAAAGCGTCCTGACCGAATGTTCGGCCTGCAAAATGCAGATAGAGCACATAAGTGATTATGCGGTGAGGCATCCGATTAAGATTTTGGCTGAAGTCTATAAAGACAGATGACGGATGGCAGAAATGTAGGGTGGGCTGTTGCCCACCGATTTCTAAGGGATGATGCCACCTTCCGCTATTTAAGATACAAAAAAATCACATATTTTTCTTATTGATCTCCCGAGAGAAAACCGTTACCTTGATAGACAAAAGCGGCGGACGTAAAACTTATAGATAACTAACGGGCCATAAAAGACATGGTTGTGTCTGCACGATAATGGATTATAATTACGTGCTGAATAGGGGCGGCAAGGGTGTCCGAAGCCCGGTGGATGGGCTGTAGGCCGGCTTATACAGTCTGTACAAACCGGAACTGGTCGATGAAGACGGAATCCGTAACCACTTGGAATGAAAGATGTTGGGGAACAACGTGAGAACAGCCGGGAACTTCTTATACCGAAAGAGTTAGTCCGTGTTCCCCGTCTTATACGGATTGTATAATCATTGTTGGGCGGACCAAGACGCAGGGAGCCAAGTTGGACTGTAAGGCGAAAGAACATAAAGGCCTTGGAGGTTGAAACGTGACGAAGTTACAGTTGCTTATCGAGAGATACCGCTCCCTCCTCACTTTCTACGGTGTGGAGAATGAGATTGCCCATCAGCGACTGACCGCATTGCTGCTGTTCAATACGTTGCTGATATACGCTGTGCTGTTGGCAGGCTCGGGAGCAACGCAGGACAAGGCCGTGGCGGTCGCACTGCCAATCATGGGGATCGCGTCGAACGCGGTCTTGGCTCTCGCGGGCCGGCGGACAGAGATCGCCTTCTCTCTCTGGGCCGCGATGATCCAGAAGACGGAGTCGGACCTCAACGGGGAGATCGCGGCATCCGCCGCTTCAGGATCAGCAACGCCAATCGCGCCGCCGAGCGAGTCCTTCAGCATCGAACGAATCCGCCGCGAACACTACCGCTGGAGCCGCGGGGCTCCCGGTTTCAAGAACCGTTTCGGCCCGTTCTTAGACCTTGCGAACGACAGGGTTGCCCGCGACCTGGAGAGGAAGGCAGGCCTCTATTCGCAATGGCCGTGGTCCTGGTGGCCATCGGTTCTCACGGTGTACCTGGTTCTTCTGCCTGCCGTCGCGGCGGGGCTGTGGTTCCTGCTGCTCGTGCGAGCGTTCAGGTAGGGGGAGAGGTCGCCCAACAATGAGATCAGCCTGACGCGAGATAGCGCGGGGAGGCCACTGGTGAAGTCGGGTGTCATGGGCGCGCTATCTCCCGCAGGCTATCTTGGTCGTTACAAACAGTAAAATAGACGGACGAATAAATACTCGTAATAATACCGAGCATTATTTGTCTTCGAACTCTATGCCGTTTTCCTGGCACCATTCGATGGCGATTTGCTTGACTTATGGTGGGCATTTGGCGCATATTGAGCGAAAGAGCGTAGTACTCAGGTAGCGGTCGCCGCGGTCGGGCAAGATTACAACAATTGTGCCGCAGGTCATGTCCTGTGCGATACGCAAAGACGCCGCTACGGCTGCGCCACTTGACATTCCGACAAAAATCCCTTCTTTAGCAGCAAGCAACCGAGTAGTCTCAAAGGCCTCGCCGTCGTTAACGGTAATCTTTTCATCCAGCATCTGTGGGTTATAGATTTTGGGGACGATAGATTCTCTCATATTTTTTAAGCCCTGGATGGTATGCCCCTCTGTAGGCTCCACTCCCACGATTTTGACGTCCGGCTTTTTTTCTTTAAGGTATTTATATACGCCCATCAGCGTGCCAGTTGTGCCCATGCCGGCCACAAAAACGTCAATCTGGCCTTTGGTCTGGGCAAAAACTTCAGGGCCGGTCGTCTCGTAGTGGGCCAGCACATTAGCTTCATTGTCGAACTGATTGGGCATATAGTAATTATCCGGTTCTTGTTCAAGAAGCTGATGTGCCCTTTTGATTGCACCATCAGTTCCCTCTTTTGCGGGAGTCAGCACAATTTCGGCGCCGAGGGCTTTAAGGATGTGCTGTCTTTCGGTGCTGACGCATTCGGGCATAAAAAGTTTCACCCGATACCCTTTTGCAGCGCCAATCATAGCTAAGGCAATGCCTGTGTTTCCGGATGTTGGCTCAAGGATTGTTTTGCCCTTGGCAAGCTGGCCTGATTGCTCGGCTTTTTTTATCATATAGTATGCAGGCCGATCTTTCACCGAGCCGCCCGGATTTGCACCTTCCAATTTTCCAAAAATTCGCACCGTTGGAGCTTTGCTGTTCAGGCTGGTAAGTTCGACAAGTGGCGTGTTTCCAATGGCCGACAATATGCTCATAACAGTTTACCTCATATAACTACGTCTTAACCTGTTGGTTTGAAGAATTGCTTTTACTCCGGTTATTCTATATATTAAGTCTGGACAAGTAAATCAATTTAGAAGGAATCTTACAATGGGACTTGAACAGGCAAATCTTAAGCCAGCGGTGCTATGGGACCCCGCCGGCGAGCAGAAAAAGGTCCGCTGCAATCTGTGCAGTTGGCGGTGCTTGATTAGCGACGGCAAATTAGGGCGCTGTTGTGTCCGCAAGAACGTAGGCGGCACGTTGTACTCGCTGAATTACGATAAGGTTTGTTCAGCTAATGTAGACCCGATTGAGAAGAAGCCATTATATCATTTTCAGCCGGGCTCACGGAGTTTTTCTATCGCTACGATGGGCTGTAATCTTCGCTGCATTTTTTGTCAGAACTGGCAGATAAGCCAGGCGGCCATAGAAAGCGGCCGAATTGATGGAGAGCCGATTACGCCTGAGCAGATTGTTGCTGGTGCTATCCGCAATCGATGCAAAAGCATCGCCTATACATATACTGAGCCGACGGTCTTTATGGAATTGTGTAATGATTGTGCACATCTGACAAAAGAGAAAGGCCTTGCGAACGTTTTTGTCAGTAATGGCTATATGACCCGCGATGCGATTGATTTTGCCCACGACTGGCTCGATGGAATTAACGTTGACTTGAAAGCCTTCAGCGAGGACTATTACAAAAACCTGTGCAAAGCGCACTTGCAGCCGGTTCTTGATACGATTAGTTACATCGCAAAGCAAACGAATATCTGGATGGAGATTACCACGCTGGTATTGCCAGAGCAGAATGATTCAGAAGAAGAGCTAAAAAAGCTTGCCGATTTTCTTGCGACTTCGGCTGGGCCGGATGTTCCCTGGCACGTCAGTCGATTCCATCCGCAGTATAAATATCTGGATTCGGTTCCCACGCCGGTTAGTACGCTGGAGCGAGCTTACCAGATAGGTAAGGCCGCGGGACTACATTATGTTTATGTTGGCAATGTGCCGGGTGCCAAATCAGAGAGCACCTTTTGTTACAAGTGTGGCCGGGCGTTGATTGAGCGTGTGGGCTACCATGTCACCGCCAATCGTATTAAGGATTCACGTTGTCCGGATTGCGGCACCAAAATCGCCGGAGTATGGCTTTAGAAAAACTGCTCATCTCCTGAATTTAACTTATTTGGCTCCGATCGTTCAAAGGGAATCGCATTTGACAATGTACTATAACTGTCCGATAATTGTCGGGCGTTAGCAGGATTGAGAAATACGACTCAAAATTAGGAGACCTCTGAAAATGATTACGAAACTCTCGCTCGGAAACTTTAGGAGCATCCGTGATAGCGAAGTACCATTGGGGAAAATAACAGTTCTTACCGGTCCTAATAACAGCGGCAAGTCCAGTATAATCTACGGCCTACTAGCGCTCAAAAATGTTGTTCTTAACCCTAACCAGAGTCTTGACAGTTTGTTGAACCTTGGTTTTATCAACATTGGTGGTTTTGAGCAGGCCGTTTACTTTAAGAAAGAAACCTCGGCAATAACCCTGGGTATTTATGTAGCGGAAGATGGCATATCCTCTCAGTATACTACCTCTCTATCAAAAAAAGGATCGGTGCTTAGTATGAACATTTCAACGCCATGTCCGCTGTCTCTGAGTCTCGATGTTACTTTTCCATACTCAGGTTACAAAACTGAGTTTGCTGATGTATCGGGTTCCTTCGGTCACGTTAGGATAACATGGAATGGTATTTCATCAATAGTGGAAGTCAACCCTCCAGTTCCGGGAGAGCACGTCATAGGAGAGACAGTCTTAAATAAAGGCCAACAAGAATCGCTCGAACGTTTGTCGAAGAGCCTAAATATTGCAATTGAAGAGTTGAGGGCAGTTGATTTTGTCCCCTTAAGGAGGGGATTTACCAAGCCAAGTTATGCTTCTGTACCTATGCAGCCACAGCTAATCAATGAAGACGAGTTGGCGACGCTTCTTGCTGCTAATCGTGATCTGGAGGCAAAGGTCACTCATTACCTCGAACAAATGGTCGATAGGATCTTCAGCGTTAGGCCTCTGATTGGGACGGCAAATTTCAACCTCCAGTCCCGTGACCGCTCAACAGGTTTGGTCTGTGATTTAGTCAACGAGGGATTTGGAACTAATCAGTTGGTCACGATACTGACAAAGTGCTTAAAGGAAGAGACGCGTACGATCTGCATTGAGGAATCGGAAATTCACTTACACCCAGAATTGATGGATAAGCTCGTGGATGTATTCGTGAGGATTGCGGATGAACAAGAAAAAAGCTTCATAATATCGACACATAGCGAGCATATTGTTTTATCGCTCTTGACCAAAGTTGCGCACAAAAAGCTCAAACCTGAGGATGTTTGTATTTATTATCTTTCTAAAAAGGGTAAAGAGACAATAACTGAAAAGCAAGAAGTCAATGACAAAGGCCAAGTAAAGGGTGGACTCAAGGGATTCTATGAGGCCGAGCTTAAGCAAGTTAAGGAATTCTTTAGCGTTTCTTAGGGAGGGGACTAATGGAGATCGTGGTCAACGAATGGCTGCTGGATTACTTGCGCCCTGATGCGAAGGTGGAAGAAAAGGATTTAGCTATAAAGTTTATAAATGCTTGGGTAAAGGAATGTGACAAGATCGTTATAAGAAATGAGAGTCCATTTACTCGAAAATTCTATGAATACAGGGGTCAGGCAGAACAATATGCTGCTTCCAGAAAACATTTCAGAAAGTTGTTTGACCTTCTAATCCTCAACTCAGACAAAACAAGAATACTTAATGACCCTGAGATAAGCGAGATTCCACAGAATCTTGCTGGCAAAGTTCCTTCTGACGACGAGTATCTAATTGAATTGTGGCAGTCGGTGCCGAGCAGCATATTTGTGACGACCGATGCAGGCTTGAGAGACAAGCTGCTTGAGTACGGTTCATCTGCCAAGGTATACCTTCTGAAAGAGTTTCTGCAGACGTACTTATCCGGAACTTGAACAGGCATCTGGCATAATGACCAGTCTGTTTGAGATCGTTTCTGCAATAGCAATTGAGTATGAAAATCGTTGCGGATGAAAATATTCCATTTGTGCGGGAGTGCTTTTCTTCGATTGGGCAGGTGGAGGCGGTATGCGGACGCAAGATAACGCCGAAGGCCGTTGCTGATGCGGACGTTCTTCTTGTTCGCAGCGTCACTAAGGTTGGCCAAGAATTGCTGGCTGATAGCAAAGTCAAATTCGTGGCAACGGCAACTATTGGCTTTGACCACGTAGACATTAATTATTTGCAGCGAAACAATATCGGCTTTGCTTCTGCGCCGGGGTCAAATGCCAACTCCGCAGCCGAATACGTAATTGCCGCGCTTCTTGAAATCGGGCAAAAGCACAAAATCACTTTGGAGGGAAAATCAATAGGTGTCATAGGAGTGGGCAATGTCGGAAGCAGGGTGGCTAAAAAGTGCGCCGCTTTAGGTATGAAGGTCAAGCTCAACGACCCGCCTTTGCTCAGGCAAACCGGCGATCTAAAATATCGCCCGATAGAAGAGCTTCTCGATTGCGATTTTATAACGCTTCACACGCCGCTAACTTTCGAGGGAATTGATAAGACATTCCACTTGGCCGATGAGCGGTTTTTCAAAGAGTTAAAACGTGGCTGTGTCTTTATTAATACTTCACGCGGCGGCGTCGTTGACAGCACGGCTTTGAAATCGGCTATAAAGACTGGGCGACTGAAAGCCGTCGTTCTGGATGTGTGGGAGAATGAGCCGAATATTGATCTGGAGCTTCTGGAGATGGTGGATATCGCCACGCCGCACATCGCGGGTTATTCGCTGGACGGCAAGATTGCAGGTATGATGATGATTTATAAGGCAGCCTGCAAATACTTTGGCCTCCAGCCAAAGTATGAAACGGGAGATTTCTTGCCCGAGCCTGCCGTGAGCGAGCTTAGGATAAATCCGCAAGGTCACCTGGAGCAGGAAGTATTGCACAGCGTTGTGCGGAAGATTTATAGCATTAGTGAGGATGACCGCAAGCTCAGGCAGATGGCCGGTCGAGCACCGGAAAAAAGGTGCAAATTTTTTGATGGCCTGCGTAAGAATTATCCCGTCCGCCGGGAATTCCAAAATACAAAAGTTTTAATAGCCACAGAGAGCACGGAGGAGAAAGAGAAGGTGGATTCCCGCTTTCGCGGGAATGACAGGGCAAAGGTCAAAACCATCGTAGAGAAACTGGCTGGTATCGGATTCAAAATGGCAGATGAGCAAAAGTAGCAAAGAAAACATACTTGAGTGGCCGCGCGGCAGATTAGATTTTTCAGCCGGCTGTCTTATTATGGGTGTTTTGAATGTCACGCCTGATTCCTTCAGTGACGGCGGCAAATTCTTTGCAACCGATAGGGCAATCGAGCACGGCCTGGAAATGGCTGCCCAAGGCGCTGGGATAATAGATGTCGGCGGTGAATCGACAAGGCCGACTTCTGCGCCGGTTTCAACCGCTGAGCAGATTAGGAGGGTAGTTCCAGTAATAGAGGGACTTTTCAAAAAAGTTAATGTGCCCATTAGTATCGACACATACAACTGCAAAGTAGCTGAAGCTGCCCTACAAGCAGGCGCGGCCATGATAAACGACATAACCGCCTTGAGCGACGAACGAATAGCTGAATTGGCGGCTGAGCAGCAGGTGCCGGTTGTTTTGATGCACATGCAGGGCACGCCCGCCACCATGCAGATCGAGCCAAAATATGGTGACGTGGTCGGCGAAGTTCTGGAGTTTCTGCTAAGCCGGGCTAAACGGGCACAGCAACTCGGCATATTAAAGGACAGAATTTTTATTGATCCCGGCATTGGTTTTGGCAAGACCGTGCAGCACAATCTTTTGCTTTTGAAAAACATTGAAAAGTTTGTCGCTACCGGCTACCGGGTGCTTATTGGGCCAAGTCGCAAAAGCTTTATCGGCAAGATTACCGGCAAAGAAAACCCGGCTGACAGGATATTTGGCACTGCCGCGACGGTTGCGTTGTGCGCATCGGCCGGCGTTTCAGTCGTTCGTGTCCACGATGTCGCTGAAATGCTGGATGTGATAGAGGTAGTGCAAGCGCTGAATAAGGCTGACACATAGGCAAGAATAGTACATTATTATTGATACGCCAGTTCTGCAATGTAAAATATGAATGATTTGCTGGTTTGTGAGATAGATTGCTTGGTTTCTATTCAGAGCATTTGAACAAGAGCAAATAGTGTATGGCTGGCGGCAATTTAACAAAAAAGGACATTATAAGTCTGCTTCGGGAGTCAAGGGCAAGGTTAAGCTCTTTGGGTGTGAAATCTATAGGATTGTTTGGGTCGTTTGTAAGAGGGGATGCCTCTGGCGAAAGTGATATCGATCTGTTGGTGGAACTTGATCCGGAAAAAAGGACTTACGATAATTTTATTGAGACCTGTTTTTTGCTTGAAGAATTATTCGACCGAAAGGTCGAAGTTGTCACAGCGGATTCAATCAGTCCGTACATCAAGCCTTATATTCTGAGGGAAGTCGAGTATGTCCCGTTGTCCGCTTGAGTATCTGCGTCACATTCTTGACGAAATAGCCTATGTTCAAGGCGTTGCTCATGATATTACGCAAGCGGAATTCCTTGCGGATGAGACTTTGAAGCGATCTGTTGTGCGCAGTATTGAGATAATTGGGGAGGCGGCAAAGAAGTTGCCGTCAGATTTTAAGGATAAGCATCCTGACGTACAGTGGAAAAGAGTAGCAGGCATGAGGGATCGCCTTATTCACGGTTATTTCGGGGTTGATTACCGCCTTGTCTGGGACGTTGCACAGAACAAGCTGCCGGAGCTAAAGCAGAAGATTATCCAGATAATGAGTGACGAAGGCGCTAGTTAACAAATGTATATATACCAAGAATTTCGATTGTCCGCGTCCACGATGTAGCCGAAATGGCTGATGTAATAAATGTTTCTAATGCTATAGTTAAAAAAAACAGCGTATGATTTTTGATTAAATAGACAGGATTCTTCAATATTATATTGGGAGTATTTGTCTATGCGCACAGCAGATTATTTCTATTTGGAGGCTAAAATAGCACAGAATGTACTTGGCTTAAACCTATCTGAATTGACATTTGCTTCATTAGGGATTCAGCCAAGTAGAGTCAAGGATCAGCCCTCTCATATGGTTGTTTTCGAAATAGGTTTGAGTGAATTCTTTGCCTGTTTAATGGTGAAGTCGCTACAGAAGGCAAATGTAAATAGAGATGCTTGGCTACTATCGACACAAATAGATTCCCTGCCTATTTTGTATAGCGGTCTGGAATCATACTGTCTTTCATACGACGAACGAGCGGCAGGTGCTGTTGAAGAAGCAATACGTCTGGCTGATAGTCTGGTGGCTGTGATTTCAGGAATAGAATATGCTCGAGATCAAGCAAATAGGGCTAAATCACCGCTCAAATATGAGCAGGTTGAAAGAATTGCGGAGGAGCGGGCTAGACGTAATGTTCGTCGTCGAAAAAAAATGTGGGCTGAAATCGATCATGGATTAGAGATACTGCTATCGGATAGAGAGAATCCTAATAATCCATACCCAGATGATAGTGTTGAACTATACCGCATGCGGCTGCATTGTAAAGAGACCAATTGTACACAGGATTTCGGCTGCCTTATGCTACATGGGCACCAGTTGAGAGAATGGGTAAGGCATCCACAAGCATTCAAGCTGCCGGAGGGTGTTCATATGATTTCAATTGGGCATTATCATCTCAAGATGGCAGTATTCCGGTACGGATTGTGGATTATATTCTGTGGATGCTTTTTAAATATCATTTCAGGAAAATATGTTCTATCGCACATTGGAGGTCCCAGAATAGAAATTGGTCCAGATATGCATTGCCCACAATTTGTGATAGATCGATCAGCGGGATTAGCAAGCAGCAGCTAAAATATAGCAGTCCAACGCATTAATATTTGTTAATTGAAAGCTAACTACTCGTTGTAAGGGATACCTGGAATGGTGCCTTTGGTTGACCTGTGAAGTGCATGTGAATTTTCTGCTTGATTTCGATATAAATTTCGTAGCGGAGTTTTGTATAAAAGAGGTGCCTTCTTTGCAAAGCTGGTCAAATCTGCTTTTGCTGATAACCTTCGCTGTTTACAAACGTCCGGCTTGCAGCAACATATCAGCTGTTGTTTCGTAACGATTGGCCGAGAGTTTTTTCCAGGTATTCAGTGCAAGCGTCAACCAGCCATTGCGCATTGTCAAGGTTCTTTTGGGCAGTCTTCTTATCTACCTCCCGGGTCCAATCATAATCAGCGAGTTGACGATCCTCAAATAGACGTTGAAGTTTGCGAAAGGTATCGCTGGGAAAAACCGCTGTCTTGACAAACTCGCGGTTGAAAGCAGCCAAGGTCTGGGCATGAGAGGAAAAAGCCAGGCCCTTATGGGCAAGGACAGCCGAGACAGCATGAAAAGCAGCGTAATAAGCTCTGGAGGAGGCCTCGCCGAAAAAGTGGAATTCCATATCCTTGCGGGCTGCGGCCAGTTTTTGTTGGGCCTTTTTCAACATCGCGCGCAACGCTTGAGGTGACACCTCGTGCTGGTTCATAAAACGATTCCCTCGCGCTCGATATTCCATGCGTGGGGGAAACTACGAGCCTTTTGCCACTCGGATTTATCGTAAATTAATGCCGCGAAGAGCTTTTCATAACGATTCATCATTTCGATATCGGCATCCAGAACAATTTCCCGGACATCGTCAGTGCGCCTATCGACAATTACAAGGACGTCAAAATCCGAGCCTTCCTCGGCGTCGCCACGAGCGCGTGAGCCGAACAGTCTCAATTCCACCAGTCTATCACCTAAGGCCTGTTGGAGAATATTCTTGAACTGATTAACTATTGCTTTTTCTGTTTTGTTTAGAGCCATTTTGAAACACTTCATTGATAAGCAGAAAATGAGATAATCTTTCGTGAAAATAATAATACAATAACACTCTTGCTAAGACAACCAAAATCTGACTTATGAATTACTTTAGTCGGTGGTAAGGGCCATTTTGAGTGCTTCGTCGGTGTTTTTGACGAATTCGAATTTCAGGCCTTTTTTGGCTTCTTTAAGGACATCTGAAGGAATTTTTCGATTCTCTGAACGAACTTTTCCGCATCGAGAACTCTTTTAGAAGCCCTATCCTTCTCGATGTTGAGGTAAATATTGTAATCGCCGATTTCTCTGTCTTCCTGCTGAGCGGTAAGAATTTCGGCAAAGTGTTTCTCAATCTGTTCAGTCTTGACGAGGTGCAGGCCGAACATTCTTCTAACGGCCTGATGTGATTCGGCCTCAACGCCGACTTTGATTAGCGCAGCTTTTGCGGCGTGGAGAACCGCGTAATAGGACCTCGAAACACAGTCCTCATAGAGTTGATTTTCTAAAAGTGTCCTTGCTGCCTGAAGGGCTTTGTTGGCACGAGCTAACTCTTTTTGCGCCTGTTCTATGCTATTCATACCGCAATCGCATCACTGATGATATTGCGCGAAAATAAGGTGTCTTCTTTTTTAAGCTGTTCAAGTTGGTTTTTGCTTATGACCTTTGGGGATATGAAAATGTCTGTCTGAAGAAGTATATCTGTTGCAGCGACATAGACCACATCGCAGATGCGCCAGTCGTCATCTGTAACAATGACAAGCACATCTATATCCGAATTAGGTTTGTCATCGCCGCGGGCTTTTGAGCCGAATAGCTTAAGCTCAACCAGTTGGCCGGACAGTGTCTGTTGGAGAACGGCCTTGAACTGCTTTAGCGCTGATTTTTCTTTTCTACTTAACGCCATTTTGAAACGCTGCCTCTATACGCAAAAAGATGCACCCTTTCTTTTCTATATCATAGTATCATATTTCTCGGCCTAAGGCGACAAAAAACCGCGCGCAAAAATATGCGGGTAAATAGATTCCCGCTCTTTTTTTGCAGAGGCGCGAACTTGCGCAGGAATAATGGAGTAATGAGGGTGCCTCATTGTGGATTGAGTGCGATTTTCAGAGCTTCATCGGTGTTCTTGACGAATTTGAATTTCAGGCCTTTTTTGGCTTCTTTGGGCACATCCGGCAGGTCTTTTCTGTTTCGAGCGGGTAGAACGACGGTTTTTATGCCGGCCTGCTTAGCGGCGAGAATCTTCTCTTTCAGGCCGCCAATAGGCAGAACCAGGCCTCGCAGCGTTATTTCGCCGGTCATCGCCACGTCCGGTCGTGTGGACTTTCCCAGCAGTAGACTGACCAGCGATGTGAAGATTGCGACTCCTGCACTTGGGCCGTCTTTGGGGATTGCTCCTGCAGGGACGTGAATGTGATAATCGAATTTGCTGAATCTTTCAGGCTCGATTTTTAGCTTTTTGGCATTTGCCTTTACGATAGAAAAGGCGGCCTGGGCACTTTCCTTCATCACATCGCCGATGTGCCCGGTAAGTAAAAGATTTCCTTTGCCTGGCATGGAGGCCGACTCAATAAACAGCAGCTCTCCGCCGATCGGCGTATAGGCAAGTGCTGTGGCAACGCCGGAAATTCCTGTTCGCAAAGCCAGTTCGGATTCGAATTGTGTCGGGCCGAGGATTTTGGCGAGATCCTTTTTGTCGATAATTGCCCGGCTTTTTTTGTCCTTTGCTATTTCGGTGGCGACAGCTCTGCAAATGGTGGCTATGTTTCTTTCGAGGTTTCGCAGACCTGCTTCGCGTGTGTAACTGCGGATTATTGCCAGCAGGGCTTCATCTTTAATAGTCAGTTGGTTTTTTTCCAAGCCGTGTTCTTTGAGCTGCCGCGGTACAAGATACCTTTTTGCGATGGCCAGTTTTTCAGCTTCGGTATAGCCAGGTAGCTCGATAACTTCCATCCTGTCACGAAGGGCTGGCGGAACCGGCTCGGTATAATTGGCTGTGCCAATGAACATTACTTTGGATAGATCAAAAGGCTGATCCAGGTAGTGGTCTGTGAAGCTGAAGTTTTGCTCGGGATCGAGCACCTCCAAAAGCGCTGCGGCAGGGTCGCCCCTAAAATCTGCTCCGATTTTGTCTAATTCGTCGAGCATAAATACCGGATTTCTGCTTCGGCACTTTCTCAGCTCCTGCAGTACTCTTCCTGGCAGGGCTCCGATATAGGTTCTTCGATGTCCCCGGATGTCAGCTTCGTCCCGCATTCCGCCGAGTGATATTCGGATGAATTTTCTTCCCATAGCGCGTGCGATGGATTTGCCCAGTGAGGTCTTGCCTACTCCGGGCGGGCCGACAAAGCAGAGTATCGGACTTTTGCCGGTCGGGTTTAGCTTGCGCACGGCCAGAAACTCCAGGATGCGTTTTTTTACTTTTGTAAGATCGTAATGGTCGTAGTTAAGTACTCGTTCGGCTTTATTGATATCCAGTTGGTCTTCAGTTTCAATCGACCAGGGCAGTTCGCAGACCCAATCCAGGTATGTGCGGATGACACTGTATTCGGGCGACGCGGCAGGGATCTTGCTTAATCTGTCCAGTTCTCGCAGGGCCTCCTGTTCGACGTTTTTGGGCATCTTTGCCTTTGCAATATTGTCGGCAAGCTGTTTGAGCTCCTCTGTTCGCAGGTCTTTCTGTCCGAGTTCGGACTGAATAGCTTTTAGCTGTTCCTGCAGGAAATATTCCCGCTGATTTTTGTCTATCGATTCTCTGACCTTGCCCTGGATTTTGTGGCTGAGCTCCAGAACTTCCAATTGGCTTGCCAGCACGACCGATATCTTTTCAAGGCGTTTGCCCGGGTCAAGTTCTTCGAGCAGTTCCTGTTTCTTGGTGACTTCGAGGCTGAGGTTGGCTGCCAGGAAATCAGCCAGTGCCGAAGGGTCTTCGATATTCTCAAGCAGGACCGACGCCTCTTCAGGCACGTTGGGACTTAATGCAATAACCCGGTTGGCTGTCTGGCGGACGCTAACAATAAGTGCCTGTAGCCTTTTTGTCATGGTCGCTGTGACGTTCAGAATCTGTATTTTTGCCTTTAGATATGGTTCTATGGCTACTGGTTCTATTAGTTTGAAGCGGGCTATTCCGTGTACTATCACGTTAATTGAGCCCTGCGGCATCTTGATCACTTTGAGCACCGTGGCGGTTGTTCCAACCGAATAGAGCTCGTCGAAGGCTGGCTGGTCGATTTGGGGATCGCGCTGCGTAACCAAGCCTATGATGGACTCATTAGGCGTAATGTCGGCAAGTAGGGTCTTGCTTCTTTCTCGGCCGATGGCCAGAGGCATGACCGTGCCCGGATAGGCGACGGCGTTTCGGATCGGCAGGATGCCGATTACCTCCGGCAGCTTCAGTTCCTGATTGTTGTTGGGTTCCCGCGAGGTGGGCTCCTTGCGCAAATCCGTTTTTTCGCCGGGCAGATAGTGCTCAATATTTGTCGGGTCTTCTGCTAACATTTCAACCAACCAGGTTGAGGTCGGCAAATATAAATTTCCGAGGTTTTTCACTATTATATTTACTCGCCCAATTTTACATCCAACTTAAATGATATACGACCACAGTGACGGACGAAAGCATAAAAACTGTGCCGGACCGGTTTTGAGGTTTCGCGATAAGCCACAAGAACGAAGGCGGCTGTAGACCAACCCCCGCGAAAGCGGGGGCAAAATGCAAAGTGCAAAATTAAGGAGGTCGTTGCCCCCATATCTTGCTTCGCAAGAAGCGATGGGGGCAACTCTACAATTTTGATTTTTCATTTTTGATATTTGAATTAGTAATGGCCGATACCAGCGTGGTATTCCTGCAATGAACGTACTGAGGCGGGGCTGTTCCGGCTGGCTGCAATGCCCTTGACCGAGGCGGCGGCGGCAGCGGTAGTCGTAATATAAGGCACGCTGTACTTGATGGCTGCCTTGCGGATATAAGAGTCATCGTACTTACTTGCCTTGCCATAGGGCGTATTAATGATTAGCTGAATCTGGCCGTTCTTTATGGCGTCGATAATATTTGGTCTGCCTTCGGACATCTTGAAGATACGTTCGGTCTCGATGCCATTTTCTGCCAGGAGCTTGTGTGTTCCTTTGGTAGCTTTAATCGCAAAGCCTAACTTGGCAAATTCGCCAGCAACTCGAAGAGCATCGGCCTTATCTTTGTCGGCGACGGTTATCAAGACGGTGCCCTGCGAGGGCAGATTCTGTTTTGCGGCCTGTTGAGATTTGAAAAACGCTAAGCCAAACGAATCGGCCAGGCCCAGCACTTCGCCGGTCGAGCGCATTTCAGGCCCCAGAACCGGGTCGACTTCCGGAAACATGTTGAACGGGAAAACAGATTCCTTTACGCCGAAGTGTGGGATAGAATGTTCCTTCAGGTTCAAATCGGCCAGTTTCTTGCCCAGCATTACCTGCGTGGCCAGGCGAGCCAGAGGTTGTTCACAGACTTTCGAAACCAGAGGTACTGTGCGAGAGGCCCGCGGATTGGCTTCAAGAATGTAAACAATGTCACCGGCGATAGCGTATTGGACGTTTATCAGGCCGACCACCTTTAGTTCTATGGCAATTCTCCGGGTGTACTCGCGGATGGTCTGGATGTGCTTACCAGGTATGCTGACAGGGGGGATAACACAGGCTGAATCGCCGGAGTGAATGCCAGCCAACTCGATGTGTTCCATAACAGTGGGAACATAGACATCGGTGCCGTCGGAGATGGCGTCGGCTTCAGCTTCTATGGCGTTTTCCAGAAACTTATCGACCAAGATAGGACGCTCCGGCGTTACCTCTACAGCGGCGGCGACATAGCGCCACAGCATATCCTCATCGTGGACAATTTCCATGCCGCGTCCGCCCAGGACGTAGGAGGGCCTTACTATTAGGGGATAGCCAATTCTTTTAGCGATAGCCAGTGCCTCTTCTGGGCTGCCGGCCATATCCGATTCAGGCTGAGGAATGCCCAGGACTTCTGCTATTTTGCGGAAACGGTCGCGGTCCTCAGCTAAATCTATCGAGTCAGTAGAAGTGCCGATTATGCGAACGCCAGCCTGGGCGAGTTGGTTAGCAATGTTGAGCGGGGTCTGGCCACCGAACTGCACAATGACGCCATCTGGTTTCTCGTTTTCGCAGATGTTCAGGACGTCTTCAAAAGTAACCGGCTCAAAGTAAAGTTTGTCGGAAGTATCGTAGTCGGTTGAGACCGTCTCAGGGTTGCAATTGACCATAATGCTCTCGATGCCCTGCTCTTTCAGGGCATAAGAGGCATGGCAGCAGCAGTAATCAAATTCTATTCCCTGGCCGATTCTGTTGGGGCCGCCTCCGAGAACAAGGACTTTTTTGCGCGGAGTCGGGATGCTCTCATTTTCAGTTTCATAAGTTGAGTAGTAATAGGGAGTGAAAGCCTCAAACTCCGCGCCGCAGGTATCGACCGCTTTATACACAGGCTTGATGCCAAAACTTTCCCTTAGTTGGCGGACAGAGTTCTCATCGGTTTTTAATAGTTCTGCAAGTTGTTTGTCGCTGAAGCCGAATTCTTTTGCCTTTAGCAAAAGCTCGCCCCCGCGTCTTCCTGTCGGAAGACAGGAGTGGGGGCCGGCCTGAATTATTTCCTTCTCAAAGTCAATTATTTCCTTGATGTTATGCAGGAACCATCTGTCGATTTTTGTGCGCTCATAGACCTGGTCTATCGACATTCCTTTTTGCAGAGCATATTTGATGTAGAATACCCTATCGGGGCAAGGCACCCGCAGTTTTTTGTTGAGCAGTTCATCTGAAACGTCACGCTTCAGGCTTGCCCTGAGCGAAGCCGAAGGGTCTTCCAGGCCGTTTACACCTATCTCCAGCGACCTGAGGCCCTTTTGGAGGGCCGCCTTGAATGTTCGGTCAATGGCCATTACCTCGCCGACAGATTTCATTGAGGTAGTCAAATAGGGCTCTGCTTGGCGAAACTTCTCGAATGTAAAGCGGGGTATCTTGACCACGCAATAATCTATCGTCGGCTCAAAACAAGCGGGCGTCTTTTTGGTGATGTCGTTTGGGATTTCGTCCAATGTGTAGCCGACGGCAAGTTTCGCTGCGATTTTTGCAATTGGAAAGCCCGTAGCTTTGGAAGCCAAGGCGGAACTCCTTGAAACCCTCGGGTTCATTTCGATGATAACCATTCTGCCGGTGTCCGGATTGACAGCAAACTGGATGTTTGAGCCGCCGGTTTCGACGCCTATCTCTCTAATACAGGCTATTGCCGCATCTCGCATTTTTTGATATTCTTTGTCGGTCAAGGTTTGAACTGGCGCAACAGTGATTGAATCGCCCGTGTGAACTCCCATAGGGTCAAAGTTTTCAATCGAGCATATAATCACCACATTGTCGTTGCGGTCTCTCATCACCTCCAGCTCGAATTCCTTCCAGCCGATAAGTAGTTCTTCGATCAGAATCTCATGCACCATGCTGGCATCGAGTCCTCTTTGGGCGGCGGTTTCGAATTCTTCTATGTTGTATGCAATACCTCCGCCGGTGCCGCCGAGAGTATACGCCGGGCGGATAATCACCGGCAAACCAACTTGCTGAACTACCTCCATCGCCTGCTGGAGGGTGTAAGCCCTTCCACTTCTGGGCAAATCCAGGCCGATCTTTTGCATTGCTCTCTTGAAAAGCTCTCTGTCTTCGGCTTTTTGAATTGCTTCTATGTTTGCGCCTATTACTTTTACATTGTACCGATCGAAGACTCCTTTTTCGGCGACTGCAACGGTGACGTTTAAGGCGGTTTGTCCTCCTAATGTTGGCAGAACGGCATCTGGCTTTTCTTTTTCAATGATCTTTGTGACCACCGCTGGCGTAATCGGCTCAACGTAGGTTACATCGGCTGTCTCCGGGTCGGTCATAATCGTAGCTGGGTTGCTGTTGAGCAGGATCACTTTGAAGCCTTCTGCTTTGAGGACCTTGCATGCCTGTGTGCCTGAATAGTCGAATTCGCAGGCCTGGCTGATGATGATTGGGCCAGAGCCGATGATCAGAATCTTCTCGATGTCGGTTCTCTTAGGCACGATTCTGCTCCATCATCTGGACGAATTCTGTGAATAGATATCCTGCATCATGGGGGCCAGGGGCAGCTTCGGGATGAAACTGCACTGAAAATGCCGGCAGCTTCTTGTGTCTTATACCTTCCAGGGTCTGGTCATTGAGATTGATGTGGGTGATCTCCACATCCTGCGTGTTCAGTGAATCTATATCCACGCAGAATCCATGATTTTGCACCGTGATATAAACCTTGCCTGTTTTTAGGTCCTTTACTGGATGATTTCCGCCGTGATGGCCGAATTTGAGTTTATAGGTAGTGCCTCCCAAAGCCAAGCCCAGCATTTGGTGGCCAAGGCATATACCGAAGATGGGAATTTTTCCCAGCAGTTGCTTGACGGTTTCGACTACATAGAGCACAGCGGCTGGGTCGCCCGGCCCATTGGAAAGTAGTACGCCTTCAGGCTTTGCTCGCAGAATCTGCTGGGCATCGGTGTTTGCTGGCACAACAAGGACGTGGCATTGGCGGTTCGCTAATTCCCTTAAGCTGTTGAACTTAACGCCGCAATCGATGACCACGACTTTGTATTTGCCATATTTGTTCCAGTTGCGGGGCTCGTGATATGTAACTTCCTTTACCAGGTCTCTGCCGATCAGGCCAGGCGAGGCTTGCGCCTTTTTGCTCAGGCTGTTCTCATCGAGGTCCTCGGTGGAAACTATCGCTTTCATTGCCCCTTGCAGTCGAATATGGCGGGTAAGTGCGCGAGTGTCTATGCCTTCTATGCCGATGATATCATTTTCCTTGAGATATTGGTCCAGGGTCTTCTCGCAGCGCCAGCTACTGGCCAGTCGGCTATTTTCTTTGACCACGAAGGCCTCGACAAATGGTTTTCTTGACTCGACATCTTCCTGGTTTGTGCCGTAGTTTCCGATGAGTGGGTAGGTCATGGTGACGATCTGACCTTTGTACGATGGGTCGGTGAGGATTTCTTGATAACCGGCCATGCTGGTATTAAAGACCACTTCGCCACAGCGCTCTCCTGTGGCGCCAAAAGAAGAACCTCTAAAAATGGTGCCGTCTTCCAGTGCTAATATTGCGTGCATCCTATCCCTCGTATATCGTATGTCGTATATTGTTCTTCGTCTCTCGTCCCTCGGTTGGCCTGCATTTTTTGGTAAATTTATCCGCCAGACGTGCGGCAGATTAAACTCCGTTAACATTTGCCTGTCAAATAATCAGCACTCTTGCCAACCTTGCGATCGGGTCAGTGCTTCTACGCATACCTAATATTCTGGTTCAGCGATTTTTGATTTTAGCTTCGCGACGAGTTAAATGCCAGCCCCGTCCAGCGCTGGGCGGGGGATGTTGGTCAATGAGAAGCTTGAGGCAGTAGCGTTGATCAGTGAATTAGCTCATTAGTGAATTGGCAACTAATCCGCTAATTCACTTTCCTTATTCAGAAACGGATTTATCCGCCAAACGGACGGTGGATTACACTGTGTTAATCAGTGTCCAATCTTTGCCAACTCGGGGTGACTGGATTTGAACCAGCGACCTCTTGGTCCCGAACCAAGCGCTCTTGCCAAACTGAGCTACACCCCGGTAAACAAAAACTAAGTTTACCACTTCGATACGCTCATTGCAAGCTACAAGAGATTTACCGGATCGACGTCTACGGCAACCTTTACCGCCGGGCGAATCGGCGGCTCCGCTCGCAGGGCATTAAATAAATCCCGCAAGATCGCCGCCTGCGGAGCCTGGATAATTATCTCCATTCTGTGAAACCGCTGGATTCGGCTTATCACCGCCGGCATAGGACCACGGACGGTCGCTTTTAATCTCTTTATGTCAATGATGCCATCCAGAATCTGGCGCATCCTGTTACACGCCAATTCAAGTTTTTCAAAATTTTGGTCGCGCATAATAATAGCCGCCAGCCGCCAGAATGGCGGCAAATTACAAGTCCGGCGGTGTTTCAATTCTTCCTTAACAAAAGCGTCAAAATCCCCTCTAAGCGCAAACTGTATGGCTGACTGATCGGGCAAAAATGTTTGAACGAAAACCATGCCCTTTTTCATCGACCGCCCGGCTCGTCCGGCAACTTGAGAAATCAATTGAAAAGTTCGCTCGCTTGCCCGGAAATCCGGCAGATACAGGCATGTGTCGGCACTGATAACGCCCACCACGGTAACGTTTGGAAAGTGTAGGCCTTTGGCGAGCATTTGCGTGCCGACCAATATGTCGATTTTGCCTTCGCTGAAGTCGTTCAGCACACGGTAATAGTCTCTGCCGGCCATAGAATCGCTGTCGACCCGGCAGAGCCGGGCCTGCGGGAACTTTTTGGCCACCTCTTCTTCCAGCCGTTGTGAGCCAAGTCCTATCATAACCATACGTTTGCCACACAAAGGACACTTGTCCGGCACCAGCGTCTGCGCCAGGCAGTAGTGACATATCGCATAGCCATAACTTATATATTTTCCGCTAAGGGTTCGCTCGTATATCGTATGTCGTATGTCGTCATTCATCTCTGGCCTTTTGTGAAAAGTTAAGGTAACATCGCAGTTACGGCACTGCAAAGTATGTTTACAGGAGGGACAAAATACAAAATTACTGTAACCCCGCCTATTCAAAAATAGAATTGCCTGCTCATTTTTGGCCAGAGCCTGCTGCAGACATGCAGCCAACGGCTCACTTATAAGATTGATGCCATCTCGCTTAAAACCGCCCTGCCGCAGATCGACCAGTTTCATCTGAGGCATCGGCAGGTCCATTACCCGTTTGGGCAAACGAACCAGGCTATAATAGTCCTTATGCCGGCAATTCCACAGCGTCTCTAAAGATGGAGTGGCGCTTCCCAGGATGCAGTGTGCGTTAGCCAATTGGGCCCGCTTTATCGCCACGTCTCTGCCGTGATACCGCGGGGCTGTATCCTGCTTGTAGCTGGACTCATGCTCTTCATCAGCGATGATAAGCCCAAGACGTGACACTGGCGCAAAAATTGCTGAGCGGGCGCCGATAACCACATCTGCATCGCCGGACTTTATCTTATGCCATTGAGCGTTACGCTGGGCAGCCGTAAGCGCCGAGTGCATTACCGCGATTTTTTTGAACCTGGCGCTGAATCTTTGGACCGTCTGAGCAGTGAGCGCAATTTCAGGAAGAAGAATGATGGCGGTCTTACCCTTTTGCAGAATAAGTTCTATGGCTCTTATATAAAGCTCGGTCTTTCCGCTATCGGTAACGCCATGCAGAAGTGTAACACCAAATTTGCCGGAGTCGATTTTGTCTTTTATGTGAGCAAGCGCCTTTTGCTGGTCCTCATTCAGAACTACTTTCTCTGCTTTTAATACCATTGCCTTCGGAATGGCAGGCAAAGACTTTAAGATCGTTTTCTCGGCTATTTCTATTATGCCTTTTTGGGCAAGTTTTTTTATTGACTTGTTCCCACAGCCGATTGCCTGTGCGACCGTTTGCAGTTCCAAAGCGGTTTCTGAATCGAACGCACCTTCTTCCTGCAAAAAGTTAACAATCTGCTTTTGTCTACTGCCTCTGAGATGCCCGATGACTTCCTTTATGCTGTCGGCGTTGATTCCCAGATGAAGATATTTTGCAGTTCTGGCGCCTGCACCTTTTTTCACGGCACCCGGCACCATCGCCGCTAAAACCTGGCCTAATGGACACACATAATAGCTGCTAATCCACCGAGCCAATTCCATAAGCTCGGCTCCAACCAAAGGCTCCTTATCAATAACCTTGCTGACCTTCTTGAGCTTGTATCCTTTATCAGAACCGGCAAAAGATTCTTCAGGTGGAATATCTGTTTTTACACAAAAAGCGTTCTCAAGTTTGTTTTTTCTGCCGAAGGGGACTTCAACGCGCTGGCCTGGTTCTATTGGCCAGAGTTCGTCCGGCACGAGATAATCGAACTCTGTATCCGCCGCCGACTCAAAGGCTACACGAATAATGTGAGCGCAAAGCAAATCCTGCTCGGGTCCCTCCGTGTCAAATAAACTATCTGCTTGATATTTCCTCATTGATTGAAGTACGAAATTTATTTGAAAACTCTTATCGCCGATGGCCAGCACTTTCATTGCAGGCCTTTTCATACAGTGCCAATAAGATCATGAACCAAATCTACAAATTCGCGGGCCTGCTGAAGGCGTGCCAAAACATCTGCTTTCTCAAAACTCACTGTGGGGACATAGTCCCCTTCCTGTCTGTCGTCAAATAGCTTTTGGTAGAATTTATTCCATCTTGCATCCACCAGACCAGGCTTGATGTATCTTCGAACAAATTCCGATTTGACCGCTGAATGCCGGGCAAATTGCTTGCCGTCACGCAGCAAAAGTGCCGTCACCGCATAGAAACAGGTATAATATACCCGGTTCACCGCAAAATTTGTGTGGCCTGCGTTTAGTTCCAGCTCAGCCGAAGCCAGAGCCTCGTCAGCCTTTTTCAGCCATAGTCCAATCATTGTTTTCTGAGCTTCACTTTCGTTCATATTTCGCATCCGTCTCTTTCAACCTCATCGTGAATCAGCATATAACGGACCAGGCCATTCGACCAATCCTGTTCGGATACCACAACCGATGTTAGCAGAACGTCATTTTGCAAATTGATGTCGGCTAACCGGTCGGAGATGGTCGCCCGCAACTTACTGCTGACCGGACAAGAGGTGAGCACCAGAAGATCAATGTCGGAATCGGGCTGGCCTTGTCCACGAGCTTTTGAGCCAAACAATATTACTCGCGTTACAGGCAAATCCGACTTCAAGGCTCTGACCGCTTCGAGTATCGATTCTCGCTCTTTCTGGGATAGTTTTGCACCTTCAAGCGTTCTCATTACACACCTTTGTCGCACAAATGATAGTTACAAAACCCCGCGCAAAACGCGGGGCAAAACCCCCAAATAAATTTGGGGGCTAACATTTAGCCCCGCAATTTATTGCGGGGTTCAAAATGCGGTTTTACCGCAGGTTAAAGTATTTTGTAGCCATTTCATTTATATAATCGCCGATGGCCAGGCAGGCCGTCGCCGCTGGCGATGGAGCATTTAGAACGTGAATAGAATTTGCCCGCCTTTCTATTCTGAAATCGTCGATCAGTTCGCCGCTTCGCCCAACCGCCTGAGCACGCACGCCCGCATTGCCAGGCTTTATGTCATCGGGACCAAGTGAGGGAATAAGCCTCTGCAACTGCGCAAGAAACAGTTTCTTACTAAATGCTCTGGCGTATTCGCTCAAGCCATATATCCAATGCCTGCGGAAAAGTCGCCAGGTGCCCCAATAAGAAAGTGCCTCCCAGGAATCCGACCAGCTAAAATCGGTTTTCCCATAACCTTCTCGCTTAAATGACAGAACCGCATTCGGCCCACATTCAACTGAGCCATCGATCTTGCGGGTAAAGTGTACGCCGAGAAAGGGAAACTCCGGGTCCGGCACAGGATATATCAGGGCCTTGACTTTTTCGGCGGCCTCTTCTGTCAATTCGTAATAGTCGCCGCGAAATGGCACTATTTTTACGCCAGAATCGACTCCAGCCATCCGGGCAACCCTATCGGACTGAAGGCCTGCACAGTTGATGATATATCGGGCAGCAAAAGTCCCATTATTTGTGACGACATTTGTATAGAAATCGTGCCTATCAAAACCTGTTACCTCGTGCGAGGTCAGAACTTTATTGCCATAGCCCTTTGTCTCTACCAACCGCGCCAATTTCTTTGCAACTTCAGTGAAATCAATAATGCCCGTACACGGCACGAGGATCCCTGCAATCCCATCGCAAAATGGCTCAACTTCCTTGATTTGCTCGGGTCCAATTTTTTCAATGCCTTCTATATTGTTTTCCAAGCCGTTCTGAAAAATCTGCTCAAGTTTAGCCAGCTCTTTTTGCTTTGTGGCAACAACTATCTTGCCCGTAATCTTGCAGCGTATTTTGTGTTTCTTGGCAAAAGCTATAAGCTCTTTTCGCCCCTGCACGCATGTCTTTGCCTTATTGCTGCCGGGCGTATAGTACAGACCGGAATGGATGACGCCCGAATTATGGCCCGTCTGATGCGTCGCTAACTGCTCTTCCTTTTCAAGCACCGCAATACGAATATCGGGATGGCTCAGCATAATTTTGTACGCTGAGGCCAGACCAACGATTCCGCCGCCTACCACAACAACATCGAAATCAACCTTTGTTTTCATTGCGCTGATCCATCAGGCACCAAATCCGGGTTTCAAGCATACGATAATCAACATAGCTAACGCCGTCAATCCATAAACAGACCCGCTCTGTTAACGATCGAGAATCCACAATCAAGCATCGAGTAAATCCAGGTGGAATATTGCGCAAGCTACATATCGGGGATGATTTCGGGATAAACCTGGCCGGTCGGGCTTATCTTGAAGACGTAAATAAGGCCTTTTTGCAGCCTCGAATAAACGACATTGCCGTAGATGGCTTCGATATCATATTTTTTGAGCTTGCCTGGGTCATTTGCCAGGTCCCAGATGTTAGACCAGAAAAGCTCCCTTTGTTTTACAGGCAAAACCTTGAGCAAATCGCTGTACCTTTTTGGTTCGGCACCTGGTTCCTCTATGGCAAAGCCGCTTTCCGGCGACATTTTCTCGCCATAGACTCTTCTCCACAAGTATAGGGCCCTTGCTTTGCCATCCATCACCATTTTGTCGCCGAACTTTACTATCAGCGCGTCAAAATGGATTACGTCACCCGCAATGGTGTACTCTTTCTCCAGAATCTTTTTCAGTTTGTCGTCTCTGGCGGTTTCAACAAATCTTATAGTGGTAAAAAGCTGCCCGTCTTTTGTTTCCTGGACAATGACCTTGGCATAACCTATCTGCTCTTCAGCGGTAAGATTGGTTATGGCCTGCTTCAGGCGTTTGTTTTCAGCCAAAAGCTGATGTATCGTGACCGCACCGTAATAGAAGCCTCGCGCAAGATACGCAAGGATAACAAGACATACGGCAACTAAGATATATACAAAAAGCCTGGCTTTTTTCTGTTTTTGTGCCATCTGCTTACCTCTTTTGTTAGTATTTGAGTTTCCACGAAAAAGCCCTCCTCCATAACATATAATCGGCTGCGTGAGCCAAATTTCTGCACCAGAAACTGAGCACAAATTTCTATAGCAACGAGCAAATCCTGCCGAATGAATACAGGTATGAAAAATAGACGTTCCATTGGGTTAATGCTCTCCGTTCTATTGGCCCTTTTGGGATTTGCCGGCTGCTATCAGCCGGTCAGGCCTCCGGAAATAGTCTCTATACCGGCCCGCATGCCAGCCGAATTGGCTGTTCAGCGCCGGACTGTTGGCCGGTCGGTCCAGAATCGCCCGATTGAAAGCATTGTGGTTAGCCCCCGACTCTGGGTTCCCGCGGAGCGGGGTCCCTCGGCGGGGGTACTCCGTCCAATGGACGGGGCTAAAGACGATGTAACCTTCATCCTTGCGGCTATCCATGGCAACGAGCCGGCTGGAGCACGACTTGCTGAACGACTGGCAGAGCACTTAGAAAAACATCCAGTGCTGCTACAGGGCCGCAAAGTCGTTATTCTGCCGGTTGCCAACCCGGATGGAATAGCCCACGGTACGCGTTTCAACGCTAATGGTGTTGACTTAAACCGCAACTTCGCAAGTGCCAACCGCCAGAACAGTGCACAATACGGATACACGGCACTTTCCGAGCCGGAAGCCCGCGTCATCCACCAGCTCATCCGCCAGCACGCACCGGATCGCATCGTAAGCATTCACCAGCCTTTAGCTTGCATAGATTATGACGGCCCTGCCACTGCGCTGGCCAGCCACATGGCCCAATATTGTGATCTACCCATACGCAGGCTGGGCGCCCAGCCAGGTTCGCTGGGTTCCTACGCTGGCCTGACACTTCGCATACCTATCATAACCTTTGAACTGCCCGCCAACACTGAGCAGTTCGATCAGGAAAGTCTGTGGCGCCGATACGGCCCTGCACTTGTCGCAGCGATTATTTATCCAGACAGGACCGGTTGAAAGCCGCTCCGTGTCCGAATCCCGCCCGTTAGAAAAGAAAAACCGTGAAATTCTTGCTGTCTATGGCTAAAATAATATGAGAAGATGAGCATATTCAAGCTGAACAACCAGTTTAAGCCAGCAGGTGACCAACCTAAAGCCATTGAGCGGCTGGCAGAAGGCCTGCGCGCAGGCAGAAAATTCCAGACGCTGATGGGCGTTACAGGCAGCGGCAAAACTTTCACTATGGCTAACGTCATCGCACAGTTCGACCTGCCTGGATTGGTCATATCCCACAACAAAACCCTGGCCGCCCAGCTTTATGAGGAGTTCAAAGAGCTGTTCCCGGAAAACGCGGTGGAATATTTTGTCAGCTACTACGACTATTATCAGCCCGAAGCGTACATCCCGCAGCGGGACATATACATAGAAAAAGACGCCTCGAAAAATGCCGACCTTGACCGGCTTCGTCTTTCTACCACGACAAGTCTTTCCACCAGAGGCGATTGCATCATTGTCGCATCGGTATCGTGTATTTTCGGACTCGGCTCGCCAGAAGATTATAAAGCCAGCGTAGTTTCAATCCGCACCGGGCAGCAGGTCGACCGAAATGAGCTGCTTGGCAGATTAGCCGACATCCAGTACACAAGAAACGACATCGAGTTTGCCAGGGGTACGTTTCGCGTTCGTGGCGACGTGATTGAAGTGCATCCGTCGTATGAATCTTTCGCCGTTCGCATCGAACTTTTCGGCGACGAAATTGAACAAATAAGCTACATAAATCCGATCTCAGGCGAAACGCTTGCCGTGGAAGAGGAAGTGTTTGTTTACCCCGCTGAGCACTACGTTATGCCTGGCGACCGCATCAGTTCGGCGATAGAAGGCATAAGGGCGGAGCTAAAAGAGCGGCTGGCCGAGTTCCGTAGCCAGGGCAAACTTCTGGAGGCGCAGCGGCTGGAAGCCCGAACTATGTACGACCTGGAAATGATTCAGGAAGTGGGCTATTGTAGCGGCATCGAGAATTACGCCAGGCATTTGGCGGGACTTCCGCCTGGAGCCAGACCGTACACCCTTATTGACTATTTCCCAAAGGATTTCCTGCTGTTTATCGATGAATGCCACGCCACCATACCGCAATTGCAGGCGATGTGGGCCGGCGATAGAAGCAGAAAGGAAGTTCTGGTCGAGCATGGTTTCAGGCTGCCCAGCGCACTGGATAATAGGCCGCTGCGCTTTGAAGAGTTCCAGCAGAACTGGTCTCGCGTCATTTTTGTTTCTGCTACGCCGGGACCGTTTGAACTGGACAAATGCGATAACGAGGTTGTCGAGCAAATAATCAGGCCGACCGGACTTCTGGACCCCGAAATCTTTGTGCATCCAGCAAGCAATCAGATTCCGCACTTGTTGGACGAGATCGAAAAAAGAGTAAAGCTGCGCGAGCGAATGCTTGTTACCACCCTGACCAAGAGAATGGCTGAGAACCTCTCCGGCTACATTACAAAAAAGGGTTTCAGATGCCGGTATTTACATAGCGAAATCGACACGCTCGAAAGAGTAGATATTTTGAGGGACCTGCGCAGCGGCGACTTTGACGTGCTTGTGGGCGTAAACCTGCTGCGTGAAGGCCTGGATCTGCCGGAAGTTTCAGCCGTTGCCATCCTTGACGCAGACAAGGAAGGATTTCTGCGAAGCCAGACCTCGCTGATACAAACGATCGGCAGAACGGCAAGAAACATCAACGCGACGGTATTCTTGTATGCCGACACCGTTACCAGCTCGATGCAAAAAGCCATTGACGAAACAAATAGACGCCGTAAAATTCAGTTGCAGTACAATCAAGCGCATAATATTACGCCGGAAACGATTCGAAAGGAAATCCGGCAAAGTTTGGCTGAGAGGATAAAGGCAAGACAGACGGCCCGCCAGGCAATTCGCTTTGACGAGCGGCAGTACGACAAGGTGGAGCTGGCCAATCAGATTGAGCAGGAGATGCTTGAAGCAGCCCAGGCTCTTGATTTTGAAAGGGCTGCTTTTCTGCGCGACCAGCTCCGAGAATTGAAGGAACTGCCGGAACTGGTTCTGGCCGACTCCCGGAGGAGGAAAAGCAGCTATTTAGCCTCCAAAAAGTTAGATAGACAAAAGAAAAAACCGCTGTGAGAAGGCTTTGCAGCAAGTCGAGCGCTTTTGACCAACAAGGTACAATAAGGGGAAAAAGTAAACATGAGGAATCTCAAGATCGCAGATATACGACCATTGATTCAAATGGCAATAGAAGAAGACCTCGGACAAGGGGACCTGACCAGCGAGCTTTTGTTTCCCGACGACACCATCGCCAAGGCAGACATCGTATCCCGCGAGGAGATAGTGGTGTGTGGAATGAACATCGTCAAA